>JAEEGL014122397.1_pt1 | contig 12463 bp, 8 predicted proteins | sample 9134231 | NCBI WGS metagenome assembly JAEEGL01 (sample SAMN16246548, study PRJNA631951) | gut metagenome | biome: gut microbiome; feature: rumen; material: fiber-attached | host: Bos | place: Iran: Karaj | collected 2018-10 | reverse complement strand
GCTGATGCAGCACCCGGTCGATGGTAAGTCCGGCCCCTTCCAGCGCCGCATTCGCCTGTTCCAGAAAGATTCCGGCCGGCGCAGCGGCAACGCCCTGGGTAGCGCCCAAAAGCCGCGGAACGTAGCCGGGATTGTCAAAGACGAAAATGACCTGCGCTCCCGATGGCAGCGCCTCGGCCTTCGCCTTCAATGCCTTCTCCCAGTCCTCGCCGAGGAACGACCCGTGAATCAGCAGGCAATCCGCCTTCTCCGACTTCGCTGTCCGGAAGCTCGCCCGCACCGTCCCCGACAGCCGCTTCTCCGCTTCCTTCAGCGCCGCCGCGTCCTCGTCCACGCCGATATAGCGGCAATCCGGCTGCCGCCGGCGGAACGCCTCGCCGATCTCCCCGGCGCCGCAGCCGTACTCTATGACCCGCCGTGCCCGCGGCGGAATGAAATCAACCAAGATTAGCTCCGGCATACTCTTCCCCCGAATCTCTATCGTGTCAAACAATGATTCCGACCACTAAAAAACGCGAACGCCTGCCTTCCCCTTTAGGGGCGTGACAGTCCGGTGGACTGTCACGGGGACCGCCGAAGGCGGTGGGTGAGGTCCACCAACTTTCGCTTTGCGTAACCCGCCATGCTGTGGAACCTCATCCGACTCGCTTCGCTCGCCCGTAATATGCCACTGGCATATTACGCCCCTAAAGGGGGAAGGCACCTCATCCGTCAGCCCTTTGGGCTGCCCGTACCATGCCACCGGCATGGTACGCCCCTAAAGGGGAAGGCCTTTCATCCGGCTCGCGAGCTCGCCCGTAATATGCCACTGGCATGTTACGCCCCAAAGGGGAAGACTTTTACGAAAGATGATTAAGCCATACCCGTTATTTCATCGCCCCGTAGATCATGTTGACCTGCTTGCGCATGCAATCGTCCATATCGAAGCGCTCCAGGATCGTCTCCCGGGCCGCCTTGCCCAGCCGGGCCCGGAGCTCGGGATCGTCCAGCGCCTCCTCGATGCGCAGCGCGATGTGCTCCGGCCGGCGGAAGTTCGCCAGAAGGCCGTTCACGCCGTCCTCCACGACTTCCATCACCGGCGGCGTCTTCGAGCCCACCAGGCAGCAGCCCGCCGACATCGACTCCAGCGACGACCAGGACAGCACGAAGGGACGCGTCAGATAGACGTGCACCGTCGAAGCCTGCAGCACCGCCAGATACTCGTCGCGATGCAGATGGCCGACGAAATGCACCCGCTCCGTATCGTAGCCGCCCTTTTCTTCCTCAATCTTCTTCCAGGTCGTATCCTTCGGCGCCGGCCCGTAGCAGCTCCGGTCCACGCCGACGATGACCACGTGGCACTTCGGCCGGCGCTTCAGCAGGATGCGGATCGAATCCATGAACTCGGGGAAGCCGCGGTAGGGTTCAAAGCCCCGCGAGACGTAGGTGACGAGCTCCGGCACCTCGGAGAGGTCAATCTTCACCCGCGGCAGCACCAGCTTCGCCCCCTTCTTCGGCTGGAACAGTTTCGTCTCGATGCCCTCATGGATCACGTGCATCCCTTGCTGGAAATGATCCGGGAACTGCTTCTTCTGCCATTCGGTCGGCGTGTAGCGCACGTCGCAGGCCTCGAGGTTCAGCAGATGGTGGGCGTTCAGCGTGCGGATGCGAAGCTGGGAGTTGATGTCCACTTCCTCGTCCGGCCAGTAGCCGACGTCGGAGCCGAAGGGCCAGTAATACCACTCGAAGTAACCGATCAGCGGCACCTTGGGATAGACGTCCTTCGTGTAGAGCGTCGAGCCCCAGCCCGTATGACCGATGATCACGTCAGGCACGAAATTCGCCTGCCGCTTCAGGGCGTCGAGGCCCCGGGCCACCGCCTGTCCCTCCAGGATAGCTTCCTCACAGGTCTTCAGATACGGATGGACGTTGGGCGTCGCCTCCCGGGCTGTCTTGTAGGTGGCCACCGTCACGTTCCGGAGCTGGTTGCCGTTCGTCTCCTTCGTCAGGAAAAAGACCCGGTGCCGCTCCGCCGCCGCGAAATGGCGGGCCAGGTTCAGGTATTGCCCGGGGAAATTCGGATGCAGGATCAAAATGTTCATCAATCAATCGTCCTTTGCAGCAAGATGGAATGAATCTTAGTGGAAATCAATACAATATATTATCGCACAGAACGCCGCGAAGCGCAATCATTTCATTTATCCCGGGGAACGGAGGCGAAGGGGGCAGTATCGGGGGCGGACAGGACCTTCGTTCCGCAGGTGTCGGCGTGGTCCAGCCAGACGATATTCTCCGGGTATTTTCCGGCGATGAAGTAATCCGCCGCCCGCAGCAGCGGCTCGCTGAACCGGTTCAGTGGCAGCGCCGCGCCCATGACCTGGACCGTATCCAGCCCATCGTCCCCAACGCGCAGTTCCCGGCAGCGGGCCATGAACTTCTCCCGCCGTTCTTTCTCCAGCGTATTGAGCAGCAGCAGCAGCCGGCCCCCGGGGATTTTCACCCGCTGCCATTCTTTGAGGACGTGCTCCCAGTCAGGCCAGTCTATTGTATCGTCCGCCAGCATCAGGAAGAGCTTCTCCGCCTTCTGCTGCGCCCGGATATCCGCCGCCGCCCGCAGCGTCTTTTCCGTCGGCGGCTGATAGTAAGCCGCCACGAAGTCCTCCGGCCGCTGAAACAACGGCGCCGCTTCCCGGATTTTTTCCTCCGGCCACTCCCACCACTGGATGGCGTCGAGCTTCTGGCAGATCTCCGGCGCGAAGCGATACTTGATGACCCGGGCCGGATTGCCGCCGACGATGGCGTAGGGCGGCACGTCCTTCGTCACCACCGCCCGGGCGGCGATGATGGCCCCGTTGCCGACACGGACGCCGCTGAGCACCGTGACGCCCCAGCCGATCCAGACGTCGCTGCCGAGGATGATCTGCCGCTTCTGGGGCAGCACCATCGGGTCCTCCCGCAGAAAATTCGGGAACGCGTCTTTTCCGATTTCCAGCCGGTACATGGGGAAATTCGTCACCGAAGCGAAATCGTGATTCTCATTGATGTTGAACTCCACTTCCTTGGCCACGGAAGTGAAATGCCCCACAATGAGATTCGCCGGCGGCAAAAACGTCAGCTGGGACACGTCAAAATACGTCCGCCGCCCGTAAGTGAGCATCGGATAGGACGGATAGTTCCCGCCGTCCAAATGGCGGTAATCCACATCGAGCGCCTTGACGCAGGGCTTCTCTCTAAACGCGAAATCCTTCAGATCATACTTCATCGGAACCTCCCGGCCGCCGGGCCTCGATGATCCACTGCAGCGCCATGAGATCCTGCCGGTCAATGGACGCCTCCGGAATCTTCAGGATATGCTCGATCATCGCCTCCGGCGGCGGCTCCGGCATGGAGTAAAACTCGTTATCGCCCACGACCTCGGCCGTCAGCCCCGCTTCCGCCATCAGCGCCAGTCCCGACTGCCGGGTGAAAAAGCGCAGATGCGTCCGGTCGAGGATGCCGTTATCCTGATACGTCCATTTCCCCCGCAGCATCTCCCACCAGATCGAGTAATGGAGCACATTGGGCAGACTCACGAAGAGCCGACCCGTATCCGGCCGCAGGAACCTTCCCAGCATCTTCAACACCGGCAGCGGATCCGTCAGGTGTTCCAGCAGATCGCCGCAGAGAATATGGGTGAACTTCCCCTCCCAATCCGGCCGGTCCAGTGTCGTGATATCAACGTTCATGATTTCCCCGAAACAGCCGGCCACCCTGGCCGCCCCGGCGTTGAGCTCGATGCCGCAGCGCTCGGTGTCCGGGCGGAACTGCATCAGCCGCATGAGGTTTCCGCCGCCGGCGCAGCCCACGTCCAGCACCGCCAGCGCCGGCTGCCTGAAGTCAATCCGCGACACCAGCAAATCGTTCACGTTCAGCGAATACACCGGCGAGAAGCCCCATTTCTCCGCGAAGCGCCGCTTGTTCGCCTCATACCATTCCTTCGCCGTCGACGTATCGTTGACGGCCCGCTGCCCTTCATGATGGACGAGAAGATGGGCCGCCGCTGCGCAATGCCATCCTGCCTGCCAAAGGCGCAGCGACAGATCGTCCGGCGCGAAGTAACGCGGCGCGAAGCGGATATCGTACCCCTGCACCGCCGTGATGGCCTCCCGTCGGACCAGCAGGCAGTAGTCGTCCAGCACCATCGACCAGCGCACCTTCCAGAAACCGAGTTTCGGCTCCCTTTCCCGGGCGATTTGCTCCAGTTCTTCCAAACTCTGATACGATCGCGTCTCGACCCGCGTATAGGGACTCCGGCTCTCCACCGCCATCGGTGATACCGCCCCCAACCGGGGCCGGGCCGCCAAAACCTCCCGCAGCCGCGCCACGGTATCCTCCAGCAAATACGTATCGTTGTGGAGGATCAGGATCTCCCGCCCGGTGCTCTCCTGCAGGCCGCGGTTGATGGCCGCCGGCTGCCCCAGCCGCTTCCGGCGGGGCACGATTTTCACCGCCGGCCCCGCGCCCGCCAGGCCCTGCAGGAATTCCGGCGTCCCGTCCGTCGAGGCGTCATCCACGACGATGAGTTCATCCTCCGGCCCCATCTGCGGCAGCAGAAGGGCCAGGCAATTCTTCGTGTACGACAGCCCGTCCGCCGTCGTCACGATCACGCTCAAATCCGCCATCGGCGCATCTCCCTTCCCGTCTATGCAATCTTTTTTATTATCGCACAGAAATCCCCCGAGCGCAAGAAAAAGCCGCATAAAAAAGCCCCCCGCGATATGCCAGTAGCATATCGCGGGGGGAGCCAGCGGCCATGACATATAGATTCAGGATCTGAAACTTCCCATACCCATAATAACTAAAAAAGCTTGCCAAGTGTTATTGTCAGCGATAAAGTACGAGGAGCGTAGCCTTCCCCTTTAGGGGAAGGTGGCGAGCTTGCGAGCCGGATGAGGTTCCACTAACGTAAAGGTTTACGCAAGCTGAAATGCGGTGAACCTCACCCACCGCTCCGCGGTTCCCCCTCCCCTAAAGGGGAGGGCTGAGTACGGCTCCTAGGAAGCGTTTTATCCCCCAGTACCCTTTGTTTTCAAGCAGTTGCCATTACTTTCTATATGGGAAGTTTTAGTTCAGGATGAAGTGAATGGCCTGCGAGAACTGACGGTTAGCGTAAAACAAGCCTGACGCTTTACGCGAAAACTGACAGTTTGCGTAAAGCGTAGTGCGGTGGGTCTCCCTCCACCCTTCGGACACCTCCCTCGCCGGGAGCCATTACGATTCCAGCCCCAGCTCTTGCCTGAGGGCTTTTTGGAGTACCTTCGAGAAATTGATCTTCCTGCTGATAGCCAAATCATTGAGCCATCTGGGAACCGTCAGGGATTTGCGAACGGCCTTATCGAAATGGCTGCGGGCATATTCTTCCACATTGACTGAAACCAGCGTAAGGAACCGGTCGCTTTCTCCGTATTCGTCCCCTTCATCATCCTCGCAGTGTATATCCACCTTGTCAAGCGGTGTCGGCGCTGGTATCTTGTTCCCGTCCTTTCGCTCGGAGTAAATATATCCCGCCAGACAGTCTATTGCCATCGCCATCGCTTCATTCATATCGTCGCCGCAAGTGGCCAGATGGTTCAGGTCCGGAAACACGACCGAGTAATGCCCGTTTTTCTCGCGAAAGAAAATCGCCGGGTAAACACTAAGCATAGCCTGATCCTCCTTTATTTCAACCCTGCCTGTTTGCGAATGGAGTTGACGGTTTTCCTGTCCAGGTCTTTGGGCCGGGAGTGAAATGGTATCGTTACCTTTCCCGGCTTTTTCGGATGTTTGTAATGATGATGTGAACTGTCAATATCAGCCAGTTGCCAGCCGTCCTGCAAAATCTCCGCTTCCATTTCGCGCGGCGTCATTATGCGTACTCCCTTTATGCGTATAAATCTATATACTCAACTCATTATAGCGCTCCCCCTCTCTTCCGTCAAGGCAAACGATTTTGATAACAAGGTGCGATGTCAGGGGCTGTCGCCGGAAGCAAAAACTTCAACTGTCACGGAGACCGCGGAGCGGTGGGTGAGATGCACCGCCCTTCGCTTTGCGTAAACCGTTACGTTAGTGGAACCTCATCCGGCTCGCTTTGCTCGCCACCTTCCCCTAAAGGGGAAGGCTTCTCATCGTCAGCCCTACGGGCTGATCTATGCCCTTCCCTTTAGGAGCGGTGGGTGAGGTGTACTGCCCTTCGCTTTGCGTAAATCGTTACGTTAGTGGAACCTCATCCGGCTCGCTTTGCTCGCCCGTACCATGCCACTGGCATGTTACGCCCCTAAAGGGGAAGGCTTCTCATCCGGCTCGCTTCCCGCCGAAAAAGCCGCGGCCCTTTCGCGCGGGCCGCGGCTTTTCTTTGCAATCTTCAATCTTCCTGCGAAGCGTACAGATGATAGTAGTACCCTTTGTTCTCCAAAAGCTGCTGGTGGGTGCCGTACTCGACGATCTTCCCCTTGTCCATGGCCAGGATCACGTCGCAATCCTTCACCGTGGACAGCCGGTGGGCGATCATCAGCGTCGTGCGCCCGGCGGCGATCTGGCCGATGTTCTTGAGGATCAGGCGCTCGCTCTCGGTATCGAGGGCGCTGGTCGCCTCGTCGAAGATCAGGATGCGCGGGTCGAGGAGCAGCGCCCGGGCAATGGCCACCCGCTGCTTCTGGCCGCCCGAGAGCAGCGATCCCCGCTCGCCCACGAAGGCCTCGTACTTCTGGGGAATCTCCTGCACGAACTCGTCCGTCCCCGACAGCTTCGCCGCCCGCTCCACCGTTGCCTCATCGACCGACGGCTTCATGATGGCGATGTTCTCGCGGATGGTCCCAGCGAACAGGAAGTTCTCCTGCAGCACCACGCCGATCTGGCGGCGCAGCCAGGCCGTTTCCACCTGGGCGATGTCCACCCCGTCGATCAGGATGCGCCCGCTGTCCGGCACATAGAGCCGCTGGATCAGCTTGGCGATCGTACTCTTGCCCGAGCCCGAGCGGCCCACCAGGCCCACCCGCGCCCCCGGCGGGATACGGAGTTTGATGTCCGTCAGCACGTTCTTGCCGTCAGCGTTGTAGCGGAAACTCACGTTGTCGAAGACGATCTCGCCCCGCAGGCTCGGCAGCGTCGTCCGGTTCGGATCGAAGGCCGGCTCGCTCTTCTCGTCCATGATATCGCCGAGACGATCCATCGCCACCCAGAGCTGCTGGAACGCCTGCCACTGGTTCACCAGCCGCAGGATGGGGCCGATGACCAGCCCCGCCATCATGCGGAACGCGATCAATTCGCCCACCGTCAGCGCCTTCTGCATGACGTAGTAAGCGCCGATCCAAAGAATCGCCACGTCAAAGATCAGCGACAGGAAAATGCTGATGCACTGCGTCACGTTCGAGAGGTTCAGCAGCGACAGCGTGCTCTTGAGGAGCCGCGCCAGCACCGCCTCGTAGCGCTCCACGAAGGTCTGCTCCACGCCCATCGTCTTGACGGTGCGGACCCCCGTCACCGCCTCAACGGTGAAGGCCGACGCCTCCGCCCCCAGCAGGAACTGCTCGTTGATGCGCAGCCGGTAAATCGGCGCCACCAGGGCGTTCAGCACGACGTAGAGCGGGATCGTCGCCCAGACGATATAGCTCAGCGTGCTGCTGTAAATGAACATGACCGTCAGATAGACCACCGAGAACACGATGTCCAGCACCACCGTCAGCGCCTGACCGGTCAGGAACTGCCGGATCGTCTCCACCTGCCCCATGCGGGCCACGATTTCACCGACCTGCCACTTGTCGAAGAACTTCGCCGGCAGCTCGGTAATCTTCTTGAACAGGTGCGCCGAGAGCGTCACGTCGATCTTGTTCGTCGTGTTGATGAAAAGATAGCTTCGCAGCGCCTCCATCCAGTACTGGAAGATCTGCACCAAAATCATGCCGATGATCAGCACGTCCATCGTCGACGTGCTGTGATGCGTCAGCACCCGGTCGATGATCGTCTGGGTAAAGAGCGGCGTCAGGAGCCCGAACATCTGCATGATCAGCGAGATGAACAGCACCCGGAGCAGGAATTTCTTGTACTTCGACACCACCGGCAGGAACCAGCGGAAGCCGAAAGCCTCCACTTTCCGCGTCAGCGACTCCACCGAGAAATGCTTGGCGAACAGAATCACGTCGCCGGTGAAGAGCTGCTCGAAGTTCGCCATCGGCGTCAGGTAGCGCGGATGCTCCGACGCCGGGTCGAACAGCGCCGCCTTCTCTTCGTCGAGCCCCTGCACCACCACGAAATTCCCGTTCTGCAGGCGGCAGACCAGCGGCCTCGGCATCCGCCGCAGCCGCTCGATGGTCACCCCGGGGAAGAGCCGCGCCTTCAGGCCCAGTTCCTTCGCCGCCTTGAGCAGCGTCGTCGTATCGACGCCGTTCTCATCGACGATATAGGCCCGCTCCAGCTGGCTCATCTCCGCCGGCAGCGAGAAATGCGCCGCGATCTCCACCAGGCAGGCGAGGGCCGTATCTACGTTCTGCATACTCATCTCTCCCTCAGGGCCTCGTCCTTATACTTGCGGAACGGATCGAGGAAGAAGTCGATGATGCGCTTTTTCTTCGTCTTGATCTCCGCCGTCACGTTCATGCCCGGCGAAATCGCGATGCCGCTGGTATCGTTCGTCACGTTCAGCACGATGCGGTACTTCTTGTCCTTGTCCTTATCCTGGCGGTTGTCGATGGCGTCGGGGCTGATTTCCTCCACCACGCCCTTCACCATGCCGTACTTCTGGAAATTGTACGTCTCCACCTTGATCTCGGCCTCCTGGCCGACCTCGATGAAACCGATATCCTTGTTGTCGGCGTAGGCCTCGACTTCCATCTTCGCGTCCAGCGGCACCACCATCATGATGGCCTGACCCTCGGACAGCACGCCGCCCAGCGTGTGCACGGAAAGCTGGTTCACCCGGCCCTCCACCGGCGCCGTGATCGTCGAGCGCTGGTTCGTCTCCAGCGCCTTCTTGAGTTCCTCGGCGTAAGCGTTATACTGCCGCTTCGCCTCCACCAGCATCGTCATCGTCTCCTGGCGATAGGCGGAATCCGTCGTCGCCTTGGCGTCCTGCGCCTCCCGCAGCCGGGCCGTCTCGCGCAGCACGTCGTGGCGCAGCGCCTCCAGGTTCTGCTGATACTCCACTCGCGTCGCCCGCGCTTCCAAAAGCTGGAAGTACGACACCGCGTCGGTATGGAACAGTTCCTCCAACCGGTTCTCCTTGTCCTGCGCCACCGCCAGCATCGCCTCGTACTTCGACACCTGGGCCTCGCTGGAACGGATAGACGCCTCCACCTGGGAAATCGTCGCGTCCAGCTTCTGCTGGTCCGCCGCCAGCTTCTTGCGGCGGCTCTGGTAGAGTGCCATCTGGGAATCAATGTCCTTCTTCTCCAGATCCTTTGACACCGGCGGCACGAAGGGCTGATCGTTCATCTCCGCCGTCAGCCGGTCCACCGTCATGCCGTAGTAGGCCGTCTGCTTGCGGAACTGGTCCACGTCCGCCTGCGTCTTCGTCGTGTCGAGCTCCAGCAGCGGCTGGCCCTCCTTCACCACGTCGCCGTCCTTGACGTAGATTTCCTTGATGGTTCCCTTGTTCGGCGATTGGATCATCTTCACGTTGCCCACCGGCAATACCTTGCCCGGGGCCACCGCGACCTCGTCCACCTCGCCGACGAACAGCCAGATCGTACCGACGACCAGGATCGCCACGATCGTCCACAGGACCAGCCGGCCCACCGGGGACGGCGGCTCCTCCGTCACCTCCAGGATGGACGGCAGGAACTCCGTCTCCTTGCCTTCCTTGTCCCCGTCTATGAATTTCCGCCAAAGCTCTTTGATCGTCATGCTCCTACCTCTTGCTGCTCATAGAGTTTTTTGTACATGCCGCCCTGCGCGATGAGCTCCGCGTGGGTTCCCTGCTCGATGATATGCCCGTGATCCAGTACCAGGATGCGGTCGCACTTCTCCACCGTCGTCAGCCGGTGGGCGATGATCAGCATCGTCCGGTCCCCGGCAATCTCTTCCAGATTCTTCATCACGATGCGCTCCGACTCGTAGTCCAGCGCGCTCGTCGCCTCGTCGAAAATCATCACCCGCGGATTCAGCAGCAGCGCCCGGGCTATCGCGATGCGCTGGCGCTGACCGCCGGACAGCGTCGTCCCGCGCTCGCCCACCTTCGTGTCGTAGCCCTCGTCCAGCTCCAGGATGAAATCATGGGCCCCGGCGATCTGTGCCGCCTGCATGATCTCCGCCATCGACGCCGCCGGCCGCCCGGCCGCGATATTCTCGCGGATGCTGCCGTCAAACAGGTAATTGTCCTGCATCACGACGCCCATCTGACGCCGGAGCCACGGATACTCCCGCTGACGGATATCCAGCCCGTCCACCGTGATAAGCCCGCTGTCCGGCAGATAAATCTTCTGCACCAGACTCGCCAGCGTACTCTTGCCCGAACCCGAGCGCCCCACGATGCCGATCTTCTCCCCCGCCCTGATGGAGAACGTCACGTTCTCCAGCGCCGGCGGCAGGTCAAGCCGGTAGCGGAACGTCAGATCCTTCGCCTCGATATCCCCCTTCATCGGCGTCGTATCCGAAAGCTGTCGCTGCAGCACCGGCTCCATCGCCGAATGCAGGATATCCCCGAGCCGGTCCAGCGCCAGCACCGACTGCTGCACGTTCGGCCACATCGTCAGCAGTTTCGTGATCGGCCCCGTGGCCTGTCCGGAAATCATCTGGAAAGCGATCAGCTGGCCCAGCGTGAAATCGCCGTTCATCACCATGTGGCCGCCCACCCAGAGAATGAGCAGCGACGACACCGCCCGGATGATCGAGTTGCCCGTATTCACCAACAGCGCGAAAGACGCCGTATCGAAATTCGTCTGCACGTGGCGGTTCATCAACCGCTCCCAGCGCCGCCCGAACTGCGGCTCGATGGCCAGCGACTTCACCGTCTGCATGCCGGTGACCGCCTCCACCAGGAACGACTGCCGCGCCGCCCCGGCCCGCCAGACCGCCTCGATCTTCTGCCGGTAGAGCGGCATCGCCAGGAACGTCTGCACCGCGAACATCGGCACCACGATCAGCGCCACCAGCGTCAGCTTCACGCTGTAGAACAGCATCACCAGCAGGAACACCACCGCGAACAGCGCGTCCAGGATCGTCGTCAGCGTCGTGCCCGTCAAAAACTCCCGGATACTGTTCAGCGCCCCGATGCGCATCAGCGTATCGCCCACCCGGCGATGCTCGAAGTACGGCACCGGCAGCGAAATCAGATGGCGGAACAGCCGCGTTCCCAGAATCGCGTCCAGCTTGATCGTCGTGTGGTTCAGGAGATACGTCCGCGCCCCCGAAAGCAGCGCGTTCATGAACGCGAAAATTACCATCGCCACGCCCAGCACCGTCATCGTCGAAAAGGCCGCGTTCGCCAGCACCTTGTCGATGATGACCTGGGTGTAGATCGGCACCGTCAGTCCCATCAGCTGCAGGAAAAACGCCGCCACGAAGACTTCCATGTAATCCCTCTTATAATGAAGGATTACGTCGTAGAACCAGTGCAGATTGTACCGCCGCAGGATCTCCTCCCAGGTCACCTTCGGCGTCAGCGTCAGGACCTCGCCCGACCACACCCGCAGGAACGACGCCATCGGCATCGCGATGGGCTGTCCCCCCTGCGCCGGATCCAGGAAAAACACCGACGCGTCCGTATTCACGCCCAGCATCGCGTAGGCGCCGCTCTTGAAGCGGATGACCGCCGGCACCTTTACCTCGCGCAGTTCCTCCGCCCCCGGGTGGATGAGCTCGGCAATCATATTCTGCTCCTTCGCCGCCGCGATCAGAGCGTCCCATGTCACTTCCCGGTCCCGGAGCCCTGAATTCTTCGCGATCAGCTCGTCCTCCGTCAGCGCGTGCCCCATTTGCCGGATCGCGCTTGCCAGCGAGCAAAGCGCCGAATACTCGGCCTTCTTGTTTGTATCAGCCATTTCACAACCCCTAGACTCTATCGTATGCCGCCCGCCCCCGCGTCGGGGAATGACCGGCACGCAAAATATCAATCTGCTCTATTATCCCATTCTTTGCCGAAAAAAGCAAGAAAAAATCGCTCTCGCACCAAAGCATGATACATCCTGACCACATCCTGATACAATCTTCATTCTTGACTAGTCTGCTATAATTGATGATGGAAAGGAAGATGGTTACTACGAGTGGCTGCAGCAACCTCAGCCTTCCCCTTTAGGGGAAGGTGGCAGCCCGAAGGGGCGGAGAGGTTCCCCGTCCGCCAGCCTCGCGCGTTCCGGACGCCAATTATGGCGTCCCTACGGATGACCGCGCGGCAGCCCCGGCTCCCCTCCCAGGGGAGCTGTCGCCGACGAAGTCGGTGACTGAGAGGTCCCCCGACTGCTCCCCACAAACTCCCGCGCGGCAGCATGCCTTCCCCTTTAGGGGGTTCGAGCGCCCGGAAAACAGTCCAGTG
>JAEEGL013785079.1_pt1 | contig 12463 bp, 9 predicted proteins | sample 9134231 | NCBI WGS metagenome assembly JAEEGL01 (sample SAMN16246548, study PRJNA631951) | gut metagenome | biome: gut microbiome; feature: rumen; material: fiber-attached | host: Bos | place: Iran: Karaj | collected 2018-10 | reverse complement strand
GGGGAAGGTCTCGAACTTCGCGTAGCCCGCGCGGCTGCCGTGCTTATATTCGTGGTAGAGCTGCGACAGGCAGGTCGCCATTTTGCCGCTGCCGGGGCCGGGGGCGGTGATCACCACCAGGCTGCGCTCCGTTTCGATGAACTCGTTTTTCCCGAAGCCCTCGTCGCTGACGATCAGCGGCACGTTGGAGGGATACTCCGGAATGATGTAGTGGCGGTAGACCCGCATGCCCAACTGCTCCAGCCGCTTTTTGAACTGGATGGCGGCGGGCTGCTCCGCGTAGTGTGTGATGCAGACGCTGCCCACGTAAAGGCCGAAGTCGCGGAAGGCGTCGATCAGCCGCAGGCAGTCGATGTCGTAGGTGATGCCCAGATCCCCGCGGCGCTTGTTCTTTTCGATGTCCTCGGCGCTGATCACGATCACGATCTCCGCGTCGTCCCGCAGCTCGTAGAGCATACGCACCTTGCTGTCCGGCCGGAAGCCCGGCAGCACGCGGGAGGCGTGGAAGTCGTCGAAGAGCTTGCCGCCGAATTCCAGATACAGCTTGCCGCCGAACTGCGCGATGCGGTCCTTGATGTTCTTGGACTGCAGCTCCAGATATTTGTCGTTGTCAAATCCGATCTTTCCCATGATTCTTCCCTCCTCAGTTTTCCGTTTCGGTTCCCGCAGGCTCCGTGTTCGTCTGCCGCACGTAGGCGTATACCGGTTCCAGCCGTTCCTTGGTCAGCGGGTAGCCGAAGCGGTACAGCAAAAAGATCAGCGTATAGGTGATCGCCGGGATCAGCGTGCAGATCTTCAGGATACCGGGGCTCACGCCCTCCACAAAGCCGAGCTCCGCCATCTCTTTGGTGTAGCCCACCTTGCCCAGCAGCGTCATGCCGCCGTAGTCCGCGGCGGTCTGGCCGAGCTTGCGGCAGAAGGTGTAAACGGCGTAGATCGCGCTTTCGCTGCGCTCGTGGGTGATATAGGCCTGATAGTCGATCACGTCCGCCACCACGGCCCAGTTCGTGATGGAAACGAAGGAGTAGCCGAAGCCGATCACGAACAGCAGCGCCAGAAAGATCCACGGCTGGTCGGGCTTCGGTTTGAGCACGAAGGTCGCGATGGCGGCGATGGCGGCGAATACCGAGCCGAAGCCGGAGAGCTCCTTTTTGCCGAACTTTTTCACAAGCTTCGGCGTGATGGGGATCATGATCGCCATAGGCAGGTACTGCGCGATGGTGCCGATGATGGAAAGCCCCGTGTTGCAGAAGTAGTTTTTATACAGATACTGGTTCAGGGAGCTGAACTGGAGCTGGCCGCTGATGAGGATGCCGGTGATCGCCAGCACGACGAAGGGACGGCTTTTGAGCATCGCGGCGTAGGTCTTTTTTATGTCGACCTTCGGATCCGCCTCGGAGGGGACGCGCTCTTTGGTCGTTTTATAACAGGCGAAATAGAAGATCACGCTCAGTACGGCCATCGCGACGGCGAAGAGGAACATGCCCTTCGCGTTTACGGTGTCCACCCGTTTTCCCGCGTCGTCGATACTTTTGGTGTAGATCACCATCGGGGCCAGCAGCAGCGGCGCCGCGCCGCCGATCCCGCCGCCGATGGAGCGGAAGGTGGAAAGCAGCGTGCGGCCGTCGGGGTCGTCCGTGATGACGGAGGCGAGGGAGCCGAAGGGCACGTTCATGCCGGTGTACAGCATGCCGAACGCGATATAGGTCACGTAGGCGAACGCCAGCAGCAGCGCATGGTTCTGCGTGAAGCCGCCGATGTTGAAGAAGCACAGCAGCTCGCTTACCGCCAGCGGCACGGCCACCCATTTGAGGTACGGGCGGAATTTGCCGTCCCGCGCCGGCGGGCGCTTGGCGACGATCGCGCCCCACAGGGGGTCGTTCACCGCGTCCCACAGGCGGGTGAACAAAAACAGGTTCGCCACGTGCTTCGCGTCGATCTTCAGAACGTCCGTCAGAAACAGCTTTAAGTAGGAGGAAACGTAGGTCAGCACGAACAGGTTGCCCGCGTCGCCCAGCATGTAGCCCATGCCCTCTTTGATCCCGATCTTATTCGGGTGCTGCGCGGGAGAACCGGCGGAATCGGCGATGTTTTTCATATAAACGCGCTCCCATAAAAAAATTACTTTCTCAGTATAGCACACCGAAAAAACAAAATCAATTTCTCCTTTACATTTTTTTCTTTTTTTTGTATAATGCATTCAAAACGGGAATATGCGCGGAGGTACACGCATGTACAAGAAGCTTTTTCTGATCACGCCGCCCAGTCTTTGCACGGAGGCGGCTCTGCATCTGCTCCGGCGGAAAAAAATCTATGAGGAAAAGTCCGGCGACGCCTTCGAGGCGCAGCTCGCCGCCGCGGCGGCGGAACCGTTTTCCGCGCCGGAAAGGGCCTACGGCTGCCGCGTGCGGGAGGACGCCTGCGCGGGGATGCGCGTGCTGGTGATCAACGAGGATCCCGCCCGGCCGCAGCAGCCGGTCCTGCTGTATTTTCACGGCGGCGGCTTTTTGTACCCGCCCGGACGGCTGCAGCTGCGCATGATCGGCGTGCTGGCGAAAAAAACGGGCGCCTGCGCTTTGCTGCCGCTGTACCCGCGTCTGCCGGACGGCAGCGCGGCGCAGGCGCTGGAAAGGCTTTCCGCGTTTTACGCCGCGTCGGGGTATTTTGACGGCGCGCGGCAGGTGCGCTTCGTGGGGGATTCCGCCGGCGGCGGCCTGGCGCTGAGCTTCGCCATGAGGCTGCGGGACGGGGGCGGACGGCTGCCCGGGAAGCTCCTGCTGCTCTCTCCGTGGCTGGACCTCACCGTTTCCGCGCCGGACGTCGCCGCGAGGGAAAAGCGCGACCCGGTGCTGGCGCCCTGGGGACTGCGGCAGCTCGGACTGCGCTGGGCGGGCTGCGCCGACCGTCTGACCGCGCCGGAGGTCAGTCCGCTGTACGGAGACGTGTCCGGTCTGCCCCCGATCCTCATTTTTGTCGGCACCCACGAGATCCTCCTGCACGCCGCCCGCGCGCTCTGCGAAAAGCTGGACGCGGCGCAGGCCGACTTCCTGCTCCGTACTTACGTGGGCATGAACCACGTCTTCCCCTGCTATCTGACCCCGGAGGGCATGCTCGCCCGGGCGCAGGCGGCGAGATTTCTGCGCTGAGCCCGCGCAGCGACTGTGTTTTTTGTCGCGCCGCTCCTGTTCCGGGGGCGGCCGTTTTTCTTTATGAAAGGATATTGCTTTTTACTGTTTCTTCTGTTATAATATTATTTTAGATTATTATTTTTATTGCGAGACGGAACCGGGTCCCCGCCGCGGGACGCCGTCGGGAAGGAGGAATGCGCGTGAGCCGGAAGAAATGGCGGGTCGTTCCCTATGACAAACAACTGGCGCTGCGTTTGGCGCGGGAAACCGGCGCGGACGAATTTGCCGTGCTGCTGCTTTCCTCCCGCGGCTTCGATACGGCGGAAAAGCTCGCGGCCTTCCTGGACGCGGCCGAAACGCCGCTCAGCTCTCCCTTCCTGCTCCGGGATATGGACAAGGCCGTCGACCGGATCCGGCGCGCGCTGGACAGGGAAGAAAAGATCCTTGTTTACGGCGATTACGACGCGGACGGCGTGACGGCCACCGCGCTGCTCTATTCCTATCTGCAGACCCTCGGGGCGGACGTGGATTACTATATTCCTTCCCGGACCCGCGACGGCTACGGCCTTTCGCTGAAGACGGCGGAGCGGATCCTGCAGGGCGCCTTCGATCTGGTCGTGACCGTGGACAACGGGATCGCGGCGGTGGAAGAGGCCGCGTTTTTAAAAGAAAACGGCATCGATCTGGTGGTGACAGACCACCATCAGGCGGGAGAGATCCTGCCCGACTGCGCGGCGGTCGTGGATCCGCACCGGCCGGACGACAGCTCTCCGTACAAGGATACGGCGGGCGTGGGCGTGGCGCTCAAGCTGGCCGCCGCGCTGGAGGACGGCGATTACGACGCGGTCTTCTCCGCCTACGGGGATATCGCCGCGCTGGGGACCGTGGCGGACATCGTTCCGCTGACGGGCGAAAACCGGACGCTGGTGATCCGCGGTCTGGCGGCGCTGGCGCAGACGGACCGGATCGGCCTGCGCGCGCTCTTTGACAGTCTTTCGCTGAATGAAAAGGAGATCTCCAGCGCCACGGTGGCGTTTCAGCTGGCGCCGCGCATCAACGCGGCCGGCCGTATGGGCTCCGCGGAGACCGCGCTGGAGCTGCTGCTGACGGAGGATCCCGTCCGCGCCGGTACGCTGGTGACGGAGATCAACGAAGCAAACGCGGCCCGGCAGAGCACGGAGGCGGAGATCCTCCGGCAGGTGGAGGCGTCGTTCCGGCAGGATCCCGCCGCCGCCAACGCGCGGTTTATCGTTACCGCCGGCAGGGACCGGCATCCCGGCGTCATCGGCATCGTCGCCGCCAAGCTTGTGGAAAAATACGGCCGTCCCGCCGCGGTGATCTCCGTGGGCGACGACGGCGTCTGCCGCGGCTCCTGCCGCAGCATCGAGGGCTTCTCGCTCTACGACGCGCTTTCGCACGTGTCGGACCATCTGCTGCAGTTCGGCGGGCATACGCTGGCGGCGGGCTTTTCCCTGCGGGAGGACGAGATCCCCGCGTTTACGGCAGCCGTCAACGCCTATGCCGCCCGGCAGGGGCAGACGGATCCCGTGCTGGACGTGGACTGCCGTCTGAATCCGGCGCATATCACCGCCGAGATCCTGGACAGCCTTGCGCTGCTGGAGCCCTTCGGGGCGGAGAACCCGCGGCCGGTCTTCGGCCTTTTCGGCATGACCGTCGCCGCCGTCCGGCCCATCGGGAACAACAAGCATATCCGTCTGAGCCTCGTCAGAGGCGGCGTGACCGTGCCGGCCGTCTATTTCGGCATGACGGCGGAGGCGTTTCCCTTCCGTCAGGGCGACGCCGTGGACGTGGCCGTCCGGGCGGAGAAAAACGAATATCAGGGCGAAACGCGTCTGAGCCTTCAGGTGCGGGATATCCGTCCCGCGGACAGCGACGACGACGCGGTCTTCGGTTCCGAATATCTTTTCGGCTGCCTTTTGCGCGGCGAGCCGCTTTCGGCGGCGGACCGGGCGCTGCTTGCGCCGGACCGGGCGCTGCTGGGAAAGATCTATAAGCTGGTCCGCAGCGAGGGGCCCACGGCGCTCCCGGCGGAGATCATGGCGCTGCGCGTCGGCGCGCCGCCGGAAAAGGCCGGCGCCGTGGAGGTCTGTCTGGCCGCCCTGACCGAGGTGGGCGTGCTTTCGCTGGCGGACGGCGCTTACGCGGACGCCGCCCCGGCGGGGAAGGCCGATCTGTCGCAGAGCAGGCTTCTGAAAATGCTGAACTGAGCGCGTCGGACGCGCCGAGAATCCAAAGGAGGTGATCCCATGACGGAGGGCTATGAGTATTACGAGAGCATCGCGCAGGCGGTGCGGGACAGTTTTTCCCCGGAAGAGGCCGAGCTGGTGGAGAAAGCGTTCGCGTTCGCGTACCGGAACCATAAGGGGCAGCAGCGAAAATCCGGCGAGGCCTATATCATCCACCCCGTGGCGGTGGCGAAGATCCTGCTGAGCTTCGGTATGGATCACCAGTCCGTGATCGCGGCGCTGCTGCACGACGTGGTGGAGGATACGCCCGTCACGGCGGACGAGGTAAAAAGGACCTTCGGGCCGGACGTGGCGCTGCTGGTGGACGGCGTGACAAAGCTGGGCAGGGTGCCGCTGCAGAGCAGGGAAGAGCAGCAGGCGGAAAATCTCCGCAAGCTGCTGCTGGCCATGAGCGAGGACATCCGCGTCATCATCATCAAGCTGGCGGACCGCCTGCATAATATGCGGACGCTGGAATATATGCCGGAACAGAAGCGCAGGGACGTCGCAAAGGAGACCATCGAGATCTACGCGCCCATCGCACACCGGCTCGGTATCCGTCCCATGAAGGAGGAGCTGGAGGACCTTGCCATCAAATTCCTGGACCCCGTGGCCTACGGGGAGATCGAGACCGCGCTGCGGGAGCAGGGCGCCGAACGGCAGGAGTTTCTGGAGAATATCAAGCGGAAGATCGCCGACCGGATCCGCAGCTACGTTTCCGACGCGGTGATCGAGGGCCGCATCAAGTCCGTTCACGGGATCTACCGCAAAATGTATATGCAGGGCAAATCCTTTGAGGAGATCTACGACATCTACGCCGTGCGTATCATCGTGGAGACCGTCTCGGACTGCTATAACTGCCTCGGCGTGATCCACGATATGTATAAGCCCATCCAGGGGCGTTTCAAGGATTATATCTCCACGCCCAAGCCAAACATGTACCAGTCGCTGCACACCACGCTGATCGGCAAGGAGGGCATCCCCTTCGAGGTGCAGATCCGTACCCACGAGATGCACAAGACGGCGGAATACGGTATCGCGGCGCACTGGAAGTATAAGCTCGGCGTGAAGGATAAGGATTCCAACCGGCGGATCGAAAAGGGGATCGGATGGGTCCGGCAGCTGCTGGAGGCGCAGAGCGAGTCCGGCGACGTTTCGGATATCCTGAACACCATCAAAAACGATTTCGTCAGCGACGAGGTCTTTGTATTCACGCCCAAGGGCGACGTGATCTGCCTGCCGGCGGGCGCCACCGTCATCGACTTCGCTTACGCCATCCATTCCGCCGTCGGCAACAAAATGACCGGCGCAAAGGTGGACAAACGCATCGTGCCGCTGGATTATAAGGTGAAAAACGGCGAGATCGTGGAGGTCATCACCTCCTCGCAGCAGGGCAAGGGCCCCAGCCGCGACTGGCTGAAGATCGTCGCCACCAACGAGGCGCGCACCAAGATCCGCACCTGGTTCAAAAAAGAACGGCGGGAAGAAAACATCGTCGAGGGCAAACAGGAATATGAGCGCGAGCTGCGGCGCAACAACGTCAACCCCACGCCGGAGCAGGAGGAAAAGCTGCTGGCCGTCCTGACGGAAAAACAGAAGTGCGCCACGCCGGACGATTTTTACGCCGCCATCGGCTACGGCGGCGTGATCCTCTCCAAGATCATGCCCATGGTGAAGGACGAGTACAACAAGATCGTCAACGCCGCCGAACGGTCCGCGCCCAAGCTGCTCAAGCAGGTGAAGTCCGTCTCCAGCGAGGGCGTGGTGGTCGAGGGTGTGGACAACTGCCTCATCAAGCTTTCCCGCTGCTGCAACCCCATCCCGGGCGACGATATCATCGGCTTTATCACCCGCGGCCACGGGATCTCCGTGCACAAGGCGGACTGCACCAACGTGCCGCGCGATATTTTCAAATCCCCGGAGCCGGAGCGCTGGATCCGCGTTTACTGGGACCAGAACGAACGGCAGGTCTTTTACGCCTCTCTGCTGCTGACCTGTCTGCACGGCGACGCCGTGATGAACGATATTTTCTTTACGCTGAATTCCATCCACGTCGCGGTGAAGAGCATCAATACCCGCGGCACGAAGGACGGCAGGATCCTGGTGAACATCACCGTCGCCGCCGACAGCGTGGAGCATCTGAAGTCGATCATGTCAAAGCTGTCCAAGACGCCGGGCGTGACCAGCGTGGAACGCTCCGGCGCGGATATATAACGGACCGCCGGACGGCGGCAAAAAACACCGTAAAAGCGCGGGCGGGACTCCCGCACCCGCTTTGGAATACATTTTCTTTCGGAGGTTACCATCATGCAGAAAAAACTTTACCGTTCCCAGACCGATAAAAAGATCGCCGGCGTCTGCGGCGGCATCGCCGCGTATTTCGGCATCGATTCCACCATCATCCGCCTGGTCTGGGTGCTCGCCGTCGTTTTCGGCGGCGCGGGCCTGCTGGCATATATCGTTGCCGCGCTGGTGATGCCCGTCGCGCCGGAGGGCGTGGAGAACGCGCCGTTCCAGCAGCAGGCGCCGCAGCAGGATACCGGCGATTATACGCCCTATACCGAAGTCAGGAACGACGAAAACAACTGATGCGCGCAGTCATTCAGCGGGTCCGCGGCGCGGACGTCCGCGTGGACGGCGCCGTGGTCGGCGCCTGCGGCAAAGGCTTTCTTGTGCTGCTGGGCGTGATGGACGGCGATACCGAACGGGAAGCGGAGGTCCTGGCCGCGAAAACCGCAAAGCTGCGTATCTTTGAAGACGACGACGAAAAGATGAATCTCGCCCTCTCCGACGTGGGAGGGGGCGTGCTTTGCATTTCCCAGTTCACGCTTTGCGCCGACGTCAAAAAGGGGAACCGGCCTTCCTTTACGCCCTCCGCGCCGCCGGAGACCGCGAAGCGGCTTTACGAGTACTATACCGAACGGCTGCGCGCCGAGGGCGTCTCCCGCGTGGAGACCGGTATTTTCGGCGCGGATATGCAGGTGTCTCTGGTCAACGACGGCCCGGTGACGATCCTGCTGGATACGGATATCTGGAAAAGGAAAACCGAAGCCCGGACCGATTGAGGGATCAGAAAATGAAACTGTACAGCGCCGTCGTCGGCAGCTACGGCACCAACGCCTATCTGCTGCTGGACGAGGCAAGCGGCGAGGCGGCGGCGGTGGACTGTCCGCTGTTTGACGGCGACTACCGCGCGCTGCTGGAAGAGGCGAAGGTCACGCGCCTGAAATATATCCTGCTGACCCACGGACATTTCGACCACGTCTGCGGGGTCAAAGCGCTGCGGGACGCCTGCGGCGGGCAGGTCTGTATTTCCGAGGCGGACGCGCCCTGCCTTACGGATGAAACAAAAAGCCTGAACGCCTGGACGCACTTCGGCGTGCAGCAGCCCTGCACGCCCGATCTTTTGCTGCGCGAGGGCGACCGCCTCCCGCTGGGCGGGATCGGGATTACCGTGCTGCATACGCCGGGCCACACCCCGGGCAGTCTCTGCTTCCTTGCGGAGGAGCTGCTTTTCAGCGGGGATACGCTCTTCCGGCTGTCCATGGGCCGCACGGATATGCCGGGCGGTTCCACCATGAAGCTGTTCGCATCGCTGCGGCGGCTGGGCGGGATGGCTGCGGACCTGCGCGTCCTCCCCGGACACGGTGAACCGACGACGCTGGATTTTGAGCAGCGGTTCAACCGTTATCTGAGATCTGAAAAATACGAGCTATGCTGATAATCTGCGACGGCCATACATATAAATATGAAAGTGAAAAGGTCTGCCGGATCTTTTTTCCGACGGAGAAAATGATCTTTTCCGACGGCTCGGACAGCCCCGAAGCCTGCGGCCGGACGGTCCGCGCCGTCGTGACGCGGACCGGGGACGCCGTTTCCTTTTTCTGCGCCGCGGCTGTGGACGGAAAAACGGCCTGTGCGGAGGAGACCGTGCCGCTGACGGAGATCCCCGACGGGTCCGCCGGCGAAAAACAGCTGGCGCGGGTCATGGTGCAGGCGCTGTCGGAGGCGACCGGCGTCACGCCGCCCTGGGGCATCCTGACCGGCGTGCGCCCCTCCAAGCTGATGCGCGCCTGTGTGGAGGAATTCGGCGAGGCGGCGGCCGCTGCGCGCTTTACCTCCTTCTACCGCGTCTCGCCCCAAAAGACCGCGCTGGCGCTGGAGATCGACCGCAACCAGCGGGAGATCGTCCGGGGCGTGACAAAGGCGGACTGCACCGTTTACGTCTCCATCCCGTTCTGCCCCACCCGCTGCAGCTACTGCTCCTTTGTCTCCCATTCCATTTCGCAGGCGAAGAAGCTGATCCCGGATTACCTCCGCCTGCTGTGCGGGGAGATCCGGCTGACCGCCGAAACGGCGGCGCGGGCGGGGATCCGTCCGAAAACCGTCTACGTCGGCGGCGGGACGCCGACGTCCCTGTCCGCCGGGGAGCTGCGCACCGTGCTTTCCGCGCTGAACGACGCTTTTTCCGCCCGCGATACGGAGGAATTCACCGTGGAGGCGGGCCGCCCGGATACGATCACGCCAGAGAAGCTGGAGGCGATGAAGGAAGCCGGCGTCAGCCGGATCAGCATCAATCCCCAGACCTTTTCCGACGCGGTGCTCCGGGCCGTGGGACGGCCCCATACCGCCGCCGACACGGAAGAAAAGTATCTGCTCGCCCGGAAGCTGGGCTTTGACAATATCAACATGGACCTGATCGCCGGCCTGCCCACGGATACGCCTGAGGGCTTCGGGGACAGTATCCGGCGGGCGATCTCACTGTCGCCGGAGAACATCACGGTGCATACGCTGGCGCTCAAGCGCGCCGCCTTCCTGACGGCGGAGGAAACCGCCGCCGCCGGCGGTATGACCGGCCGGATGGTGGAATACGCCTGCGAACAGCTGACGGCGGCGGGCTACCTTCCTTATTATATGTACAGGCAGTCCAAGTCCGCGGGGAACCTGGAGAACGTGGGCTGGACGAAGCCCGGCAGGCTCTGTCTGTATAACGTGTACATGATGGAGGAGCTGCATACCGTCCTCGCCTGCGGCGGCGGCGCGGTGACCAAGCTCATCACTCCCGGCGACCCGGATATCGCCCGGATCTATAATTTCAAGTATCCCTACGAGTATATCGGCCGCTTCGACGAGCTGGCGGCCCGGAAAAAGGAAATCGAAGACTTCTATCGATAAGGAGGCGCTTATGGCAAGGGGAAGAAAGCAGTCCCTGCTCAACGGCGCGCTGGTCCTGTCCTTTGCGGTGATCGCGGTCAAGATCGTCAGCGTGCTGTTCAAGCTTTATGTCACACAGAAGATCGGCTACGACGGCAAGGGCTACTATGCGAACGCCTATAATATTTACGCGCCCATCTATTCCATCGCCCTGGCGGGGCTGCCCACCGCGGTCTCCAAAATGGTGGCGTCCATGTCCGCGCAGGGGCGCTTCCGGGACGTGCGCCGCCTGTTCAGGGTCTCCCTGATGCTCTTTGTGCTGGTGGGCGTGATCGGCACCGCGCTGATTGTTATCTTCGCCTATCCGTACGCGAAAACCACGGAGGCTATCGACGCGCTCCCGTCCATTATTGCCGTCGCGCCGTCCGTTTTCTTCTGCTGCGTCATGTCCGGCTACCGGGGGTACTATCAGGGCCTGCGGGATATGGTGCCCTCCGCCGTGTCGCAGGTCTTTGAGGCCGGCGGAAAGCTGATCTTCGGCTGGATCTTTATGAACGCGGTGCTGGGTTCCGGCGCGCTGTTCGCGGATAAGATCCCGATCCTGCGCGACCTCGTTTCCGATAAACAGCTTTCCTATGCGGCCGCTGGCGCCATCGCGGGCGTGACCGTGGGCTCGCTGATCGGCCTGGTGTACCTGATGATCCGCCACCGCGCGGCCTCGGACGGCATCACGCCGGAAATGCTGCTTTCGTCCCCGGATGCGGAAAGCGCCAAAAATCTGACGAAGCAGCTGCTGGCCATCGCCATTCCCGTGGCGGTCAGCTCGCTGGTGTTCAACCTGACCACCCTCATTGATAACTGGACAGTGCAGAACCGCCTTGCCGCCGTGATCGGCAACCATTACGACGTGGTGGCGAATATGTACCCGGATATCGTGCGGACGCGGGGCTTTTACCCCGGCGCCGAGCACCTGACGGAGCGGTTCAAAAACTACCTCTTCGGCGCCTATGATACGGTGCTGGAGATCAAGAACATCGTACCCACCTTTACGGTCACCGTGGGGCTCAGCGCCATCCCGGTGCTCAGCGAGGCCTGGACCAACCGGGATATGCTCACCGCCCGCCGCTCGGCGGAAAGCGTGGTGCGCATCACCATGCTGATGGCGCTGCCCGCGGGCGCGGGGCTGGTTGCCCTTGCGTCCGGTATTTTGAATTTGCTGTACGGCGGCAACGAGGTCAACGCCCCGGCGCTGCCCTACGTCGCGCCGATCCTGATGGCCTACGGCGTCAGCGTGGTCTTCCTTGCGCTGGCGCAGCCGCTGACCTCCGTGCTGCAGGCCATCGACCGCATGGACGTGCCCATCAAGGCCATGGCCATCGGCGCCGTCGTGAAGATCGTGGCAAATTTCGTTTTCGTCAGCATCCCCTCCGTCAACATCCAGGGCGCGGTCATCGGGTCCATCCTCTGCAATATCGTCATGGTGGTGTATTCCATGGTCGTCATCGCGAAGGAGACGGAGCTGAAGTACAACTGGTCGGCGGATCTGATCCGCCCCGGGATCTGCGCGCTGCTCTCCGGCGCAGCGGCCTGGCTGACGAACGCCCTGCTGAAAAAGCTGCTGCCTGCGGCGCCGTTCCCGTCCCATCCCACGCTGCTCAGCGGCGGGAATATCGCCGTGGTGGCCGCGGTCGTCGCCGCGGTGCTGGTGTACGGCATCGCGCTCTTTGCGCTGCGCGCGGTGACAAAGGAGGACGTTTATATGCTGCCCAAGGGAAGAAAAATCGCAAAAGTACTTGAAAAATATAAACTTTTAGGGTAAAATACATTTTGTATGTTGGATTTTGGAAAAATTACGGAGAAGGAGCTGCTATGGTCGCGGATTTTCAGTTCAAAGAAAAATATGACTGCGGCGATCTGATCCGTATCGTGGAGATC
>JAEEGL012341665.1_pt1 | contig 12463 bp, 8 predicted proteins | sample 9134231 | NCBI WGS metagenome assembly JAEEGL01 (sample SAMN16246548, study PRJNA631951) | gut metagenome | biome: gut microbiome; feature: rumen; material: fiber-attached | host: Bos | place: Iran: Karaj | collected 2018-10 | reverse complement strand
GCGGAGGTTTCGGCTTCCCAGTAGTTGTAGCCGAACTTTTCCTTCGCGGAGGTGATCCTCGAAATGGTGGGCGTGAAGTAGCGGATGTCGAGCTCGGCGTTGATGAGATCCACCGTCTTCTGATCGAAGATGTGGATGTTGCGGATCATGCCGATCTCGGCGCCGCGGCCCTTCGCCCGGGTGTCGGGTTCGCGCACGGAGAGGAATTCGTCCGGGGAGGTGACGGGGAAGGAGCGGCGGATGACCACGCGCTCGAAGAATTCCTCCTCGCCCTCCGCGTTGATGATCTTCAAGGAGATGAGGCCGCCCTCGGAGGGGGAGAACCACGCGTTCTCGGGGGTCAGGTTGATCGATACGCGGTGCTTGAAGAGGTCGTCCGGGTCGATTTCTTCCTTGTTTTCGCTGTCGGCGGCGTTTTCCTTGGCTTCGGATTTCGCTTCGAGAGCCGTGTCCTTTTTCTCGTCTGCCTTGGGAGCGGCGTCCGTCTTCTTTTCGACGGCTTCCGCCTTCTTCGGCTCTTCCTTCACGGCGGCGGTCTTGGTTTCGTTCATAGTCGTTGGCCTCCTTTTGAATCACATGCCGGAGAGGACTTTTCTCATGGCTTCGCTCTGGAGTTTATACAGCTTGTAGTAGACGCCGCCGCGGGCAAGCAGCTCGTCCGGCGGGCCTTCCTCGGCGATCTCGCCGTTTTCGATGACAAAGAGGTAGTTGCAGTCCTTGAGGGTGGAGAGACGGTGCGCGATGGTGATGCAGGTCCGTCCTTCGACCAGCTTGGCAAGCGCATCGGAGATCAGGCGCTCGGTCTCGGTGTCCATGGCGGCGGTCGCCTCGTCGAGGATGAGGATCGACGGGGACATGAGGAGCGCGCGGGCGATGGAAACGCGCTGGCGCTCGCCGCCGGAGAGGGAGCGGGAACCGGAGCCGACCTCGGTCTCGTAGCCTTCGGGCAGACGGACGATGAAGTCGTGGGCGTTCGCCGCCTTCGCCGCCGCGATGACCTCCTCCATGGAGGCGTCCGGACGGGCGTAGCGGATGTTGTCGGCGATGGTGCCGCGGAAGAGGAAGATCTCCTGCGACACGATGGCGATGTTCTTGCGGATGGAGGACATCTTGATCTTCTTGAGATCGGTGCCGTCCATGAGGATCTGCCCGGAGATCGGGTCGTACATGCGGGTGATGAGGTTTGCGATGGTGGACTTGCCGGAGCCGGTGTGCCCGACGAGGCCGATGTTGTCGCCCGCGTGGATCTTGATGTTGACGTCCTTCAGGATCGGACGGTTCGGGTTATAGTGGAAGGAGACGTTCTTGAATTCGATGTCGCCGTCGAACGTGTCCTTGACGATGGGCTCGCGGTCCTCCATGACGTCCGGGACCATGTCGAGGACCTCGAACATGCGCTGCGCGGCGTTGATGGTGTCGGTCACGAGGTTGGTGAACGTGGAGAAGAACTGCAGGGGGCCGAAGATCATGCCGATGTAGCCGAGGTAGGTGGTGAATTCACCGTAGGTCATGTGCTGTCCCATGACCTCGAGGCCGCCGAAGCCCCAGATCGCCTGCGAGGACATGCCGATCAGGAGGGACACGATCGGGAAGATCGTCAGGGCGGTGATGTTGACCTTGAGGTTCGCCGCGTACAGGCGGTCCGAATACTTGTAGAAGCGGTGGGTCTCCTCGGCTTCCTTGGCGAACGCCTTGACCACGCGGATGCCGTTGAGGCTGTCGCCCAGCATCGAGTTGAGGGATGAGGACGCGCGGTACTGCCGGGAGTACATCCGCCACAGCTTCGGGAGCATGACGCGGAAGATCACGACGATCAGCGGGACCGGGATGAACACGATGAGGGTCATCTTCCAGTTCAGCCAGAAGAGGAAGAAGGTCAGGCCGACGAAGTTCAGGGCGTTGATGATGAAGGGCGGCAGACCGTCGATGTAGAAGGAGCGGATGCGCTCGGCGTCGTAGTTGACGCGGTTGATGAGGCGGCCCGTCGTGTTGTTGTTGAAGTAGGAGAGGGACTGCGAGAGCATGGAGTCGAAGACCTTCTGCTTCATCTGCTTCATCATGCGGGTCGAGAGCTTCGCGTTCGTGCGGTTCTGGATGATGTTGACGAAGAGGGAGAGCAGGGCGAGGGCGACGATGACGGAGAGCACGATGAAGAGCTTCGTCAGGGAGTGCCACTTGCCGCGCGCGTTGATGACGTTGTCGTAGAGGATCCGGCCGTTGATGATCGGGCTCACAAGGGAGATGGCGGAGGAGGCGATCATGCAGAAGATCACGAGGGCGACCTGCCACTTGTAGGGCACGAGGAATTCGAGCAGCCGCTGGATGATGGCGTTCTTGTTCTGGCAATGGGTGCAGACCCGGCGGTACTGGTTTTCGTAGACGTGGCCGCATTTCGGGCATTTCGCGTTGAACTGCTCGAAGATCTGGTCGTCGTCCCCGACCTCGTCGCCGCGCAGGAACCGCTCCACGAGCTCGCAGAACGCGAAAAGACGCTGGCGGGTCGCATTGGTGCTCTGCGCCTTGATCTCGGTGACGGCGCCCTCGTTCCACGCCTCGTAGATCTTGTCCTTTTCTTCGCGGTCGAGGTCTTCGTCGACTTCGGGGCGGGGGGTGCCGTGCGTCAGGACGAGCAGACGCGTCGAGGAGAGGCAGGTGTCGACGTTCAGATCGGAGGTGTAGTCCATCGAAAAGCTGTCGAGGTAGGAGACGGACGCGGCATATTCGATCTTGCCGTAGTCATCGAGGTCGGTGTGGCCGTGTTTCTGCTTCTTGCGGGGAATGGAATCGGGATCGCCGAGGAGCCGGTGGATCGTGCGCGTGTCTTTCTCATACACCAGCCACGATTCGCCGAAGTTTCCGTCGAAATCCAGATCCATCCGCACGGCGAAGGTCACAGCGTCCGGGGAAAGTCCCTGTTCGCGGATCGCCGACGCGGCCGCATCTGAAAACTTGTCAAGCGGAAGCATAAGCAGTTCCATGCCTTTCTTGGATTGTCCGCCGTGCTGCCCGGAAACCGCAGTCCGTCTGTTTGGGACACGGCCGCGGGAGGGGATGAATTTCTTCGCAAAAATTCATATTTTCCTGTTTCCACGGAGGCGCGTTTGTGATATAATCAAAGAAGATGATCTGCGTGCGAAAGCCGGACATCCGTGCCCGGAGGCCTTCACAGTCTCTTAATCATAGCCCCTCGCGCCTGATTTTGCAATAGTTTTTGAAAAAAAGTTCAATTTCAGCAGGGTTCACAAAATGTTAACGTGTTTATGAGGTAGAAATGCTTAAAAAAACAAAGGGCTGGACGAAGAGTAAAAACGTTCATTCCAAGCGGTACAAGAACGATCTGGCGAACTATCTGAACGAGCGCGCCATCAAGTGCGTGACCGAACGGATCGACGGGATCGAGGAGGTCATCGGGCGCGCGGGCGTCATCGTGAGGCGGGAGGACGAGCTGATCGTCTACTGCGGCGCGGAGACCGTCATGCGCACGAAGATCGACGATCTCTACGCGTGGGAGCTGCTCTCGCTCGAGGGTGTGGTCATCACGGCGCACGACCTCGAACACGGCGGCGCGGAGCGCACGATCATCGCGTTCTACACCTACTGGCGTCCGGTGGAGAGCTGAATGGACATCCCGATCGGCCCGGAGCACGCGGGGAAGACGATCCGCGAATTCCTCACCCGCGACCTCGGGTATTCCTCGAATCTTCTGAAGCGGCTGAAATTCTCCGAGAACGGCATTCGGATCGACGGCGGCTGGGTGACGGTGCGCCATGTCCTCCGGGAGGGGGAGGTGCTTTCCCTCGCCGTGGAGGACCGCCCCGAGGACGTCAGCCCGTATCTCATCCCGGCGGAGCTTCCCCTCGGAATCCTCTATGAGGACGAATGGATCACCGCCGTGAACAAGCCGCCGGACATGCCCGCGCATCCCTCGCAGGGCCACCACCTCGACACCGCGGCGAATGCGCTGGCCTACCGCTACCGCGACCGCGTCTATGTCTTCCGTCCGGTCAACCGCCTGGACCGGGACACGAGCGGCTGCATGCTGACCTCAAACACGAAGGACGCTTCCTATAAAATGTATGCGGCGATGACCGAGGGCCGGATCGCGAAGCGCTATCTCGCCGTCCTCGACGGGATCCCGGCGGAGCGCGAGGGCGAGATCCGCTCCTGGATGCGCCGCAAGCCGGACAGCGTCATCGAGCGCGAGGAATGTCCCCCCGATGCGGACGGCGCCAAGCTCGCCGTGACGCGCTACCGGGTGCTCGCCGAAGCGAACGGACACAGCCTCGTGCTCTGCTCGCCCGTCACGGGCCGGACGCATCAGCTCCGCGTGCAGTTCGCCGGCATCGGCTGCCCGATCACCGGGGATTCGCTCTACGGAGCCGCCTCGCCCCTGATCCCGCGCCACGCCCTGCATTCCCATACGACGACCTTTCCGCATCCCATGACCGGGGAGGAGATGACCGTCTCTGCCCCGCTCCCCGAGGATATGATCGCCCTCCTGCGTTCGCTGGGGCTCAAAGCCCCTCTCCCCGGATCTCCCGACTGAAGGAGTTTCTCATGGTACGACTCTACCGCCGCGTCAACCGCTATGTGCCCGCCCTCTCGATGGTGTTCTTCCTCCTCGGGCTGGCCGCGCTCGGCATCAACATCGGCTACGTTCTCTCCCCGACCTTCGCGGATGCGTTCAACGGGCGCGTGTCCTCGCACATCCGCATCCTCCTCGCGCACCTCACCGGGTGGATCCCGTTTTCCCTCGCGGAATTCCTTCTTCTCGGGAGCCCGGTGATCCTCGTCGCCGTCATCGTCCTCGCCTGCCGCAAAGGCGCGCGGAGCCGGCGGTATTTTGCGCGCGCGCTGATCGGGATCCTCTCCGCCGGGGTGCTGCTCTACGCGATGTTTGTCTTCGTGTTCGGCGCGGGCTACCGGACCACCGGGCTCGACAAAAAGCTCGGCATCGAGCGCACGAAGGTGACGGCGGACGAGCTCGCGGACACGGCGCGGATCGTGGTGGACCGGCTCAACGAGCTCTCGGACAAAATCATGATCTTCTACGACGACGGCTCCGTGCGCCCGTACAGCCACGACGAGTGCGTGCGCCTCTGCCTCGACGCGTATGAGAAGGTATCGAAGGACTGCACCTTCCTCGCCCGCCTCGACGCGCCGGTGAAGGAGATCGTCCTCTCCGACTATATGACCTACACGCACATCTCCGGGATGTACACCTTCTTCACCGGGGAAGCGAACCTCAACACGAACTACCCCGATTTCGTGAACGTCTACACGACGGCGCACGAGATGGCGCATCAGCGGGGGATCGCGCGGGAGGACGAGGCCAACTTCATGGCGTTCCTCGTGTGCATCGCGTCCGACGACCCGTACATGCAGTACTCCGGGTATCTGAACCTCTACGAATACCTCTCCTCCGCGCTCTCGTCCGCTGGGGCGAAGGAGGTGCGCAAGGAGATCGCGGAATCCCTCGACGTGCGCGTGCGGTACGATCTCTACTGCTACAGCGTGTTCTTCGACAAGTATCGCGAGAACACCGCCGCGACCGTGTCGAATACGGTGAACAACACCTATCTCGTGATGCAGGGGACGCCCGGCGCGAAGAGCTACGGTCTGGTCGTGGATCTGGCGGTGGCGTACTATCGCGGCGAGAGATAAGAAGTAAGATAAGTAAGATATGGAAGGGATCCGCCGGGCGGGTTTCGGACGATGACTGGATAAGACTCGATAAAAGGGAAAGGAGGGCGCGTATGCGGCGGTGGAAGATCGGTCTTTTGGTTTTGCTCGCGGCCTGTGTCCTCGTTTCCGTTCCCGCGGGAGCCGCGCTGCCCTCCCTCTTCACCGGGGATGAGGCGTGGTACCGCGATCCCCTCGAGCCGCTCGTGATCCGCGACGGGAAGACCTACGTCCCCGCGGACCTCTTCAGCGCGCTCGACGGCGTGACGTTTTCGATGCCCGCGGAGGGCAACCTCCTCTTCGAGAACACCGCGACGGGGGCTTATGTGTCGATCCTCTTCTCGAAGAACGGCTCCGCCGCGGTCAACGGGGAGATCGTCGAGGGCATCGGCATCTACCGCGACGAGACGACCTTCTACGTCGAGGCCGCCCCGGTGTGCGACGCGCTCGGCATCCGGCGGGAGACCCTCACGTCCGACGACGGGACCGTCACCATGCGGCTTCTGAGTGGGGATTCCCGCTTCACGCTCGAACAGCTTGCAGCCGTCTACGAGGCGGACGCGGGCTGGCAGCGCGGAGGTCCGGGATTCCTTCCGGCAGCGCCCGAGCGGGAAGACACGCGCCATCGGCTCTATCTGCTCTGCACCTCGCCCGAGGAAGGCGCATCCTACGTCGCGTCGGTGGGACTCGGGGAGGCGGGGCTGGACTATACCGTCTTTCTCTGGGACGACGCCGATCCGGAGACGATCCTCGCGGGTGCGGTCCGCGGGCAGTACGGCGTCGCGACGGACGATTCGGCCGATCTGGTGGGATCCCTCGCCGCGGCGAACGAGCGCATCGCCGTTTACACGCACACGAAGACCCGCCTGACCCTCTCGACCGGCGACGCGGCGGCGGATGAAGCGCTCAGAGAGGCCGGGTTCTGCCCGATCACGCCGGATCTCACCGTCACGAGCTTCACCGATGCCGACGAGGCGATGATGGCGATCGACCGGTGGATCGGGGAGCGGGAATACGCCGTCGTCTTCTTCACCGACTGCTGGATGTCCGATCAGATGATCCCGCGCGTGGCGGAGCTGCTCGCCGCGGCGGACGACTGGACCTCGGCCAATCTTGGATACTAAAAACATATCATACAGGAGGCGCCCCATGAACGAAGTCTACGAATTTCTGAAAGCCTGCGGCACCTATTACCTCGCCACCGTCGAGGATGGGCAGCCGCGCGTCCGTCCGTTCGGCACGGTCGACTGCTGGGACGGCAAGCTGACCATCCAGACCGGGCTGAAAAAGAACGTCGCCAAGCAGATGCTCGCCTGCCCGAAGGTGGAGATCTGCGCGATGGCGGCCGACGGACGCTGGATCCGCCTCGCCGCGGACGCCGTCCTCGTCGACGATGTGAAGGCAGCCGAACACATGCTCGACGCATACCCCTCCCTCCGCGCGATGTACACGCCCGGCGACGGCAACACCGCGGTCTTCGCCCTCGAAAACGCGAAAGCCGTGATCTGCTCCTTCACCGCCGCCCCCGTCGAATACTGCTTCTGAGAACGGGAGAACCATCATGTCCATCATCACCAACGAATTCGCGCCGCTCAAGGCCGTGACGGTCCGGGACGGCTTCTGGAGCCGCTATCAGGACATCGCCAAGGAGAAGATCATCCCCTATCAGTGGCGCGTCCTCAACGACCGGGTGCCGGACACCGAGCCGAGCCACGCCATCGCCAATTTCCGCATCGCCGCGGGACTCGAGGAGGGCAGCTTCCACGGCTACGTCTTCCAGGACAGCGACGTTGCGAAGTGGCTCGAGGCCGTCGCCTACCGCCTGACGATCGCGCCGGACGCGGAGCTCGAGAAGACCGCCGACGGGGTGATCGATCTCATCGGGCAGGCGCAGGAGGAGGACGGCTACCTCGACACCTATTTCCAGATCGAAGCGCCGGACGAAAAGTTCACGAACCTCCTCGACTGCCACGAGCTCTACTGTGCCGGACACATGACCGAGGCCGCCGTGGCGTATTACGAGGCGACGGGGAAGGACAAGCTCCTCTCGATCATGCGCCGCTTCATCGATCTGATCGACGAGAAGATCGGGCCGGAGGAAGGGAAGCTCCACGGCTATCCGGGGCATCCGGAGCTCGAGCTCGCCCTCTGCCGCCTCTATCGCGCGACCGGGGACGAAAAATACCTGAACCTCGCCAAATACATGGTCGACGCCCGCGGCACCGAGCCCCACTTCTTCGACTGGGAGCTTGAACGGCGGGACCACCGCGGCTTCTGGGGCGGCGGGCGGGTCGATCGCGTCGACAAGAAGTACAACCAGTCCCACAAGCCGATCCGCGAGCAGACCGAGGCCGTCGGTCACAGCGTCCGGGCCGGGTATCTCTACACCGGCGTCGCCGATGTCGCGGCGGAAACCGGGGACGAAGGCCTCGCGCGGGCTGCCCGGAACCTCTGGGACAACGTCGTGAACCGTCAGATGTATGTGACGGGCGGCGTCGGATCCCAGGTCTGGGGCGAGGCGTTCACGTTCGACTATCACCTCCCGAACGATTCCGCCTACAACGAGACCTGCGCCGCGATCTCGATGGTGTTCTTCGCCAAGCGGATGCTGCGCATGGATCCCGACAGCCGCTATGCCGACGTCATGGAACGGCTCCTCTACAACGGCACGATCTCCGGCATGGCGCTCGACGGTCAGCACTTCTTCTACACCAACCCGCTCTCCGTGTGGGAGCGCGCGACGAAGAACGCCGGCGTCGTCGGACACATCCGGTCGAAGCGTCCCGGCTGGTTCGGATGCGCCTGCTGCCCGCCGAACCTCGCCCGCATGATCACCTCGCTCGGCAGCTATGTCTACTCCGCCTCCGCCGACACGGTGTACGCGCACCTCTACGTCGGCTCGGAGGTGTCCCTCGACGTCGGCGGACAGCGGGTGAGCCTGTCCCAGATCGGGAACTACCCGTGGGACGGACACCTCACGTTTACCCTGTCGGGCGGCGCATACGGTCTCGCGCTCCGCATCCCCGGATGGGCGCGCACCTTCTCCGTCCGCGTCAACGGCGAAGAAGAGCATCCCGCCGTCACGAAGGGATATGCCGTTCTGCGCCGCGCGTGGCGGGACGGCGACAGGGTCGAGCTTGACTTGCCGATGCCCGTCGAATTCGTCGAATCGAACCCGCTGCTGCGCGAGGACGACGGACGGGTCGCCTTCATGCGCGGTCCGGTGGTCTACTGCCTCGAATCCGCGGACAACGGCGACTGCCTCGACGCGCTATCCGTCCGCGATCCCGGGGACTTCACGGCTGTGACCGATTCGACCCTCTTCCCGGGCAGCACGGCGATCGTCGGGCCCGCCATCCGCCGGAAGGCCTGGAACACCGACGCGCTCTACCGCCGCTATGAAGGCGCGGATGCCGAAGAAGTCACGATCCGCGCGATCCCCTATGCCTTCTGGGACAACCGGGAGGACACCCGCGAAATGACCGTCTGGGTGCGCAAAGGGCCGTAAACCGGATGCCGCCCGACCTCGTATGACCGAAAAGGATGTGTTCTGACCATGAGAAACCCGAAATCCGCCGGCATCTCCCTCTTCCTCGCACTGACGATCCTGTTCTCCGCTATATTCTCCGCCTGCTCGCCCGCGGGATCGACGCCCGCCGCGGACCCGGAGGAGGGACGGATCATCGTCGCCGCGCCGAAGGAAGAGGAGCCCGTCATTACGCCGTCTGCCGAACCCGGCATCTATCCGGAGGACGAACGCCCGTCGCGGCTGCTCCTCTCGACCGATTCCGGGTACCGCATCCGCTACACCACATCCACGGCGATGGAACCCACGGCGGATTCTCAGGTGGCGGAAAGCGACTTCCGCATCCCCTACAACGAGACGGGCGACGGGGTTACGGAATGCGCCGTGATCCGGGCCGCGCTCTTCGACGGTCGGAAGCAGGTCGGTCAATGCCATACCTTTACTTATTTTTCCGCGCCCGAGGGCCGCTTCACCACGCCGGTCTTCTCCCTCGTCTCCGAACCCGACGGGCTGTACGGCTATGAGACCGGCATCCTCGTCGAGGGAAAGGCGCGGGACGACGCGAAGAAGCACGGCAACCCCAAGGGCTGGGTCCTCGGCAACACCAACGCGAACTTCTATAACAGCGGCATCGAATGGGAACGCCCGACCTCCATGGAATTCTCCGAGAGCGGGCAGGGGGCCTTCGACTATTCCTCGAACGCCGGCATCCGCGTCAACGGCGGGTGGACGAGGGCGAATACGCAGAAATCCCTGAAGATCTTCAGCCGCAAGTCCTATACGCCCTCCCACGGCACCTTCACCCTCGATCTCTTCCCCGGCTACCGCGATCCCATGACCGGGCGGACCCTGTCCTTTGCGAACACCATCCTGCTCCGCGGCGGCTCGAACAACGAGGGCAACAACGTCATCGCGACGCCGCTGCAGATCAGTCTGTGCGAGGGGACGGGACAGATCGTCCCCGCGATGCGCCCCGTGACGGAGTTCATCAACGGCAAATACCGCGGCGTCTTCATGATGATCGAGGATTACGACGCGGATTTCTTCGAGGCGCATTTCGGCGTCCCGGAGGAGGAGCTGACGATCCTCTCCGGCTCCTACGAGAACTACGGCGGGAGCATGTGGACGCTCGACTGCGCACCCGAGGAGGAAGCGGAGACCGCGGTGAAGGACTTCACCAAGCTGCTCATCAAGCTCGCCGCCCTCGACCCGAAGCTCTCCTCGACGTTGGAGCGGACGGGAGAGGTGATCGATCTGCGCAACTTCATCGAATACATGTGCACCGAGCTCTACTGCGGCAACTCCGACTGGCCGGACAACAACCTGCGCGCCTTCCGGCGGAGCGTCGACGGATACCAGCCGGACGCCGAGGGCATTTACGACGGGCGGTGGCGGTTCTTGCTCAAGGACCTCGACCTCTCCTTCGGCAACGGGCACGGCTTCACGAAGGATCCCTATCACACGATCGACGGGACGAGCGCCCTGCTCATCCGCAACGTCTACAACAACCTCATGAAGAACGAGACCTTCGCGAACCGGGTGTACATGTACTTCTGCACTCTTGCGACGGCGGTCTTCAAGCCCTCCCGGGTGCAGGAGAAGATCGGGGATCTGACCCTCGCCATGCTGCCCGAGATGGAATACACGGCGAAGAAGCTGCACGTCGCCGGCGGGAGCCTCGCAGCCTGGATGACCAACGTGTCGGGCCTGCGCTCCTTTGCGATCCGGCGCGTGGACGTGGTCCTCTCAGCGACGGAGAAGAAGTCCGGGAAAAAGCTCTCGACGCTCTCGGTCGCGCTCAACGGAGAGGGCGAGGGCGAGCTCGGCTGGTTCCGCATGACCGACGGCGAGGAGCGGCAGTATTTACAGTCCACGCCGATCCCGCTGGATCTCCCGGAGGGCGCCGAGGCGACGGCGGAGGGCGGCATGATCTCGAACGGGAGCCTGATCCTCACGGCGAAAACCGCGAAGCTCACCGTGACCTTCCCCGAGAAGACCGCGAAGCTCACCGACGGGCTCGTGCTGAACGAGGTTGCGCTGCGCGGCACGGACGAGGCGTTCGTTGAGCTCTACAACGGCGGGGACGAGGACCTCTCCCTCGACGGCTGGTCCCTCGGCACGGGCGGCAGAGCGCAGAAGCTCGACGGCTGGACCGTTCCGGCGAAGGGGTATTTCACCCTCACCGGGAGCGGGGAAGGCGGCGACGCGAAGCTCACGTTCGCAAAGTCCGGGGACACGCTCTGCCTCGAATGGGACGGTGGGATCGTCGATTCCCTCCCGCTCGAAGAGGTCCACAAATCCGTGTATCGCGGACGCATCCCGGACGGCGGCGAAATGGTCACGCTCTACGACGCGGAGCTCACGCCGGGGAGCGCGAACGGGATCCTGCCCGCCTTCGAGATGGGGACGGGACTGCACGACGCGCTCGTGGTCTTCGGGGACAAGACGGATCTGACGGTGAAGCTCGGCGAGGAGACGCTCCTTCCGCTCTCCATGCTGAAATCGTCGTTCAAGTTCGCCCGCGACCTCTACCGGTCGGAATACGAATGGGTCCGCGATCACGCGTCGGAGAAGTACAGCATCGCCGAGCTCACCGAGCGCTTCGCCAAGGCGGGGATCAAGGTGAGGCTGATCAAAGAGAAGAATCTGCTGATTATTCAGTAGTGTTATTGGAATGAAGAATTAAGAATGAAGAATTAAGAATGGAGGAAGGAAACCTGCGGTTTCCAATGAAAAACGGTCGTGCGGCTGAACGAGCAATACAGCTTCACGACCGTTCATTCTTCATTCTGCATTCTGAATTCTTAATTCGCCATTCCCGTCTCTTACTTCTTACTTAAACTCTGATCGTACCACTCCGACGACAGCCAGGCGATGCGCTTGGTCAGCCAGTCCTTGAGGTATTCGACTTCCTGCTCGTACTTGAAGAGGGACAGGTGCCCGCGCAGACCGGTGTACTGCATCGCGTCGCGGAAGGTCTTGTGGTCCATCTTCTCCGACGCCGCGATGTTGACGACCTGATCGTCGATCATCTGCATGAAGGCGTCGATCACGCCGTCGTCGACGAGCTGGGTCCAGCGCGTGTGCAGGGCTTCGGTGAAGTCCTTGTCCGCCATCAGGTTCTGATACCACGGGTTGTACTGCGAGGTCGAGACGTGATACCCGATCGGGTCGACGCAGGTCGCGACGATCTGGTTCCCCATGCAGGTGTCGTAGTCCCAGCACGGCCCCATGTAGATCTTCCCGTCCTTCGCG
>JAEEGL010969874.1_pt1 | contig 12463 bp, 10 predicted proteins | sample 9134231 | NCBI WGS metagenome assembly JAEEGL01 (sample SAMN16246548, study PRJNA631951) | gut metagenome | biome: gut microbiome; feature: rumen; material: fiber-attached | host: Bos | place: Iran: Karaj | collected 2018-10 | reverse complement strand
GGGGCCGTGGAGCATCCGATGCTCCCGGCACACTATATCACCTTCGTTCTCCTTGAGACCAGCCAGGGCTATCAGAAGAAGAATCTGCAGCCCGGTGAGAAGCCGGTTGCCGTGTTTGCTCTCGCAGAGGGCGAGACAGCCGTTGCAGCTTATGAATACTGCAATCTCCACGGTCTCTGGAAAGCTGACATCTGATTTCAAACACCAGCAAAACTGAAACAGGCAGGCAGGCCCTGTTCTTCACCGGATGTTCCGGTTCGAAGAAACGGGCCTGCCTGTTTCATATGCTGATGTTTATTTCGTACGGGTCTTCCTCCTGCCAGCTATGGGCGGATGCTCACGCACGATCGTTTGCGCCGCAGGTGCGTATCCATTGGCGGACGACTTCCTCAATGGCATTCAGTGCCGGCTGAACGAGTTTGCCGGGCGGTACTGCAGGGCCTTTCTCCTGAATGCATTCTCCGAGGGTTTTCATATATGCAAAACGGATCGCCGTGCCCACATTGATTTTGTTGATGCCGTTCCTGATGCAGTTGTGAATGATGTCTGCGGGGATACCGGTACCTCCGTGAAGTACCAGTGGGACATCCACCGCCTCATTCACTTCCCGCAGCCGGTCAATACTGATTTTGGGCTCACCTTTATAAAATCCATGCTGCGTACCGATTCCGACAGCAAGCATGTCCACCCCGGTCTGACGCACCAGTTCCACTGCGTCTGCTGTTTGAACCAGGAAATCGTCGCCCAGATAGGTTCCCTCGTCATCTTTTCCCCGTATACGGCCGATCTCCGCTTCCACAAGCGTCCCCCTGACATGCGCATACTCCACTACCTGAGATACCGTCTTAATATTCTCTTCGAGGCTTAGTGCGGAAGCGTCTATCATTACCGATGGATAGCCCAGATCCACCGCCTGCCTGCAGACATCCACCTGCGTCTGGTGATCCAGATGCAGGAACACGGGTACTTTGGCGTTTCGCATGGCCACATGGCCCAGCGCCGCACAGTTTTCCAGGCCCAGCGAGTCCACCACATAACCAACGGAGGACACCATGATAGGCGCTTTCTCTTTCTCCGCCGCACGTACAATTGCCATCAGATCCCAGCAGTCGTTAAAGTTGAATGCTGGAATTGCGAATTTCTTCTCATCGGCTTCCTGGAGCCAGTACCGTAAATCCTTGCGCATGATGTGCCTCCTCAGCCCCGCAGATAAGCCTGGATCTCCTCTGCGGTGGGTTCCACCGGGTCAGCGGTGATCGGCAGGTATCTGCACGCCTCATACAGAGCCGGGGCAAACTTGCCGTGCACGCCGGTGCAATGGTGGATATAGGGACCATAGATAAATTTGTGCTCCCATTTCGGCCAGTCTTCAAACTCCACCCAGGCATAGGATCCAAAGGTATGCGGGCCATCCACGCCTTTGCCGTGTCCCATGAGCAGGGAATATTCTCCCCGTACGCCGTCAAAGCGTGCGATAGTGATATCTCCGCCCGTCAGTTCAACATGGTTGACTGCCGGAGCGCGACGGTTATAGTGCTCGCAGAGTTCGACCTCCGTGCCTTCCTTTTTCAGGCTCTTGGGGAAAACGCCGCAATGCCACATTAGCTCTGCATTATCGTTGTACGGGTGGCGGATGGTCATGTCCGCCAGAAATGTCGGCGAATGATACAATGCAGCAGCCTGAACCATCAGGGACGTTATGGCGCCATGAATATCCACTTCACAGATCGTGGGCAGCCCCAGTTCCGACAGCTCTGAAAAAGCTGTGCAGGGAGCCAGCCCCGTTACCTTGTACATCGGCATCCAGCACTGCGAAGCAATGGCGGACAGTTTTTCCTGCTCAGCCCAGCGCAGCACCGCTTTTTTCAGGGCTGCTGTTGCGAACAGCGACTCGTCCCCAAATCTCACCTTTGCGGCGCTTGCCCGCGTTTGCTCGACCATCTCCGTCAGCTCGCTCTTGAAGTTTGCCTTGGTATCTTCAAACAGATCGCGGAAATCCATCAGATTCATGGTGACCACGTCGACTCCAAAGCGCTCCAGAAGCTCCGATTCATTGCACTTGACGGACCAGAAATTATCCGGGCGGACGCTGATCTGCCCGATGCGCGGATGGCGCATCGCCGCCACTACGTTGGCCGCACGAATAAATGTATCCAGGCCGCGTGTGAAAACCGGATCCTCCAGGCTGCAGTTCGTGATATAGGTAAAAGGCAGACCCAGATGCAGCAGCAGCTTGCTGGTTGCAAACAGGCCGCACTGAGAATCGCGGTAGCGAAAACCTTCTTCATCGGGCGCATCGTCCCGGGGTCCCCAGAGGAGGATAGGCCGGTCGATTTCCCTGCAAAGCTTGCCCACCGCTTCCTCACAGCCGAAATTACAATGCGGCACAAAAATCGCATCCACATTCGCATCCCGCATGATCTTCGCCGCCGCATCAACGTCTGCCGGACTGTACAGCAGGCCCTCTTCATTGAGTCCTTCCAAATCCGCAAAATCGATTTCCAGCGTGCGCAGCTTATCCGCAATTGCGTTTTTCTGTTCCTGCGCAGATCGGAGGTTGAAGGCTTTCGGTCCGGTCATGGGTCGGCGCGTGGGGCAAAAACCCAATTTGAATTTATGGGTATACTGATACATGTCGTGCTCCTCTTCTTTCTGCAGCAATAGCGCATAAGGTCTCTTATGCGCTATTGCTCTTTTGTTTTCAATCGATTGCTTTTCCGGGATCGTGGGGCAGATTACTGGGCTGCCTTCTGAGCCTCATAGATCTTGATACCAAGATCGCCGTACTGCTGGGCAAGTGTGTAAACGTGGTCGGCAACGGCAGCGACCCAGTCCGGACGATCGGTGAGTTCATAGACTTCCAGGCCTGCTGCCTTCATCTCTTCCAGCTCACTCATGGCGAATTCATTGAACAGTTCAACCTGATAGGCACTGGCCTCGGCGGATGCTGCCATGATGATATCCTGCTGCTCAGGAGTCAGTGCATTCCAGGCATCCAGGTTCATGGTAACGGAGAAGGGTGTCCAGGTGTGGCTGTCCCAGATCAGGCACTTTGCCTGCTCATAGAACTTGTTGGTGTAGATGGTGTCCAGTGTGCCCTCGCAGGCTTCAATGGCACCTGTCTGCAGGGAAGTGTACACATCGCTCAGCGGCATGGCAACAGCCTGAGCGCCAAGTGCGTCAATGCTGCCGGAGAACATGGCGTTGGTGGGAGAGCGCATCTTCAGGCCTTTCATATCGGCCAGGCAGGTGATGGGCTTCTTGGCAAGGATATTGCGATAGCCGTCATAGAAAGCGCCGATGAGTTTGAAGCCCTGTTCCTGGTAGGCTGCGTCCAGCTCATCCATGATGGATTCAAACAGGCTCTTCACTCCCTGGATGTCCTCATAGGCATACCATGCCTCGAGAATCTGGGTGGCTTCCACATACAGGCCGATACCGGATGCGGCGGAGAAGGCGATCTCAATGCCGCCCTCTTTCTGAGACTGGATCATGTCGCTTTCGGCACCGAGGGCTGCGTCATAGAAGCAGTCGATGATCATGCTGCCGTTGGATTTCTCCTCGACAATGCTCTTGAACTTCTCCATAGCCTGGCCATAGGTAGAAGACTGGGTATAGACACTGGCATAGCGAAGAACAAGGGGTTCTGCGGCAGGTTCTGCAGGAGCAGCTGCGGGCTCAGCAGGAGCCGGAGCTGCAGATGCAGCGGGAGCCGGAGCTGCGGGAGCGGCGCTCTGTCCGCACGCTGCCATTCCGAGCACCATGACAAGTGCGAGGATGAGGCTGAGTGTTTTTTTCATGTTTTTCCTCCTGTCTTAATTTGATATATATTTCCTGCGATTGGCTCGTCAGCCAATCAAATTGGGGATGAAGGTGCAGATCCCGGGGAAGAGGATCAGGAGCATGACACACATCGTATACAGGATCATAAACGGCCAGACACGCCTGACAGTTTTCGTCATGGGAAGGCCTGAGACCTGTGTGGTGATGAAGAGCAGGCAGCCCACAGGCGGTGTAATGGAGCCGAGCATGCCGGAGATAACGAAGATCACGCCGAAGGTCAACGGACTGATGCCCGCCTTGGAGGCTACCGCACAGAATGTCGCGGAAAACATAATCACCATGGGCGCTACATCCACGAAGCAGCCAAGGATCATAATGAATGCGAAAATTGCCAACAGCAGGAGACGCGGCGTTGCAATCAGCCCCTGCAGAGCTTCGACCATAATCGCCTGAAATTTTGCCCGGGCAAGGATGTTCGCAAAGATACCGGACGTTGCCAGCATGGCGAAGATCCCCGCAGTGCCCATGACTGAGCGCTCCACGACCTCATAAAAGTCCCTGAAATTGCGAATAGAGCGATAGACGATACCCAAAATCAGAGAAAAGATCATGACAAAGACGCCTGCCTCGGTAGCGGTGCAAAAACCGGTAATGATGGCCACAACCAGAAAAACTGGAACCAGCACCGCCGGGCCGTTCACCAGGGTTTCCTTCAGGGCATGCCGGATATTAAAGGGCCGGGTATCCTGACCGTAGCCGTACTTTCGGCAGATAAAATAGGACAGGGTTGCAATTGCGCTGCCAATGATTACGCCAGGGAGCAGGCCTCCCATAAACAGAGCAGAGACGGAGGTACTCGTGTAGTAACCGTAGAGAATAAACAGATTGCTGGGCGGGATGATGGGTCCTACCGTATTGGCGGCTGCCGTGAGCGCTACGGAGTAGTCTCTGGCATAGCCCTTTCCCTCCATGGCAGGAATGAGCGAGGTGCCCAGTGCCGCTGCATCCGCTGTCCCGGAACCTGAAACGCCGGCCATGATCATCGCGCACAGAACATTCACATGGGACAGGCCGCCGCGCAGATGCCCAACCCATGCATCTGCAAAAGCGATCATACGGGAGGTTACACCGGCTTTGTTCATGACCTCACCTGCCATGACGAAGAACGGAACCGCCATCAGCGTATAGGAGTTGAGTCCGGAGAACATATTGGCCGGAAGGGTCGAAAGCGGGACCTTGATGTTGAACAGGAAGATTGCCGCCAGACTGGAGATGCCGATGCTGAACGCGACCGGCACCCCCAAGAAGAGCAGAATCAACAAAATGAGAAAGATTTTGACAATAGTAATCATGATTCTGTCTCTCCTTTCTCGGCATCTGGTACGGGCAGCTCACGTCCAATGAGCTCAAAGAACATCTCGACCAGGCAGGTGAGGCCTTCATAGATCAGAAGACCTGCGCTGACAGGCCAGATCATGTATACATACATCATGGAAAAAGGAAGCGTCGTGCAGGAGAGTGCTGCATTGTTTAGCGCCAGGCTCAGGCCGTGTTTAAAAATGATGCCGTAGAAGATGATCACCAGAACCTGGATGACCATATTAAAGAGCACTCTCCCCACTCTCGGCAGTTTATCCAGGATCAGGGTAAACGCCGTCATCTGCTTCTTCCGCATTATGATCCCAACCACCAGCATGGTCGACCAGATCATTGCAAAGCGTGTAACCTCATCAACCCATACAAAGCCGGAAGAGCTCGTGAAGGTCCTTGTGAACGCGCCTAAAAAGGCCGATACAAAGCCGATCATGAACAAAACGCACGCAATCGGCGGGATAATCTTGTCGATTACCTTTCGGATCTTGTAGATCAGCTGCATAAACCCACCTTCCTTTTTCTTTTGTTATACAAATCCGCTCAGGGGTTTTCCGCAGAAGAATACAGTGATAAAAGCCGGCGATGGTAATACAAATACCGCTGATAGCGAGGCGCATAATCCCGCATAGCCCTGAATTCCGGCAGATATTCCGCATTAAAGCGGTATACATCCTGCAAATCTGCTTCCCGGAGAATTCCGGCCCCCAGTGCACCAATCAGGGCCGCACCGTAGGGAATGGCGTCTGTGTGCGGTATGGTCTCGATTTTGCTGCCCACAATGACCGCTTTCATCCGCATCAGAGTGGCGTAGTGCGAATATGCACCCACTGCCCGAATAGACGGGAACTCCCGATCAAACGCATTTTCACAGGCATCGTAACGGCGGCGCAGTTCAAAGCAGAGCCCTTCGGCAACGGAATACAGCATGGACTGCAGGCCGCTGCTCTCCTCAATTCCCAGAAAACTTCCCTTTGCATAGGCCGATTCCTGAAGGCCGCGCAGATGCGGTATGAAGTACAGTTTGGATTCCGCATGTCCGCTGCTGTTCAGCAGCTGAAGGCTGTGCCGTACCAGGCGTTCTCCCTCTGCGCTGTCCAGAGAGAGCCAGCGTGCCAGCCAGTCGAACACGGTACCGAACGCCTGGATGGACGTGATCTCCCGGAAGATCTTGGAGCCGAAATGCGGATAAACCGCGATCTGGTTCTGGAAGCCCTGATCGATGTCCAGTCGCTCCTTCGTTGCAACCATAGTGGTTTCGGCGCTGTCCATGGAATCCATCATGACATTATCGTCAAAGATGTTAACGGCAATTCCGGCGCATGCATGGTCGTGTCCGCCGGCATATACCGGAACACCGGGAGCAAGTCCTGTCTCTCGGGAAGCGGCAGCCGTCACCGTCCCGATATGCGAGCCTCCCGCCATTGGTTCCGGAAGGGCGGAGCCCGGCAGACCGGCATAACGAACCAGATCTTCTGCCCAGCAGAGCTTCTCCACATCAAAGCACATCATGCGCGATGCCATGGAGTATTCCGTGGCGATCTGACCGGTCAGCCGGAAAATCACATAGTCATGAAGCGTCAGTATCTTGCACAGTCGGGCAAAAAGTTCCGGTGTATTGTCCCGGACCCACATGGTCTTGAAGATCCCAAATTTGGGAGATATGAACTGGCCGGTTGTCCGATACATCTCCCTTTCGCCGATCTGACGGGATACAGCCTCCGCCTGAGAAGTAGAGCGCTGATCATACCAGGCTATTACGCGGCTTACCGGTTCGCCATGCCTGTCCAGAACAACATGCGATTCGCCTACCGAGGCAACCCCGATACTCAGGATGCGCACCTGTTCCAGCTGCCGAAGGCATTGGCGGGAGGCCGCGCAGCAGCTTTCCCACAGCTCTGCAGGATCCAGCTCATACTGCCCGGGTCTGGGATTATATGCGCGAAGGGGCATTTCAGCGCCGCTCAGGCGTCTGCCCAGAAGATCATATGCGCAGAAGCTCACACTGGCTGTGCCGATCTGAATTCCGAGAATGGCCTCTGTCAATACAGCTCACCTCCGTCCAGCTGCCGTGCAGACTCCGGACCCGGAGTCCCGGGAAGGCATAGCACTACGCGCAGGCCTCTCGGATCCCCCGAATAAAGGCGCAGGCCATAACTTTTTCCGCAGAGAAGCTGAATTCGCTGGTGTACGTTATGAAGCCCGATCCCGCCGTTTCGATCATCCGTGCCGGGATGCCAGATACGCTCCTGCAGGCGGGCACATTCAGCCTCGCTCAGGCCGATTCCGTCATCCTCAATCTCTATCAGCAGCCTGTCATCCCGTCGGAACGTAGAGACGGAAATACTGTTTTTGTAAGGTGCGTTATCAAATCCGTGCTTGATGGCATTTTCCAAAATCGGCTGCAGAATGAATTTGGGAACAGAACAGGTATCACAGTCGGCGGCTGTATTGAAAACGACCTTCAGGTTTCCCTCGTACACCTGCTCATAAATGCTCATATAGCTTCGGGCAATCGCCAATTCATCCCGCAGAGGGACCAGAACCCTGGAATTAACCGTTGAATACCGATAGATATCACTGAGCGACTGAATGATGCGGCAGGAAGTCTCCGGACTTCCGTTGGTAAACTCATCCTGAAGCAGCTGCAGCGTATTGAAAAGGAAGTGAGGGTCCATCTGAGATACAAGCGCGCTCAGCCGCGCATTCTTCAAATGGAGTCTAATGGTATCGGTTTCCTCCACAATCTCCTGCAGCGTTTTCGTAAGGATCCGGTTTTCTGCCTTTCCTGTCCAATAGTTCATCCCAAAAACTGCGCCCGCAAGAAGCAAAAGCAGCAGTACGCAAGGCCAGCCGCTGATACGGGGATATATTAATACTGCTGCCGTCAGGAACAGAATCTCCACTATCGTGCAGACAAGTCTGATCCGACTCAGTTCATGGAATAGCTTCTTTTTTTCGTATGAATAGTCAGCCATAAAGCCCCTCCCTCTGTTTCGTCTCTGCTCCGTCGCTGTTTCAGGGTTTCCCGCCCTGTGCGCGATAGACTTTGGGGCTCATCCCGACCTGTTTTTTGAAACTGTTGCTGCAATAGGTCGGATCACGATATCCAACCCTGCTGGAAATCTCGCTGATCCGCAGGCTGCTGCTCAGCAGCAGCTGCTTGGCCTTGCTGATCCGCAGATTACCGATATATTCCCAGAGGTTTTCTCCAACCTCCGCTTTGAAGCGTCGGCAGAGCTCGTATTTGCTGAGGAAAAAAAGCGTGGACAGTGTCTCCAGTGTCAGCGCGTTCATGTAATTTTGCTGAAGGTATTTCTCTATACTGCTGATCAATTCACTCTTTTTACTTACCCGGCTGTTTTCTGCACCGGACATGTTCTGCAGGAGTTCCGAGAGAAAAACCTCTCTGAGCTGTTCCACAGAGCGGCACGCCTCCAGGCGGACAAGCAGTTCCCTCTCCGACGCCTCCAACCGCAGGCTGTTATAGCTGATGAACAGATAATTGATGCAATATATCAGCGTGCTGTAGCAGGTGTCCACCAGTTGGCGCCAGCTGGGATTATCAGCCGTAAAGGCCCGAAACACGTGATCCACCGTCTCGGCAATCCGTTCCTCCCCGAATTCCAGCATTGCTTTCGTCAGCTCCAGACGGCTCTGGTTGACCGTTTCCTGTCCGATGGAAGCAAATGCCTGATCCCGATAATGGAAAAGGATCTCCTTACTGTAGAAACGACAGGTGACCGCGTCGCTGCACTGATTATAGGCAAGCTGCAGGCCGTTATCCCGGATGCTCAGCTTCTGGCTGATTCCCGCATTCAGGTGGATGGTCTCTTCCTGCGCAAAGGCCAGGAGCAGGGATTCCAGCTCCGGCAGAGCCGTAGAATCCTCTCCCTCCTCGATCGGCAGAATAATAAAAAGGCTGGTATTTGATAATTCAATGCTGATCGGATATCTCTCCATCAGTTTTCCGCATATTTCACTGATACGGGGAATATTCCCGGAAAAGACTGCCATCACGCAGTTGATATCATTGAGCGCAAGGGTTTCCGCCTCCTGCCGGATATCTGTCTGCTCGCCGTCCAGAGGAAGGTCCAGCAAATAACCCCTCAGGCGGTCAAGGCACTGCTGACGGATTTTGCCGGTGATCGCCCTTATACTCTGCAGAAGGGTCTCCGGATTGATCGGTTTCATCAGATAATCGCTGACGCCATATTTCAGTGCCTGTCTGGCGTATTGAAACTCCCCGTAGGCGCTGATGAACAGCACCTGGGGCATAATGTCCCGCTCTGACAGGATCCGCAGGACTTCCAGACCGTCATGGACCGGCATTTTGATGTCCAGCAGCAGGATCTCTGGTCGGTATTGCTCTACCAGCGCTACGCACTCGCCCCCGTCGTAGGCGTGAAGAAATTCCGTGATGCCTTCCGCCTTCCAGTCCAGGCAGTTTTCGAGATAACGATGGGCAGACTTCAGGTCGTCTGCGAGCATGAGCTTCATAGCTTGTCCTTTCTCTGGGCGGGCAAGGATGAAATCCGTTCATAGTGCGGCAGTATAATCCTTGCTTTTAAGATACACTGATTCTTTTGGGGTTTGTTGTGGAATAGATAGACGATATTGCGGACCTGAGGCTCATTCGTTGAATTCACCATATGCCCTATATATAATCGAAGTACGGTACTCAGCCGGCTTCTCTGAATGCATGTGAAGAAGCCGCAGGCCTATACTCCGCATCGGAATATTTCTGAAAAATCCAGTTTTGACTGTCAGGATCGTTGATCCCGCGCCAGGGCGCTGTACATCGGAAAGGACTCCGCTGTTCAGCAGCTTCTGGCGACAGTCTGTGTCGGCGTCGGATCGGTGGTTTGTATAAGGAGACTTCCATGCATATATTAATCGGTATCGATCTTGGAACAACAAATATCAAGGTTTCCGCTTTCAGCACGGACGGTCGGCTTATACACTGTGCAGCCAGACCTACACCCACCTTTTCTCATCCGGACGGCAGCAGCGAATTCGACCCGGAGGGGATCTGGCTCAATTTGCTGTCCTGCCTGAAGGAAACGCTTCCGCACTGCGGGAACAGAGCAGCCGTCATCGGAATCTCGTCCTTTGGGGAGAGCAACGTCCTTCTGGATGATCAGCACCGGCCTGTTTATCCGTCCATAACCTGGTATGATCCCCGAACGGTTTCCCAAGCTCAGTTTCTGGCAGGGCGGATCAGCGTCCGGGAAGTTCATGCAAGCACCGGGCAGTTCCTCTCTCCCAAGCTGGGTATATGTAAAGTCATGTGGGTTCGTGACAATTATCCTGAGCTTTTTGCACACGCCGCCTGTTGTCTTTCCATGCCGGACTTCATTGCCCATCGGCTGACCGGACAGGCAGGCATGGACTACACCATGGCCTCCCGCATGATGCTGCTGGACCTTCACAGTCTGGATTACTCGGATAAAATTCTGGATGCCGCCGATCTGCCCCGAACCCTGTTTCCTCCTATTCGGCCTTCCGGGGTGCCTGCCGGCGTTATGCGCAGTGCACTTCTTGCGGAATTAGGGCTTGACCCGGGATCTTCTGTTCCTGTCGTAGTCTGCGGCCACGATCATTCCTGTGCGGCCATTGCAGCTCATATATTCGAGGAGGGCACCGCACTTGATTCCATGGGCACCGCGGAGACCATTGTGGTGGCCTCGGATGAGCTGCCCTCTCTGGACCATTGTTTCCGGCATCAGGTCAGTGTTTATCCGCATTTCGGAAAGAGTCTTTACAGGATGTCAACCTCCATTCAGGCATGTGGCGCCGCTCTGAACTGGGCAGAATCCCGGCTGTTTGATTCTGACCCTTCTCTGGCCCCCGACCTGCCCGCTCTGAACCGTTATCTGTCGGAAGCAGAAGGTTTGGACAAGGCCTCATGTCCCATCTTCTGCCCTAATATCCGCGGGTTACAGGAATCTCCAACCTCTTACGGTGCCTTTCTTGGGCTGCGGGATATCACAACCAAAGCGCACCTTGCCTATGCCGTTGCCGAAGGACTTGCTTTCGAGGGTTACCGCCGGCTTCATGCCTGTATCGGCGGTGCAGGTCGGGAAGTCCGTCAATTGCGCGTCGTAGGCGGTCCCGCCTCTCTGGCGCCGTTAATTCATATGAAAGCTGCTATTCTTGGCTGCGAAGTTCAGCTTCCGATTATTCATGACTCCGCATGTTACGGTGCCGCTCTGATTGCGGGGGTGTCTGTCGGTATTCTTCAGGATTATCCGCCGTTGGTTTTCAGTGAGGTATTTCATCCTGATGAAGAGCAGCGGAAAGCCTTTATGGATCGCTATCAGGCTTACGAAAAAGCCATCAACTGGATAACAGCATTTCCCTGATTCAGGAAAGCCCCGTTTCGATATTGATACTCCGTGGATTTGGAGGAGTGGCAGTCGCCTGCAGTCTTATCGGGACAGGCGCAGCAGGTGAAGGGTTTGGCCTGCGTGAGAACGGTTTCGTTCCCATGCGGATGGAATTCAAGAAAAGAAAGGAAGGTACCCATGAGCATCGTATACACCCATACAAACATCAACACCCCTGACTGGAAGCGTTTATCTGCTTTCTATGAAAAGGTGTTCGGCATGAAGCTTGTGCCGCCGCTGCGTGATTTAAACGGTGAATGGTACCACCGGGTAACCGGAATGGAGGATGCGCGGGTCACCGGCTGCCACATGCTGCTCCCCGGTTATGGCGAAAACGGCCCTACCATTGAATTCTTTACCTGGGATCATCCCGACGGAACGCCGTCGACTGCGATCAACGGCGGCGGAATGGGACATCTGGCCTTCGCCGTGGAAGATGTTGCGAGTGTAGTAGACCAGGTTCTCGCCGAGGGCGGCAGCACCTACGGGGAGATTGTCCGCAGTTATTACCCATCGAAAGGGCAGACCCTGACTATCTGCTATGCCAAAGACCCGGATGGCAACTGCATTGAAATCCAGCGCTGGGATAACGGAGATCTCACTTAAGATTCTCACAACTTATTGCGCTCAAAATCATTCCTTACCAGCTGGCCACGCCCCCTTTCTGCAACGTCTTTCTTCATAATGCAGGATATAGCGAAAAAACCATGCTCTGTTTTCCGCTGGCAAAATGCCGGTCCGATAAAACAGAGCATGGTTTTTCATTTTAAATTTCCTGATGATGCTGACGGTCAGCTGATTTTCAGGGTAAAGCTTGCGCTCTTTCCGCTGCCGTCGTTGGCTTTTGCCGTGATCTTTACACTGCCTTTCGCCCTGATCGTAACGAACCCGTTCGAATCGACTTCCGCCAGCTTGGCATT
>JAEEGL014772229.1_pt1 | contig 12464 bp, 9 predicted proteins | sample 9134231 | NCBI WGS metagenome assembly JAEEGL01 (sample SAMN16246548, study PRJNA631951) | gut metagenome | biome: gut microbiome; feature: rumen; material: fiber-attached | host: Bos | place: Iran: Karaj | collected 2018-10 | reverse complement strand
TTCCTTGGCGGCGTCGTATTCCGCGTTCTCGGAAAGGTCTCCGAAGGACCTTGCGACCTTAAGATGCTCGGTGACTTCCGGGCGCCTTACGGCTACCAGATAATCGTGCTCTTCTACGATCTTGTCGTAACCTTCTTGAGTGAAAAGAATTTCTTCTGCCATGATTTTCTCCTTTTTTTATCGATGCGCGGCATCAAGAAGCGCCGCGTCGTTTATGAACCTCATCATCTCTACGGCGTCCGACGCCGTGTTTACCTGCCTGCGAAGCTCCGCCGCTCCGCGCACTCCCTTGGTGTACCAGCCGAAGTGCTTGCGCATCTCCATTACCGCGGTGCGGTCGCCCTTTATCTGCCGGAGCAGCTGGAAGTGCCGAAGCATCATCGCGGATATCTCCTCCGCGCTGCGGTGCTTCTTTCCTGCGCCGCTGTCCTTCCATTCCGCGAAGATCCAGGGATCGCCCAGAGCCGCGCGTCCTATCAGGACCATTTCGCAGCCTGTCTGCTCCATCATCCTGCGGGCGTCGTCCGCCGACTGAACGTCGCCGTTTCCGACGACCGGTATGCTGAGCGCGCTCGCTATCTCCGCTATGGCGTTCCAGTCCGCCTTTCCGATGTAGTACTGCTCGCGGGTGCGTCCGTGGACCGCCACGGCCGAAGCTCCTGCCCTTTCCATCAGCTTAGCGAAGCCTACGTAGTCGTATGTGTTCTGCTCCGATGTCTGCGGATCTGCCGCTGCGTTTCCATCCGCGCCGGGCTTTCCGTAAAACCCTACGCGCATCTTTACGGTAACGGGCTTTCCGCCGCCGTGCTTTACGGCCGCCTCCACGCATCTGGCCGCGTTGTCCGGATCCAGAAGCATCGCGGAGCCTTCTCCGTTCTTAACGACCTTCGGCACCGGGCAGCCCATGTTTATGTCCAGGAAAGCGTTGGGACGGTCCTTAAGCTTGTCCGCCGCGAAGGCTATCATGTCCGGCTCGCTGCCGAATATCTGGATGCCCACCGGACCTTCCGACGGGTCGATCCGCAGCAGTTCCTCCGTCCCGGGGCTCTTATAATACAGGCCCTTTGCGGAGACCATCTCCGTGCAGGAGAGCGCGGCACCCTGCTCCCGGGCAAGCCTTCTGAAAGCGCTGTCGGATATGCCTGCGAGAGGCGCCAGAGCCATCGGACTTTCCGGTCTCAGCCCTAAAAACTCCGTCATCTTTATATCCTGATACTATATGCCGTCTATTCTTCCGGCTTTACCCTTTCTTCCGACTTGTTCTTTTCGTAGATCAGCTGCAGTCCCTCGAGCGTAAGCATCTTGTCCAGGACGTCTATGCAGTCCGAGTTGTCCTTTATGATGTACGCCATTCCGCCGGTGCCGATTACGGTTATCTGCTTGTCGCTGCCGTAGGCCGCGCGGATCTCGTCCTTCATGCGCTTTACTATGTATTCAGCCATTCCTATGTGGCCGAACACCAGACCTGCCTGCATGCCTTCCGTTGTGTTGTGGCATATGGCCTTGCGGGGGGTCTCGATCTCTACGCGCGGCAGTTTGGCCGTCTTTTCGAACAGCGCCTCGGAGCTGATCTTAAGTCCGGGGGCTATGGCGCCGCCCAGGTACTCGTTCTTGTCCGATACCGCGCAGAAAGTGGTTGCCGTGCCGCAGTCGATTATGATCAGCGGAGCCGGATACTTGGCCACCGCAGCGACGCTGTTTACGATACGGTCCGCGCCCAGCATCTTGGGGTTGTCGTACTTGATTATGAGTCCGGTCTTTATTCCGGGACCCACGATCATGGGCTCGCAGTCGAAGTAGTAGCGGCACATGTGCTGCAGGGTATACGTCATGGACGGAACTACCGTGGAGATTATCACGTCGTCCACATCCTTGAACGTAAATCCGTGGGTGTCGAAGAGCTGGCGGATGAATACCGCGTACTCGTCGGCGCTCTTCTTCTGGTTGGTCTCCATACGCCAGGAACCCTTAAGTTCCTTGCCGTTGTACAGACCCATTACTATGTTGGTATTGCCTACGTCTAAAGCTAAAAGCATTCTATCGTACCGGTCTTAAAACGGTCCGGCCTCCTTCTCTATCCTCTGTACGGCCAGGGCTACCATTAGTCCGGGCACGATGGTGTTGGCGGTGATGTCCGTTCCGAGCATCTCGCGGATGCGCTTGAGCCTGTACTGCACGGTGTTTACGTGCACGTCCATCAGCCTGGATGCCTTGGACGAGGAAAGGCCAGCGTCCAGAACGAATACTTCCAGAGTCTCCATCAGCTGTCTGGACTTGTTGTCCGTGGCGTCCCTGAACGGGCGGATCAGATCCAGATAGTTGCGCTTTACGCTTCCGCCGTTCATGCAGATGTTTACGCAGTTAGCGGCCAGCGCCAGCTCGAACTTGGTGAAGGAACGCTTCTGCGGGAATATGAACTGCACGAAGGCTTCCGTCTCGTTTATCAGCTGGAACGCGTTGCAGGCGCCCTCTATTCCGGCCGCCGTCATTACGCTGAAGGTCTTCTTGGCGCCGTACTGGGTAAGCAGGTTGGCAAGCTTCTTCCAGTCGTCCGACGTAGGAGTTTCCGCGTTGGGGGAGCTGAGTACCAGACCGACTATCTCGTCCGGCTCGGCTATCTTTATGGTGCGCAGGCCCTTTTCGGCCTCGAATCCGGAGATCGCCGGAAGAGCCTCGTCCTTTCTGGCTCCCGCGATCAGGAACACTCCCTGGATGTCGGCTTCCTTAAGCCCCTGCTCTTCCATCAGAGTATGGGCAAGGCCGCGGTTGCCGCGTCTTAAGGCTCTGAGCATCTCTGCGGCGGGGTCGCGGTCGGGAACGTAGTTCCACATTCCCATGGCCAACTCCATTATCTCCGCCAGCTTGGTCATCTCGTCCTGAGTGTAGTAGTTGTCGTTGTCGGCCAGCATCAGGTAGTAGCGTATGCCGGCGATGTCCAGCGGCCCCCAGTAAGTCTCCAGGCCGCGCACGTCCAGGCGTATGCCTCTGCGCTCCTTGTCGAAATCCAGCCTGTCCAGACGGGTCCTTACCGCGTCCTCTATGCTTACCGTGTGGCGCGTCTCGACGGAGAACACCACGTTGAAGTCAGCCGAGAACAGTACTATCTGGAAGTTGTTGTTGATGGCTGCCTGCTTTGCCGCCTGCTGGAAGTTGGAGTACTTCTCGAAGTTCAGCAGATGGTAGATAGTTCCGTTCAGCAGGTTGTTGCTGAAAGTCTCGCTCATTTGTTACCGCCTTCCTCTCCCTGCTTGTCTTCCTGTTTTTCTTCGTTTTCCTTGGTTTCCTTGTTTTCCGGCTTATCTCCCACCAGGGAAATGTTGCCGTCCTTATCTATCCTGGCCACGCGTGTGTGCATGGGAGGCTTCTTCATCTGGTTTCCGCCAGGAAGGACTCCTTCCATCTCCTTTATGATGGCTGCTTCCTCGGCTTCCTTCTTGGCTCTGGCCTCGGCCTCGGCGTCTTCCACCTTCTTGCGGGCCTTGCTCCTTGCGTTGTCTTCTTCCTGAAGCTCCGCCACGGTCCTGGTGCCGCTGTAGATGGCCTCGAACTGATCCGCGTCCAGAGTCTCCATCTCCAGAAGGGCGCCTGCTACGCGGTCGAGCTCTTCCTTGTGATCCTTAAGCATCTTCTCGGCGTCAGCGTACGCTTTGTCGATTATGCTGCGGACTTCCTGGTCTATCTTGGACGCCAGCTCCTCTGAGTAGTTCTGTTTGGAGGTGAAGTCGCGGCCCAGGAATACTTCGTCCGCGTCGGAGTAGTTTACGGGACCTATGGCCTTGCTCATGCCGTACTTGGTGACCATGTCGTGAGCGGTCTTGGTGGCGCGCTCCAGGTCGCTGGAAGCTCCGGTGGATATGTCGCCCAGGACCAGGGACTCGGCTATGCGGCCGCCCAGCAGGTGCATTATGTCCTGCTCCATCTCCGTGCGGGTGATGTAGTAGTGATCCTCGTCCGGGAGCTGCATGGTGAATCCGCCGGCGGATCCGCGCGGCATTATGGTCACCTGGTGTACGGGGTCGGAGCCCGGCGTTGCCCTCATTACGACGGCGTGTCCGGCTTCGTGGTAGGCGGTGAGCTTGCGCTCCTTCTCGCTCATTACGCGGCTGCGCTTCTGCGGGCCGGCTATGACGCGTGTGATTGCCTCTTCCAGGTCTTCCATGTGTATTATGGTTCCGTTGCGGCGCGCGGTAAGCAACGCCGCCTCGTTCATCATGTTCTCTATGTCAGCGGGGGTGAATCCCGGGGTGCGCTTAGCAAGCACCTTAAGATCTACGTTCTCGTCGAGCGGCTTGTTCTTCGCGTACAGTTTGAACACTTCCTCGCGGCCCTTAACGTCCGGCGTGGAAATGGTCACCTGACGGTCGAAGCGGCCGGGCCTCAGGATGGCGGGGTCCAGTACGTCCGGACGGTTGGTGGCTGCCATTACGATTATTCCCTCGTTGGCGTCGAATCCGTCCATCTCTACGAGCAGCTGGTTGAGAGTCTGCTCGCGCTCATCGTTGCCGCCGCCTATGCCTGCGCCTCTTCTGCGGCCCACGGCGTCGATCTCGTCGATGAAGACTATGCACGGAGCGTTCTTCTTGGCGTCGTTGAACAGGTCGCGGACGCGGCTGGCGCCTACGCCTACGAACATCTCTACGAAGTCGGAACCGGATATGCTGAAGAAAGGCACGCCTGCCTCGCCGGCTACGGCCTTGGAAATGTAAGTCTTACCTGTTCCCGGAGGGCCTACGAGCAGAACGCCCTTGGGGATGCGGGCACCGAGCTCCAGGTACTTCCTGGGGTTCTTGAGGAAGTCCACGATCTCCGCGAGCTCCTGCTTTTCCTCTTCCAGACCGGCAACATCCTTGAAGGTTATGCGCTTCTTGTCGTCGCCTTTCACCATGCGGGCCTTGGACTTGCCGAAGTTCATCACTCCGGCGTTGCCGCCTCCGCCCATCATGTTGCGGAGCAGGATCACCATGAAGATGATCATGATCAGGGTAGGTATCCAGGAAATGAAGCTGGAGTAGTTGGAGGGCTTGACGCTCTTAACTACCAGGCTGCCGGACGTGGACTGCGGAACGATGTACTTTTCGCTTATCGTCTGCATCTCGAACACGGTCGGAGCGTAGGCTATTACAGTCTCGCCGCTCTTGAGCTTGGCGGTGTAGCCCCTGTTGTTCTCGTTGATCAGGATCTCCGTTACCTGTCCTTTTTCCAGATAGTCCACGAGTTCGGAGAACTCTATGCTTCTGGCGTCACCGCCGCCGAACAGCGATCCGCCGCCGATTATGGTTATAATTCCGGCGACGACGATGAAGATCAGGACATAGATAAGCAGAGCTTTCAGCAGACTCGGCTTCTTGCCGTTGTTATTGTTGTTGTTCAATTACAATTTTCCTCTACTTTCGTATATAAACTTTGTGTTTAGTTAACATTTTTTCGTGTCAGGTAAAACATTCTATCACATAATATAGAAAGATTCAATGTAGTTTTTGTGTATCGGCAACAAAATTTGAGCGTTATTCAACAGCTGTTTACCTAAAAACACCGAGGGAAGAATATGCCCCCGGGCCTGCGTTTTATGGTATAATGATTTATTAGACAAACTTGGACGTGACCGGATCGACGCCGGAAAACGACTTTGTACAGTAAAACATACTTTTTGCATAACATATTTAACAAAACGGCTCAAAACATGCTATTTGACTCTCACTGCCACTTTACGGACCCGGGATTCGACGACTGCCGCGACCAGCTTGCGGAGCAGATACGCGACCTGGGACTTACGATAGCGGACATAGGAACGGATCTGGATACGTCCCTCGCCGCCCTGCGCGCCGCGAAACAGTGGGATTTCTGCTACGCCGTCGTCGGATGGCACCCCTCCGAGGTCGGCAGGCTTACCGAAGATCTTCTGGCGCGGACACTGAATCTTTGCGAAGAGCCGAAAGTTGTAGCCATAGGCGAGATCGGCCTGGACTATCACTGGGAGGAAAACCCGCCAAGGGAGATCCAGCAGCACTGGTTCCGCCGCCAGCTGCAAGAGGCCGTGCGGCTGGGCATGCCGGTCTGCATACACTCGCGCGACGCCGACGGGGATACCCTTCAGATACTTAAGGAAGAGGTCTTTCTTAAGCGCGTTCCCGATCCGGACAGCGCACAAGGCGCCGGTGGTCCCGGATCCCCGGAAAGGACCGTCAGGGCGTCGGACCGCACAAAGGTCCTGATGCACTGCTTCTCCGGCTCGGCCGAGCTTGCCCGCCAGTACGTCAAACTGGGGGCAAAGATAAGCCTGGGCGGCCCGGTGACGTACAAGAACGCGCGCCACAGCGTAAACGTGGCGGAGGCGCTGGACATAGGCGACCTTCTTATCGAGACCGATTCGCCCTACATGGCGCCCGTGCCCATGCGCGGAAAGCAGAACAAGCCGACGTACGTGCAGTACGTGGCGAAAAAGGTAGCGGAAATTAAAGGAATCACTTACAAAGAGGCCGCGGACGCGACTTACCGCAACGCCTGCAGCTTCTACGGAATAGCGCCTGCTGCTTTTACGGAATAGCGGCTGAACAGACACACAAATAACTCTATTGGCTGACGGTCGCGGCCCGAGGGCCGCTGCGGACGGAGGAAGACATGAGGACCTGGCTGGAGATAGACTTCTCTAAGATGAAAAAGAACCTGGACGTAGTCAAGGGCGTGCTGCCCGAAGGCTGCGAGCTTATAGCGGTCGTAAAGGCCAACGCGTACGGCCACGGGTTCGTAAAGACTGCCGAAAAGCTTGCGGAGTTCGGCGTTAAGCGTTTCGCGGTGGCATGCATTTCAGAAGCGATGGAGCTTAGGGAGGCCAAAGTGCCCGGAAGCGTTCTGGTGCTCGGAAGCACGGAACCTGCGGACGCGGCGAAGGCTGCGGAGAACGACATAACCCTGGCCTGCGTAGGCGCTGATCATTTCGAAGCGCTCCGCAAGGCTGCCGAGGCATATAAAAAAGAACTCGGGGAAAGCGCAAAGCCGCTGAACATACACGTCGCGGTAAACACCGGAATGAACCGCATAGGCTTCGACTGCAAGACAGAGGAGCAGATGGACCGTATAGCCGCAGCTTACAGGGCCGCGAACGGCGATCCGGATTCCCCGGTACGCATTACCGGCATCTTCTCGCACTTCTCCAGCGCGGACGACACCTCCGAAGGTGCCGACCCCTACACGAAGCTGCAGCTTTCGCGCTACGAAGCCGTTCTGGCGCATCTGAACAAACTGGGCATAGACCCCGGACTGCGCCACATCAGCAACTCCGGCGGCATAGGCAAGTACCCGCAGGCACGTTTCGACGTAGTACGCTGCGGCGCGCTCATCTACGGCTACAACACGGCGATGGACGCAAAACTGCCCGTGGAGCCGGCGATGGAATGGAAGACTTCCGTTACCGTCATCCGCACCATTGACAAGGGCGACGCGGTCTCCTACTCCAGGAAGTTCGTCGCGGACGGCCCCAGAGTGATAGCTACGCTTGGCATAGGCTACGCGGACGGACTGAGCCGCGCCCTTTCCAACAAGGGATATGTGCTGATAAACGGCTGCAAGGCTCCCATGGTGGGCAACATCTGCATGGACCAGATGATGGTAGATATAACTGAAATTCAGTTGCAGGCAGAGGAGGCCGCGGGCGCAGATGCCGGAAAATGCCTGAATTCCAAGGAGTGCGGGTGTTCCGGAGCCATTAGGCCTGTAAAGGTCGGAGACGAAGCGATCATCATCGGGCGTTCCGGCGATCTGGTGATCACAGCGGACGACGTTGCAGAGATCCAGGGCTCCTGCATGCACGAAGTTCTATCGACCATAGGCCGCAGAGTGGACAGGATATATAAATAGAACATGACAGATCTTGTAAAGACCGTTCAAAACACCATAAAGGAACACCAGCTGGTAAAGCCCGGCGACTTTGTGCTGCTCGGATTCTCCGGAGGCCCGGATTCGCTTTGCCTGTTCCACGCGCTTCTGGAGCTTAGAACTCAGATGGGCTTCGATTTCGCTGCGGTGCACATCAACCACGGGATCCGGGGCGACGCTGCCGACGAAGACGCCGCCTGGGCAGTGAACTACGCCAGAAGCCACGGGGTTTCGTGCATAGGCGCGGTCGCCAACGTGCCAGCCTACGCAAAGAAGCGTCACATGACGGAGGAAGAAGCGGGCCGGAGCGTTCGCCGCGAAGTCTTCGCGTACATCGCGTACGGCATAGCGACAGGCAAGCAGATCGGGACCCGTCCCGACGTCAAACGACCGGACGGCAAAGAAACGAACGGCCCTGCCATTCCCGTCCCCAAGGGCGGAGTGCGCATAGCGCTGGCCCACAACATGGACGACCAGGCCGAGACAGTGCTCATGAGGGTGCTCCGCGGTACGGGTGTCCACGGGCTTTCCGGCATTCAGTACAGGAGCCGCATCGACGACGCGCTGCTCCGCGTTGCCGCCGGAACCAACGACGAAGAGCTCCGCGACAAGGCCAAAGAGCTTGATATTTCAGTGATCAGACCCCTTATGGACGTTCCGCGCAGCGAGATAGAAGCATTTTGCACCGAAAATCAGTTGCAACCTCGCATGGATCACACCAACGCGGAAACGGATTACACCCGCAACAAGATACGCCTGGAGCTGATCCCTGCCATCGAAAAGGACTTCAACCCCAACATAAAAGAAGCGCTGGTGCGCCTCGCAGCCAACGCTTCCGAGGATGACGACGCCCTGAGCGGCATCGCCGCCAAAGCCATGATAGATTCCGAGAAGGTCCTGGAGGCCAGAATGCCCCGGCCGGAGGACAGCGTCTTCCCTGCCAGCCTGGACCCCAAGCCGCTCCTGAGCTCCATCGAGCTGAACGCTTCCGCGCTGCGGAAACTGGAGCCGGCCGTCTTTAAACGCATAATAGTAAGCGAATTCGCCCGCCTGGGACTTAACGAAGGCATCTCTGCCGTCCACCTGAACGCGCTCTATGGCGCCGTGCAGAAGAACATAGGCGGTAAAGTGACGGAATTCCCCGGCGGCCACACTGCCACACTGCGCGGCGGCACCCTGACGCTGAAGTAGAATAGCAATCGTAGAATCAATAAAGCGGCACATACGCTGTGCTCAAGGACACGCTCCCGCTTGGTTGGGAGCCCACCAGCGGTTCTAAACTCCGGCTTCGCCCTAAGGCTTGCCGGTCGCTAAGAACCGGGTTCCCAAACAGTCCTTTGATCACAGCGCATGCGCCGCTCTTATTTTTTTAAAATCGTTATTCCTTCTCTTCGCTGCCGATCATTTCGTCCAGCTTTTTCTCTATGTTCAGGATGTTACCGATCGCCTTCTTCGCGCTGTCGAACGCCGCGCTTGCGCCCTCTATGGCCGCGCTGGCTCCGTCAGCCGCAACTTCCTTGATCCCGGATATCGCTGCGCCTGCGGCATCCAGGACCGCTCCTGCGCCGCCTTTCGCCGCCTCCTTTATTCCGGACAGCGTGGAATCCTTTATCTCCTCTATCGCCGCGTTCTTAAGCTGTGACAGTACCTCCTTGGTGGAATCGCTGAATCCAGAAAAGCTCTTAAGCACGGACTCCAGTCCCGCCAGACCTCCGCTCGTAAGTTCCGGAACGGTCTGGGCGCCGCCGGACATAAGACCTTCGAACAGTTCGTTTACGAAAGTCTCCCTGGCCTCCACCGGCATGCCCTCTATCCACGTCTTCAGAGTCTCGTTTATCCAGCGGTCCTTGGGCTCCGTCATTTCGGACAGAGCCAGCCCTCCGTGATACACGCCCCAAGACGCCAGCGAATGCTGCATGAAGCCGTCGAACGCGGACTGCACTATGCGTGTGTCGGAAAGCTGCGGCTCCATAAGCCGCCCTATAACGCTGTATTCCGGGATTATCCTGGTGGCCTTGGCGTCTATGCGATTAAGCAGCTCCGTGTCCACCACCTCCGGCGCGAATCCGGGACCGTCCAGCACGAACACCCTTTCCACCCTGGCCATGTCTTTGGCCGGAAGCATGCAGGCCGTGTACAGAGCAAGGTTGGCGCCCTTGGAGTGTCCGCCTATGTACCAGACCCTGTCCTTCGCGTTGCTCTTGGAACCTATAATACCGGCAGGGATCCTGCCGCTTTTTTTCGGAGGCTTGAAGTTGATCGCGGCCTTAGCGTACTCAACCGCCATCTTCTGCGCTTTAGTCTGCGTGTAGGCGATCATGAAGTCTTCCTTCCAGCCGACCAGCGTGTCGTCCGTTCCGCGGTACGCGATGAAGGAGAACTTGTCCTTCCAGCTAAGCACCACGGCGGAGAACTGAAGGTCCTGTTCAGGGTCGAGCTGGTCCACGAAACGCGTTATCACCAGTTCGCCGAAACGCTTCGACTTTGCCGCCGCAAGGAAAATGTCCGAATTGCCCAGGTCTCCTCCGGTTATCTTAAGGCCAAGCTTGCCGGAGAACTCCGTCTGCGCGCAGTCCTTAAGGTAGAAGGTGCCGCCGTTGGGGTCCATCGCCGGGCTCAGATCGAAGTAGGAAATGACGCACATTATCAGGGCGTCGACTTCCCCCAGAGGTCTGGCGTCGAAATCCACGTCTCCCAGCCACGCTATGTAATCTGTAAGTCTGTCCATTGTACCCTCCGTGTGCCTTCTTATCGTATCCGTCTGCTTTTCCTGTATAAGCTGCACAAGAGCCCGGCCTTTCGGCAGCTGTCCTGTATGCGTTACACCAGTACCGAGCCAACTATGCCGATGAATATCAGCGCTACTGCCACGATGTATATGGTCAGCATGGTCTTCTGCGGCATCAGATGGAACACTCTGTTCAATATAATGTTCAGAATGAATATTATAATGCCCAAATATGCCAAATAAACAAGGTTCATGCCGGTCCCTCCGCTAGTTTATGGTCATTCCGGGAGCGTCGTCCGGCGAAACGAAGTGCAGGTGGCCCTCCGGGTCCTCGGAGAACAGCAGCATTCCGCAGCTGTCCAGACCGCGAAGCTTCCTGGGCTTAAGGTTGACTACCGCCATTACCTTCTTGCCTACGCATTCCTCCGGCTTGTAGTGAGCCGCCACGCCGGATATGATCTGGCGCTTCTCGCTGCCAAGATCCACCTGGAACACCAGCAGCTTGTCCGCCTTGGGATGCTTCTCGGCGGAAAGTATCGTTCCGACACGCAGGTCTATCTTCTCGAAGGTGTCGAACTCTATGTCTTCCTTGAACGGTTCGTAGTTTATCTGCGGGCCCGCGGCAGCCTTCTTCAGCTCCTCGAGCGCCTCCAGCTCCTTGGCGACGTCCAGTCTGGGGAAGAGCACCTCGCCGCGCTCGACTTTTTCGCCGCCCAGACAGTCGAAGACCTTGGCGTCTTCCCACGCGGGCTCTGCCGTTATTCCGAGCTGCGACCGAATCTTAGTTGCAGTTGTGTGCATGAACGGATGGATAAGCACGGACGCAATGCGCAGGGACTCCGCAAGGTTGTGCATTACTTCGTCCAGCCTTGCCTTCTTTTCCGGATCCTTGGCCAGCACCCAGGGCGCCGTCTCGTCTATGTACTTGTTGGTGCGGCGTATGCCTGTCCATATGGACTCCAGCGCGTAGTTGAACTCGAACTTGTCCATGTGGGTCTCCACGCCCTTCCAGGACGCCAGGACCGTATCCCTCAGCTCGCCGTCCGGATCCTCCGCGGCCGCCTCGTTGTGAGCCGGTATTATTCCGCCGCAGTACTTCTCTATCATCGTTACCGTGCGCGACACAAGGTTGCCCAGGTCGTTGGCAAGGTCGAAGTTCATGCGGTTTATCATTACTTCGTTGGTAAAATTGCCGTCCTGCCCGAAGGTGTACTCGCGGAGCAGGAAGTACTTCAGCGCGTCCACGCCGTAGCGGTCTATAAGGACGACCGGATCAACGACATTGCCGAAGCTCTTGCCCATCTTGCCGCCGTCTATCAGCAGCCAGCCGTGGCCCAGTACGTGCTTGGGAAGCGGCTGCTCCAGGCTCATCAGCATGGCCGGCCAGATTATGGAGTGGAAACGCACTATTTCCTTGCCCACAAGATGGATGTCCGCGGGCCAGTATTTCCTGTACTTTTCGTCGCTCTCGCCGTCCACGCTGGGATAGCCCAGAGCGGTAACATAGTTGGAGAGCGCGTCAAGCCAAACGTAGATGGTGTTGGTCTCGTCGATCGGGACCGGAATGCCCCATTTTACGCTCTCGCGGCTAATGCAGAGGTCCTCCAGGCCCTGGTCTATGAATCCGAGCATCTCGTTTACGCGGGTCTGCGGCTGCAGGAACTCGCCGCCCTTAAGCAGCTCCACCAGCCTGTCGGCGTATTTGGATAGACGGAAGAAGTACGCGGTCTCCCTGGCCTTTTCGACGGGTCTGCCGCAGTCCGGGCACTTGCCGTCCTTAAGCTGGCTCTCGGTCCAGAAGGATTCGCACGGAGTGCAGTACCAGCCCTCGTACTCGCCTTTGTAGATGTCGCCCTTCTCGTAC
>JAEEGL014544108.1_pt1 | contig 12464 bp, 12 predicted proteins | sample 9134231 | NCBI WGS metagenome assembly JAEEGL01 (sample SAMN16246548, study PRJNA631951) | gut metagenome | biome: gut microbiome; feature: rumen; material: fiber-attached | host: Bos | place: Iran: Karaj | collected 2018-10 | reverse complement strand
CTTCCTCACCGGCAGCGACTAGTCCGCGGAGCTGGCGCGTATCCGCAAGGCCGGAGTCCAGGTGATCACCGTGGACTACTGACCGGGGGACTTTAGGCTTAGGAGGAAGAATGGGCGATAACGTTTTACTGAGAACTGAAAAGATCTGCAAGGAGTTCAACCACGTGCCGGTCCTAAACGACGTGGATTTCGACCTGCGCGCAGGCGAGATCCATTCACTCATCGGTGAAAACGGCGCAGGCAAATCCACCTTCATCAAGATCATCTCCGGCGTATATCAGGCGAGCTCGGGAAGGTACTTCATCAAAGGCGAGGAAAAGGCCTTCAAGACCGCCAAGGAGAGCGAGGACGCGGGTCTTTACACCATCCACCAGGAGATCAACCTGGTGCCGTACTTCAACGCCTACGAGAACATCTTCATAGGAAACGAGCAGCAGAAGAAGAGCGGTTTCCTCGACGACAAACTCATGGCGGAGAAGGCGAAGGAGGTCCTCGCCGAGCTCAACATAAGCCTCGACGTGAACGAGCCGGTGGCTCACTTCAACACCTCGCTCCAAAGGATAATACAGATCAGCTCGGCTCTGATCTACAAGCCCGACATACTGATCTTCGACGAGCCCACCACGGCCCTCGGAGAGGAGGAGCGTGAAAAGCTTCTCGAGATAATATGCGGCCTGCGCGACAGCGGCATAGGGATCATATACATCTCCCACAACATTGAGGAGATAGTCCAGATCTCCGACCGGGCCACGGTCTTCAAGGACGGCTATAAGGTCGGAACGCTCGAAAGGGGCGAGATGGACGGCAGGAAAATCGTGAGCATGATGATAGGCAATCAGGCCTACGAGGTCTTCAACCGCCAGCACAGCGCTGAGGGCGCCGAGGAGATGCTCAGGGTCGAGGGGCTTAAGTCCTCGAAGCTCAAGGACGTCAGCTTCTCTCTCAGAAAAGGCGAGATACTCGGCGTGGCCGGCGTCATAGGCGCGGGCAAGAGCGAGATAGCAAGAGCCATATTCGGCATAGACAGGCTGGCGGCCGGAAACGTGTATATCAAGGGCGAAAAATACGTGCCGAAGAGCACGACGGCGGTCGCCCACGGGCTGGCCTTCGTACCCGAGGAAAGAAGAGGGCAGGGCCTGGTGTCGACGCTCAAGGTCAGCGAAAACGTGTCGATGGCATATCTGGACGACTTCACGAAGCACTACTTCCTCGAGAGGAAGAAGGAATACGACAGAACGATGGACTTCATAAAGGAGCTTTCCATCAAGACGCAGGGCCCGGACCAGATAATCAATTACCTGTCCGGAGGCAATCAGCAGAAGGTGGTCCTTTCCAAGTGGCTGACCGGAGACTTCGAGATACTCATACTCGACGAGCCGACGAAGGGTATAGACGTCATGGCCAAGAGGGATATCTACAAGCTCGTGAACGACCTCGCGGAGAGCGGAAAGGCGGTGCTCTTCTTCTCGAGCTACCTGCCGGAGCTGCTGAACTTCTGCGACAGGATACTGGTACTTAACGACGGAGCCGTCGTGGGCGAGTTCCCGTCCACCGGTGAAGATGCTGAAATAAACATCACTCACGCTATGCTGGGAGGTAAGATCTGATGACTTTAAAACAAGATAAGACAAAGCTGTTCATACGCAGGTACGGCACAGTAATAGTCGCCCTGCTTGTGTTCATCCTCTTCTCGGTGACGGCGAAGGGCTTCTTCACCCCGAAGAACGTCATGCTTCTGCTCAAGCAGATGTCGAACCTCACCATCATAACGATGGGCTTCACCTTCGTAATGGCGGTCGGAGGCTTCGATATGTCCGTCGGCTACGCCTGCGGACTTGTCGGCATAGTCTTCGTGAAGGTGCTGCTCTCGACGGGAAGCTTCTGGCTTGCCCTGCTCGCGGGCCTTGCGGTCGGCCTGATAGTCGGAATAGTCAACGGCACGCTCTGCTCGTACGTAGGTCTTCCGGACTTCATCGGCACCTTCGCCGTGGGCTCCATAATCTACGGCATAAAGATGATGATAACCGAGGGCAACCCGATATTCATAAAGGGAGCGACCGGCCCGGGGATCGACCTCCTCAAGAAGATAAACACCGGCACGCTGGCGGGCGTTCCGGTCATGGCGATAGTCATGATAGCGGTCGTGATAGTAGCCTACATCCTTATGGAGAAGACCAAGCTCGGGCGCAGGGTCTACTCGGTCGGCGGCAACAGAGAGGCTTCGATGTACGCCGGCATAGACGTGAAAAAATACAAATTCATCTGCTACGTGATCTCGGCGCTGTGCGTGGCCGTAACGGCCGTGCTGGTGGTGGCGAGGCTCAATTCGGCCCAGCCGACCTCGGGCGAGGGTTACCTGATGGACGCGATCTCCGCGGTATACCTGAGCACCACGATGTTCGGAGAGGGCCAGCCGACGATACTCGGCAGCGTCGTAGGTTCGTTCATAATTTCGATGCTGAGCAACGGCATGACGATGCTCGGCATGACGTATTACTTCCAGGACATAACGACAGGCATAGTGGTAATACTCGCCGTGCTCATGTCCGTTATCATGAAGAAGAAGGGCAATTAGCCGAAAGGAGAGAGCATGGAAAAAACAATGAAAGCCATAGTGTTCAACGGAAAGCACTGGTTCGAGGGTCTTTCCTACGAAGATTTTCCGGTCCCTGAATGGGGCGGAGACTGGGTCCTGATCAAAAACAATGCCTGCGGCATCTGCGGATCCGATCTTCACTTCTTCTCCGGCCAGCAGGACGGAAGATATCCGACCAAGAACCTTCCCGCGGTATTCGGACACGAGGACGCCGGCACGGTTGTCGCGGCGGATCCCGCTACGGGCTTTAAGCCGGGCGACAGGGTGGCCGTCGAGGCCATACACTCCTGCCTTCAGTTCGGAGGCACCTGCCCGCGCTGCAGGAGCGGCCAGTTCCATATGTGCGACGAGGGCATGACCCACATCGGCCTTCCCTATACCAGGATGCTGCCGGGCGGATACGGAGAATACTCCGCTGTCCACAAGGACAAGCTGATCAAGCTTCCCGACAACGTGACCTTTGACGAGGCCGCGCTTCTCGACATACTCGTGGTGAACGTGCACGCCGTAAGGCTCGGAAATCCCCAGCTCGGCGAGGTGGTCTGCGTATACGGCTGCGGCGTCGTAGGACTTTCGCTCATCCAGGTGCTCAAGGCGAAGGGCATGGGCCAGATCATAGCGATCGCCAAGTATCCCTTCCAGGCCGAGCTCGCGAAGAAGTGCGGAGCGACCGACGTTGTGCTCTACAACAAGGATACCCTCACCGAGGACGTCATGAAGCTCACGGACGGCAACGGCTGCGATCAGGTCTACGAGTGCGTCGGCGGAAAGTCGACAGCGATCGACGACGCGATCCAGTTCACGACCCGCCAGGGCAAGATCATCATGATGGGCATATTCGACGGAAAGCCCTCTATAGACCTCAACAAGCTGTTCATGAACGAGATGACCCTCATCGCGTCCAACAGCTACGGAATGAGCGGCTACAGAGACGAGTTCGCGATCTCCGTCGACATGCTCAAGCACAAGCAGGTCGATCACAACATACTGATCTCCCACAGGTTCAGGCCCGATCAGTACGTCGAGGCCATCACGGCGGCGCGCGGCAAGACCGACAGCAAGGCCGTCAAGGTCGTGTTCGAGAGAGATTGAAGAGATTGAAAAGGGCTCGGCCCTTTCAATATAGAAAGTGTCTTTAAAGGAATGGAGGAAAATTAAATGAAAAGGATTATCGCATTGCTGCTGACTTTTGCGATGCTGCTTGCCCTCTGCGCCTGCGGAGAAACGAAGCAGGGCGGTGAGGAAGAGGCCAAGAAGCCCGTCATCGGCATCACCACTTTCAGTACGACGACCGTCTTCTCGCGTAACGCAAGAGAAGTCGTCAAGGCCAAGATCACCGAGAAGGGCGGCGAGTACATCGACAACGTTGCTACCGACACCCTCAGCAGGACCGAGGCTATAGAGAACTTCATCTCCCAGGGCGTCGATGCCATCATCCTGCTCTCCGGCGATGTCAGTGAGTGCGAAGAGGCTCTTAACGAAGCAAAGGCAAAGGGCATCCTCATCGGCTCCTGCGACGGCGGATACATCGATGCTGTCGACATCTACACCTCCTCCGATAACTATGCTATCGGCGAGCAGGTGGTCACCGAACTCGTTGAGAAGATGGGCCACAAGGGCAACATCGTTCAGATCTACAACGACCTCGGATCCATGGACCGCAAGAGAAAGGGCGGCGCTGCCGACATAGTCGCGCAGAACACCGACACCAGCATCAAGTACGGCTTCGTATATGCGTGGCCCGACTATTTCGATGACGTAAAGACCAAGATGGAGTCCCTCATCCTCTCCAACGGCAGCGACATCAACGGTATATTCGCTACCTTCGACGGAGTAGGCCTTGCGGCTCTTCAGGCTGTACGTGAGGCAGGCCTCGAGGCCCAGATGCCCATCGTAGGCGTCGACGGCGATCCCGAAGCCCTGAACGAGATACTCGATCCCGACAGCGCATACGTCGCGACCGTCATCCAGAGCTGGACTGACTGCGGCAACATCTGCGTAAACGAGATCTTCAACAAGCTGAACGGCGGAGAGATCTCCTCTGCTCAGGTCCAGGTGCCCGGCATCCTCGTGACCAAGGCCAATGCCGCTCAGATGAAGGCTGACTATCCCGACCTGTTCGAGATGTAGTCTCAGGTGAACTGAGTTTTATGCCCCCGGCCCCGCGCCGGGGGCAGGATCTGTTTTAAGACGGAGGTACCGCTGTGGATAAAGCTTTATTAACTAAATACAGAGACACTTTCAGATCGGAGCTTTTCGACAATGTTCTGCCGTTCTGGCTGAAGTACGGCTTCGACAAAAAATACGGCGGCATCAATACCTGTCTTGACCGTAAAGGTCAGCTCTTCTCGGAAGAAAAGAGCGTGTGGATGCAGGGCAGGGGCGGCTGGACCCTTGCCCACGTGTGCAAGGACTTCGGAGCGGGCAGCGAATACGCCGAGATGGCTGAGAGCGCTCTGCGCTTCGCGAAGGAGCACTGCATAGATCCTGCGGACGGCAGGATGTACTTTCTGGTCGGCGTCGACGGAACGCCGATAAGGAAGAGAAGATACGATTTCTCCGAATATTTCTACATCATGGCCAACGCCGAATACTACGGCCTGACCGGTGAGAGGAAGTATCTGGAGGAGGCCAGAAAATACCACAAGCTGGTCGTCGATATATACAACGACCCGGCAAACGACCCGTTCAAGATCACGCCCAAGTTCCTTCCGACGGCTCAGCCCATGCGCGCCATGATAAGCGACGAGGTGCTGATGCTGGTCACGAGGACCCTCAGGGTGAACGATCCCGAGCGCAGGGACGAGTATATGGCGCTGGAGAGAAAGCTGGCGCTCGATATACCGAAATACTACTACAAAGAAGATCTCGGAGCCTTCCTCGAGGGCGTCGCCCCCGACGGAAGCTACGTTTCGAATACCTCCGGCGGCAGAAGGATAGATCCCGGCCACTGCATGGAGGTCTGCTGGGGGCTCCAGAGAGCCTCCGAGGAGCTCGGCCTTCCCGAGCTTCTGGACGCCGCGGAGAAGGCCTTCGACAGCGGCTTGAAATTCGGCTGGGATAAGGAATACGGCGGACTCTTCTGCTTCGTGGACGCCGGCGGCTATCCGCCCCAGGCCTACGAGCACGATATGAAGCTCTGGTGGAGCCACTGCGAGGCCATCATATCCTCGATCAAGCTCTTCAGGGCGACCGGAAAGAAAAAGTACGCCGACTGGTTCGTGACATTCACGAGTTATGCCTTCGAACACTTCAGGGACGCCGAATACGGAGAATGGTACGGCTACCTCAGGAGGGACGGAAAGCCCACCGAGCCCGCCGCAAAGGGCAACGTTTTCAAGGGCCCGTTCCACGTGCCCAGGATGTACTCCGAGGTGCTCGCCGAGCTCGAAGGGCTCTGCAGATGAGCGCCATACTGTTCTGCGACATAGACGGGACCCTCGCCGTCGGCCGCGAGATGTCCGAAAGGATAAAGCCGGCGCTCGAAAGATTCGTCGCGGCCGGCAACTATTTCTCCCTGTCCACGGGACGCAACGCCTTCGCCATGAAGTGGCTGTGCGAGGAGCTTCCGGTGAACGCTCCCTGCATCATACTCGCGGGCGCTGCCCTGTACGACCCGGCTTCGGACAGCATAGAAAAGGCGAAGCCCCTGCCCGCCTATACGAAGGACAGGCTCAAACTTATATACGACGCCTATCCGGACATGTCGATCCAGGTCTTCACGGACGCGGGGCTCACGAGCCTCAGGCTCGGGGAGTTTCTTCTGAAGCACGGCATACCAGAGGAGAGGGCTCTCGGAGTCAGGCCGATAGAGGACCTCGAGGGCAGGACCATTCTGAAGATAGGCCTGTTCAACGAGGACGTGAGCAGGATAGGTGAGGCCATAGAGCGCTTTCTCGGCGAAAAGGACGTTTACTCCTGGCACATGTCCTTCGTGACGGCCGCAGAGGTATGCGATCCCTCGGCCAGCAAGGGCGTTTCGATGGAGGACATTCTTTCCGGCTTCGGCGTCAGGCCCGACGTGATCGCTGTCGCGGGCGACAGCCCGAACGATCTTCCGATGTTTCCACTCGCGGACGTGATCTTCGTTCCCGAGGACGGCTTCCCCGAGGTGAAGGCTAAGGCGGATCACATCATCCCGACGGCGCGAGAGGGAGGCGTGGCCGACGCGCTGGAAATACTCATGGATAAATACAGTTAAGGCAGTCAGAAAGGAGCAGCTATGAACGGTTTCTTGACAGAGCTTTTAACTCAGGGAGATATACTTCGCGAGGTCGCCGCGTATTACCGCGGCGAGGGCGCGGCAAAGCTGGACGCGGTCTGCAGGGAGTTCCGGGCCAAGGGAATGGAACGCATAGTTATCAGCGGCATGGGAAGCTCCCTCTACGCGATGGAGGTGATCAGGAGCTGGTTCACTCAGCACGGCATCCCATGCATAACCTATACGGCTCACGAGCTCGAGCATTATCAGTTCGGACAGCTCTCGCCGAAGACTCTTCTGATAGCGATATCCGCCTCCGGAGGCTCTCAGGAGGTCATACAGCTCGTCGAAAAGGCGAAGAAGGTGACGACGGTGGTCGGCATCTTCAACAAGGAGGAATCGAAGCTCGCGCAGCTCTGCGACCTTCCCCTTCCGATAAAGGCGGGCGCCGAGGTCAGCATAACCAGCAAGACCTACGAGGTCACCATGCTCATACTCAACCTGCTTGGCCGCAGGCTCACGGATACGTACGACGAAGCCTTCGAAAGGGACGTCGACAGGACCATAGACTGGATAAGCGACTGGTGCAGAGACTGGAAGGAGCCCTCGGAGAAGATGGCGGCCTTCGCGAGGGAGGCGACCTGCTTCGACTTTCTCGCGAACAACTGCTCAAGAGCCGCTTCCCGCCAGATAGCGCTCGCGTACAGGGAGGGCCTTCACAACGACGTCAGCGAGTGGGAGCTCGCCGACTACGCTCACGGCCAGTATCACAGCTCGAAGCAGAAGGAAAAGTATCTCGCTCAGATCTTTGACCCGCTTCTCGAGGAGGGCACAAAGGATCTGAAGATGTTCAACTTCATACTCGACCACGGTGGCAAGGTCATGGTCTACAGCCCGAAGGAGGTCCCGGCCCGTCCGAACGTCTATCACGTAAACGTTCCTGACGTTCCCGAGAGCCTGCTCCCGCTGGCAGAGGCCGTCGCCGCGGAATCGATGCTCGGCGTTCTCTTCGGAGAGGACTGGGTAAAGGATCACTAGTTTTAAATGCGATGAGCTTCGCTTAACATACGGAAAGGAGTGAATAACTTGATCATCGATGTAACCAATACTATCGGGCGTCATAAGTTCAAGCCCGAAGTAAAAGCCGAGCAGCTGCTCGAACAGATGGACAAGGCCGGGATCGACATGGCTGTCATATTCTGCTACGCGGAAAGCCTCGACAACGAGAGCGTGTACAACGCCATTCACAAATACCCGGACCGCTTCATAGGTCTCTATACCGTCAACCCCTGGGCTGACAACGCCGCGGAGGAGCTCGATGACGCCCTGAAGAACAAGGGCTTCAAGGGCCTCTACATGAATCCCTTAAGGCACGGCTACATGCTCTGCGAGCATCAGCTGACCTATCCTCTGCTCAAGGTCGTCGAGAAGTTTCACGGCGTGGTATGGTGCTACGGCGCGGCCGAGACCTTCAGCCTCCCGGTATTCTTCCACGATATGTGCAAGGATTTCCCCGGAGTCAACTTCATAATGGGACGCTGCGGCGTCAGCTACGACAACGCGACCGCGGTCGAGATCCTCAAGAAATACCCCAACATCTACTGCGACACCACGATGGGCATGGATTTCCACGCGCTGAGAGCGATGAGGGTCGCCGGCACCGAAAAGGTGATGATGGGGACCGGAACTCCCGACTGCAACTTCTTCGACATCGAAAAGGACAAGATCGCGCGCTGCGTCGCCAACTTCCCGGGCGAAGAGGACAACGTATGGTACAAGAACGCGGCCAGGATCTTCGGACTGGAGGTGAAATAGAAAATGATCTACGATCTTCTGACACACGTCGGCGTAAAGAAGGGCGATCCCTTCGCCTGCGAAGGCCTCTGGCCTCTGATGGACGCGGCCGGCATAGAAAAGGCGATGATCTGCTCTCAGCTTGAGACGATCGACAACAACTATATCCGCGAGTGCGCTCTCAAGTATCCCGACAGGGCTCTGCCGTTCGCGGTCATCAATCCCTGGGATATAGACGGAGAGGAGCAGCTCGAGCATCTATTCAGAGACTGGAACTTCTACGGCCTCAAGATGAACTCCGTAAGATACGGCTACGGCGCCGACAGGCACAGCGTGGTCGACAGCTTCTTCAAGATCTGCCGGAAGTACGGAAAGTGCGTGGTCGGCCACGCCCAGTCCGACATATTCTCCGTTCCCGACAGATGGGCCGAGATGGCAAGGAGCTTCCCCGACGTTCCCGTGGTGATGTTCCACATCGGCGTTCCCCTCATGTCCTGGAGAGCCGCGGAGCTTGCGAGGGACATCCCCAACCTCTACGTTTCGACCAGCGGCTCGACGGTGCCCGCGATCAAGCAGGCATACGAGATCTGCGGCCCCGAGAAGATGATATTCTCGACCGACGCGCCCTTCGGCACGCCGACCGCTGAGATCGAAAAGATATAGTACGTCGTAAAGGACGAAAACGACCTCGATCTGATCTTCTGCAAAAATGCGGAGAAGATCATGAATATTACTCATTAAGGCCATGGAAAGAAGCGTGATGTGGGATTATATAGCGCAGGAACCCGAGGTCCTCGCGAAGCTTCTCGGGTCCGATCAGACGGACCGCTACGCGGAGTCTGAGAAGGACATCGAAGCGATCTATTTCGTCGCTCACGGAAGCTCCTTCAACGCGGCCGTAACCGCCGCGGATATGCTCGCCGGACTCACCGGCATCAGAGTGTACGCCGCTACTCCGGGCAATTTCATGAACGGACGCGGCAGCGCTCTCTGCGAGGACAGGAGCAGGACCGTGATCGCCGTGATAAGCCAGACCGGAACCAGCAGCGGAGCAGTCGATACTCTCGAGATGGTAAAGGCCGACGGCTTCAGGACCCTGTCCTTTACCGGCGTGCCGGGCTCTCCCGTAGACGAGCTATCCGACCGCTGCCTGTATCTGATGTGCGGCCCCGAGGACAGCAACGCCAAGACCAAGGGCTACAGCGCGACTCTGATGGTGCTGATGCAGCTCGCGGTTTCACTGGGAAGGGCGAGAGGACGCATAAGCGAAGAGCTCGCGGGCCTTTACGCCGCCGAGCTTCGCGGCATGGCCGCGGCTGTTCCGGAGGTCAGGGCCCGCGCGGAGGAGTGGTGCGGAAGCTCCGGCTTCGGAAGGGACATGAAGGATCTCTACGTTCTCGGAAGCGGGATGAACTTCGGTACCGCTCAGGAGGGACAGCTCAAGCACATGGAGACCTGCTGCATACCGACCATGTTCAACGACATAGGGGAGTTTTCCCACGGCATGCACCGCTCCATAACGCCCGAAAGCAGCGTTCTTCTGATAAGGACCCCGCGGGCGGACGACGGGCTTACGCTCAAGGCCTTCGAGTATCTTAAGGGCATCAGCGGACATATCTGGATGATAGACGCGACCGGAGAGACTTTTGACGACGGCCACGTTCTGAGCGTTCCGCGCTTCGAGCGTACCCAGTCCGTGCTTCTCACGACGCTCTGCATCCAGGTGATGTCTGTATACGCTCCGGAGCTGCGCGGCCTCGATCCAAACCGCGACGCGCACAACGATTTTACCGACTTCGTCGGAACGAGGGTGAACCAGAGATAACATGTACAGAGCAGGAATTGATCTCGGCGGGACCAACATCGCCGCCGGAATAATCAACGATAAGAACGAGCTGATATCCTATTTCACCACGCCTACGCTTCCCGCGCGCGGGGCGGAGGCGGTGGCTGCGGATATGGCCATGGCCGTCGAAAAAGCTCTCGAAAAGGCGGGGCTTTCAAAGGAAGATCTCGTTCAGGTCGGCATAGGGGCTCCGGGCACCTGCGACGTAAAGGGAGGCGTCGTATACAGGAGCTACAGCATGAACTGGACGGACGTTCCGATCTGCGCCATGGTCGGAAAGTACTTCGGCGTTCCCGTAAAGGTCGACAACGACGCGAACTGCGCCGCCCTGGGCGAGGCCAAGGCCGGAGCCGGCAAGGGCTGCGAGAACGTCGTGCTCATCACCATAGGCACGGGCATAGGCTCCGGGATAATAATCAACGGAAAGATCTATTCCGGGCTCAAGGGAGCCGGCGCCGAGATGGGGCACATGACTCTCAAGATGGACGGCGGTGAATGCCTGTGCGGAAGGAGGGGCTGCTTCGATTACTACGCGGCGGCCACCGCTCTGATAAGGCAGGCAAAGGAGGCCGCCGCGAAGCATCCCGAGTCGTCGCTGAACTCTCTCGAGGTCATAGACGGAAAGGCCGTCTTCGACGCGGCGGACGCCGGCGACAGGACCGCGGCCGAGGTCATCGACACTTATATCTCTTATCTTTCCGAGGGAGTGTGCGACGTGGTGAACGCCCTCGCGCCGGAGAAGGTAATAATAGGCGGCGGCATAAGCCGTCAGGGCGAAAGGCTGCTCGCGCCCGTGCGCGAATACGTGAGGACTCACGCGTTCGACAAGAGGCCGGAGGCCATACCCGGAATAGTCTGCGCCACTCTCGGCAACGAGGCCGGGATAGTCGGCGCGGCGCTGCTGTGACTGTTTAAGCATATTTCAACTCTTTCCTAATTCCTATAATAAAACGGCCCTGTGAAGCGTTCCATATCTCCGGGCCTTCGGCATCCGGAGGGAAATGGTCCGCTTCACAGGGCCGTTTTTGACTTTTATTCGTAATCGAAGCCGCTGGGAGTCCCGATGGGAAGGTCGAGCAGCTCGGGATGCGCGAAGATGTGCTTCACGAGCTTGAGGCTCCTCGCGAAATAGAAGCCGTCCGCGATCCTTTCGTCGAGGACGGCTCCGACGTCGACGACGTCTCTTACGGCTCTGGTCCCGTCTTCCAGAATGATCTCCTCCTTGTGAAGGGTGCCTATTGTGATCATTATGCTGTTCGTGCCGTAGTTGTTCAGGTGGTGGTAGACGGCGGGGCACTTTATCGAGCCGAGGTTGCTGGCCAGTATCGTCGTGTAGTTGGGGTCGCCGTCGGTCAGTGCATGCGGGTTTATTCCCCAGAAGTCGAGCCAGCGTATTATCCTTATCGCTATTATCAGCACTATCCTGGGAAGGGCGGCGAACTTGTCGAGTACCTCGTCTATCCCTCCGGTGGAGTGCTCGCTCTTCCGCATCTCCTTTACGTCTCCGACGATCTTTCTGCTGAAGCTGTCGACGTTGTCGTCGTCTCCGGCGGTGAGCACCATGAGGGATTCCTCGGCGCCGTCGGCAAAGACTCGCTTCGCCACGAAGCTCAGCGTTATCTCCTCTCTCTCGTACATGCGGTAGCCCTGTATGAAGCGGTTCATCAGGGGCCTTTCCTTTACCATCCTCGCAAGAGCCGTAAGTGCGCAGTGGAAGATCGTGGTCCGGTATTCCTGAGCGGCGTTCTTCTTTTCCAGATACTTCATGAGCTCCGTCGCGTCTATCGTGTCGTGAAGATAGACCTCGCAGTCGGTGCGCTTCGGCAGAAGATAGCCCATAACGGTCTGAAGCCCGGGTGCCTTTACGTATCTTCCGTCTCTTCTGTCTCCGAATTTTCTGTCAGTGATGTCAGCCATTGTGTTTACCTGCTTTAAGCTTCCTCCGCTGCCGCTTCCTCTTCGAGCAGTCTGTAGTGGACCTTGCCGACGAGAGTCTTGGGAAGGTCCTCGCGGAATATTATCTCTTT
>JAEEGL010148665.1_pt1 | contig 12464 bp, 9 predicted proteins | sample 9134231 | NCBI WGS metagenome assembly JAEEGL01 (sample SAMN16246548, study PRJNA631951) | gut metagenome | biome: gut microbiome; feature: rumen; material: fiber-attached | host: Bos | place: Iran: Karaj | collected 2018-10 | reverse complement strand
TCGGGCCAGTTGCCCATCGACCCTGCTACAGGTGCTTTCCCCGAGGGTGGCATTAAGGAACAGACTCGCCAGTCGCTACTTAATGCACAAGCTATTCTCAAGTCGGCAGGTCTTGACCTGTGCAATGTGGTGAAGACCACAGTGTTGCTTTCCGATATTGCTAACTTTGGCCCCATGAATGAGGTATATGCTGAATTCTTTGCTCAGCCATTCCCCGCACGCTCTGCTTTTGCTGTGCGTGACTTGCCTAAGGGTGCCCTCGTAGAAATCGAGTGCATTGCAGCCAAGTAACGAATAGCCAAAGTCAGAATCGGATTCAACCCAATTCTTTACAGACCCTATAAAAAAGGTGCGACCCGCAATGAGTCGCACCTTTTATAATCATGTGTGGAAATCTTATCCTTCCAATGCTGCCTGAGCGGCTGCGAGGCGTGCGATGGGCACGCGGTAGGGAGAGCAAGACACATAGTTCAGGTTGAGCGAAGCGCAGAACTTAACGCTGCTGGGTTCGCCACCATGCTCGCCACAAATACCCACATTCAGGTCGGGATTTGCTGCACGACCCTTGCGAGTGGCCATCTCAACGAGTTGACCAACACCTTCCTGATCGAGAACTTCAAACGGGTCAACCTTGAGGATACCCAGATTCTTGTAAACGGCAAGGAACTTGGCGGCATCGTCGCGCGAGTAACCGAATGTCATCTGCGTGAGGTCGTTGGTACCGAATGAGAAGAAGTCGACAACTTCTGCAATCTGGTCGGCTACGAGGGCAGCACGCGGAATCTCAATCATAGTACCGACCTTGTAAGCCACTGTTTCACCACGTTCGGCAAACACCTTCTTGGCGGTAGCGTTGATGATATCGGCCTGCATCTGAATCTCGGCCTTTACACCGATGAGGGGCACCATGATCTTGGGATGAACCTTGATACCCTTGGCTTGCATGTTGAGGGCAGCCTCAATAATGGCACGAGCCTGCATCTCGGTAATTTCGGGATAAGTGTTGCCCAGACGACAGCCACGATGACCCAGCATGGGGTTGAATTCCTCAAGTCCGTCGCAAATGAGTTTCACTTCCTCGAGTGTGCGGCCAGTTTGTTCTGCGAGTTCACGCATGGTTTCGAGCTGGTGGGGTACAAACTCGTGCAGAGGGGGATCGAGCAGGCGAATGGTCACTTCATAACCATCCATAGCTTTGAAGATACCCTCAAAGTCACCACGCTGGAGCGGGAGCAACTTATTGAGAGCCAGACGGCGCGAAGACTCATCGGGAGCGATGATCATTTCACGCATAGCCTTGATGCGGTCGCCTTCGAAGAACATGTGCTCGGTGCGGCACAGGCCTATACCATGAGCGCCCAGTTCGCGAGCCTTCTGAGCATCGCGGGGTGAGTCGGCATTGGTGTAGACGTCCATCTTGCTATATTTCTCAGCAAGAGCCATCACTGAAGCATAGTCACCACTCAGGTCGGGATCGACTGTAGCAACGGGGCCATCGTATACTTGTCCGGTGCTACCGTTGATAGAAATCCAGTCACCTTCTTTATAGGTCTTGCCACCCATTTCAACTGTGCGGGCCTTGTAATCGACCTTGATGGTACCAGCACCAGAAACGCAGCATTTACCCATACCACGAGCCACCACTGCAGCGTGCGAGGTCATACCACCGCGAGCGGTGAGAATACCCTGAGCCACGCTCATACCACGGAGATCTTCGGGTGAAGTCTCGATGCGAACCATGATAACTTTCTTCTTGCGTGCAGCCCATTCTTCGGCATCGTCGGCAAAGAACACGATTTGTCCGCTTGCAGCACCAGGGCTTGCGGGAAGACCCTTAGCCATGACTTTGGCCGACTTGATGGCAGCCTTGTCGAACACGGGGTGAAGCAACTCGTCGAGCTTATTAGGCTCCATGCGCTTGATCACGGTCTTCTCATCGATTTTGCCTTCACGTAACAGATCCATGGCAATTTTCACCATGGCAGCACCGGTGCGCTTGCCGTTACGTGTCTGGAGCAGCCAGAGCTTACCATCTTGAATGGTGAACTCCATATCTTGCATGTCGCGATAGTGCTCTTCGAGGTTGTGCTGAATCTCAACCAGCTGTGCAGCACATTCGGGCATCGACTCTTCGAGAGAGGGGAATTCGGCTTTGCGCTGTTCTTCGCTGATGCCCTGCAGCTGTGCCCAACGGCGACTGCCTTCGGTCATGATCTGTTGAGGAGTGCGAACACCAGCCACAACATCTTCACCTTGAGCGTTGATGAGGTATTCACCGTTGAACGGGTTCTCGCCAGTAGCGGCGTCACGAGAGAAGCAAACACCAGTAGCCGAGTTGTTGCCCATGTTGCCATAGACCATAGCCTGCACGTTCACGGCAGTTCCGTATTCTTCTGGAATCTGGTTCATCTTGCGATAAAGGATGGCACGCTCGTTGTTCCAGCTGTCGAACACTGCATAGATAGCGCCCCAGAGCTGATCCCATGCACTGGTGGGGAAGTCCTTGCCAGTGTTGTCTTTCACAGCCTGCTTAAAGAGGGCGACAAGACGTTTCAGGTCTTCAACTTCGAGGTCGGTGTCGAATTGCACGCCTTTTTCCTTCTTCACATTCTCAATGATTTCTTCGAAAGGATCGATGTCGGTTTTGTTCTTGGGTTTCATGCCAAGTACAACATCACCATACATCTGCACGAAGCGACGATAGCTATCCCATGCAAAACGGGGATTGCCCGATTTCTCGGCCAGCGTCTCAGCAACAGCGTCGTTAATACCCAGATTGAGCACAGTGTCCATCATGCCAGGCATCGACACAGGAGCACCTGAACGAACCGATACCAGCTGAGGATTGCTGGGGTCGTTGAACTTGTTGCCAGTTAAAGACTCGATGTGCTTGACAGCGTTTTCAACATCATTCTTGATGAGTTGAACCACTTCATCACGTCCTTTCTCATTGTAGATTTTGCAAATTTCAGTTGTGATAGTGAAGCCGGGAGGCACAGGAACACCGATAAGGTTCATCTCGGCGAGGTTAGCACCTTTACCGCCCAGAAGATCTTTCATGTCGGCGCGACCTTCAGCTTTACCGTTTCCAAAAGTGTAAATCGTTTTCATTAATGATAATTTTTATATAAAAAATAAATATTTAATCAAATGATATGTATCATTGAGACATAATTGACAAAAAATGCTGATAAACAGCCCTTTCATTCGGTTTCGATTTGAAGGCAAATCGTTGCATTTTGCAATGAATGCGGCCTAAAAGCCGTCAAAACCGACAAGAAACTGGTGTAAACGCTGAATTTTGACGTGCAAAGATAGTAAAAAAAACTTAATCATCAGGCATATAATGCAGATATAATGCTTCATTAAAAATATTTTTTAACGAATAGGATATATTCATTATCTTTGCACAGCAAAACAAGAATTACAAAAACACATATATCGTGAGCAGAAAAAGAAGAGAATTGCCGATAGTCGAGAATCTCGAAATAACCGGTATTGCAGCCGAAGGCAAGAGCCTGGGCCGCTGGAACGAGATGGTTGTGTTTGTTCCTTTTGGGGCACCTGGTGATGTGGTCGATGTGCAACTCACCAAGAAGCGGCACTCCTTTGCCGAGGGCAAGATTGTGAAAATGCATACAGTGAGCCCCATGCGTGTGGAGCCCTTTTGCGAGCATTATGGCGTGTGTGGTGGCTGTAAGTTCCAGCATATTCCCTACGAGGAGCAGCTCAAGTACAAGCAGCAACAGGTAGAGGATGCCTTGCAACGCATTGCCAAGGTTCAGCTACCTGCCATTAATCCTATATTGGGCTCATCCAACACCAGTTTCTATAGGAATAAGTTAGAATTCACCTTCTCCAACAAGTCCTGGCTCACACGTGAGCAATTGGAGAGTGACGAGCAGTTCGACGACCGCAATGCGCTGGGTTTTCACATTCCTAATGCATTCGACAAAGTGCTCGATATCAAGAAGTGCTGGTTGCAAGACGACGTGTCGAACCAAATCAGGAACTTCATTCGACTCCACGCCAAGCAGCAAGGCTACACTTTCTTTGATTTGCGTGCCAATCAGGGCTTGATGCGCACCCTCATGATTAGGACTTCGAGCACTAGAGAAGTCATGCTCGTGGTTGTGTTTGGTTCTGACGACAAGACATCTATCAATGAAATGATGGAAGCTATCAAAGAGGCTTTCCCACAAATCACATCGCTCCAGTATGTGGTGAATCTCAAGTGCAACGATTCGCTCAACGACCAGAACTTTGTGCTCTATTCGGGGCGTGACTACATCGAGGAAGAAATGGAAGGCCTGAAATTCAGGATTGGCCCCAAGTCGTTTTATCAGACTAACTCTGCTCAGGCCTTTGAACTCTATAAGGTGGCACGTCGCATGGCGCAGCTCACTGGCGATGAATTGGTTTATGACCTTTACACCGGTACCGGCACCATCGCCAACTTCGTAGCACGCCAATCACGGCAGGTGATAGGCATCGAGTATGTGCCAGAGGCCATTGAAGACGCCAAACTAAATTCGCGTGTGAACGGTATCGAGAACACGCTGTTCTATGCCGGTGATATGAAAGACATACTGACCGACAACTTTGTGCAGCAGCACGGTTGCCCCGATGTGATGATTATAGATCCGCCTAGAGCCGGCATGCACGAAGATGTGGTGAAGGTGATATTGAATGCTCAGCCCAAACGCCTTGTGTATGTGAGCTGTAATCCAGCCACGCAAGCGCGTGACTTGGCTATGCTCGACGAGAAATATAGCGTGGAAGAGGTGCAGCCGGTTGATATGTTCCCTCACACGCAGCACGTTGAGAACGTAGTGGCTCTGCAACGCCGTTTCTAAATAAGGAGGATTCAAAGAGCCTCTTTTATGTCTTCAAAGGTGGTGAGGCAGGAATTGTAGAATCGTCGGTCATCGGTTACGTTGCGACCCACAAAGTGGGGCAGGGCATACTGGTGATCGGCAGAGGGAAGTTCAATCTCAGCAATGACCAAACCTTCGAGTTGATCGTGAAACACATCAACTTCCCATTTGTTTCCCTTATAGAACACAATGTGACGCGTCTTGCTAATGACAGGCGGCGTGCACATGTCGAGCATCGTCATGGCATCGGCTACAGGAATAGGGTATTCAAACTCATCGCGGGCGTCGCCAACACTGGGGCCTTTGATGGTGATAAAAGCCTTGTTGTCGGCAGTCCTGATTCTCACCGTTCTGCCTTTCTCTCGTGTCAGGTAGCCTTGCTTGATATTGATTGTTTCGCTACACATTTGCTTGAAACTGTCGTCAATGACAAGGTATTTGTGTTCAATTTCTTTGCCCATAAAGATGAATAAAGATGATGTTAAGGACGTTGATTTTGATTTAAAATCATTACTTTTGCAAAATTAAAAATAATCATCGACAAGAGAAAACCATTCATGCTAAAAAAAGTATTCTTCATATTGCTCGTCATGTTCACGTTCACTGCAATAAAGGCTGTGGCTCAGCAATATGTAGAGTTGCATGGTGTGGTGAAAGACTCTGTGGCCGATGAACCGGTGCCTTACGCATCAATTTTTGTAAAGGGAACAGGCGAGGGTGCTATTGCTAATGTGAAAGGCGAATTTACCGTATCGCTGCCACTTAATTCAGTCTTGAAGGTGCAAGTAGTGGGTTATGAGACTAAGGAAGTAAAGGTGAGCGAGCCGAAGAATCCGTTTGTCATCTATATCGCCTCGACTAGCCGCATTCTCGACGAGGTGATTATTGACCGGAAGCGCAAGGAAAAATATGAGAAGAAAGGTAATCCCGCCATTGCGCTCATGGAAGATGTTCGTCGCCACATGAAGGATGACGACCCCCTGCTCAAGCCTTATTATGGCTACGATAAATATGAGCTGATGACCTTCGGGTTAAACAATATGAACAACGAGGAAGATAACCGGTTGCTCAAGAAATTTGACTTCTTGAAAGAGTATGTCGACACGCTTCCTATCACTGGCAAACCCATACTGCCCGTATCGGTGACTGAAAACTTCTCAAACGAGTATTTTCGCAGTTTTCCCAAGACACATAAAAGCGTGGTAGTCGCTAAGCGTCATGAAGGCATTGAAGACGGACTTGATGCAGCAAGCGTTGAGCGTTTTCTCGATGATGCTGTTAGGGAGATTGATATTTACGGAAATGATATAACCCTCATGCAGAATCGGTTTGTCAGTCCATTTTCAAGTATTGGTTCAAGTTTCTATAAATATTATTTGACCGATACTGTGGTAATTGATGGAGACCGTTGCATAAGGTTGTCGTTCGTCCCATTCAATCCCGAATCGTTCGGTTTCATTGGCAGAGTGTATGTGCTACTCAACGACACTTCCCGGTTTATCAAGAAGGTGATGATGACCACTCCCACATCTATCAATCTTAATTATGTGAAACGTCTCTACATTGAGCAAGACTATGCTCGAGCCGCCAATGGTTGTCGACTCAAGACTCGCGACGATGTGACTGTGGAGTTCAAGATAATAAAAGGTGCACAGGAGTTTTATGCACATCGCAAGACGCTCTATTCAGGACATCACTTCCAACCGCCACACGACCCGGCTCTATTTGACAAAAGCGGTGAAGAAATAGTTGCCGATAATGCCACGCGCCTGAGCAAAGAGGAATGGAGCCAGTTAAGACCTGCGATGAGCAAGACCAAAGACGATGTGGGGGGCATGTTGGCAAGATTGCGCAAGTCTCGTTTCTTTTATTGGACCGAGAAAGTTGCCCTAACGCTTCTCAACGGCTATGTGTCTACAGGTAACCCCAGCAAATTTGACTTTGGCCCCTTAAACACCTTTATGAATTGGAACAAATTGGAGGGGTTCAGACTAAAGGTGGGTGGCATGACCACGGCACACCTCAGCAAGCACTTGTTTGCCAAGGGCTATGTGGCTTACGGCTTCAAAGACGAGAAACTGAAATATATGGGTGAGTTGGAGTATTCGTTCAATGAGAAGAAGTATCATGCTAACGAGTTCCCCATTCATTCGCTAAAACTGTGGCATCAGTATGATGTTGACAAGATAGGGCAGCACTATCAGTTCACCAGCCAGGACAATGCATTTTTGGCCATACGACGCAAGACCGACAACAAAATGACGTATCTGCGTCATACTGCACTTCAGTACAAGGTGGAATGGTTCAACGGGCTCTCGCTTACAGCCTCGCTTGAACATATGCGTCACGAGGCCACCCATTTCCTGCCGTTTGAAGATGGTGATGGGCATGTCTTTGGCCATTACACGACGGCTGGTTTTCAAGTTCAGTTGCGCTACGCACCTGGCGAAAAGTTCTATCAGACACGCATGTTCCGCTTTCCTATCAACATTGACAATCCCATCATGACACTCACGCACACCTATATGCCTAAAGGCTTTCTTGGGGGTGACTTTGAGGTGAACAAGACCGAGTTTGCCATCCAAAAACGGTTCTGGTTCTCGGCATTTGGATATACCGATGTGATCGTGAAAGCGGGAAAGATATGGAGCAAAGTGGCTTATCCCGACCTGATGATTCCCAATGCCAATCTTTCATACACCATTCAGCCAGAGACCTACACGCTCATGAATGCCATGGAGTTTGCCAACGATCAGTTCGTATCGTGGGATGTGACCTACTGGATGAACGGGCTCATTTTTAACCGCATCCCACTTGTCAAGAAACTCAAACTGCGTGAAGTGCTCTCGTTCAGGGGCCTGTATGGCAGCCTTACAAGTAAGAATAATCCTGCTAAGTCGGCCGATGTGTACCAGTTTCCCGAGATGACCAATTGTCAACCCATGGGCAAGAAACCCTATATGGAACTGGGGGTTGGTATCGACAACATCTTGTCGTTCCTGCGTCTCGACTATGTGTGGCGCCTCACTTATCGCGACACGCCCGGTGTTGACAAACAAGGACTTCGAGTGCAGGTACACATTGCCTTCTAAACTTCAAGAACTGCTTTTCAACAAAAAAACGCCACCCGTTGTGTTGTGGATGGCGCAAAAATAAGTTGTTTGTAGATAATTAGTCGTCGATAAAGCGGCGGTTCAAATCGCCATAGTAGTCGATGCGGCGGTCACGCAAGAAAGGCCACCAGCGCCTCACCACTTCAGTACGCTCCATGTTGAGGTCAAACACTATTTCCTCTTCCTGGTCTTGTGATGCTTGATAGAGGATTTCACCTTGTTGCCCGGCAATGAAGCTGCTCCCCCAGAACTGGATGCCACGTGTCATTCCACTTGGGTCCAATTCATGACCGCAGCGGTTCACAGTCACCACAGGAATACCGTTGGCAATGGCATGACCGCGCTGTACGGTTGTCCAAGCCTCAATCTGTCGTTTCTTTTCTTGTGGCGTATCGCTACTCTCGTAACCTATGGCGGTAGGGTAGATGAGCAATTGTGCACCTTGCATGGCCATGAGTCTGGCGGCTTCGGGGTACCACTGATCCCAGCATACAAGCACGCCCAAGCGTCCTACCGATGTGTCAATAGGCTTAAAGCCAATATCGCCAGGTGTGAAATAGAATTTCTCATAATAAGCGGGATCATCGGGGATATGCATTTTACGATATTTGCCTGCAATGCTGCCATCTTTTTCAAAAACTACAGCGGTGTTATGATACAGCCCTGTGGCACGTTTCTCGAACAACGAAGTTACAAGCACAATCTGGTTGTCCTTGGCCAACGAACCGTAGAAAGCCGTTACATCGCCAGGAATCTCGGTGGCTAGATTGAAGTTGTTTACATCTTCCACTTGGCAAAAGTAGAGTGAATCGTGAAGCTCTTGCATAACAATAAGTTCTGCTCCTTGCTGTGCAAGGGCTTTGATTTTTTGTGCAAGGCGTGAACGGTTGTCTTCTACATTGTCAGTGTTATGCTGTTGAATGATTCCAATTTTCATGAGTGCTAAATATTTAATGTGTTTACTGGAAATTGCATAGTAGCGCAGTGCAATGAGCCGTGTTGAACGATGAGCGGGGTGCAGTCAACACCCTTGACGGTGCGGTCAGGGAATGCCTCACCTATAATGCGGCAAGCCTCGGTATCGAGCCTTGGTTGGTTATAGGTAGGTACCAGCACGCTATAGTTTGTCACCAAGAAGTTGGCATAAGTTGCTGGCAATCGGTAATCGTCATCAAAGATGGGAGCGGGCAGGGGCAACTCAAGCAGGCGGTAGTGTTCACCCTTAACATTAGTGAACGATGCGAGCTGCTCTTTCATCAACTGCATTTCGTTATAGTGCTCGTCGGCAGGGTCATTACAACCACAGTATATGATAGTGTTGTCGGGAGCAAATCGTGCCAGCGTGTCGATGTGGCAGTCAGTATCGTCGCCGGCAATGAAACCATGGTCAAGCCACAGAATTTTCTCGGCTCCAAGGCGTTTCTTGAGTTGCTGTTCAATCTCGGCTTTGCCCCATTGTTCATTGCGGTTGGGTGATAGCAGGCATTTTGTGGTTGTCAGGATAGTGCCATTACCGTCACTCTCTATTGAGCCACCTTCCAGGACCATGTCAAGATGATTCTCCATGCCATTCTTGAATATACCGGCTTTTACTAGTGCTCTATTAATCTGGTTGTCGTGATTAGCGGCAAATTTCATGCCCCAAGCATTGAAAGTGAAATCAAGCGGCACAGCTTGTTCTTCGTTCAACACCGTGATGGCGCCAAAATCTCTTGCCCAAGTGTCGTTGCTGTCGGCTATGACTACACGTATTCTGGACTCTTTACTTGATGCATCATGGGGCAGGTAGTTTTGAACAAGGTCGATCGATGGGGCCACAATAATAAGCCGCTCATCGCACAGGATGTTGCGGGCAATCTCAGCATAACATCTGGTGACATCATTTAGAGTCGGGTACCAGTCAGTATCGACATGAGGCCAGGCTATCAAGATGGCATCTTGAGGGAACCATTCAGGTGGGAGTGTACGATTACTCATTAATATTCTCCCAAATCGAATCGCGCGATTCCATGAGTTCGTCGAAGTAGTCCTGATAGCCAGTCTTGGTGTCGTAGCCACGCTCGTCACACCACTCTTTATAGTCGTTCAGCAAACTTTTGTCTTCATCAAGCATCATCTTGAATTCGTCTTCTGCTTCGCTGATTCTGCTATGTTGGTCAAGCAGAGCACTTAAGATGTCGGAAATATCGTTCATGATGTCCTTGTTTTAGTCATGATTGTAATTTATGCTCAAATTTAATCATTTCTCTTAAATTAGCAATACATTTGATGCATAAATTATGTCAAAAATCAATTTTTGTTGATAAATAGCTGGTATTATGATTTTATTAAGATTATAGTGCAACCAGGTGGCACATCTGCTTCTGAACTTTGCATTGATATTTAAAACCAAGCTATTATGAAAAATGTATTTATGATTTCGAGCAATGTGCGTAATCGCATGAAGAATTTATCACAAGAAGAACAGGATGTGATTCTTGAAACTTTTGTGTGTGATGAGGTGAAAAAGACACCTCGCACCCATGTGCTGTCGCCCGTCATGGAACTGTACTATACCATGATACACGACTACATCATGCGCGACCCCATGTGCATGCTCGCCAACTGAAGTATGCTCAAAGTCATATCATTACGTAGTGAGAGTCACCCACATTGGGAAAGAAGTGTATGAATGTATTCAATCAGGTCATTAGGTCAAAGTGCTCGTCCCTCAAATCATTTTGGCCTAATGGCTTTTATTATTGTGCGTGAAATGATTGATGCGTCTTTTCGTTGCTCCACTTCATGTCATATAAGGATTGACAATTCTTACAAAGGGAGGCTTTTGATTTAAAAAGTAACCTATTATAAAAAAATGTGTGGGTTGTTAATAACTTCAGCTCAAAAATAATGCGGATAAGGGATATTAATTGTAATTTTACACTCTCAATCATTAACCCAAAACCACACATTATTTCTATATATGATTCCATTCATTCATCTGCACGTTCACTCGCAGTTCTCCATACTCGACGGCCAGGCGCCCATCAAGAGCCTCGTCAATAAGGCTATTGCCAACGGCATGCGTGGCATGGCACTCACCGATCATGGCAACATGTTTGGCATCAAGGAGTTCTTTGATTATGCCGAAAAAGTTAACGGCGACAAGAATGCTCAAATCAAGTCATTGAAGAAGCAACTCAAAGAACTCGGTGATGATGCTGACGCTGCCACACGCGAATCGATCGAGAACGAGATTGCACAAGCCGAGGCATCACGTTTCAAGCCCATCTTTGGCTGCGAAGCCTACGTTGCCAAATCGCATAAAGAGGACCAGTTCGACAAGAACGACAAAGGCTATCACTTGATATTGCTGGCCAAGAACTATCAAGGATATAAGAATCTTGTCAAGATTGTTTCACGTGCATGGATCGATGGTTTCTACTGGCATCCCCGAACCGACAAGGCCGACCTAGAGAAATATAGCGAAGGCATCATTTGCAGTTCGGCATGTCTGGGTGGCGAAGTGCCACAACTCATCATGCGAGGCGACCTGACAGGTGCTCGCGAGGTGGTGCGATGGTTCAAGCGTGTGTTTGGCGAAGACTACTATCTGGAGTTGCAGCGCCACAAGGCTACCGTTCCACGTGCTAACCATGAGACATTCATCAAGCAGCAGGAAGTGAATGCCGAACTGATGAAGATTGCCCGTGAAGAGGGCATCAAACTCATTTGCACCAACGACTCTCACTTCACCAACGAGGATGATGCCGATGCTCATGAGCGACTGATTTGTGTGAATACTGGAAAGAAAATCGACGAGGCAAATTCGGGTATGAGCTATACCAAGCAAGAATGGTTCAAGACCCAGGAAGAGATGAACGAAGTCTTTGCCGATGTGCCCGAAGCCTTGCAGAACACCAATGAGATTCTTGACAAAGTGGAGTTCTACAGTATCGACCATGCCCCCATCTTACCTGATTTTCCATTACCTGATGGTTTTGAAACCGAAGACGATTATTTGCGCTACCTCGTTTATGAGGGTGCTAAAAAGGTGTGGCCCGATTTGGACGATGAGCACCGAGAGCGACTCGACTTTGAGCTTGAAACCATCAAAAAGATGGGATTTCCTGGCTACTTCCTGATAGTGCAGGACTACATTGGCGTGGCACCTTCGCTGGGCGTGTCGGTAGGTCCTGGCCGTGGTTCAGCAGCAGGTTCGGCTGTGGCCTATTGCTTGGGTATCACCAAAATCGACCCTATCAAGTACGACCTGCTGTTTGAGCGATTCCTCAATCCCGACCGCATCTCGTTGCCCGATATTGACGTAGACTTTGACGATGACGGACGTGCCGCCATCCTGAAGTATGTGACCGATAAATATGGAGCCGAAAAGGTGGCTCACATCATCACCTACGGCACTATGGCCGCCAAGATGGCCATTAAGGATGTGGCTCGCGTCGAAGATCTTTCGGTAGCCGAGAGTAACCGTCTT
>JAEEGL016987955.1_pt1 | contig 12465 bp, 11 predicted proteins | sample 9134231 | NCBI WGS metagenome assembly JAEEGL01 (sample SAMN16246548, study PRJNA631951) | gut metagenome | biome: gut microbiome; feature: rumen; material: fiber-attached | host: Bos | place: Iran: Karaj | collected 2018-10 | reverse complement strand
TTTGACTATGAGATGCTGGGCTACCGCAAGAGCGACCTGGTCAAGCTCGATATCCTGCTCAACGGCGACATGGTGGACGCCCTCTCCTTCATTGTCCATGCGGACCGGGCTTACGGACGCGGAAGACGCATATGCGAAAAGCTCAAAGAGACCATTCCGCGGCAGCTCTTTGAGGTGCCCATTCAGGCGGCCATCGGAGGAAAGATCATTGCCAGGGAGACCGTGAAGGCGATGCGCAAGGACGTGCTGGCCAAGTGCTACGGCGGCGATATCACGAGAAAGAAGAAGCTGCTGGAAAAGCAAAAGGAAGGGAAAAAGCGCATGCGTTCCTTCGGTACGGTTGAAGTGCCGCAGGAGGCCTTTATGTCGGTGCTCAAGCTGGACGACTGATCGGGGGCAGATCGACCGACGCAAAGAAAGGGGAATGACAATGGAGACGGCGGATTTCCGCTTGGGCAAAAACGCCCCCCGGCTGGGGCTCTATCTTCATATCCCCTTCTGTGCAAGAAAGTGCTTTTACTGTGATTTCTATTCGGTCGAGCAGCCGCAGCTGATAGACCGCTATCTGGCGGCCCTGATCCGGCAGATGGAAGAGGCGGCCCCGCTCTGTGAGGTCTACACGGTCGATACGGTATTTGTGGGGGGCGGAACGCCTTCGCTCCTCTCCGACGGGCAGTGGGAGCAGCTCTTTTCGGCGCTCTCTGCCTGCTTTTCTCTGGAAAGCGACAAGGAGACCACGGTAGAGGTCAATCCGGATTCCGCAAGTCCCGGGCAGCTTGCGCTCCTGCGCAGGCTAGGGGTCAACCGCCTTTCCATCGGGGCGCAGAGCTTTGACGACCGATTGCTGCGCAGCATCGGCCGTCTGCACGACGCCGCGCAGGTGACGGCGACGGTGAAGGCCGCCCGTGCCGCGGGATTTGACAATGTCAACCTCGATCTGATGTATGCGCTTCCCGATCAAACGCCGCAGCAATTTTACGACAGTCTTCGACGCGCCTTTGCGCTGGAGGCGGAGCATCTCTCGGCTTATGGTCTCAAGGTGGAAGCAAACACGCCCTTTGGACGCATGGGAGACGCGCTGATCCTTCCGGACGAGGATACCTGGGCCGAGGAATATCTCACGCTCTGCCGCCTTGCGGAAGAGGCGGGACTGAAGCAGTATGAAATCTCCAATTTTGCGCGGCCCGGCAAGGCCTCCCGCCACAATCTCAAGTATTGGATGCTGGAGGAGTATCTGGGGCTCGGCCCCGCCGCGCACTCCTTCTTCCGAGGGAAGCGTTTTGGGTTTTCCCGCGATCTTTCCGCCTTTCTCGCCTACTATGAAACACCGAGAGAGCAAAGGGGCTCCCCAGCGGCGCTGCTCAGCGAGTGCAGCACGGTCACGGAGCAGGATCTGCTGCTCGAGGATGTGATGCTCGCCCTGCGGACGACGCAGGGGATCGATCCGGTGCGGTTCCGGGAGCGCCACGGAAAGGATTTTGAGGAGCTTGCAGGCGTGAAACTGCAAAGGGTTCTTCGCGCAGGCCTGATGTGCAGGGAGAACGGGCGCATCCGGATGACTCCGCAGGGATTCTTGGTCAGCAATGCGATTTTGGCCGAGCTGATCGGCAAGGTCGAGTCAGAGTGGGACGATTCTGAAGGGCGTGGCTGAAGGGATGCCGCTTTGCCTTCTGCAGAGGCTTTCCTTCGGTGTGCGGGCTGCCGGCAGGGCTCAAATCCAAGCAGGGCGCGAACGTGCGGGTTGCCGGGGTGCGCTGCAGAACGGGGCCGCGGCGGCATAGGAGTTCTTCTTTTTCTCAAAGGCCGGTTTCGGCCGCAAAATGCTCTTGACCGAAGGGATTCGGTGTGATACAATACGATATGGCTTTTTGATCGGCCGTCCTTCGTCGAAGCGGGAGCGGCAAAGCTTTTAAAAAGCGAGGGTTTTTATGCTTGTATAGCTCAGTTGGTAGAGCAGCGCATTCGTAATGCGCAGGTCGTCAGTTCGAGTCTGACTACAAGCTCCAAAAAAACGCCCTGACCGTAAGGTCGGGGCGTTTTTTGCAGGGAAAGGGAAACGCGTTTGCCGTGTTTTGCCGAAAGGGTCAGGTGTTGCTTCAAAAAAGATTTCTGTGCGGAAAGAGGGCAAGGGTGCATTTGACAGAACCATGCGGCTTCGTTTATGATTGTGATAGGAAACTATCACCGATAGACAATGCCGCGATACGAGGCTTTGCTCAGGGACAAACGATAAAAGGTTAAGGAGGCGCAGCACATGTATCAACTTTGGAACACATTAAAAGAGCTGAAGAAGCTGAAATGGATCGAGCTTTCCCATCCGCTGAACAACAGCAGTCCTTACTGGAGCGGAATCCCCGAGGGTTCTGTGGAGCTCGGCAAGGTTCTGTTTGACTGGGGAAACCCCATGCTGGAATGTCAGATCCAAAGCTTCCGTTTCCCGGGACAGTTCGGCACCCACATTGATTTTCCGGCGCACTTTGTCAAGGGCGCGCCCACTTCTGAGAGCTTTGGCGTGCAGGACGGCGTTTTTCCCCTGTGCATCATCGATGTGACCGACAAGGTGGAGAAGGATGTGCACTATGCCGTTACGGTGGCGGACATCCAGGAGTATGAGAAAAAGTACGGAGAGATTCCGGACGGAGCCTTCGTGGCGCTGCGGACCGGATGGTCGAAGTTCTGGCCCGACATGAACGCCCTTTCGGGCATCGCAGAAGACGGAAGCGAAAACTTCCCCGGCTGGTCGCTCGACGCACTGCGGTATCTTTATGAGGTTCGCAATGCCGCCGCCAACGGCCATGAAACGCTGGATACCGACGCCTCTGCCGAGGCTGCGGCGGCAGGGGATCTGGCCTGCGAGCGCTATGTGCTCTCCAAGGGCAAGCTGCAGGTGGAGCTTCTGTGCAATCTGGACAAGCTTCCGCCGGCGGGAGCCCTCGTTGTGGTGGCGTGGCCCCGTTTTGAAGGGGCAAACGGCCTGCCTGTTCGCGTTTGGGCCATCACGGAATAATCTGCGCACAGCCGACAGGGTGTGTGGGAAAACCTTAGGGAAACAAGCGGCCGCCGCAGCCTTTTGGCTGCGGCGGTTTTGCAGGGGAAGGGATTTTGAAGGAGCGGGCCAGGCATACGTAGAGGCACAGGGCAATTTGTCCTGCGCCTCTTTTGCTCATTCCGATCGTTTCACTTGTCCAAGACTTCCACCTGGATGGCGGCGACGGCTTCTTCCATGAGGATGATCTCCTCCGGACTCAGGCGGATATCCAGACATCTTGCGTTGTCTGCCGCGTTGGACGGACGGCGCATGCCGACCAGCAGGCTCATGCGGTCGTACTGGGTCAGCGCCCAGGCCTCCACCAAGTTGGCAAAGCTGCAGGAATAGGTCCGGCACATAGGTTCCCAAATGGAAAACGCTTTGCGAAGTCCCTCCTGATACCGCTCCTGCACCCATGGCAAACGCGAGCGGATATCGGTCTTTTCAAAGCGGCGATTCAGAAACTCCGGCGAGGTGAGAAAGCCCTCTTCCAGCACGCCGTAGGTCTGGAACACCGTGTTGTATTTTTTGGCGGTCGGGAAGTAGTCCCGCCCGTGGAAAGGAGAGAGGATGCTGAAAAACTCCTGCACGACCGAAACGCCGTCGGATCTCCGGGCCGAACTCTGCTTGTACTCGTCCAGATCTGCCGGCTGGCTGTTGGAGAGGCCGTAGGTGCGGATTTTCCCCGCCTTGATCAGATCCTCAAGAGCGCCGACGGTTTCTTCGACGGGAAAGCTTTTGCAGACATAGTGGACGATAACGGAATCCAGATAGTCGGTCTGCATCCGCTGCAGAGAATCCTCCACATCCTTTTTTACCGCGTCGGCGCGGGTGTCGTTGTTGACGGTTTGGCCGTCGCGGGAATAATGAAAATTGCCGCCTTCGCCGCGCCAGTTGAGAGAACACTTGGTCTGCAGCACAAAATCGTGTCTGCGGCCCTTCAAAGCGCGGCCCAGTAATGCTTCGCTTACCCCGGTTCCGTATACGGGAGCCGTGTCGATATAGTTGATACCGTGTTCGCGACAGGCGTCGAGAAGACTTGCCGTCTCTTCGACCGTGGAATCTTTGTCCGACCATACGCTTCCGCCGCCCAGTCCCCAGGTGCCGAGCGCGACCACGGAAACGTCGATATCCGTATTGCCGAGTTTTTGATACTTCATGGCGTGACCTCCCCTTTTCCGGCTGTTTTCGATCGTTGCGGGATGCCGCATGCATCCGTTTCCCTGTAGGATAAAGTATCCCCTGTCAAAAGTCAAGCAGGGAAGAGATCTGAGCAGAGTTCCGGATGCAATAAGGATTCCCCCGAATCATACGATTTCTCATGGGTATCGCGGAAGGCCGCGGCGATTTTGCAGGGAAAGAGGCCTTGAAGGAGCAGGCCAAAAAGTCAAAGAGGCACAGGGCAATCTGCCCTGCGCCTCTTTTGCGTTTTTATCAGGGAAAGGGGGAAAAAGAAGGGGAAGGTCTCTCAAGCATCAATACATGCTCTGACCCATGCCGGCGGCAGCGGCGGCAGCCGCGGCGGCGTCAGCCTTGGGATCCGGCTTGTCGGCCACAACGCTCTCGGTGGTCAGCACCATCGAGGCGACCGAAGCGGCGTTTTCCAGAGCGGAACGGGTGACCTTGGCGGGGTCGACGATGCCGGCCTCGAACATGTCGGTATAGGTCTCCTTGTAGGCGTCGAAGCCGTAGTGGGCCTTGCCCGACGAACGGATATTCTGCAGGATCACCGAGCCCTCCAGGCCGGCGTTGGTCGCGATCTGCCGGACCGGCTCTTCCAGGATCTTGCGGACGATGTTGATACCGGTCTTGAGGTCGCCCGCGGCGTCTTTCATCAGGGCTTCCACGGCGGGGATGGCCTCAACAAAGGCGGTGCCGCCGCCGGCGACGATGCCCTCTTCCACGGCGGCCTTGGTAGCGGCCAGTGCATCTTCGATGCGGAGTTTCTTTTCCTTCATCTCGGTTTCGGTTGCAGCGCCGACCCGCAGAATGGCGACGCCGCCCGCCAGTTTGGCAAGGCGCTCCTGGAGCTTCTCTTTGTCGAACTCGCTGGTGGTGACCTCAAGGGTGGAGCGGATCTGAGCAACACGGTTTGCGATCTCCTGCTTGTCGCCGGCGCCGCCCACGATGATAGTGTTTTCCTTCTGAACCTTGACCTGAGCGGCGCGGCCCAGCTGTTCGATGGTGGTGTCTTTAAGAGAGAAGCCGAGCTCCTCGGAGATGACTTCGCCGCCAGTCAGGATGGCGATATCCCGCAGCAGTTCCTTGCGGCGGTCGCCGAAGCCGGGGGCCTTGACGCACACGCAGGTGAAGGTGCCGCGCAGACGGTTGAGCAGCAAGGTGGTCAGGGCTTCGCCCTCCACGTCTTCTGCGATGATGCAGAGCTTGCGGCCGGCCTGAACCACCTGCTCGAGCAGGGGCAGGATCTCCTGGATCGCGGAGATTTTCTTGTCAGTGATGAGAATGAGAGCGTCGTCGAGAACAGCTTCCATCTTATCACCGTCGGTCACCATATAGGGGGAGATATAGCCGCGGTCAAACTGCATGCCCTCGACCATCTCACAGAAGGTCTCGGCCGTGCGGCTCTCTTCCACGGTGATCACGCCGTCAGAGGTCACCTTTTCCATCGCATCCGCAATCAGATTGCCGATGACTTCGTCGGCCGCCGAGATGGCGGCGACCCGGGCGATATCCCCGCTGCCGCTGACCGGAACGGAGCTCTTGCGGATGGCTTCCACGGCGGCGTCAACGGCCTGTGCAATGCCCTTTTTCAGATCCATGGGGTTGGCGCCTGCCGCAACATTCTTCATGCCCTCGCGGATGATGGCCTGCGCGAGCAGGGTGGCGGTGGTGGTGCCGTCGCCAGCCACGTCGTTGGTCTTGGTGGCGACCTCTTTGACCAGCTGCGCGCCCATGTTTTCAAACGCGTCTTCCAGTTCGATCTCCTTGGCGATGGTCACGCCGTCGTTGGCGATGAGAGGAGCGCCGTATTTGCGCTCCAGAACCACGTTGCGGCCTTTGGGGCCCATGGTGATTCTAACGGTATCGGCCAGCTTGTCAACGCCGCGCTGCAGCGCCTTGCGGGCCTCTTCTCCGAATGCAATCTGCTTTGCCATGTTCCATTACTCTCCTTATTTTAAAAGCTGTTGCCCGCATACAGCCGCGACGGCTCTGCGGGAGGGAGGGCCGGCGGCCGTGTTCAGGCGAAAACCGGATCCCTTTGAAAGAATCGCGTCTTACTACTCAACGATGGCCAGAATGTCGCCTTGGCGGACAATCAGCATGTCGGTGCCGTCGACCTTGATTTCTGTGCCGGCATATTTGCTGACAATGATGTGCTGGCCGACTTCCACATTCATCGGAACCAAAACGCCGTCTACCACTTCGCCGGGGCCGGCGGCCACAACTTCGGCGATCTGCGGCTTCTCTTTGGCGGAGCTGGCGAGGATGATACCGCTCTTGGTCGTCTCTTCGGCTTCCACCATTTTGATGAGAACCTTGTCTGCAAGGGGCTTGACTGTCATGGTAATAACCTCCCATTGTATCATAAATGTTTCAGACCAGAAAAATGGATTAGCACTTAAACTCCTCGAGTGCTAATCCATTGTAACGCGCCGGCTCCCTGTTGTCAAGAGGTTCCAAATCGGTTGCAAGATTTTTTTTCAAAGGCAGGAGAAAGCTGCCTTTCTGCACAGGATATGGAGGAAAAGGGCGGTTTATGCATCGGATCTTTTGAGCCGGGGGGCATAGTATTGATAGAGATCGCAGCGGATCATTCCATTATAGAGCTTTCGCCTTTTATTGGCCTTACGGCCAAAGAAATCTTCGAATTCCTCATGGGAGGTGATGATGTAGGTGCTCCATCCGCGGAGGTTTGAGAAGACTCTCCCCATTTCGCGGTAGAGTTCCTCACATGCGAGCCGTTCGGACATTCGCTCGCCGTAAGGAGGGTTGCAGATCAGCGTGCCGCGGGAGGCCTCGGGGTGAAACTCGGAAACGGGCATGGTGCGGATGCGAAGGCAGCTCTCTACCCCGGCGAGCCGCGCGTTCTTTGCAGTGAGATCCGCCATGGCGGGGTCGATATCGCTGGCAAGGATGGGGAGCTCGCAGGGGATGATCTCCTCGAGCGCTTCCTCACGGGCGTCGCGCAGCAGGACCGGGGGAAGAAAGCCGAAGGACTCAAAGGCGAAGGAGCGGCGCAGTCCAGGCGCCATGCGCCGCGCCCGCATGGCCGCCTCGATCGCGATGGTGCCGCTGCCACAGAAGGGGTCGGCAAAGACCTCCCGTCCGCGGTAGTGCGACTGGTGGACCAGCGCGGCGGCCAGGGTCTCACGAATGGGAGCCAGATTGCCCTCCGCACGGTAGCCGCGCTTGTGCAGCGGGACGCCGCTGGTATCGAGCAGCAGCATGGCCTCGTCGCGCAGCAGGAAAAACTGCACCGGAAGCCGCACCCCGGTCTCAGGCAGACGGGTGAGACCATAGGCGGCGCACAGCCGATCCGCGATCGCCTTTTTTGTGATTCGCTGACAGGCGGGGATGCTGGACAGCGTCGAACGAACCGAGGAGCCGGTCACGATCACAGCGTCCTCCCTTGCGGCGTAGTCCGGCCAGTTGACCGCTTTGACGCCCTGATAGAGCTCCTCAAAGGTGCGGGCGGGGAATCGCGCCAAGAGCAGCATCACCCGCTCGGCACAACGCAGGTGCAGATTGGCACGGGCGATTGCCTCGAGATCTCCCGTGAAGAGGACCCGTCCGTCCATCACCTCGTCGGTCTCATATCCAAGATCGTAGATTTCCTCTTTGACATAGCGCTCCAGTCCGAAAAGGCAGGGGGCGACCAGCTGAATCGTTTGCATCATAAACTCCGTTCTGAGCGCGGGAAGGGAAGACCTCGACCCGCGGTCCTTATTCGTATCTGTCGGCATGGGATTGCGCCGTATGTTCAGGAAAGCGCCCTCCGAAAGAACGGAGGGCGCAGATTTTTTGAAAAACCATAGGGCTGTATGGATGCGGCAGGGACGAAAGCCGCATCGATCGGCCGATCATTCGGCCGTGATCTGACCGTAACCGCCGTCTCTCCGGCGATAGACAACGCACACGGCATCTTCCGCCGTGTCGCGGTAGAGGAAGAAATCGTGCTCCAGCAGCTCCATCTGAAGGATGGCTTCCTCGAGGTCCATGGGTTTGAGAGCAAAGCGCTTGCGGCGAATGAGCTCGAAGGCTTCCTCGGCGGGCGTCTCATCGGTCAGGTTTTCAAAAGCTCCGGAGCGGAGACGTTTCTGAAGACGGGTCTTGTGGCGGCGGAGCTGGCGCTCGAGACTGTCTGTCGCCTCTTCCAGGGAATGGAACATTTCATCAGACCGTGCCTGTGCACGGAAAACCAACCCTTCTGAGACGATCGTCACCTCTGCGATCTCGTCATTCTTCTGCGTGGTCAGCCGAACGGAGGCTTGCGCATCGCTTCGGAAGTAGCGGTCGAGCTTGGAGAGCTTTTTGTCGATCCGGGCGCGCAGTTCCTCATTCAGATGAAACTTTTTTGCAGTGACGTTGATATCCATGCGAACATCTCCTTTCCCGTTGTATCTGACAGCCCTTTGGGCTGAACGGACGGCGGTTTGCGCAAGGGGGAACCCTCTCTTTTCATAGAGGTTTATATAAAAAGTATACCATAGATCAAAAGACGCGTCAAACCGGAAGAGTGGGGCCGGGAATGCAAAGAAGAAGCGGCTGAAATGAAAAATTTGAAACGGGGCGGAGTTTGTGATATTATAAAACCAAAGGCTCCGGAGAGAATAAAACAGGGCGAAAAGGATCGTGTTCCGGGGAAGAGCGGAAGATCTGCAGGAAGAATCTTCCCGGCCCGACAAAGCGGTGTGGGGAGTTTCCCGAGGGAAGCGCGCTCGGATGCGATCTGCAAGAAACGAAGCCGGTTTCAACCGCGGGAAAGGCGTGCTTTTTCTTTTGCCAAAACGCTGGAAGAAGTGTGGGCGCAGGGGTCCTCCCCAAAAGCGAAGGCTTTTTGAAGCAAGTTGAAGCAAATGGTTCCCGATACTCCGCAGCACCCGAAGAAAGTGACAAAAAACAGGGAGCAAATTTGTTCATTTTTGCCCGGCCGATCGAGCACGCGTAAAGTTGACGCGGACACAAACCTATAGTATAATTAGCCTGGAAATTGGTGACGTATTCGCTTGGTTTTCTCTGTAAAATCAAGGAATTCGTCCATTTTCTGCTGGATGACATTGCGGCGGGGACAGGCCCCTTGCCGACACTGAAGCATGGAGCGTGTAGTAAAGAAAATGGATAAGAATATCATCCGAGACCTGCTCGCGAAAAAGAAGAATTTCGTTTTTATCGGTGAGGCCGGTTCAGGGAAATCCGAGCTGACCATGAATTTTGCACAGCTCATGACCGAAGTGACCGACAAACCCGTCCATGTGTTTGACATGGATCAGACCAAGGGCATGTTCCGTACGCGTGACGTCTCTGAGCTGCTCGAAGAGATGGGAATCATCGTTCACAGCCAGAAACAGCTGCTGGATGCCCCCACGCTGGTGCCCGGCGTGATCGAAACGCTGACCGATCCCGACAGCTATACGCTGATGGATATCGGCGGCAACGAGACCGGCGCCCGCATGATCGGTCAGTTCTCCCATGTGCTCAACGACGAGAATACCTGCGTGTTTTTCGTCATCAACACCTATCGGCCCTGGTCGAAGGACATCATGAGCATCAACGAAACGCTGTTTAACATCACCCGCGTTTCCCGCATCAAGAAGGTCAACATCATCAGCAATCCCAACCTTGGGCTCGAGACCACACCGGAAGACGTGGTTGCCGGAAACGAAAAGCTCAAGGAAATGCTGAAGGACAGCGACACCGAGATCGATTACGTCTGCGTTCTCAGCGATATCTACGACGAGGTCAAAGAGCGGGTGAAGGAACCCCTGATCCCCGTCGATATCTTCATCATCTATCCGTGGCTGATGCGCAACCCCGGAAAGATCATCCCCGAGGGCCCTCGCGGTCTGTCGATGCGCTAAGCGTCGGCAAAGTGCATTATATAAAATCATTTTGAGTAAGGAGAGAAGTGCTATGCCAAAGGTCGAGATTAACAGCAAAGTCTGCAAGGCTTGCGAACTCTGCATCCTCAACTGCCCCAAGGGCGTTCTTGCTCTGGGCAAAGAGAGCAATCCCAGCGGTTACCATTTTGTGACCGTCGTGAATCAGGATGCTTGCATCGCCTGCAAAATGTGCGCCATCGCCTGTCCTGACGCCGCCATCGAGATCTACAAGTAAGGAGGAAATGACCTATGGAAAGAAAATTCATGAAGGGCAGCGAAGCGATTGCTGAAGCTGCTGTCAGAGCGGGATGCCGCTTCTTCGCCGGTTACCCCATCACCCCTCAAAACGAGGTTCCCGAGTACTTCTCCCGCAGACTGCCCGAGGTTGGCGGACACTTTGTCCAAGGCGAGTCCGAGGTTGCTTCCATCAACATGGTTATGGGCGCTTCCGCTGCCGGCGCCAAGGCTATGACCTCCTCCTCCAGCGTTGGTATCTCCCTGAAGTCTGAGGGTATCTCTCAGATCGCCAACGACTCCCTGCCTGCCGTTATCGCCAACGTCATGCGTGGCGGCCCCGGCGGCGGTTCCATCCAGCCCGCAGCTTCCGACTATTGGCAGGCCACCAAGGCTCAGGGCAACGGCGGCTTCAAGATGATCGTTGTGGCTCCTTCCACCGTTCAGGAAGCGGTTGACCTTACTTACAAGGCATTCGAGCTTTCCGAGAGAGACCGTAACCCCGTTATGGTTCTGGCCGACGGTTGTATCGGTTCCATGATGGAGCCCGTTGTTCTTCCCGAGATGAAGAGCGACGAGCAGCTGGCCAAGGAAAAAGAGGCCAGAAAGAACTGGCTGGTCAACGGCCTGAAGTACCGTGATATCGGTAAAGTCACCCTGGATCCCTGGGGCGGCCGTACCTCCATGCTGGCTGTCGAGGCTATTGCTGCCGGCGAGAAGCCCGGCCCCAGAGGCCTTGAAGAGTCCAACCGTATTTCCGGACAGCTCTACGAGAAGTGGGCCAAGGAAGATACGATGGTCGAGCTCTATAAGATGGACGACGCCGAATATGTGCTGACCGGTTTCGGCACCGCTGGCCGTGTTGCGAAGTCCGCTGTCGACGCTCTCCGCGCTGAGGGTGTCAAGGCTGGCCTCATCCGTCCCATCATCGTCAATCCCTTCCCCTATGAAGCCTACAAGGCTCTGGATCCCAAGAAGGTCAAGTTCATCCTCGACGTCGAGATGGCGATCCCCGGCCAGATGGTGGAAGATGTTAAGTTCGCCATCATGGAAAAGATCCCGATCCACCAGTTCGGTCGTTCCGGCGGTAACATTGTTGGTCGCGAAGAGATCATCGCGGCTTTCAAAGCACTGTAAGATAGATAGGAGGTCAATTAGTAATGGAAAAAATCTATCATGCTCCGACTACGAAGCAGCCTGACGTTATCGGCGGCTTCTGCCCTGGCTGCCTGCATGGCGCCATCGTTAAGATCGTTTGCGAAGTCCAGGAAGAGCTCGGTATTCTGGATAGAACCGTTTGCGTCGTTGGTGTCGGATGCTGCTGCATCACCACCAGACACTGGATGTGCGACGTTGCCAATGCTCCTCACGGCCGCGCCCCCGCTGTTGCTACCGGTCTGAAGAGAATGGCTCCCAAGGACACCATCGTTTACACCTACCAGGGCGACGGCGACCTCGCTGCTATCGGTCTCTCCGAGATCATGTATGCTGCGAACCGCGGCGAGAACTTCACCGTTATCTTCGTCAACAACTCCACCTACGGCATGACCGGCGGTCAGATGGCCCCCACCACCCTGGTTGGCATGAAGGCCACCACCGCTCCCTTCGGCCGTAAGGCTGAGGACGTCGGCTATCCGATGCATATGTGCGAGATCCTGAGCCAGCTGGGTGCCCCCTACTATCTGGAGCGCGTTTCCTTCGATTCTTCCGCCAACATCCTGAAGGCGAAGAAAGCCATCAAGAAGGCTTTCCAGAATCAGATCGACGGCAAGGGCTTCTCTCTTGTTGAGTGCATGTCCGCCTGCCCGACCAACTGGGGCCTCTCTCCCGTGGATTCCATCAAGTTCATGCGCGAGAAGACCATCCCCGAGTTCCCGCTCGGCGTGTATCGCGACAAGGATGCTGAGTAATTCAGACGACAGTCGAATGCTAAAGCACACCGCCTGAAAAGACAGGCAAAAAATCAAGGCTTACCGCTTGCCTGAAAAGCGGCCCCGTAAGCACGGAACGTCGGGCAGGACATGTCTCCATGTGCTCTGTCTCTGGTTTGGAAACAGACACGGCGTGCCGTGACGAAGCGGGTATGGAGGATATTATGGAAAGAAGCTTACTGGTTGGCGGCTTCGGCGGCCAGGGCGTTAT
>JAEEGL015754909.1_pt1 | contig 12465 bp, 10 predicted proteins | sample 9134231 | NCBI WGS metagenome assembly JAEEGL01 (sample SAMN16246548, study PRJNA631951) | gut metagenome | biome: gut microbiome; feature: rumen; material: fiber-attached | host: Bos | place: Iran: Karaj | collected 2018-10 | reverse complement strand
GCTGCCATCGTCAGAAGCCAGCGGCTTTCGCCTCTTGGCGGGCTGAAAGTCGATGGTTCGATCACCCCGGAGAATGTGGAAGAGAAGGGTTATGCTGCGGCCAACAGGGCGGAGTTCGCCGATGATTCCCTGCTCATCGTAGCGGCGGAGGCGGCCGAAGGGGAGGGTGCGCTCGTCGGAGACGGATCTTCGGAACTCTATGTCGCTCCTGGAGCGAAGCTCCATATCCAGGATGCCGCGGCAGAAAAAACATATACGATCACGAGCGGATTCAAAAAGCAGGAGATCCTGGGCTGGCAGGGCAGGAACCTTTCCACGAACAGCCTGATCGACGCACGGGGCGAAGAGTCTGACGGAACATTCAGGATCAGGACGACGGCCATCCCCGCAGGAGAGGCCCTGCCCGGCAGCATGATACCCAAGACGCTCGATACCCTTATCGCTGACGGGAAGTTCAGCGTGGTCGCGTCCAGCGCCTCCATCGCGTTCCTGAGCAGGGCGGTCGATTCCCTGTACCTTCCCAACAGGCAGGAGAACAAGCTCAATGAAGTTTCCCGCGCAGCCGTGACCGCGGGCGTGCAGAACACGTCCCTCAAGGTCGCCCATGCCGCCGGCGAAAGCATCGAGCATCATCTTTCCCTGGGCTGGCATGACCGCGAGGGCGTCATCCATAAGGACGGGCTGGATGCCTGGGTCTCCCCCATATACGGCAATACCTACACGGACGGACTCGCCATCAGGGGCGGTGCCGTGCGCGGCAACTACGGCGGCGTTGCGGCCGGTGCGGACTGCTCGCTGGGCGATCTTTGGGGCGGGGACTTCCGCCTGGGATTCGCCATCCATGGCGGCGGCGGCAAGTCTCATGTCGGCGGAATGGTCACCGACACCCATGATTCCTATAATTTCGGCGGATTCCATGTGTACTCGGGATGGCGCCTGGGCGATCTGAACATCATGGCTCAGGTCGGCTACGCCCTGAGCAGCCATGACATGAAGATGAACCTGCCCTCATCCATGCATCTGGGACAGATAAAAGCGGATATCGACACGCACGCGGTGACGGCCGCCCTGCGTGCCGAGCATGCGTTCCATCTCGGCTCCGTGAGCGTCATCCCGCATGCCGGCGTCCGCTATGCCGCGCTCACCACGGAGCAGCACAGCCTGAAGATCAGGGGCGAAAAGATCAACACCGTCAAATCGGATACGCAGCATGTCGTCCAGTTCCCCGTGGGCGTCTCCCTGACAAAGGACTTCCGGGCCGGCGGATGGGATGTGAAGCCCCGGCTGGACCTCAATGTCACGCCTGCCGCCGGTGACAAGAAAGCGGTGACGAAGGTGTCCTACAGCGGCGTGGATGCCTGGGATTCCATGCGCAGCCGGGTCATGGACTCCGTCACGTATGGCGGCTTGGTCGGCGTGCAGGCCTCCAAGGGAAAGATGTCCTTCGGCGTCGATTACGGGATCCAGGCCGGCAGGCACGAAAGGGACCAGAGGGTGAGGTTCAGCCTCAGCTACAAGTTCTGATGACGGGGAGGCGCCGCCCGCTAGGCATGGGATCATCCCGGAAAGGAGGATGATCAACAGTCGCCGCGGCGATGCCGGGGCCTTCCTGCTGAAGCACACGTCCTGAGGAACGGATGACGTCCTCCAGCGACAGCTCCGCCCGGTCTTCCGGGCGGGGCTTTTTGCGTGACGGATGATCGGCAGCCTTCTCCCGCGGTCTGTGCGGAAGCGTCCTTCCCTGCCCCCTGCCTGCCGTCATGCGGATGCCGCGGGAAGGGCGGCGGGAGCCTGCCCCCATCGCCGGGGACAAGGCTTGTCATGGCAGTGGGTTTGCTGATATTTCCCATGATGACCTTTCACCGGAGAGGAGCCATGAACTACGGAGTGGACAGGAACGGACAGAAGATCTCGCGGCTGGGATACGGCTGCATGCGCTTCAGCAGGAAAGGCGGGCTGATAGACCACGGGAAAGCAGAAAAGGAAGTCCTGCACGCCATGGAACTCGGCGTGAACTATTATGACACCGCCTATGTCTACATGGGCAGCGAAGAATGCCTCGGACGCATCCTGCAGGAAAACCGCTGCCGTGATTCCGTGCATGTCGCCACGAAGCTTCCGCAGTATCTCGTCCGCACGGAAAGCGCCATCGGGAATGTTTTTCGCAAGCAGCTGGCGCGCCTGCGTACGGACCGCATCGACTATTACCTCATGCATATGTTCACGGATCATGCCGAATGGCAAAGATTGCAGGCGCTCCGCATCGAAGAATGGATAAGAAGGCATAAGGATGAGGGCGCCATCGGCAATGTCGGCTTTTCCTTTCACGGGGACACGGAGGCTTTTCTGCAGATCCTGGATGCTTATGACTGGGATTTCTGCCAGATCCAGTACAATTATCTTGACGAGATCAGCCAGGCAGGGAGAGCAGGGCTGCGAGCCGCCGCGAAAAAAGGCGTGCCCGTGATCATCATGGAGCCTTTGCGGGGAGGCAGGCTGGTCGATCTGCCCGAAAAGGCGCGGCGCGTGCTCGACGAAAGCGGAACGGGCTGCACTCCCGCCGAATTGGGCTTGCGCTGGCTGTGGGATCAGCCGGAGGTGACCTGTGTGCTTTCCGGCATGAATTCCCTCGCGATGATCGACGAGAACGCCCGCATCGCCTCGCAGACCGAGCCGGGCGGGTTTTCCCCGGAAGACTTTGCGCTCGTGGAACGCATAAGGAGCATCATCCGCGAGCGGGAGAAAGTCCCCTGCACAGGCTGCCGTTACTGCATGCCTTGTCCGCACGGAGTGGATATCCCCGGCATCTTCCATTACTTCAACCTGATGTACATGGAAGGGAAAGGCCGGGCCAGGATCGAGTTCGCAAGGAACATTGGGCTCAGGAACGATGCGGGCCTCGCTTCCCGCTGCACGGGATGCGGAAAATGCGAGGCTCATTGCCCGCAGCACATCAAGATACGCGCGGTGCTGAAGCTGGCTGATGCCGATCTGCGACCGATCCCGTACAGGATCGGGATCTCCGTCGCCAGGAAGATCATGGGAAAGTAGGGGGCGTATATGTTCGAGACGTTTTTTCGTTTTTTTTCAGCCTGTGGGAAGCATCTGGCCGCCCGATTCCAGTACAACGTCGGGGCGATGTGCGCTCATGGCGGCGGACCTGAGGCCCATGCCAGGGCTGCGGAATGGTATGGGAAGGCAGCCATGAACGGCGACGCCAGGGCCCAGTTCGACCTGGGACTCATGTTTTATAACGGTCAGGGCGTCGAGCAGGATTACGCAGCCGCCCGCTCACTGTGGGAAAAAGCTGCTGAGCAGGGGCACAGCCTGGCCCAGTATGACCTTGGCGTGATGTACAACAACGGGGAAGGGGTATGGCGTGACCTCGGCAAGGCCCGGGAATGGTATGGCAAGGCCTGCGAGAACGGGCTGCGGCAAGGATGCGAAAAGTATCGCGAACTCAACATGACGAAGCCATAGGCGCTCCCGGTCCGGCTTGCGGAGCAAGGCTCGGGAGACAAGATCCGCGTGCCGTTCCCCCATGCGGACGGGCATGGACGCGCATTTCAGGAACGGTCTGCGCGCGGCGCCTCGGCGACGTCGGGCAGCGCGTTCGTGGCGCGCACGACGACTTTGCGTTCGTAGCAGGCGAACATGGCGGACACCATGCTGTCGCCCGGGGTCTTCGTAAAGATGCTGACGAGCGGCACGACGGCAAGCCCGGCCGCCATGGCCAGGACGCCGGCGTTGATGGGCGAGGAGAAAAAGGCGTTGATGAAGGGGATGCCGGCAAAGCGGCAGGCCATGCAAAGGCACATGATGCCCACGCCCACGGCAAAGTTGACCATGGCGGCCGCGGCTGTCGCACGTTTCCAGTAGAGGCCGTACAGGAAGGGCGCGAGGAACGCGCCGGCAAGGGCACCCCAGGAAATGCCCATGAGCTGGGCTATGAAGGTCACGGCGCTCCTGGCCTGGACGATGGCTATGACCGCAGACACGGCGATGAAGAAGACTACGAAGACGCGGATGAGGAACACGTGGGCGTGTTCGTTGAGAGCCTTGCCCGAACGCTGCAGGAGCGGGGCGAAAATGTCCAGGACCATGGTCGAGCCCGATGTCAGCACGAGCGATGACAGGGTGGACATGGATGCGGAAAGGACTAGGATGACGACCACCCCGAGAAGGATCTCGGGCAGGCCCGAGAGCATCGCCGGTATGATGCTGTCGTACACGGGTCCGCCCAGGGGCGTGTGGTCGATGCCGTCCGCGTACAGCCTTCCGAACCCGCCAAGGAAGTAGCACCCTCCGGCGACGATGAAGGCGAAGGCCGTAGAGATGACCGTGCCCTTGGCGATGGAGCCCTCGTCGCGTATGGCATAGAATTTGCCCACCATCTGCGGCAGGCCCCAGGTGCCGAACGATGTCAGCAGGACAACGCCCAGCAGTTCGACAGGCGCCGGCCCGAAAAACGAAACGAAGACGCCGTTGATCGGCGGTGCCTGATCCGAGGGCAGCTGCGAGAGGGAGGAGAGGGCCTGCATCCCGCCGCCGTTGGCGCTGAGCACGGCCGCGATGACGGCAACGATGCCGAAGAGCATGATGATGCCCTGGATGAAGTCGTTGACCGCCGTCGCCAGGTAGCCGCCCAGGAGGACATAGACAGCGGTCAGCACGGCCATGCCCGTGACGCACCAGGCGTAGTCTATGCCGAAGGCCATCCCGAAGAGCCGCGACAGGCCGTTGTACAGCGAAGCCGTGTAGGGGATCAAAAAGATGAAGACGATGACCGAGGCCGCCGTGCGCAGCGCCGGCGAATCGAAGCGCCTGCCGAAGAAATCGGGCATGGTGGCGCTGTCCAGGTGCTGAGTGAGGATGCGCGTGCGCCGCCCCAGGACGCTCCAGGCCATGAGGGAGCCGAAAAACGCGTTGCCCAGGCCGATCCATGTCGATGCCACGCCGTATTTCCAGCCGAACTGCCCGGCATAGCCTACGAAAATAACGGCCGAAAAGTACGAGGTCCCGTAGGCGAAGGCCGTCAGCCACGAGCCGACGCCCCGTCCGCCGAGCACAAAGCCGGCAACGTCCCTGGCGCTGCGCCGGCAGGCTATGCCGACGCCGATCATGACGGCGAAAAAGCAGAAGAGCACGATGAGCTTGATGATCATGATGTTTTCGCGGTGTTGATGGTGGTGGAGGGCTGCGAACGCGCAGGCGCCGGAGGGGCGCCGGACGGCAGTTACGCGCTGTGGCTCATGCGCCAGCTGATGCAGCGCTGGAGATAGTCCACATATACCCGGTTCCTGCACATACCCTTGCCCGGAGAATCAGAGATCTTGGCCACGTCCATGCCGTTGCAGTACGTCGTCTTGAGAACGATGTTCAGCGGCTCCGCCATGGTGTCGTTGGAGATGTAGGTGCCTATGCCGAAGGCGACCCTGGCCCGGCCTTTAAAATAGGAGCGCAGGGCGTCGGCTTTTTCAAAGTCAAGGCTGTCGCTGAAGAGCAGGGTCTTGCTGCGGGGATCGATCTCGAGCTGCTCGTAATGGCGGATCATCTTGTCTCCCCATGCAAAGGGGTCGCCGCTGTCGTGCCTCACCCCGCTGAACAGCGTGGCGAAGGTGAGCTGAAAATCCTTCAGGAAGCAGTCTGTGGTGATGGTGTCGGTCAGGGCCGTCCCGTTGAGGACGCCGTATTCCTTGACCCAGGCATTGAGGGCGTACCAGTTGGAGTAGGCGGGATTGTGCTTATGGTCTCCCTGGCCCACGCACATGATCCATTCGTGCGCCATGGTGCCGATGGGGGTCACGCCGTATTTTTTGGCAAGATAGACATCGGATGTCCCGACGAAGTGGGAATCGGCATAGCTCCCTTCGGCTCCGGACAAGGTCTTGATGGCCAGATCCTGAGCTTCCGCGGACAGCCGTCGGCGTATGCCGAATTCGCTGAAGGAGCCCAGGTTGAGCCTGCCGTCGATGAGCTTTGCGGTTTTTTCGGCCAGGCGCTGCCTGTAGCTCTCCAGCAGCTCACCGTAGTCATAGCGCATCCTGAAGTAGACTTCGTTGACGATCGCCAGGGTGGGTATCTCATACATGGATGTGTTCAGCCATGTGCCGCGCGTTTCGATGGACAGACCGCATTCGCCGCCTTCGGTGATGCTGAAATCCTCATAGCGCGGCTCCCAGATGCGCAGGAAATCGACGTACGATCCCTTGATCCACCGGATGTCGTTCAGATACCCCAGTTCGTCTTCGGTGAAGCGCAGCCCGCAGTAGGCCTTGATCTGGCGCCTGATCTCCTCCACCATGGCCGGGGTGAAGCGCACGTCTCTGTTCCGGCATTTGAAGGTCCACGTGGTCTTGTAGTCGCTGAAAAGATGGTATATCGCCTGACCCATGCTGAACTTGTAGGCGTCGGTCTCGAGCAGGCTGTTGATGATGCGGTCCATGTCGCTCCCTCACGATACGTCTATCTGGCAGGAACGCATGACGGCGAGGGCGGCCTCGTGCAGCCGGGGCGTGACACCGGCGCAGCACGCGGGATCGACGGTGATCTCGCAGCCGGGGTACATGGCCCGCAGGATGAGGGCGTTGGAAATCACGCAGATGTCGGTGCATACCCCGCACAGTTCGAAGCTTTGCGCCGCTCCGGCGATCCGCCGCCATTCAAGGCAGCCGAATGTGCCCTTGTCGATCACGCAGGATCCGTCGGCCGGGCGCAGATCGGGCGTGATCTCCCAGCCTTCCGTGCCCCTGATGCAGTGCGGCACGGGCAGATGCCTGCCCTCAAATGTTTCAAGATAGCCGCGTTCATGGGTGTCCCGCGTGAAAAGGACGCGCCTGCCTGCCTCCCGATACTCCTTTACCCTGGCGGCGACTCTGCCGACGATGGCCTGCGCTTCGGGCGTGCCCAGAGGTCCGTCGATAAAATCGTTCTGCATGTCGATGACGATCAGGATGTCTCTCATTCCCACTCCGAAAAAAAGCGTTCGGGCCAAGGTGCCGTGCCGGCCCTCAGCGCTCTGCCTGAAACATGCTGTCTTTCAGGCGTTCTGCAAAAGCATGCTAAACTTGTTTGATGCGGCTGGCAAGGTCATGCGCCGGGCGATCGCCCGGCTGGCGCTGATACGGCCGGCATGCGTGGCGTCCGTCCCTGCTCACGAGTCGGTCCTCGCCCCCGGGCACCATGTCTGCATCCTTAAAATGCGGCATGATCGCGGCTGCCAACGGTTTTTCAGGCCATGCCCCGGATTGTCACTCTCGCCGCCTGCGTTGCGCAAGCTTGCCGCGACCGCGAAAAAGCCTGCCGCCGCGCGGCAGGCTCCCGAGTGCAATCGTCATATGGATCCGGGACGCATGCGATGCCGCTACTCCATCATTTGTATCAAGGTCTCGAGGTCGCGCGCCCGCTGCGCGGTTTTTTCCAGGTAGCCGCTCATCCTGTTGAGGCGGGCCATCTGGTCGTAATAATCATAAAACAGCACATAGACGCCGCTGTCCTCTTCACGCCATTTCAGCCATGTGCGCTGGGCCTGCCGGAGTGCATTCTGACCTTCCTTGCCGAGGTCTTTCCCGACCAAAGCCATCGCCTTTTTATAATTGGCATTGAGCTTTTTGTCCTGCCGCGCAAGTTCTTGCTCCGAGCAGTCCAGCATCGCATATATCGAGCCTCCGGTCTTGTCTATGCACAAGCCGTACTGACGGGAGTACAGGTCATCTTTCGCCATGGCGGGAAGGGCGATGCAGCAAAGGGCGACGGCCAAAAACGATGGGACAGCTTTCATCTCAGCATGCTCCTTGTGAAGTGTGAAAATTCGGGTCTCAGATCTGGGCCGAGCCGGCGAGCATAGGCATCGCCGGCAAAACATGAACGTCTTTTTCAGCATGGCCTTTCCGCCTGCGTTTCACAAAGCATGCGGGAAAGCGGTCGATAAAGATTGCAGGAACGCTGCTTCATGGTCCGGGAAAGGGTCGTCATGCGTCCTCACCAAGGGCTGCAGAGGCTTTTTCAAGCTCCTCGCGTATGGATATGTGCTGCGGGCATGCCTGTTCGCATGCTCCGCATTTCACGCATCCCGGGGCCCTTTTGCGGCCGTGCATGTCCACCAGCCAATTTTCCTGATGCTTTGCAGCGGCCAGGTCCCCATAAAGAGTAAGGCAGTTCATGGCGGTGAATGTGCCCGAGATGCCGATCTCCTGCGGGCAGACCTTGGCGCAATAGTTGCACGTCGTGCAGGGGATGACGGGTATGCAGGCCAGGGCGGCGCGTGCCTTTTCGATGGTTTTCGTCTGTTCCGCACTGAGACCGGTGAAACCGCGCATGAAGGAAAGGTTGTCTTCCATCTGTTCCAGGCTGCTCATGCCGGAAAGCACGGTTATCAAACCTTCCAGACTGGCTGCGAAGCGTATGGCCCATGATGCGCACGACGCCTGCGGATCGGCTGCCTTGAATATCTCTTTCACGCTGTCGGGCGGATTGGCCAGCATGCCGCCTTTGACGGGTTCCATGATGACCACGGGCTTGCCATGCCTGCGAGCCACTTCGTAGCAGCGGCGCGACTGCACCGCCGGATTTTCCCAGTCGCCGTAGTTGATCTGGAGCTGCACGAACTCCATTTCAGGATGGCGGATGAGTATCTCCTCCAGTTCTTCCGGCGTGGAGTGGAAGGAGAAGCCGACATGGCGTATCATGCCGACGCGCTTTTTCTCCTGAACGAATGCCCACATGTCGAAATCATCGAAAAATTTCGTGCGGGTCTCGCCCAGGTTGTGCAGCAGATAAAAATCGAAATATCCCGCACCGGTCTGTTTGAGCGATGTCTCGAACTGTGCTATGGCATCGTCCCTGGTCGCGCACTTGATCCATGCGGCATTCTTGGTGGCAAGCTGAAAGCGTTCGCGCGGGTAGCGCTCCACCAGCGCCCTGCGTATGGCGTCTTCACTTCCGGGATAGGCCCATGCCGTGTCAAAATAGGTGAATCCTGCTTCCAGGAATCGGTCGACCATCGTTTTCACTTGCTCGATGTCGATGGACCCGTCTTTTTGCGGCAGGCGCATCAGCCCAAACCCCAGCTTTTTGATGGATTCTCCAAGATACATCGGCAGTGTCTCCTGTTATGAGGCGCTGATGCGGCAGCAGGGCGGTCATGCCATGCCGCACCGGCGCCCATGCATTTCCATCTTCACCATATCCGCTGCAGCCTCAAAATGCAACATGACCGCGCTGGGGGCAGGAGATTCTGCCTTGACTTTGATCTGGTATAAATTTATGAAAAATAAATCGTGATTTCCGTCAGTTGCGGTTTTGTTCCCGATCCATGAAACAGGAGTTGCCGGCATGAAGGGTATCCGTTTGTTTTTGGCATGCTGCCTTGCGCTGATGTTTTCTTCCGCATCCGCCGGCGCGTCCGATGTGAATCTGTACCGTTTCCACCATGTGATCCCGGATGCGAACGAAGAATATGAGGCGTCCGAAGAAACGTGCTACATCGCGTATGATGAAGCGAATCTTTTAATGTACTGGTCAGGCGATCCCGGCAACCCCGACAGCATCGACGTGTACAGGATAACAAGCAGCGCACCGAACAAATTTACGGCAAAGCAGGTCGAATCGTACCAGGCATACATCGATGGCTATCAAAAGTGCGGCCTCGGCGCGAACGCGACGCCGAAGACATTGAACGGCATGGTCAAAAACAATGCGCTGGTGCTGGTGAATTACGGACAGCCGAACAACAATCTCACTTTAAAAAAATCAAAGGATCCTCTCAGCAAGGCTTTTCCCAGGAAATTCATCGGCAAATATTTTAAAGCAGCAGGCCATTCAGTGAAAGCGGATGCCGGCGCGCGATCCGATTCTGAGATCTTCAGGATGCTGCGCCCCGGCATTTCGACAGACAGTGCGGAGAAGCTGGGGAAAAAATCAGGCTACCATGTTTTCCTTTTTCAGAACAATGCCGGGGCAATGATGGGAGGGCACCTTCCTGCTGATTCCGTCGCCCTTATCGATCCGGGAAAGAAACAAGCCATTAAAAAGATCGAAGATCTCTGGGGCACGTTTGAAGAAGAGCAGCGATATGAAGGGTTAGACATGGTCGAACGGGAGGCGGACATTATCGTCAATAACGGCTACGAGAAAGGCGATCCGCAAAGGATCGTCATCAATGCCGGAGGGATCAGAAAATTGTTTGGCGAGCACAAGTCCATGACCGAGTTCATTCCTGACATTGCCAGGAAGTACGGCATGACAGCTTCTCAACTGATACAGTTCAGGACGCCGAAGGGCATGTTCTACAGGGGCAAGGATGTGCAGAAAGGCCTTCAGCTGGGCATTCTTTCCGATGGTTCCCGGCCCCTGCGCATTGAATTGCGCTCCGCTAAGGACGAAACGATCGCGCTTCCCAAGTGATGAGGCGGAAACAGCCGTTTCCGTCCTCCATCCGGCAAATGGAGCCTCACGGGGACAGCCGCCGGAGCCCCTCAGGCGCGGCGTTTCGGACATCATGCCCATTGCGGCCTCCATCGGGAGGCTTTGAAGCCCCCGGGCAAAATGGTATCCACGCACGCCATCATCCGCGGGGACGGCGGGAAGCTGGGGAGAGCCTGGACTGCCGGCAGGGGGCCGGATCGGCGGCGAAAGCGTCATGATCAAGCCATCGCCCTCTCGTCCGATGCGCACCTCCTGTTGGTTAGTGATTACACACTCTTATACCAACCAGCAGGAGGCTTTTTGACAGACGACCTCAGTATTATAAAATAATGCACTTACAGTGCTGCATCACCATTTTCTCCTGTACTGATGCGTATAGCATCGGCTACATCATAGATGAAGATCTTGCCATCGCCGATGTTGCCGGTGCGCGCTGCGGAACAAATGGCTTCCAGCACTTTGTCCAAGGCTTCGTCATGCACCACGGCTTCCAACTTTATCTTGGCAACGCAATCCACCTGGAGGGCCGAGCCTCTGTACACTTCGGTATGCCCGCGCTGCCTGCCGAATCCGCGTATCTCAAAATAATTCATGCCATGGATGCCGATGTCGGCAAGCCTTTGCTTTACGGCTTCAAATCGTGAAGGGCGGATGATGGCTTCCACTTTTTTCATGTTGTTCTCCGTATCGTTTGATTTTGCCGGGCTCGCAGCACCGGCTAAAGCGAATATCCCTTCTCGCTGTGCTGCGTCAGGTCCAGTCCGGATACTTCTTCATCTTCGTCCACACGCAGTCCAACAGCTAGATCCGTGACCTTTAGTATGACGCGGCTGACACAGTAAACAAATATCCATGTTCCAACTATGGATATGACCTGCGAAAGGAGCAGTGATGCGTTTCCATAGAACAGACCGTCAACGCCGTTGACGGAGGCTGACGCGAAAAGTCCAGTGGCAAATGCACCCCATGTGCCGCCCATGCCGTGTATGCCCACGACGTCAAGGGCATCGTCATAGCGTAGGATCGACTTCAGACGTATGGCGAAGCAGCAGATCACCCCGCCGGCAAATCCTATGAACAGGGCAGGCATGAAGGTGACGTATCCTGCAGCCGGCGTAATGGCCACAAGCCCGGACAGCGCGCCAGATACTGCGCCCAAGGTGCTGGCTTTGCCAAGCCTCAGCCGTTCAACTAGCATCCAGCCCAGCATGCCTCCAGCCGTAGCAAGGTGCGTCGTCACTAGGGCATGTCCGGCAAGCCCATTTGAGGCAAGGGCACTGCCGGCATTGAAACCAAACCATCCGAACCACAGTAGCCCGCCGCCAAACAGCGTCATGGGAAGGTTGTTCGGTGAAATGGAGGAAAAGTTGATGCGAGGGCCAAGAGCATGGGCGCAGGCAAGCGCGGCAGCTGCAGAGGCCATGTGCACGACAGCGCCACCGGCAAAGTCAACGGCACCCATGCGTGCCATCCAACCGCCGCCCCAAACCCAGTGTGCCATGGGGCAGTAGGCAAACGCCATCCACAGCCCCGTGAACAGGAACATGGCGGAAAAACGCATACGCTCCGCGTACGCACCGGAAATGAGTGCCGCCGTCAGCGCCGCAAACATGCACTGGAAGGCCATGAACACCGTGTGTGGAAGATTAGGGGAAGGGCCGTCGGCTTCGCTGCCCACGCCGAGGAGGAAGGCATGGTCAAAGTTGCCGATCAGCCCCCACGCATCACCGCTGAAGGCGAGCGAGTAGCCGAACAGCGCCCAGAGTACAGTGACCAGTCCCAGCGACGCATAGCTGTGCATGCATGTGGAAAGAACGTTTCGTGAACGGACAAGACCACCGTAAAAAAGAGCCAGGGCTGGCGTCATAAGCATGACGAGCCCAGAACATATGATGATAAATGCTGTGTCTGCCGAATTCATATACACCCCTGCTTACAATGAAGTTTCTGCCTGCATCATGTTGCGTGACATGGATGCGTTATTCTGCTGTATGTAATGCAAGAAGTGTGCCAAGTTTTAGCAAATAAATTTCATATTAT
>JAEEGL015393344.1_pt1 | contig 12465 bp, 7 predicted proteins | sample 9134231 | NCBI WGS metagenome assembly JAEEGL01 (sample SAMN16246548, study PRJNA631951) | gut metagenome | biome: gut microbiome; feature: rumen; material: fiber-attached | host: Bos | place: Iran: Karaj | collected 2018-10 | reverse complement strand
TACCAGTCAAAGCTGTACAGACATAGGAACAGATCCACAGTGCCTAGATAAATATATCAGAAAAGGATTAGAAATAGCCCAGAGAACCTGGGAGAAAGGAAGAATCCAATCACTTTTCTAACATGATTGGATTATACGTGCCATACATGAGTAAAAAATCCAAGCAATTATTTTGGATCCCGTGGATAGTCTTAACGGTTATAATCTTATACATCAGTGCCCATATCGTACATATCAATGATGTATCGCATCGCCAAGCTTTATGGGGCGGCGGGAATGCGCAGAAAATCACCGGTTTGAATCTGATCTTTGCCGGCTTGAATGAAGCCCTCGTTGATTGGTTTAACTTTAAAGGTATTATCTTCGCTCACCTCGTTGTAGTCTGGCTGGGCATAGTATTTTTTATGTTATGTCTATCTGGAATGAAATATGTTGATATGCTTAGGCATATCACAAAACCCTATTGGACGCGTTACCCGTGGTGGTTTGGTGATAGTTCAAATCCCTTAATTCCAAATAAAACTTTTTTTAAAGTTTGGAAAACAGTCAAAGTGAAAGATAAGCAAACGGGGCTAATTAAGGAACAATCAAAACCTGTAGAAATCTGCGAAGATGACTGGATCGGATATCGTAAATATATGATCGATCCATGGACAGAACAGGATCAAAAAAACGGCATACCCGACCCTAATTTCTTATTAGGTAATTATCCTGATCATTGTGATTTCAACGGGCCGGTTAAATTTTCCATGAACCCGTCAATGACAGACCGAAATCTTCTTACTTTGATTTTCGGTGGCTCCGGTGCCGGTAAAACATTTGGTTTTTTGGAACCAAATCTCGCACAGATGAATTGCTCTTTTGCAATTACCGACCCCGCGGGCGAAGTGTATGAAAATATGGGCAAGATGCTTATTGAAAACGGATACCGCCTATGGCGTTTTTCCACATCGGAACCCCGTTTATCCAACTGTTATAACCCGCTTGACTATATCTATACCCCTGATGGGGAAGTCGATCAGGTAAAAGTTGCACAGGTAGTTCATACATTCATTAACAACGCGGCTGGAGCAAAACAAAACAAGGGAGAGGCATTCTGGACAAAATCTGCTATCGCGTGGCTTACTTTTGCGATCATGTACTGTGCAGAATTTTTACCGCTTGAAAAACGTAATTTTTATCAGATACTTAAACTGGCGCAACTCGGTAAGGCAGATGAAGACTCATCTTCAGCCATGACGCAGCTCGGACGCATAATCGAACAGGCACGCAATGAAAAACCTAAAGCAAAATGTTTTGAATATTTTGATGTATTCAATCTGGCCCCTGCTAAGACTCAAAATTCGATCCTGATATCTATCGGTGTAGACCTTACACCTTTTGCACAGGATGAACTCAAAAACCTGACGACAACTTCATATCTTTGCAAACGGGATAAACACGGACTCATAAAGGAATACATAAGAGATTCAAATAAAAACCTTATACGAGATAATGATAATATTGACCTTCGGACTATCGGCGACAGAAAGACAGCTCTTTTTATCATTACAAAAACTGCTAATGATGCCTATCATTTTCTGGTATCCATGATGTATGCACAATTATTCGATATTCTATACGAACGAGCTGAAAAAATTTCCAAAAACAGATGGCATATCCATGCATCTAATGATATGGTCATCAGCAGTCAATACATATCAAAAGAAGAAGCAGAGGAAGTTCGTACTCTTTATGCTGAAGCTGAAGTTAAGACAGAAACAAACAAAGGTGTCACAAAATACTATGTATTTAATAAGAACGCCGGTAAAAAATATACCATGCCGGAAAAGCTGGCCCTTGACCGGAAAGCTATTGGATATCTTGAAGAAGTATATACCCAACAGATAGGAGAAAACCTGATCCGTTCATACCAGACAGCCACAGTTAAACACGGAAAATTAAGGCTCCCTATCCACACAAGACTTTTGCTTGATGAATTTGCTAATATTACCGAGATTCCCGCGTTTGTACAGTTTTTGTCGACAATGCGTAAATACCAGATATCATGTACGATCATTTTGCAATCTTTAGCCCAGCTTCTTGAAAGGTATGAAAAATCAGCATCAACTATTATTTCTGACTGCGACACTCTGGTATTTTTAGGTACACCTGACCCTGATACTTGCAAAAAAATATCAGACATGTTGGGTACTACAATCTATCCACAGATTAAATATTCTGAAAGTAAACAGAGTAATGGTGGCAGTATCAGCAAGAGCTTTGATAAGGTTGAAAAACCTCTTATGAGCGCTGCTGAATTAGGGCGTCTTCATAACAGTGAGTGTATTGTTATGATTCGAGGACTAAAGCCCATGAAGCTTAAAAAATTAAGCTTTGCTGAACACCCAAATTTCTGCAGATCAGGCGCTGATCCGGAACATCCCGAGAATAAGTTGCTACTGGATTTTACAAAACAACATTATGCATGTCTGTCAAAAGATATGGTACAAACTTCTCGGCAATTTGAAGAAGAATCAGTCTCAAAACAGATAATGAACGGGCAAAGCCCGCTTAAGACATCAACTTCTCCGATCCGCAAACGCCAGATTGGCAAAAAAGTCACTAATCCGCCGGAACTTGCTCAGGCGCTGGGCACAAAGACTGAACAGTTACCCGATATATTAAAACACCCGGGTACTATTGCTCCGGATGATCGTAATGATACCGGTATTTCCGTGCCCACTGAAGTACCTTCAAATAATTTTGATGAATCTTTTAGTTTTAAAGACAATCAAAACAACGCTTCATCTGACGATGCTAACGCGGGTACGCCGCAAAGTACTTCTCCGATAACGCCGGATACTGATACTTCTTGGATGTTTATGTAAAATTGCATAGTCGTTAATACTTCCTCCTGAACCGACCATAATTACCAAGGTAATCAACAAATTCAGTTCAGGAGGAATTTTCATGAAACACAAAATTCAAATTGCTGCACTTAAAAACAAAGTCTCTAAAATTTCTGTATGCATTGCTACCGCTGCATTGACCGTCCAGAATGTTTTTTGTAATAGCGACATCACTTGGATCACCGGCGGACAGGAAGTTAATGTTGACATTGGTAACCTTAATGGACAGGTTCTTGTTTCCCGTGCACTCACCCTCGTTCTCGGACTCATTGCTCTAATGGGTGTTTTTACAGCCGCTCAGGGTTTTTCACTCTGGTCAGGCGGTAAATCCGAAGAGAATTCAGCGCAGGAATCCAAAGGTCTTAAAAAAATGCTCGTAGGCCTTGTTGAAGTAGCTGCACCAGCAATCTTCATCTGGCTCCTAAATGCAGGCTAATATCTCTCAAAGAGGTAATAATATATGCTAATATTTGCTCAAAATTTAATGCTGCTCACCCCAAGTATTGCCGAGCAGATTGACGAAGGAATAAAATGGATTTACGAAAAAATCTTCGGCGCGGTCCAGTCTCCTGAAGATATCTATAATACTGCTAAGGGGTTAGCAGGAGCTGGCAGAACCGCAATCCAAGCATTAAGCGGTTCTGCCATGGCAAGCCTGGCAGAGCGTGTTCTTCGTTTTAATAATGTAGATGCTATGCTTACGGGGCAACTGATATCCATAATAACAGGGCCTGTCGGTTTTGTTATGATGGCCATTTATTTTTTAACAGCCTTTCTTGAACAGTATAAAAACGGGCACGAGCCTACACTTGAAGACTTTGCCCGCCCCGCATTTTTTCTGGTAGTCGCTGATCTTATACTCAGTAATATCGGCACGGTTGTGGGCGCGCTGATGTCTTTGTCTAATCTTGGAGCCGACACCTTAAGTGCACACGTTTTTGAAATCTTTTTCTTATCCGGTGGATTTGATCCGAGCTACACCATTCCGGAGATGGGTGCAGCGCAGACCAACCTTATAGCCTTATTGCCGTCGCTGCTTATCAATGTGATTTCGTTGTTCTTGAGCATTATAGCATCTGCGATCCTTTATGTGATTTTACTTACGTCAAAAATGGAGTTGGTGCTTCGTTTTGCATTTTCACCGATAGGTCTTTCGGCTTTCGCAGATGAAACTAAAAAAGCTGAAGCTTTCAGGTATTTGAAAAAATTAATCGCCAGTGCATTTTATCTGCTCGCAATCATTGCGGTGCTGTATTATACCCAAATGCTCGGTACATCTTTGCTATCGCAAAGCGCCGGTGAAGGCAGCAATTTCCTTATCAATACATTTGTGGGACTTGAGGCAACTGTGTTCCAGATTGCCCTGCCCTTCGCAGGACTGGGTATGGTCTCTATGGCTAAGAATATAGTCAACGAATCCTTTGGAGTATGAGGTGGTTTTATGCAGATACAAATAAATAACAACATTGATGAAGTCAAACCCAAAGTAATGGGACCATTCACCGGCATACAGCTTATCTGTCTTGTTATTGCCGTGGTAATTGAAGCTTTAGGGGTAATGATCATATCGCGAATTGCTCCAAATTCAATGGTCAAATATATTCTCCCTATGCCGTTTGCACTATTTCCCATTGCTCTTGGGTGGGCTGACGAATTTGTTCATATGCCCTTACAAGATTATATCAATCTTGTAGTAAAACGTCATATGTCACATCCGGAATTCAGACCTTTTGCTATCCATAATTTCTTAGAAACTCAGGAAGCTAAAATACTCGCAGCTGAAAAAGAAGGGGACGAAAGTAAGACAACAAAAACAGCGTGCAAAAAACAAACGAATGCCGCAGCGGTTATTCCGCCCGAGCTTACTCGCTATAACTAACTAATAAGAGGATTACGCATGAACAAAGATGTAAAAAATACCAAATCAAATAAAGTTCCTACGGATACATTTGAAACTATCCCGTATCACGGCGTATATCAGAACGGCATCATTGAAGATTACAACGGTCGCTTTTCTCGCACTTATCAGATTCCTGATGTAAATTTCGATGTACAAGAAGAAAATCAACAGGAAAAAATTGTCGTTGATTACGAGCGTTTGATAAATGCAGTAGATACAAATATGACCGGACAGCTTACTGTTATCAACAGAAACATTGATCCCGATTATGTCAGAAACAATATTCTTCTTAAACCACGTAATGACGGGCTTAATAATTACCGTAGCGAAATGAATGCTTTCTTTTCCGATATTTTGGCCGAAGGTCACAACAATATGATCAAAGAAAAATATTGGACAGTATCCGTACCTGCGGAAAACATTGTTGAGGCTACAGATATCATCAAAAGAACAGACCGCAGAGTTAATAATGCTCTTAGACAGATCTGCAAGTATGATATTAAGCCATGCACAATCAAAGAACGTCTCGCACTTATATATGACATTTATAACTGCCATACACAGCTTTCGTTTGATAAAAAGGTCACAGATTATCTTGATACACATGGTGATCTTGACTTAAAGGCATGCGCTAAGCAAAGTATTCACTCAAAGCACCTTGTTACGCCCGACTCATTTGAGTTTAAAAAGCGTGCTACATATTTTAAGCTGGGAGACGACTTATATGGTTCAGTACTTTATATTGATCATCTACCGACCAGCTTATCGACCAGCTTTGTTAATGATATTTCCAACCTTTCGTGCAATATGGTCGTCAGCGTCACATATAATCAGTTGCCACAGGCTGTTGCTGCCAAAGCTATCAAAAACAAATTGTCAGCAATAAACAATCAGATCAATAAACAGCAGCATGATGCAGCCCTTGAAGGTATCACTAATTCAGGTGCTACTTCCGCAGAACTTGAAAATGCCCGTGATGCAACAAGAGACCTGATCGCAGAAGTTGCGCAGAGAGACCAACGTATATTTAAAGTCACAGCACTTGTCGCTGTATTCGCGTCCACGTTTGACGAACTCAAAGCGCAGGTAAAAAATCTTCAGAGCTTAGTTGACTCACATTTGTGTATCGCGCGTAAACTCGGCGGTATGCAGGAGCTTGCCTTAAATATGTGTCTTCCCCTTGCACAGGATTTGTTACCGTTCAGACGTATCCTGACAACGGAAGCCTCATGCGCGTTCTACCCGTTCAGCGTCATGGATTTGAATCAACATGACGGATTAGTATACGGAATCAACCCCGAATCACAAAACATGATCAGATATAACCGTAAATCTGGCAAAAACTATAATGCATTGATCCTCGGCGAAAGTGGCTCCGGTAAATCTTTTATTGTTAAAGAAGAAATTCTTCAAAAAGCGTTGGGAACTAATGAAAAGATCATAATCATCGATCCTCAGGGCGAATACATCGACCTTGCGAGATCTCTTGGCGGCACGGTAATAGAAGTGGCACAAAACAGCCATCTGCATCTAAATCCCTGTGACATGGATATTCAGTATGGTGGCGATGACACAAATCCTCTACCTGCTAAATGTGAGGAGCTCGAATCACTTATCGGTGTTATTATTGGAGACGGGCTATTAGGACCTATCGAGAGTAATATTATTCATAAAGTCGGTACCAACATGTATCGTGGTTATTATAAGCATATGCAGTCAATGGTCAAACAGGGTATTACATGTGATTACAATGCCATGCCGACGCTGAAGGACTTCTACACTGACCTTGTTGCCTTAAATGAGCCCCAAGCACAGTATCTTGCTCAGGCCATCGAAAACTACTGTATCGGTTCATACGCTATTTTTTCTGACCGTACAAACGTTGATACCAATGCAAGAATCATATGCTATGATGTTAGTCAGTTAAAGGGCACATTAAAAGAGCTCGGCATGCACGTATGTATGACCAATAGTATGAATACGATGATATCAAATGGGCGTCAGGGCAAAAGAACTTCGTTATATATTGATGAGTTTCATCTTTTCACCAGAACCCGTTCTGCTGCATCGGCTATGCGTACGATATATAAAACAATACGTAAATTCCTTGGAGCGCCTACGGTCATTACACAGAATATTCAAGATATGCTTCAAAACGATGACGCTGAGGCTATCCTTGAAAACAGTTCATTTATCGTTATGATGAACCAGTCGCCTACCGACCGTGCAGTGCTCGCAGACTATTATAAAATAAGCTCAAAGCTTCTTGAATACATTACAGATCAGTCATACGGACACGGGCTTATATATACCGGAACAACTTTAGTACCCTTTGAGAACGTGTTCCCGGATAATACATCCGTATACGAACTTCTTCGTTCACAGCGTAAGGATATTGAACAGACAATGTAAACGTTATACCAAAGAGATACCTATTGGGTATCTCTTTTTTATTTCCAAAGCTTTAGAAGAGCATAAAAAAACTCTCGGCGTTCAGTCGTAAACATGTTTAACAAGTTCGATTACCCACACAAAAAAATAAGGCACCTAAAAAGTGCCTTATTTTTACGCAATGTATTTCGGGTAATGTTTTTCTTTAACAAGTGTTACGTTACAAGCATCTGTGATCAATTTACGGTTTTTCATAGCTTCAAAAGCAAGATCCTCCGGGATTTCTTTACAGAGCCATTGAAAGAGCTGCGCGTCCGTCTTTAAATACAGTTCGTATTCATCTTCGGATGGCGCTTCCCATGTTGCATCGAATCTGAGTGCGTTAACGATCTTTCGTGCTTCGGTCATGTCGCGGGTAGCCATATGTGCGTCATTAGCCGCTACAAGAGGCATATCAAGCTTACATGCAAGAGCAGCAAGTACATGCATATATTTTTTCTCCTGTGGTATACCGTGAAACTGCATCTCTATAAACCAGTTTCCTTTACCCGCAAGAGTTTCGTAATACTGCATGGCTTCAGTAAAGCGTTCTTCCACCTGATCTTCGGTGATAATGTTTTGTTTCGATTTTTCAAATTCTTGCTGTAACAGGGCAAGTTGTTTGACAGCCTTATCTATTCGTGTTTCGCCCTCAACATTTTTACAAAACTTATCGATCTCAGCGTTCACTGTACTCAGAACATCCTTATTTTGTTTGATCATGATCGTATATTTTGATACCTGTTTTTTTGCTTCTTCAGATTCTTTAATCTCTGCATCAAGCTTTGCCTGCTCTTCGGGGTCAGGCTGTTTTTCAAGTGCGGAGATACGTTTTTTATACGTCTTTTTACTTAAGAGCTGCGCTGCTTTTTTAGCTTCGTCCATATCTTGAATTTTATTAAAAATACATTGATACCTTTCGGATAACTCCTGTAAGCTTTTAATAGCATGTTCAAGACGGGCAGAGTTTTTAGCCTCATTATCACTTTCAAACATCATGCCGGCAATCACGCCACCAATACATGCACTCGTAAGGATTACGTGGCCATGTCCCTCGGAACCGGGTCCTAAGTAACGTTCGAGATCTGCCCTAGAAATACACGGGTAATCATTATCGCCGACCGAGATGATATGTTTATTAGCTTCGGTAGTGAGCCTGCATAAAGCATGGTATCCGATATTATCTTTGGCATACGCAATCAGGTGTAGCCTTGTTTTCTTCTTCTTGATCTGGCTATCAAATGATTCGCATACATAAAATTCAACACCGATAATACATTTTATACGTTCTGCTTCATTTTGTACCCCGGCATTATGCGCGTCACAAGCTTTATATAGCGGTATCACGCCATACATACAGCCATGATCAGTCACAGATATTGAAGACGCGCCCATATTGCTTGCGATCTTAACATACTCGTCAACTGTTAGAATGCTATCTTTAGGCGAGCCCAGATCCGTATGAGTATGTAAAAACGTATCGGCTAAAGGATACTCGACGCCTTGGATTATACCACCGCTTTTCCAGAATTTCCGTAACGTATCATCATCAAGTACACGATAATACTGTACGACCTGTTTATCCATATTTCTCCTTTCCTTATCGTTCATCAATTTTTATATTTGTGATTATGTATCTGTAATGCGTAGATAAAAGTCTTTTATTTATTGCACGTCTATACATAGTTATAAAGATTTAAAATTTCATGAAGGAGAAAAAAGAAAGGAGAGAAGATGAGACAAGCAATAAGACAGCCGCGGATCGAAAAAGCAGATCTGTCTGACAACGAAAAGCTTCTGATACAGCAGGTAGTCACAGGCGTTAATCAACGCTATCAAGACTACCCCGAAGACAAGCTTAGTACGGACGTTCTATCAGACCGCGTGGAATATGAGCTTAATACGATCCTTAATATGGGGTTCGCTGATTACTTTCTCATAGTCAGTGATTTCTTAAAAGTAGGTACCATGCTTGGGCATATTCCCGAAGAAAGACTCGAATACCTTCGGGCCAACGTGAAGAATATGTCTATTGACGAGATGATGAGCTTTATCAAAGAAGATATGTCATATCCCGGGCTTACTATCGGACTTGGACGTGGCTCTGGTGCTGGCTCAGTAGCCGCTTACGCGCTTCGGATCACCAACATCGAACCCACTCGGTACGGGCTGCTTTTTGAAAGATTCTTGAACCCTGAAAGAGTCTCTATGCCTGATATCGACTCCGACCTGAGCCGAGCAGATGCTATGTACGGCGTTCGTGATATCGTTATCGAGTATGTTGCTAAGAAATACGGGCATAACGCTATTTGCGGTATTGCAACACAGTCTACATTAGCAGCCAAAGCTGCCATAGATCAAGTGTCGCGCGTCATGATGAGTAAAGCACTGCAAAAAGCAGGTTGTGACACTGCTGACAAAGCCGCACGATCACGCATGGACAGGGAATACAAGGATAAATATTACGCTCTGGCTGATAAAATCAAAGCGTTGATCCCTGATGAGCCTGGCACAACCTTTAATTCAGAAATTAAAGACAATATAACCGTAGCAGACATTATTAGGCAACAGTTTGCAAATGATAGGGATGCTCTTGAAATCCTTACGTATGCGCTACAGCTCGAAGGTGTGAATTATAACTACGGAAAGCATGCTGCCGGCGTTATAATCGCAGATAACGGTGATGTCGGAGCATACGGGGCGCTGATGTATGATGACGAGATCGGTTGGAAACTTCAAATGGATGGCCCGGATGCCGAAGGTATCGGTGGACTTCTTAAAATGGATTTCCTTGGTCTTAAAACGTTGAACATCATCACGGCAACCGTCCGTATAGTGTATGAAAATACAAATCATCAGGTATATATCGACCCGCTAAATTTGCCGGACGAGCCTGAAGTATACAAAGAAATCTTCGCTAAAGGCAACACGTTTGGTATTTTTCAGTTCAACAAGCCCGGTGTACAAAGGATATTAAAAAAATTCCAGCCTGATAGCCTTGAAGATTTAATCCTAATCAATGCTATCAACAGACCCGGTCCCATGCAATATATTGATCCTATAATCGATAAAAAACATGGACGTAAAGTTGCAACAAACGCATTTGATAAAGTTCAGTGCATACAGGATATTTTAGCACCAACTTACGGTTATCCCGTATATCAGGAACAGGTCATGCAGATATTCCAGAAGATGGGACAATATTCGCTTGGCGGAGCTGACGAGATCAGACGTGCTATGTCAAAGAAAAAACAATATATCATTGATGAAAACCGTGAAATCTTTGTACATGGAGGACAGCTTGTAAATCATGACACCCATAAATCTGTTGATGTTCCCGGCGCAGAATCTATTGGTATCCCTGCAGATGATTCATACGCTGTATTTGACAGTATCCAGGATTTTGCAAAGTACGGATTTAATAAGTCACATGCTGCTGTATACGCCGTGACCGCTTATATTACCGCGTGGCTTAAATATCATTATCCGGCTGAGTTTTTTACGGCATATCTTAATATAACACAGCCTACTCCAACAGAAACTTTATCAGATATGCTTGCCGCTGCACGCACACACGGAGTACAGATCATGCCGCCGGACATCAATAAATCCCGTGATATCTTCACTTGTCAGGATGGCAAGATATATTACGGATTTCAGGGCGCCGGTCTTAAAGCCGCCATGTCTAAAGAAAGTCATGATTATGTATCAATTCCTGACTTTTTCATGCGTACAACCCTTGGCGGGGCTACCATTGAAAAACTTATCCGTGTCGGAGCATTTGATCATTTTGTATCAAGCCGTACTGCTCTTTTAAAAGTGGCCCCCATATATCTTGATATCAGAGAGGATTATAAAAAAGCATCTGATACCGCTCAACTAAATCAAGAACTTTTGGCGGATATGGATAACGGTGTTGTTATCGACAAAAAGAAATATAAGCTCGATAAGCGTAAGACTATGCCGAAACGCGAAGAGGTGCAGAAAAAATATGAAACAGCGCTGCAAAAGATCGAAGAAGCTAAAAAAGATCTGTCAGCACAGATAATTCCTGTAGTGCAGTTTCCTGATGACCCAGCTTTTAGGCTTGCTCAGGAAAAAGAATATCTATCTATCTATGTTAGTGGTCACCCCGTAGATATCTATGGAAATGCTGATAAATACGGATGTAAAGCTATAGCCGAAGCTCAGGAAGGCAATTGTGAGATTATGGGACTTATCCAGAATCTTCGCATTACAGCTAAAAAATCCGACCCGACACAGCAAATGGCGTTTTTCACTCTCGAAGATTCTACCGGTACAATTCCTGTATGTGTGTTTACTAAAGCATATCAAATGTATAGTGATAGGATTGCAGAAGACCGAATAGTGAAATTATCAGGTTATATTAAACCCGATACCAGACAATCTGCCGGTGAAGCTGTTATGCAGTTTGTTGTAAGCGATCGAACTCAAGATGCAATTCAGCCTCTTGCTGCTAAACCGTGTGATGTATATACCGAGATTCCCGGTATTGAAGTATTGAGTAAATTACAGTATAAACTCACACCGTATAATGACAGTAACGGGCACTCTGTATATGTTCGCGATCTTACGACCGGTGATTTTTTCTATCTGGATAATATCAAGGTATCTGATGAAGCCTTAAAGCAAAAATTGGTCAAAAAAGACCATCTGATCCCGACTCTTTCATGAGTCGGGATTTTTTATTTCGACCATAATAGTAAAAGTTTGTAATAACATGCATCTTATTAAGGAAGGATGGCAAATAAAACATGATCAGACAAAACGATGTAAGACTATTTGGATTTGTTGCAACAAAGCCTCAAATCACTGTAATGAATGGGTCAAATGAACCTGTCCGCGGAATTATGATGCTCGCCGTTATCCGAAGTGCTCGTTTTAATGGCGAAAATAATCAGCGTGCAGACAGAATCATGTATGATTACCCGATTATCCTGTCAACAGATAAAGAACAGATCCTTCAAATGCAAAAATTTGAACTCTATGATATGGTCGAGATCAAAGGAACTCTGGTGACAAGGAAAATCACTAAACATACATACTGTACCGACGAAAATTGTCGCGCCCGCAATGATCTTGACGGTAATATCAGCTTCGTAATGCCTCTTCATATGATGAAAAGAAACCGCCAGAGCGGTACTTATACCAAAAATCAGGCAGAACAGGAACTGATCGAAAACCGCGAATTTTCCAACAGTATTGTGATTCTTGGTAACTTAT
>JAEEGL014372218.1_pt1 | contig 12465 bp, 12 predicted proteins | sample 9134231 | NCBI WGS metagenome assembly JAEEGL01 (sample SAMN16246548, study PRJNA631951) | gut metagenome | biome: gut microbiome; feature: rumen; material: fiber-attached | host: Bos | place: Iran: Karaj | collected 2018-10 | reverse complement strand
TGCGTAGTTCCATTGGTTCCAATACTTCCACATCCTCACCGTTCCAAAGCAGTTGCTGAATGAAATCGTACTGAGGTCGGAGGTAGTAGCGAAAGATGCTGTAATCTTCGTTTCGCTCTATCTCTTCCTGCGATTCGTGCATCATTAGGTCGCGGATATAGTTGGCTTGGCTTGCAGAAACTTTAAGTTTGATGATTTGCGGTTGGATGCTCTGGTCGGCAATGATGCCGAAGCACCCGTCGAAGTAATCCTGAGCATTCCAATCTTTGGGCATACAGAAGGTTTCGTCCGATACGCTGAGTCCCTTGATGCGGTCGAGACAATAGATGCGTGGCCCTTTCTCGTAATAAGAAGGATAGGTGCTTCGTGCTACCATATACCATCGTTGGCGGAACAGCTTTACGCAGTAGGGTTGCACATCGAAGTTGTTATTCTCGTCCTTCCAATAACTATAATAGGTAATGTTCAGAACGCGGTTCTCCTTCATCGCTTCGATGATGTCTTTCAGGTATTTTTGTCCAGACGGCACATATTCGAGGAGGATGCGATCTTTGATGCTCTGACAGTTGGCGACGGCATTGCTCACACAGAAAGTATTATAGAGCCAGGAGCGGAGTCCATTGTTCCGAAGGTCTTCCTCATTCTCGATGTAGTAGCGATACTCGCCACATTGTTCGTTGGCGATTTCGATGCCAAACATATCCCAGATAGCAGCAATCCAATTGGCAAAGGTGCGCTTGGCTAATGTAGCCCCACGACTGATGTCAATGTCACACTCCCACCTTTCGTTTAGTTCATTAAAAGAAATCTTCCCTTGACGATAGATGGTTTCTATCACCCAGACATACTTATTTAATAATGTCTGACCTCTGTCGTTGTTGATATATTTACGCATATTTATTGAATTTTCTGCAAATATATGCAAAAACGATGAAATTTTATGGCAGAGGTTTGGAAAATTTCAATTTATTTTTGAATATGCACCTATTTAATTTAATTATTCATTTTACACTATTCACTTTTATTTGTATCTTTGCTGCATGAACAACGACACTATTTGCGCACTCGCCACAGCACCAAGTGGAGCACTTGGCATTATTCGCATCAGCGGTCCACAAGCTGTTCAAGCGTTATCTGCTATATGTTCCGCATGTCGTGACAATAGCGCAAAACCACTGCAGGCAAATCATACTTACTACACCCATATTAAGGAGGGGAACACCACGATAGATGAAGTTATCGTCACAATCTATCGTGCGCCACATTCCTACACAGGCGAGGATTGTGTAGAAATATCTTGTCATGGTTCGTCTTACATATTAAACAAGGTATTGGAATTGCTGGTGCAAAACGGATGCCGTATGGCCAATCCTGGTGAATTTACTCAGCGAGCCTTCCTTAACGGAAAGATGGACCTTAGTCAGGCAGAAGCAGTAGCCGACCTCATTGCTTCGCGGAATAAAACCACACACCAAATGGCGATGAACCAATTGCGTGGTGGCATTTCTACAGAACTTGCCCAACTTCGTGACCAACTACTCCACCTCACTACCCTACTCGAACTGGAACTTGACTTTTCTGACCACGAGGACTTGGAATTTGCCGACCGAACCGAATTACTCAGCCTTACTCAGAAAATAGATGAACATATCACTCACCTTGCCCACACTTTCGAGACAGGACAAGCCCTGAAACAAGGTATTCCGGTTGCCATTGTCGGCAAAACAAATGTCGGTAAAAGTACACTATTAAACCAACTGGTCGGAGATAATCGCGCTATTGTCTCTGACATCCACGGAACTACTCGCGATACCATCGAAGAATCAATAGATATTAATGGTGTACAGTTCCGCTTCATTGATACTGCTGGGCTTCGTACCACCGAAGACAAGGTCGAACAAATTGGTATTGAACGTACCATCCAGAAAATCAATCAAGCACGCATCATCATTTGGCTCCTTGACCAACGCCCAACACCAGATGAAATGGATGAAATGGAAACACTGAGCAAAGGCAAGAGTTCCATCTACGTTCATAACAAAGCAGACCTAATTGACCAGGAATACTTTATTCCCTATGTCCTCCCGCTATCTTTGATCAGTGCAAAAAAAGGAGAAGGCATTGAACGGTTGAAACAACGCATATACGAAGAGGCAAAGGTGGCTGGACTTACAAACAACTCAAACGAAGTCATCGTCGCCAATGCTCGCCATTACGATGTACTCATACGTGCACACGAAAGCATAGAGAATGTTCTAGACGGCCTTAATCAGCAACTTAGTGGCGACCTCATTGCCGAGGACCTTCGTCTCGTTCTCTCTACCCTCGGAGAAATTACAGGTGGTACCATCACCTCACAAGAAACTCTTAACAACATCTTTTCCCACTTCTGCGTGGGAAAATAAAGAGATTGCTTATTACAGGCTAACAGTTAGAGCTTGTACAAGTGCGTTAAGTTGCTGCTTGGTCATGCCGTGAGAAAGCAGATAATTCGAAAAAGCTTGTGCGTAATTAATGCCCGACAATTGCGATTCGTCTTCTACACCAGCGTAATGCATCAGGCATGTATTGAGTCTCAACGACACCAATGTATTACATAATTCTGGGTTCTTATCAGGTGTAAGCCGGTAATAGTTATAATAGGTGACAAGATAGTCAGCTACAATCTCCTCATACGTTGCTCCGCACAAACCTTCAAGCAAGGCACATACATATCCTGTACGATCCTTTCCTTCCATACAATGAACTACGTATGGAGCAGGGTGCGAGGGTAGTTCCTTCAACGCCTCTATCAATCGGTCGTTATAGTCATTTGCTGTTGGGTCAGCCTTCAGTGGACATAGTATAACATTTCCTCCCTCCCACAAGGAACGACTAAACGAAGGTATGTCATAAGACTGCATTTTCTCCTCTGTATCCGCAAGATTGAGTACAGTCTTCACATGTTTTTCCTCCAAGTATGCCGATACATAGGCGGCGCGGTTAATGTCATTACAGAAAGGTGAAGAAGAACGAAGCAAAACACCATTTGCTATGTTGCCAGCGTTCACTGTGCGTGCATTCGCAAACTCAGCATCAGAAAGGTGTGGATAAACATCACGATTGTTCTCGTATTTCATGCTCATCGCCTGTTGCACGTCTAAACTGCCACCCTTTTCTTTCATCTTAACAATGATGGAATGTCCCTCAAGTCCAGCAAGTTCTGAAGGCAAGCCTATGTTATTAGCTGTGAAGCAAATGCTTGGATAGGTAGGATAAGCAACGCAAAGAAATTCACCATTTCGGGTGTAAAAACCATCGTAGTAAGGCATAACGATTTCCCTGTTGTCGATGGTAATGCTAATTACATCGCCCAATGTGAAACCCGCCTTTGTCATATCATCTTCAGTAAAATCAAACATTGCCGCTCCAAACTCGTTATATGATGTGATTATGCCCTTCAGTATGGGTTCATCAATGGGTGTATCATCTTCCGAACAAGAGAATGTCACCGAAAGCAAACCGACAAAAGCTAAAAGAATGGTTGCTTTCCAACTATCCTGGAATAATGACGGGGAGCACGAATGCTTTGATTGAAGACTTTTCATGGCTTTAAGTTATTTATGCTGATTTTAATTCCTACCCTCGCTTGGCGAAGAGAGTCAAGAGAGCAGAAACATAGTCTTGGTCCGTACGAACACTTACACTATCTATATTGCTTCGGGAGAATGTGTCTCGAAGATATTCTGAACGTTCATGCCACCAACGACGTTGAGCTTCACGCATACGACGGTCACTTGTATCGATGAATCTTTCGAAACCAGTTTCTGCATCACGGACCTTCATCAATCCAACATCAGGCAATTCCTGTATGCGACGATCATAAACCTGAATGGCAACAACATCGTGCTTGCGGTTGGCAATAGTTAGGGGTTGACGAAAATCACGCTGATCCATAAAGTCACTTATGAGAAAGGCCGTGCAACGTCGTTTAAGGGCTTGCGTCAAATACTGAGCAGCCATTCCAATATCAGTACGTGGACTTTCAGCATGGAAATCAAGTAACTCACGAATGATATAAAGGATGTGCTTGCGCCCTTTCTTTGGTGGAATAAATTTCTCCACATGGTCACTGAAGAAGATGACACCAATCTTGTCATTGTTCTGAATAGCAGAGAAAGCAAGCGTAGCTGCAATTTCAGTTTGCATATTACGCTTTGATTGCTTTACGGTACCAAAATTCAATGAACCAGAGACATCAACAAGAAGCATTACAGTTAGTTCGCGTTCCTCCTCAAAGACCTTAACATAAGGCCTATTGAAACGTGCAGTAACATTCCACTCGATGTCACGAATATCATCGCCATATTGGTATTCTCGTACTTCAGAGAAAGCCATGCCACGACCTTTAAAGGCACTATGATACTCACCAGCAAAGATATTGCTGCTAAGTCCGCGTGTCTTTATTTCAATCTGGCGAACCCTTTTTAATATCTCACTTGTCTCCATTAAGGCACTTCCACCTTGTTGATAATCTGGCTGATGATTTCTTCGCTAACAATATTGTTTGCTTCGGCTTCGTAGGTCAGCCCTATACGATGACGAAGAACATCATGAGCAATAGCACGCACATCTTCAGGGATAACATAGCCACGACGCTTAATAAAAGCATAAGCACGACTTGCGAGGGCTAGATTAATGCTAGCACGAGGAGATGCACCAAATTCAATGTATGCCTTCAGATCTTTCAATCCGTACTTCTCAGGATAACGAGTTGCAAAAACAATGTCTGTGATGTATTGCTCTATCTTTTCATCGATATATACCTGACGAACTACAGCACGTGCTTCCTTGATATCATCAGTCTTTAATACAGGACTCACGGTTGGTTCCTCACCCGTAATGTTCATGCGGATAATCTTCTTCTCCTCTTCCAATTTGGGATAATCGATGACAACTTTCAACATGAAACGGTCAACCTGAGCTTCGGGTAATGGATAGGTGCCCTCTTGTTCAATGGGGTTTTGAGTTGCCAAAACGAGGAAAGGTTCCGGCAGTTTATAGGTTTGCTTACCAATAGTTACCTGACGTTCCTGCATAGCTTCGAGCAAGGCAGATTGCACTTTTGCTGGAGCACGGTTGATTTCATCAGCAAGAACAAAGTTTGCAAAAACAGGACCCTGTTCCACCATAAATTTCTCATCCTTTTGCGAATAAATCATCGTACCAATAACATCAGCAGGGAGAAGGTCAGGCGTAAACTGAATACGGCTGAACTTACCATCTACCAAAGAAGCAAGAGTCTTAATAGCTTGTGTCTTGGCCAAACCTGGTACACCTTCAAGAAGAACATGTCCATCGCTTAGAAGACCGATTAACAAAGACTCCACAAGATGTTTCTGTCCAACAATAACTTGCGCCATTCCTGTTTGAAGGTTTGTTACAAAGGCGCTCTTCTGTTCTATTCGTTCATTAAGTTCACGAATGTCAATTGATTCTGCCATATCTTAGATTGTTTTTTAGTTTCGAAAATTAGGATTTATAGATCTTTTCGGTTTACCAATTCTGGTATTTCCACTTTCATGCCAACAAACATGCGTTCCAAGTCGCTGTTTCTATAGTGATTATGCTTGATAATATAACTAATCAAACGTCTGTCGCCATAGTATTTATCGGCAAGTTTGGAAAGATCCTCACCCTTTTGCAATTCGTGGATAGTCTTTGTACCAACAATCCAATACTCACCATTTTCGATTTGAGCATACTTGATTTGAATGGAATCGAGGTTATACTTAGGCTTTTCAGGTTCTACTGCGACAGGCTCTACAGCTGTAGTATCAATCTTGTCGATGGTGTCTGGTTCTATTGGTTTTACGGGGTTCTCACAAGATGGTTTATCTACAACTTGCCTTGGCACATAAACCTTAAAGAAGTAATATGCTCCAGCAGCAAGTGCCAGAAGGAAGATAAGGAATAAAATCCAAGGCCAGATACGCCTTTTACGAGGGGTTGGCTCTACCTTTTTCGTATTATTATCTTCTGTAGAATCTTCTTCTGTTGTAGTATTTTCAACCGGAGTTTCTTCTACCTTAGTATCTTCTTTCGCCGGCTCAACTTCCTCTTCTACAGTATTTTCCTCTGTAGGAATTTCTGCTATAGGAGCAAGGGGAATAACTCTTTCTTCAAGGTCTACTGGAACTTCTTCCTCTTCTGGGGCTTCTTCCTCAGTTGGACTTTCTTCCTCAACTGGAGTTTCTTCTACGGCAGGTGCCTCTTCTTCAGCAGTTGGAATAACTTCAGCTGGTGTGTCAATTCGTTCCATCTCCTCCGTTGAAGTACCCTCATTGAGGACAACTGTTTCAAACTCTGCAAATGGACGATTTACATGATCTGCCAGGGTCTTATCAGGAGTAAAAGACACTTTGTTGTGTCCTTCAATTGTGAAGCGTTCACCGGTGTTTACATTCACACTTTCACGGCTTCCAACTTCCGTAATCTTGAATGTGCCAAACCCTTTAATCTTCACTGTTTCACCAGCTAGAAGTTGCTCCTGAATCAAATCAAAGAAAGCACGTACAAAAGCATCTGCTTCTCGCTGAGCCAACTTCTTACGCTTAGCAAGGGCTTTTGCAAGATCTATGAGAGATATTTTGCTGTTTTCCATGTCTTATCCAAGTTTATCTTTAAGGACTGTACTACTCTTGAAACTCAACACCATCTTTGGGGGAACAAGCAAACGCTGACGAGTTGCAGGACTTACAACCACACGTTCCAGCTTCTTTTTCACCTCAAAGTTGCCAAAGCCTGTGATGGAAATTGTCTTTTCCTCCTCAAGTGCAGCACTTATTTCTGTTTCCAAAGCAGTTACCAAAGCAGAGACATCACGCGATGGTAAATTAGTACGTTCCGCCAAGGCGGCAATAAATTCCTTGTTATTCATATTACACTGAATATCAAATTTGTACAATCACTTTATTTCCGTATAGGTCAAAGTCATCTGCAGCAGTAATTTTGCACATGCAGAACTCACCGACCTTAATATCTGGGTTATCTTCAATCTTAATCAGCACCTCCGGATCAACCTCTGGAGAGTCATATTGTGTACGTCCAACATAATATTCTCCTTCCATGCGATCAATGATGACACGATAAATATCTCCCACTTTCGCTGCCTGAACTTCCGCAGAAATGCGTTGCTGCAGCCTCATGAGTTTAGACAAACGAGTCTGCTTCACATCATTAGGAATGTCATCGCGGAAGTGATTCGCACTATAGGTGCCCTGTTCCTCACTGTATGCAAAAGCCCCCATACGTTCAAAACGGGCCCATTTAACGAAATCAAGCAGCTGTTGGAAACCTTCTTCCGTTTCACCAGGATGACCTACCATCAAGGTTGTACGAAGATGAATGTCAGGAACCTCCTTTCGAACCTTCTCTATGAACTGATAGGTTTCTTCACTTGTGATGTTGCGTCGCATAGCTTTAAGAACAGGGTCTGCTATATGCTGCAGTGCCACATCCAAGTATTTGCACACATTATCATGTTCGCGCATAACACGAAGAAGATCCATGGGGAAGTCAGTAGGATAAGCATAATGAAGGCGAATCCATTCAACCCCCTCTATATTTGCAATTTGCTCCACCAGTTCTGCAATTTTGCGCTCATGGTAAAGGTCCAGACCATAATATGTAAGTTCCTGTGCAACAACCTGAAATTCTTTCACTCCTTGACTCACCAGCCAACGAACCTCATCCAGGATTTCTTCCATAGGACGGCTCTTATGATGCCCAGTGATGATGGGTATGGCACAATAGGAACAAGTGCGGTCACATCCTTCAGAAATCTTCAGATAAGCATAATGCTTGGGAGTGGAAATATGTCGATGAAGACGCAAATCATCGCGATATACCTTTCCTAAATCAGTGACAATCTGTGCCCAGTTAAACTTGCCATAGAACTTATCCACCTCAGGTATCTCTTGTTGCAAATCCTTGAGGAAACGCTGGGAAAGACACCCCATAACAAAGAGTTTCTGCAGTTGTCCTTCACTCTTTCTTTGTGCCAATTGGAGAATCATGTTGATACTCTCCTCCTGTGCATCAGCGATAAATCCACAGGTGTTTACTACAGCAATGTCTCCAGCGGGTTGTTCTGGGTCAATATTCACCTTATACCCAGCTGTTTCCAGTTGAGCAATCAGTTGTTCGGAATCAACAAGATTCTTTGAGCAACCCAAAGTGATTATGTCTATCGACTTTGCCATTTAGCGGAACAAGCTATTTACAAAATCCTTTCGGTCAAATGGCTGCAAATCTTCCATTCCTTCACCCAATCCGATGTAGCGGACAGGAATCTTGAATTCTGCAGAAATGCCAATGACTACCCCACCCTTAGCTGTGCCATCGAGTTTGGTAATACAAAGTGAAGAAACTTGTGTTGCAGAGGTGAATTGTCGGGCTTGTTCATATGCATTTTGTCCGGTGGAACCATCCAAAACAAGCATCACATCGTGTGGAGCATCAGGAACAACTTTTTGCATTACACGCTTGATTTTCGACAATTCATCCATCAGCCCCTTCTTGTTGTGCAATCTTCCTGCTGTGTCAATGAGTACTACATCCACACCTTGTGCCACAGCACTTTGAACGGTATCGAAAGCAACACTTGCAGGGTCACTTCCCATTTGTTGACGAACTACAGGAACTCCTACCCTTTCTCCCCAGATTTCAATTTGTTCCACAGCTGCAGCGCGGAAGGTATCAGCAGCACCAAGCATCACTTTCAATCCAGCTTGCTTAAACTGATAGGCAAGTTTTCCGATGGTAGTGGTCTTGCCTACTCCATTCACACCAACAACCATAATGACATAGGGTTTCTTGTCTGTGGGGATTTGAAAACCCTCGGTGTCACCGGTGTTATTTTCCATCAGCAAGGCTGCAATCTCCTCACGAAGTATGCCATTCAATTCATCTGTGCCTACATATTTATCGCGTGCTACACGTTCTTCAATGCGGCGTATGATGTTCAATGTAGTGTCAACACCCACATCACTTGTAACCAGCACCTCCTCCAGATCATCCAGCACATCATCGTCCACCTTTGAGCGACCAGCTACAGCACGTGTAATTTTCCCGAACAGGCTTTCTTTAGTTTTCTCCAATCCCTTATCCAGGGTTTCGGCCTGTTCTTCCTTAGTCTTCTTTGTGAATAGGTTGAAAAATCCCATGATTTCGCTTATTTTGAGGACAAAGATACAATAATTATATAATAATTAAAAGATAAAAGCTAAAAATTATCGATGAAATGGCATAAAATAAGCAACAAAAAAATACATCCACGTAGGAACGTGGATGTACTTTATAGTTTGAAACTCCAACTATGCAGGATTATTTCTTGAAGAAATCCTTCACAGCTTCGTTGGGAACCATCTGCTCGTCGAAGATGTAAGCACCAGTCTTGGGGCTCTTCACCATCTTAATGACCTTAGTATAGCTACGACCATCATTCTTGCCGGTCTGCAAGGTGGCCACGGTTTTCTTTGCCATTTTCTCTAGGTTTTAATAATTACTTAATCTCCTTGTGGATGGTCATCTTCTTCAAGATGGGGTTGTACTTCTTCAACTCCAGACGTTCAGGAGTGTTCTTACGGTTCTTGGTAGTGATGTAGCGGCTTGTGCCGGGCATACCACTAGCTTTGTGCTCGGTGCATTCAAGGATTACCTGCACTCTGTTACCTTTAGTTTTCTTTGCCATAATGCGATTCTCCTTTACTTTTAACCGATTACCTTGATTTCATTCCAATCGCAGTAGCCTTTCTCAACAGCCTTGTTAAGAGCTGCATCCAATCCTACTTTGTTGATCATACGCAGACCTGCAGCTGAAACACGAAGTGAAATCCAGCAATCTTGCTCTACATAGTAGAACTTCTTGTAGAACAGATTCACATCGAATGTGCGCTTGGTGCGACGCTTAGAGTGGGAAACATTGTTTCCTACCATAGCCTTCTTACCAGTGATTTGACAAATCTTAGACATAATCTAATTCTCTTTTCTTTAGCTATTCCAATAGCATTTTTCCAAAAACAGCGCCGCAAAGGTACAACAAAAAGTTGGAAATTAAAAATTAAAGATTAAAAATTTGCTATTTCGATGTGATTTTATGCATTTCACACGGTGACACGACTGAAAGCTGGTGCTTCCATCGGACAAAAGTCCTTATCGTGATACTTAAACCACCCTGCTTGTGCTATCATGGCTGCATTGTCTGTGGTGTATCCAAATTTGGGGATATATACCCTCCAATGATACTTCTTTCCATAGTCGATGAATGCTTGTCGGAGAGCGGTGTTTGCACTAACGCCTCCTGCCACAGCAACATCCTTGATTTTCAAATCCTTGGCAGCCATTCGCAGTTTATTCATCAGCGTATCTACAATGGCTTTTTCATACGAAGCTGCCAAGTCTTCCTTGTGATGTTCTATGAAATCGGGATCATCCTTCAACCAATCGCGCAGATTATAGAGGAAGGAAGTTTTCAGTCCTGAGAAGCTGTAGTCATATCCCTGGATGTGAGGTTTTGAGAACTTATAGGCATCTGCGTTTCCTTTTCGTGCAAGTTTGTCTATGATGGGGCCACCGGGATATCCCAACCCCATTACCTTAGCGGCTTTGTCAATAGCTTCTCCTGCAGCATCATCAATGGTTTGGCCAATAATCTGCATGTCGTTGTAGGCATTCACCTTGATGATTTGTGAGTTGCCACCACTAACCAAAAGACAAAGGAATGGAAAAGATGGGGACCCCTCCTCACCTCCCCTTGAAGGGGAGATATTATGAGTTGGAATAGGAGAATCCCCCCTCCCTTTAAGGGAGGGTTGGGGTGGGTCTTGTTCTTTAATAAAATGCGCCAGCACATGTCCTTGCAGATGGTTGACATCAATCATGGGAATACCCAGAGAGGCAGCAAGTCCTTTAGCAAATGAGACACCCACCAACAAGCTTCCCATCAACCCAGGTCCACGTGTGAAAGCAATAGCTGAGAGTTCCTCCCTCTTCACTCCTGCATTCTTGAGTGCAGCATCCACCACAGGCACTATGTTTTGCTGATGTGCCCTACTTGCCAATTCGGGTACTACACCTCCATATTGCTCATGAACAGCTTGGCTTGCAGTAACATTCGACAGCAAATATCCATCTTTTATCACTGCAGCACTGGTGTCGTCGCAACTACTTTCAATAGCAAGAATACACACACCTACCACATCGGACCCCTCCTGACCTCCCCTTAAAGGGGAGGAAGTGTGCAGTGCATCTTTTATCTTATTCAATGTATTAGCTGTATCAAACATGACCTCTTCGTTTGAAAATCTAATTACCTTATAGCCCATTTTCTCCAGTTCCTGTGAGCGCAACTCATCATCTACCATTTGCTGGCGTTCTGCATGATATGCTCCATCCACTTCCACTACCAGTTGCTCGTTTGGAGCCAGAAAATCAACTATATAGTCTTTTATAATATGTTGTCTAACAAACTTTACCCCTAATGCATCTTGCCGGAGAAACCTCCACAATACATTCTCAGCTTCCGTGGCATTTTGTCTGTTCTTGCGGGCAAATTCCCTTAAAAGCAAGTACCTGTCAGGTGAAGCTGTCATGTATTTCATTATATTATACCCTTGCATGTCCCCCTCCCTTTAAGGGAGGGATGGGGAGGGTCCCCATTTTAGTGTGATAGTATCTCCACCCCATTTTCTGTCATCACGAAGGTATGTTCCCACTGAGCGGAAGGTTCATAATCTTCGGTGACTACTACCCATTCCAGGGGATCATCCTCATCCAAGCAGACTTGATAGTGACCCAGATTGATCATGGGTTCTATGGTGAATGTCATACCAGGAACCAGCAGCATACCCGTTCCCTTGTGTCCATAGTGCTCCACATCTGGTTCTTCGTGAAACTGCAACCCCACTCCATGTCCACAAAGGTCACGAACTACTGACATGTGGTTTTGATGGGCATACTTCTGTATGGCATTGCCTATATCTCCCACATATACATAGGGTTGAGAGCAAACCTTTTCTCCTATCTTCAGACATTCCCATGCCACATCCACCAGCTTTTGCCATCGGGGTTCTGTTTTTCCTCCTATGACAAACATGCGGCTGGCATCAGCATAGTAGCCATTCAGGATGGTGGTTACGTCCACATTCAGTATGTCGCCCTCCTCCAGAATTTCATCTTTCGAAGGAATGCCATGACACACCACATCATTTACTGAGGTGCAACACGAATTGGGAAATCCCTCATAGTTCAGCGGAGCAGGTATTCCTCCATGTTTGGTGGTGAAATCATACACCAGCTGGTCTATTTCCAGTGTGGACATTCCAGGATGTATTTTCTCCGTAACCATGTCCAGCACAGCAGTGTTCAGCACTCCAGCCTTGCGTATTCCTTCTATTTGCTCAGGTGTCTTTATGAGTTCCCGAG
>JAEEGL012553664.1_pt1 | contig 12465 bp, 8 predicted proteins | sample 9134231 | NCBI WGS metagenome assembly JAEEGL01 (sample SAMN16246548, study PRJNA631951) | gut metagenome | biome: gut microbiome; feature: rumen; material: fiber-attached | host: Bos | place: Iran: Karaj | collected 2018-10 | reverse complement strand
TTCTTTGCGCCCTGCGGGGTAATGCTTCCGGACAGCTTGTGTCCGCCCTCGATGATGAATTTAGACATGCTCTACTTCTGGGTGAAGGGTTATTCCGTATTTAGTGTATATGGTATCTATTACTCTCTGCTCAAGGCCGATGATTTCCTCCGGCGTGGCGTTTCCTGTGGCGTTGACTATCACCAGCGGCTGGTTTCTGTACACCTGCGCCCCGCCGTTTGTGGCGCCCTTGAAGCCGCACTGCTCTATCATCCACGCAGCAGGGACCTTGATTCCGCCGGGGACTTCGTAGTGAGGAACCTCATAGTCCGGACCGTTGTCCTCCTTTGCTGTTTTCACTATCTGCGCAAAGTGCTCCTTGCTTATAACAGGGTTGCAGAAGAAGCTTCCGGCGCTGCCAATCTCCTCCGGATCAGGGAGTTTCTTGCGGCGGATATCGATGATTGTATCACGTATCAGTTGCGGGGTAAGCGGGGCGTCAGGAATGGCTTTGCGCACGCCACCGTAATCCAAGATGGGATGGGGCTCCTTTGACAGTTTGTAGGTTACAGACGTGATGATGTAGCGGCCCTTCCATTCCGTCTTAAAACGCGAGGTACGATAGCCGTACTGGCAGTCGGCGGGGTCTATGTCAACGAACTTGCGTTCCAGCGTGTCCCAGGCGTGGATGCCGATGATGATGTCCTTGGCCTCAACGCCATAGGCGCCAATGTTCTGTACGGCGCTTGCACCGCATTCTCCTGGTATCAGGGACAGGTTTTCCGGGCCCCAGAGGTTTTCTGAAGCCGCCCATGCGCAGAAATCGTCAAAGACCACACCGGCGCCGCAGGTGACATTCTCGCCACGAGCAGTAATGCCGCCGATGCCAACATGCAGCACCGTTCCGGGAAAATCTCCGCGGAACAGGAGGTTGGAGCCGCCGCCCATCACAAAGACGGGCTGCGGCAGGGAGTCCCAGTCAAGGGCCTGCAGATCCGCCTCCTCAGTGACCTCAACGTACAGCGCGCATTTCACCTTCATGCGGAAGGTGTTGCGGGACGAGAGGTTGTATGACGGCGTTCTGGTTATCACTCCGCTTTGGGGTTCAATGCTATCTGGAGCTCGTCAAGCTGGGTCTGGTCTATCTCTGACGGGGAATCGATCATGACGTCGCGGCCCTGGTTGTTCTTGGGGAAGGCGATATAGTCACGGATGGTGTCCTGGCCGCCGAAAAGGGCGCAGACGCGGTCGAAGCCGAAGGCAAGGCCGCCGTGAGGCGGGGCGCCGAACTTGAAGGCATTGATAATGAAGCCGAACTTGTATTCTGCTTCTTCAGGGCCTATGCCAAGGACCTCGAACATGCGCTTCTGCATGTCTGCGTTGTGGATTCGGATGGAACCGCCGCCCAGTTCAGTGCCGTTAAGCACGAAGTCGTAGGCGTTGGCGCAGACGCGCTCAAGGTCTGCCTTTTCGTTGCTGTAGAACCACTTTTCGTGCTCCGGCTTGGGGGCGGTGAAGGGGTGATGCATTGCGTAGAAGCGCTGGGTTTCGTCGTCCCACTCCAGGAGCGGGAAGTCCACGATCCAAAGGGGTGCGAACTCCTTGGGGTTGCGGAGGCCGAGGCGGTTACCCATCTCAAGACGAAGGACGCCAAGCATGGTCTGGACCTTGCGCTTGTTGTCTCCGCTCATGACCAGGATGAGGTCTCCGGGCTGTGCCTCTGCGGCGGCGGCAATCTTTGCCAAGTCTTCCGGTGCGTAGAATTTGTCGATGGACGATTTGTATGTACCGTCTGCGTTCACGCGGATGTAGATGAGGCCTTTGGCGCCCACCTGAGGGCGTTTTACCCATTCCGTGAGCTCATCAACCTGCTTGCGGGTGTATTCCGATGCGCCGGGGACGCAGATTGCGCCAATGTAGGCCGCGCCGTCAAGGACGCCGAAGCCTTTGCCCTTGGACTCAGCCGTGATCTCGTGGATCTTCATGCCGAAACGCACGTCCGGCTTGTCCGAACCGTAGAAGTCCATGGCATCGTACCAGGTCATGCGGGGGAGCGGGTTGGGGATTTCCACGCCCAGGACATTCTTGAAAAGGGTGCGCATCATGCCCTCGAAGGTGTTCAGGACATCTTCCTGCTCTACGAAGGACATTTCGCAGTCTATCTGGGTGAACTCAGGCTGGCGGTCTGCGCGGAGGTCCTCGTCACGGAAGCAGCGGACAATCTGGAAGTAGCGGTCATAACCGGCTACCATGAGGAGCTGCTTGAAGGTCTGGGGGCTCTGCGGCAGGGCGTAGAACTGGCCGGGGTTCATGCGGGAAGGAACCACGAAATCACGTGCGCCTTCCGGAGTGGACTTGATAAGATAAGGAGTCTCGATTTCCATGAAGCCCTTGGCGTCCAGGTAGTTGCGGACCTCGTGGGCAATCTTGTGGCGGAGGGCCAGGGCGCGCTGGAGCGGGCCGCGGCGGAGGTCCAGGTAGCGGTACTTCATGCGGAGGTCTTCACCGCCGTCGGATTCTTCCTCAATGGTAAAGGGCGGCACGGCGCTCTTGTTGAGGACGGTTATATCGGCCAGTTTTATCTCTATGTCTCCGGTGGGCATCTTGGCGTTCTTGGCGCTGCGCTCCACCACCTCTCCGGTGGCCTGGATCACGAATTCGCGGCCAAGGGATGTGGCGGTTTCAACCAGGGAGGCGGGGGCGTCTGCCTCAACTACCAGCTGGGTGATTCCATAACGGTCCCTGAGGTCTATGAACGTCATTCCGCCAAGTTTGCGGGCCTTCTGTACCCAGCCCGCCAGGGTCACTTTCTGTCCTTTGTTTTCAATGCGGAGTTCCCCGCACGTGTGAGTTCTGTACATATTGTGTTTAGAGTTATTTCCTTTAACCTACAAAAATAGCAAAAAAATATGAGTATCTTTGCAGAGTATGACGGAAGTAAGAGCAAAAAAGGCGCTTGGGCAGCACTTTCTGACGGACCAGAAGGTGGCGCAGGCCATTGTGGACGCGCTGCCGGGCGGCCTGCCGGCACTGGAGGTGGGCCCCGGAATGGGCGTACTGTCGCAGTATCTTCTGCAGAGGGACGATGTAGACCTCAGGCTTGTAGAAATAGACACGGAAAGCGTGGAGTACCTGCTCACGCACTTCCCCGGGATGGAAGGAAAGCTTATGGAAGCGGACTTCCTGCGCCTGCCGCTGGAGAGGATCTTCCCCGGCAAATTCAATATCATTGGCAACTTCCCTTATAACATATCGTCCCAGATTTTCTTCAAGGTGCTGGACCACAAGGACAGCGTTCCCTGCGTGGTGGGAATGGTGCAGAAGGAAGTGGCGGAGCGCATTGCGGAAAAGCCCGGAAGCAAGACCTACGGCATCCTTTCCGTACTGCTCCAGGCATGGTACGATATAGAATACCTCTTCACCGTAGGCTCCGGCTGCTTTGCCCCGCCGCCCAAGGTGGAAAGCGCCGTTATCCGCCTCACCCGCAACTCCCGCACGGAACTGGGCTGCGACGAAAAACTCTTCAAGACCGTTGTGAAAACCGCCTTCGGCCAGCGCCGCAAAATGATGCGCAACCCGCTCAAGCCCATAGCCATTGCCAATGGCAAGGCCGATGTATTGTCAATGCCTATATTCTCCGAGAGGCCGGAACAGCTGTCGGTTGAAGACTTCGTGGAACTCACGAACTTGCTGGCATAAGATGCCCGGTCGCAGCCGGGCATGACGGGCAGCCTAGAACTGGAAGTAAATAAAGGTCTGGAGGTCTGCCGTGATGAACTGGCAGAAGAAGAAGACTATGAGGGCTACCACTACGGCCATCCAGAACAACGGTAAGCGGGAGAAGACAATGCGGTAGCGGCGTTTGAAGCGCTCAGGGAGCCAGTGGATAATCATTCCTGCAACAAACAGCACCAACACCTGCCAGTGAGCTGCGGCCATTGACGGCACAAGGGACATGTCCCAGGGGCCGCCTATCTGGTTCACCATGTTCTTGGCGGTGTTCCAGGCCTGCTCGTTGGCAAGGGCGGGATCCAGGTTGGATCCGCTGCGGAAGAAAAGACGGGTGAAAGTGATGAACACGAAGGTCTGGAAGATGTCCCAGCTGCGGTCCAGCCAGTCTATGTGCTCCCCATGGCGTATGGTACGTATGAGCCATTTCACCAGCGTTCCCACCAAAATGATGATGGTCCACACGAAGAACATGTTCCAAACCGGATAATGCAGTGTGAGGGACAGGGTGCCGCAAAGGGCCGTGACAAGCGTAATTATGAGCACTTTCACCCACATCTTGCGCTTTGTCCAGATCTTGTATATCACCATTCCAATGCCGTTGAGGCCGCCCCAAATCATGAAATTCCAGCTGGCGCCGTGCCAGAGGCCGCCCAGCAGCATGGTGTTCATGCTGTTTATATTTGTGGTGATGAGCTTGCGATCCCCGGGTTTTTTCCAGGCCCAGATTCCAATGCCTGCGGCCAGGACGGCCACGGCAAATGCAACCCACCAGCTGCCGCTGAGGAAGCTTCCGAACACCGCCACGCAGGCGATGATGATGAATGTTCCTGCCGATGCATTCCTGTTACCTCCCAGAGGGATGTACAGGTAGTCACGCAGCCAGCGGCTCAGGGTCATATGCCAGCGCCTCCAGAACTCCTGGGTACTGCGGGCCTTGTACGGGGAATTGAAGTTCTTGGGCAGGTAGAAGCCCATAAGCATGGCTACGCCCGTGGCTATATCCGTGTATCCGGAGAAGTCCGCATACACCTGCAGGGAGTAGCAGAACAGGGCCGACAGGTTCTCGAAACCGCTGAACATGAGAGGGTTCTCGAACACACGGTCTGCGAAATTCACGGCCATGTAGTCTGCCAGGATGAGCTTCTTTAGAAGGCCGTTCATTATCCAGAAAACGGCTATTCCAAACCAGCGGCGGCTGAGGTTGTACGGCTTGTGGAGCTGCTCCACAAACTCTACGGCGCGCACAATGGGACCGGCCACCAGCTGCGGGAAGAAGCTAAGGTAGAACCCGAAGTCCAGGAAGTTCCCCACGGGCTTGATCTTCCCCCTCTTCACATCCACTATGTAGCTCACCGCCTGGAAGGTGAAGAACGATATGCCTACCGGCAGGATAATGGCATCCACCCTGAATACGGACGTTCCCGTAATCATGTTCAGGAACTCTCCCAGGACGTCGTGGACCTCTATGGACAACCCAAAGAGGTTATTCACGAAGTCCGTAAGGAAGTACGCATACTTGAAATACGCCAGTATTCCAAGGTCGATTACCACGCTCACCGCGGTTAGCGTCTTCCGCCAGCCCTCCTTTTTTAGTTTATATAACCACTTGGCCGCAAGGAAGTTATAAACTATCACGAAGACTAGTAACGCCAGGAAAACGCCGCTTGTCTTGTAATAGAAGAACAGGGAGCATGCAAACAAATATCCATTCCTGAGCAGCGGCTTGCTGTGGAATAGCGAGAACACTGCGAACACCAGCGCGAAGAACGCCCAGAAATAGAACTGGGTGAACAGCAGCGGGTGGGCCTGGTCAAAAGCGAACAGGTTCCCCATAAACTCCCGTATGACGTCCCAGAGGCCGCTCATCGCTTGCAGTTCATTATGGCGTCAAACATAAGGTCCCCCAGGAGGCGGTAGCCATCGGCAGTGAAATGCACCTGGTCGTTCTGGGAAAGCCCCGCTTCCTTCCAGACGGACATGGAGCCGTAGCCGCCCATGATGTCGTACATGTCCCAGAAGGCGCCTTTGTACTCACGGGCAAGATCGGCAAAAGCCTGTTCCACCTCTTCCGTGTAGGGGTTCACGTGGCCCCTGCGGAGCACGCTGTCGTTGATGCCGGTGAAGAGGATGGCGCAGCGGGGATTGGCCTTTCGCACCATCTTTATAAGTTCCCGGTAATTGGCCTTGAAGCGGTCCACGTTAAAGTTCGTTCCCTGGATATCGTTTATGCCGATGGAGAAGATCACCAGGTCCGGGCTAACCAGTTTAATGTCCCTTTCCCAGTGGTCGCACTTGAGCCAGGAGGTGGTAGAGGCGCCGTTCACGCCGGCTTCGCTGTAGGTAAAGCCGCCCGTGGACTTATCCAGATAAACGCCCTCCAAAGTGTATGAACCGGAGGACTGTGCGGACAGGCCAATCTGGACCCAATCCGTATAGCAGGGCATGTTGAAACGCCACATGGGGCCGTCCTGCCAGCCCCAGAGCGTATCTTTCTTGGAAAGAAGGAGCACTGGCTCATGGTCACCGTAACCCAGCAGCGTAACCCGGTTGAAGGCGAAGCGCTGCTGCATCACGTGTACCTCACGGGGTAGAAGGTCGATGGTTGCGCGTGCAGTGGTATCGCCCCCCCTTATTCCAACGCCAACAAGGCCAAGGTCCCAGTCCGGGTTAAGGCAGCGGGTGTATTCCCAGCCCACCGTGGACGATGTGTTATACGTTGCAGGGGTGTTGGTTCCGGCAGCGGCAAAAGGGAAAACCAGGCCGCGTCCGCCGTCCATTCCGTACCTCAGGGCCAGGAAATGGTTGCGGAGCCTGCCGCTCCAGGTGCCGCCCTGAACGTGGGAGCCGCCAACATGCAGCACCCTCACGCTGCCGGTGCCGTAAAGCACCAGGGAGTCCGTCTTGCGGAGGAATCGTCTGAAATCCGGGGAATCTCCTGCGGGGAACTGCACCACGTTCCTCTCTACCCTCACGAAGGGATAGCGCCGACCCGCTGCGGGCAGCACCATCAGTATTGCAAGGACGGTAAAGAGGAGCTTTTTCATTTGGCTTTCCTCAGGAGATAATAGTCATAGTATGTGAGGAAGGACTTGCTCAGGGCCTCTCCTACCTTCTGTGCGCCGGCTGGCGTAAAGTGGGTATAGTCCGCTCCGGCATATGGCGGCTGGTGCTTCACCCACTGCACCATGGAGTTTTCTCCGCCCATCATTCTGAACATATCCCAGTAGGCAGCATCGTTCCTGAGGGCCGTGGCCTTTAGCGAATCCACCATCTCCGGCAGCCTGGGCCTTGTGACGATGCGTCCGCCACGGGATGTTCCCATATCGGACGGGCCTATGAACAGGATCTTTGCCTCCGGCGCCACCGCGTGGAAGTACTGAATCTGGTCCGCAATTATGTTGCAGTAGTTGATGACCCTTTCCGTGGAGTTGGTTACTGGCATGTAGTTTCCACCGAACTGCAAGATTATGAGGCCGGCGTTCTCCAGCTCCAGGGACTCCTCCATGAGGCCCTTGTTGATGCGGGTGAAAATGGTGCCGGAGCAGCCTCTGAGGGGGATGTTGTCCACCGCTACGCCGCTTGCGCCATCGGCGCTTACGCCGTAGATTTCCGCATTCCCGTTAAGGACGATGTTGGCTTTGTCCACCGGGCGGCCGAAGTCCCAGGTCATGAGAGTGGTGCCGCCGGGGGCCGTGCGTATAGTGGGCGCCGGACGCAGAGTGTCCGACGTTGCCCTGGCCCTGAAGCTGTTGCTGGGCCTTCCGTAAAGTATGGAAACGGTCTGGAAGGTCTTGGTGCGCTCCTTGGCCGTTTTGTTGCGGGTGGCGCGGAGGCTTATGGTGCCGCCGCCGGTGAGCTGGACCACCTGGGCCATGGGGCCGTAACGGCTATGGCCGGCGCGCTGCGTTGTGGAGTCTCCGTACATGGTGTACTGGACGAAGCCGCCATTGGAATAGCGCTGGATACTTGCGGAAGGCACGTTGCTCAGGGCCGGGAACATACCCGTTCCAATGCCGCCGAAACGCGCCTGGAGGGCATCCCTGAAGTCCTGCGACATACGGTCCATCTCTATCTGGGAGTCACCATAGTGGACAACCCTCAGGACCGACGTATCGGCCGCGGCCATCCTCTTGAAAACCTTGTCGAAGAAGGTATAATCGTCGTTGGGAAGATAAATGCGGTCCGGATTCTCCGTGAAGAATCTGTGATAATAGTCCAGAGTATCCCCGCGCATGTGGAAACGCTCCTCCACGGCAGTGAGGACGGAATCCACGTCCACTTTCTTCTCGGCGGCCTCCACCGCCATCTTGGCGTAGGAGGGGAAACGTAGCGTCACAGGGCCTGCGGGCACGCCTTCGGCCGGGAAGGCCAGCCATCCCGCCCCTATGAGTGCGAATACACCCAAAAGAAATATGAGTACCTGCCGTGCGCGCATAGCCCACAAAGGTACTCATTTTCCACGAAAGCACAAAAAAGCCCTCCGGGAGGAGGGCTAATACAGAGATTCCCGGGACAAACCCGAGAATGACTCATGCTAATGCAACATGACGGTTAATCCGGCCATGACAATGGAGACCATGCTCATGAGCTTGATGAGGATGTTGAGGGACGGGCCGGAGGTGTCCTTGAAGGGATCGCCTACGGTGTCACCAACAACGGTGGCGTGGTGGCTGGAGGAGTTCTTGCCGCCGAAGTGGCCTTCCTCAACGTACTTCTTGGCATTGTCCCAGGCGCCGCCGGAGTTGGCCAGGAAGATGGCCAGGGTGAAGCCTGCGCCGAGGCCGCCGGCAAGGAGGCCAATGACACCTGCAGGGCCAAGGATCACGCCAACCAGCATGGGGACTATGATGGCAAGGAGTGAAGGGAATATCATCTCGTGCTGTGCAGCCTTGGTGGAAATGCGCACGCAGCTGGTGTAGTCAGGGCGCTGTTTTCCTTCAAGGATGCCGGCAATCTCGCGGAACTGGCGACGGACCTCGATGACCATCTTTTCAGCGGCGCGGCCCACTGCGTTCATGGTGAGACCGCAGAACAGGAATGCCATCATTGCACCGATGAAAATGCCCACCAGCACCATAGGATTCATGAGGGTGATGTCATAGTAGTTCACTATGTCCACGATGGTGCCCTTTGCAAGCTGGGCAAACTGGTCGGCCAGCTCACCGCCCTTTGCGGCAAGGTGGCCGAAGCCAATCTTGATTTCCTCTATGTACGATGCCAGCAGGGCCAGTGCGGTAAGGGCTGCGGAGCCAATGGCGAAGCCCTTTCCGGTGGCGGCGGTGGTGTTGCCAAGGGAGTCCAGGATATCGGTCTTCTCACGTACGGAGGGATCCAGTTCACTCATCTGGGCGTTGCCGCCGGCGTTATCTGCAATGGGGCCGTAAGCATCCGTGGCAAGGGTAATTCCAAGCGTGGAAAGCATGCCAACAGCCGCAATGGAAATGCCGTAAAGACCCAGGGAAAGCGTATTCACGTTGAAGTGGAAGCCTGTTGCAAAGCCATAGGCCAGAAGGATTGCAACTGCAATTGTGATCACCGGAACTGCGGTGGAAATCATACCAAGGCCAACACCGTTGATGATAACGGTAGCAGGGCCGGTCTGGGAGCTTTCAGCAAGCTTCTGGGTGGGCTTGTAGGAGTGTGAAGTATAGTACTCCGTTACCTTGCCGATGATCACGCCGGCAAGAAGGCCGGAGAGCACCGACAGGGCCAGTTGCCACCAGTTGGGGAAGCCAAGGAGGTAGAACACGCCGAAGGACAGGACGGCGATGAGGATGGCCGCCAGGTTGGTTCCGCGGCTCAGGGAGCCAAGCAGGTCCTTGAGCGTTGCGCCTTCCTTGGTGCGCACCACGTAAATACCTAAAATAGAAAGCACTACGCCAATTGCGGCAATCATCATAGGTGCCAGCACGGCCCTCATCTGGACGGCAGTTCCGTCATTGAAGAAGGCGCTGGCGCCAAGGGCCATGGTGGCAAGGATGGAGCCGCAGTAGCTTTCGTAGAGGTCTGCGCCCATGCCGGCCACGTCGCCCACGTTGTCGCCTACGTTATCGGCAATGGTGGCGGGGTTGCGGGGATCGTCCTCGGGGATGTCCTGCTCTACCTTACCAACGATGTCTGCTCCCACATCGGCAGCTTTGGTGTAGATGCCGCCGCCAACGCGGGCGAAGAGGGCCTGGGTGGATGCACCCATGCCAAATGTGAGCATTGTGGTGGTGATGATAACCAGGTTCTGTGCGTCTGAGGGATCGTAGAAGATCTTGAGGACGCTCCACCAGATGGCGATGTCCAGAAGGCCAAGGCCAACAACGGTGAGGCCCATCACGGCGCCACTGCGGAAGGCTATCTTGAGGCCGGAATTCAGGGACCTCATTGTGGCGTTGGCGGTACGTGCGCTGGCAAAGGTTGCCGTGCGCATGCCGATGTAGCCAGCAAGGCCGCTGAAGAAACCGCCCGTGAGGAAGGCGAACGGTACCCAGGGGTTCTGGACGTGGAAGCCGTAGGCCAGGACCGCAAACAGCACGGCCAGGACGGCGAAAACAATGATTACCACTTTGTACTGCTGCCTGAGGTACGCCATTGCGCCCTCACGCACGTACTGGGCAATTTCTTTCATGGTAGGTGTGCCTTCGCTCTCCTTCTTCATCTGCCGGAAGAAGATCCATGCGAACAGCAGGGCGATTACCGCCGCTACGGGCACAAGATAAAACAGATAGGTCATAGTTTAGTATTAGTGTGTGTTAGTTCATTTCGTCTATGGTAAAGCCGTCCAGGATGTCCAAAAGACGCCTTATTGTGAGAAGATAGTCTTTCTGGCGCACGCGGATGGTGAGGCGCACCTTTCCGCCCTGGATTGCGTATGTGTCCACTTTTATGCTTTCCTTCTTGAGCCTTTCCGGAAGCTCAGGTATGTCATAAGGCTTGTCCGGAGAAAGCGTAAGGTCTACGGATTTCTCGCTGAGGTGGAGGTTCACGAAGTGCATCATCTCAAGGACCAGCACCGTGAGAATGGTGGCGGCAATGGCAACGGAGTACATGCCGTCTCCGCAGGCAAGGCCTATTGCGGCTGCCACCCAAAGGCCGGCGGCCGTGGTAACGCCACGCACCGCATTCTTCTGGAAAATGATCACGCCGGCACCTATGAAACCAATTCCGGAGACCACCTGGGCGGCCACGCGGGCGGCATCGTGCTGACGGCCTTCAAAGGCGAACTGGGAAATAATCATGAACAGGGCGCTGCCAAGGGCAACAATGAAATGCGTCCTTACGCCCGCTTCCTTTGACCTCAACTCTCTTTCAAGGCCTATGAATCCGCCCATTAGTCCGGCCGCTACCAGCCTGAAAATCAAAACCCAGTCTATAGTCATAACAAATTCATTTTAAAACAGTCCCGGAGTAATGTGCAGCCACTTGAGTACGGTTTCTCCGAAGACAAGGATGAGCAGCCATGAGAAGGTCATCATTGTGATGCCGTACTTGAATGCATCCGTCATGCTGTACTGGTTTGTGGTGTACAACAGGGCTGCGGGCTTGCTGTTGAATGGCAGCACATAGCAGTGCTCAATGAGCATGGACACCGGGAGGGCCAGGCTCATGGGCGGGAAGCCGAAACGCTTCTCCACGCCAAGTGCGATTGGAACGAAAACCATGGTCCTGATGGTCTTGGACTGGAATACCAGGCCGGAGTACATCATCAGGAAGGTAAGTATCATGTAAAGTACCCAGAAGGGTGTATCGGCAGTGATTCCCATGGAGTCAAACGCGGCGTTGACCATGGTGTTGGGAAGGTCTGTAGCGTTGAGGCCGCTTCCCAGAACGTACGCACCGGCGCTGAAGAGCATGAGGTGCCAGGGGATGTCAACGTCGTTCCACTTAACAACGCCGATGCCCGGGATAAGGGCAAGCACGGCGCCGATGAGGGCGACGATGGTTTCGTCGATATTATGGAAGGTGCCCTTGGTGACCCACAGGAACAGCACCACCAGGAAGATGATGACAGCCTTCCATTCTTCTTTGCTCATCTTGCCCATGGTGGCAAGTTCTTCCTTCAGGCGTTCTATACCGCCCTGGATCTGAGGCACCTGCTCTTCCTTCTTCATGGGGAAGAACACGTACATGCCTAGCAGGAGGCCAACCACAAGGATGATTATGCTCATGGGGCCAACGGCAATGAGCCATTCCTTATATCCGAAGTCGCAGGAACCCACGAATCCGGCTATGAGGGAAATGGCCAGGAGGTGCGCGCCGGAACCCGTGTAGAACGCGTTTGCGCCTATGTTCACCTGGAACAGGTTCTGGATAACGAGGTTACGACCGAAGTTGTTTCGGTTGCCGTTGGACGCACCGTAAATAGCGCAGATCACCATAAAGATAGGGAGCATGATGGTGGCCTTCACCGTGGTGGCCGATATAAAGGCCGATAACACCAGGTTGATCACCAGGAAGCTCCAGAGCACGCCCTTTGCGCTGCGGCCAAATTTGATAACGAATGCCAGCGCCAGGCGTTTTGCGAAGCGCGTTTTGACCAGCATTGAGGCCAGCACGAAGCTCAGGATATTGAGCCACATCACGGGGTGACCAAGCTGTGCAAGGGCTTCTTTCTGCGTGGTAACGTTGAAAAGGACAACGCCAAGTATGAGGATGAGCGAGGTGAGGTAATTGGGAATTGCCTCCGTCATCCACAGGATAAGGCTGGCTACGAAAATGCCCAGCATGGCATAGTTGGCCCTTATGAAGCCGTCCAGCCCAAGAGCC
>JAEEGL012071392.1_pt1 | contig 12465 bp, 8 predicted proteins | sample 9134231 | NCBI WGS metagenome assembly JAEEGL01 (sample SAMN16246548, study PRJNA631951) | gut metagenome | biome: gut microbiome; feature: rumen; material: fiber-attached | host: Bos | place: Iran: Karaj | collected 2018-10 | reverse complement strand
CTGATTAATTACCGGCTGACGCCTTAGCACGCGTCTTGCTTGCATATTTCCCGGCATCTTGCACAAATCCGCCTTGCCATACGTCAGTATGCCTGCGGCGGCTTTATACAATCTGCCGAAAAATCTGACGGCGCAATACACACACTATAATTAATCAGTGTCTACTTAACGTGCGCAGCACCGTGAGCAGCGAGTTTACGATCATCTTCAAAAAGTCGTATACGCCGGTGCGCTTCAGAAGCGTATCCATCCCGGCGGGTACGCTCCGGTCGAAATCGGTCTCGTGCAGCGCCGCGGTATAGGGGGCGGCTTCGTTATACGCGGGCGGGGCGCCGTTCATCACGGTGAAGGTGAGCGTTCTGCTGCCCAGCGGCGTTGCTGAGCCGATCAGCGAATAGTTTACCGTGATATCCGCCGTGGTCAGGCTCACCGCGGGCACCGTGCCCCGCAGCGGCAGGGTAACCGATTCGCCGGGTTCGAGGTACACAAGGCCCTTTACGTCGAAGGAAACGTCGATCCCCTCCACCGAAACGGAGATGAGCCGCATCTTGTATTTCTGCGAGAGGTTCGTTACCGTGAGGGCGGTATCGTCGCCGCTGAGGTACCCCTGCGGCGAACGGTCGGGCGCCGCGTCCACGGCGTAGTTCAGCGCAGTGCTGTACCGGAACTGCGGGTATGCCGCATCTGAATATACGCTTAAAAGGTCGTTTGAGGAAAACAGCGTTTTGCACAGCTCGCGGCACCAGGGGTCGTTCCAGGTGGAGCCGTGGAACATGCCGTTCACGACCCAGGTCTGGTCCGGCAGGTAGCCGCAGGAAACGTCGACGCACATATCGGGCGAGAGGTGGGTATGCGCGGCGTTTGCGCACACGGTGCGCTGCAGGATATACCCGTCAGAGAAGCGGCTGCCGTAGGGGGCGGTCTTCGCGCCGGTGGAGGCGTTCACCGTGACCACCATATCTGATTGCTCCCTGAGCCCCGTGATGGCGGGGATGCCCGCGCCCGCCACGATGTAGATCTTCATGCCTTCATCAACGCACGCCGCGAAGGTTTCGGAGACGTGGGCGAGGATCTCGTAATGGAAATAATCGCTCTTCGCGATGAGGTCGGCGCTCTGAACGGGGTCCAGCAGTTCGTTTTTCAGCTCGTCGTAGTATTCGGCGGGTATGAAATCCCATATGCTGCCCCAGTAGCCCAATATGCCCTTTACGTGGCGGTGCAGCAGCATGTTGCAGAGGTCGTCCAGTATGCCGAACCGGTTGGCGCGCACCAGCCAGTTGACGTCCTCTTCCAGCAGCTGGCTGTTTTCGATGTAGTAAAACAGCGTTTCTTCGTCGATGGCCGCCGTTTCGCTCATCAGGTCGTATGCCGCGGCCGCGCCGCCGATGGCGGGCACGATCAGCAGCACGTTGTTCACCACGTTCTTCTCAAGGCCGTACATCGTGAGATACGAGGCAACCGTCTGCCCGCCGTGGCTCACCGCCACGAGGTTCACCTTTTCGGCGCCGGTAAATTCAAGCACCGCGTCGATGTATGCGTCCAGCGCGGCGGCGCAGTCCACCATGGAGCGCCTGAAATCCTGCTGGTAGGCGAAAAGATGCTCGTAGCCGTTCTTGCCGTAGAGCTTCGCGATGTCCTTTGCGATATCGTGCTCGTGTACGTGCTGCCCGCCCTGCTCGGCGCGCAGATACGAATACTGGGTGTGGGCGGGGTCGTTATCGTAGGTGACCACGTTATAGATGCTGGAGCCGTCCGGGTTCATCGCCAGCCTGCCCACGTAGTTCACCATCTCGCGGCCCAGCAGATCGGCGAGGTATTCCGGGCGCTGCAGCGCCAGTTCCCCGAGGCCCCTGCCGAACTGGGCGATCTCGGTGAGAACGGTGCTCATGATGGAATCCGTATCGAGCCCCCAGATCTTTTCGCCGTCGATATACAGGTCGGAGGACGAATACCCGGGCACGACCACCGTGGGGTAATCGAAGACGTCGGGCGGCGCTTCCTCCGCCGCGGCGGGCGTAAGGATCAGCAGAACCATGGTGAGGCTCATCAGAACGGACAGCAGTTTTTTCATATTTTTCTCCCCTTACTTGGTTTCGGAAAGCATCCCGATGATCTCGTTCACGCCTTCCTCGGTTTCATTGTGTTTGCTGGCGAGCAGCGCTCTGCGCTCGTTGAGTTCTATGTACATCTGCTCGCGTTTTTCACCTACGAGGTCGTAGAAGAAATACGGGATCACCTTGATCACGCGGGGCAGGATCGTGATGCCGTTGAACAAAAACCACACCTTCTGGTAAACCACCTTGTTTTCCTGCGCCCAGGGCAGCATCGGCAGCGTGGTATCGTAGCCGGACCACTTGAACAGAAAGATGGTGAACATCGCGTTCAGGGGCGCGGTGATGCGCATGATCAGGTTCGTGATGATGTGGATCGTTCCGTCCGGCCGTTCGCCGGTAACGTACTCGGTATAGTCGTTGATTTCTCTGCCGATCTCGCCCTCCACCACGTTCGCGGGGCCGTTGTTCACGCCCGTGAGCGCGTAGAAGAACGCGTAAATGCCCATGGCGATCCATTTCTTATCCACGAACGGGATGCCCAGCCACATGCCGCACACGCACAGGATATCCCACATGCGCAGGGCGATCAGCTCGTTGCGGTTGTTGTTCTTGAATATTTTCGCGAATTTCGGTATAAAGGTGACCGAGATGATATCGATCACGTTGTAGGGCAGGTACGCCAGCACCGTGTTGAAGGTGCCGCCGAAGATCTCCTGCTGGGTCACCACGTCCCACGAATAGCCGCCGCTGCTCCACCACGAGGTTACGAAGTTCGCGGCGAAATTGCGCAGCATGTATTTGTTTTTGAGTACGTACAGCACCGTTTTCTCGATGGGTGCGGGCCTTGCCTGCAGCATCACCCGCTCTTTGCAGAGCACCGCCGCCGAAACGTTGCACACGATGCCGATCAGCGCCGAGAACCACGCCAGGATCGTGAACAGCCACGCCATCGGCAGGTTGATATAGCCCTTGTTGTTGAGCTCCATCAGCGGCAGGAAGACCGCGTATACGATGGTGGAGCCCGCTTCGCCGAGATAAGAATTGAGCAGGCCCACCGTGATGCGGTCCTTCGGGTTCGGCGTCATCAGTACCAAAAGGTTGCCCTTCGGCAGGTTGTAGATCGTGGCGAAGGTCTCTTTGAGAAAGAGCATAACGAACACGAACAGTATCTTTTTCGGGTCGTCCCCCGCCGGGTTTTTCAGGAACACCGCCCCCGTGTACATGAACGCGGTGGTGATGAAATAGGGCACCGCGCCCATCAGCAGGTAGGGCCGCGCCTTGCCGTAGCGGGTGCGCGTGCGGTCGTACACCATGCCGAAGAGGGGATCGTTGAGTACGTCGTAGATGCTGATCAGGGTTTTGATCGCGGTGACGTAGATCATGTTGATGCGCAGCACGTTTATGAAGAACAGGGTCTCGTAAACCTGCACGCCGTTCAGGATGCTGGTGGCGAACTGCGCGATCGCGGGGATCGAGAGCTCCTTGCCGTCCAGCACGCGGGTGTGGAAGGATTTGACCGCGATATCGCTGTACCGGCTCAGCGTCTTTTTGTCGATGGACGCCGCCGAATATGATTCCGCCTCAAAAAAGGACCCGATCTTCTTCCTGCCGTCGTCCGCCATCAGTCCGTCACCTCCGTTTTGCAGGATGAGTAGTAGTTGCCGTCGTCGGTAATGATATAGATCACGGTCTTGCCGGGGGCAACGGCGGTAACCGCGCCGTTTCCGTTTACCCGCGCCACCGAAGGATCTTCACTGTACCAGTAACACTTCGTGTTCGTGGTGTCCTTCGGGTTGAATTTTGCTTCAAGTAATGCGGTTTCGCCGGTTTTCAGCGAGAGCTTGCCTTTGCTGAGATCCACGCCCTCGGCGGGAACGCCCACGTGCACGAGGCACGAATCGGAATACTCTTTGCCGTTGAAGGTGAGGGTGGCGGTCACGGTGCTGTCGCCGTAAACCTTTTTGGTGTGCAGATAGCCCTCTTCGTCCACCGTAAGCACGGATTCGTCGGATGACGTCCACGTAACGCTGTGGCCCGCAGGGTCGTCGCAGGTGAGCTTCGCCTTCAGCACCTCATTGCTGCCGAGCTCAACGGTGGTCTCGTGTTTATCCAGCTTCACCGATGGCCAGGTGAACTTCCAGTTCACGCGGTCGGCGGCGTTCGCCGTCACCGTTACCGTGCCCATGGGTTCGTAGGCGCCCGTCATGCCCAGATCTGCCGAGAAGGCGTTTTTCGTTTCAAACCTGAGCAGGCTGATCTGGTCCGTAAGGCGGTTTACTTCGGCGTATAGCACCGCATCGTCGTACTGCAGGCTGAAATCCCGCACGGCGTAATAGTTTTCTCCCTCTTTCTGCAGGATCTCCCGCAGGTTTTCCGCCTTGGGGAAGGGGTTTTCACTGAACCCCGGGGAGCCGGGCGCGATGTGCAGAGTGATCTTATAGGTATCGTAGAACCGCAGCTGCAGGGTGTTTTCGCTGCCGCATTCGGGGCACACAGGGGCATAATCCTCGAACGCGATCTCGGAGGTGCACAGCGCGCATTTATAGTATTCGTATTTGAGCTGCGCCTCGGTAACGTCCGACGCGCTGATATGGAACGTTTTCAGAAAATCCGCCGCGGAAACGGAATAATCCGCCGTTTTCTTCTCAAAGCTGCCTGCAACGCTCTTATTGACGCCGGGCACGGCCGTCAGCACCGCGCTCACGAACGCGCGGCTGCCGGAAGATACCTGCAGCGAATCTTTATCGATGGTAAAAGAAGCGGTGAGCTCGGTCTTCGGTGAGAGCTGCAGCGCCTTTTCAACGGCGGCGTTGATGAAGTTCAGCATCTCCTGCGCCGTTTCGGGCTTTTCGGAGAGGGGCGCCGGGGCGGTGTAGAGCTCGCGTACGCCCTCGATGGTGAAGATCTTCTTCGCGCCGAAGCCCACGCCGACCACAAAAAAGATGATAAGTATCACGATCGAAACTCTGTATATATATTTGCGCCAGTCGGTTTTACGCATCGCCTTCACCTTCTTCCATTTTACGGTAAAGGGCCTGCTGTTTTTCGATCTCTTCGCGGATCTGTGCGGTCTCGGCCGTTTCAACGACGGGCTGGGGCAGGTCGTCGAGGCTTATTTCGCCCGCCTTCACCTTTTTGGCGATGGCGGCGCGTTCTTCGTCGCCCTCGCGGTACACGATGCCGAGGCCCTTTCTGCCGATCAGGATGTTGATGACCGCCACGGCGGCGAAGCAAAGCGCCGTTACGATGAACCCGGGGTAGGCTTCGCCCGAAATGAGATCCAGATTTTTCGCGGCGGAAGCGAATAAGGCCGTCAGGATGAAGGATACCGCCGAAAGCGCCGCGCCGGCAACGGAAATGCCCGCGAGCACCTTATGCATTTTCTTTACGCTTAAAAAGCAGAGCAGCGTTAAAAAGAAGATGAGTACCGCCGCCAGTGCGGAGAGAAGAAAGGCGGCGAGGGCGGCGGCAAACAGCGTGAAGGCCCTGCCGTTCACGGCTCCGCCCGTCATGTTCATAAGGTAGGGCAGGTAGCCCTCTTCATACGCGCCGTATACGCCGAGCGCCGAGATAGAAAACTGGCCGTTTACGAACGGCTGCGAGATCACCGCCCTGCCGTAGGGCACGAGAAAAGAAGCAATGGGCAGCAGCATAACGCACAGCCTTGCCACCGTGAGTTTTGAACCGATAAAAGATGCTTTGAGATGCGCGATGAAGATGTTGATCCTTGCCAGAGAGAGTTCCGCTTTTTTCGCGTCCCTGTAAAACTTTTCTTCAAAACCGTAAAAGCACAGGTTGACGCCGCAGTGCGGGCAGTTCTGCTTCAGATAGAGCAAACCGATCTTTTGTTTGCACTTCGGGCATTCCGACATTGCGCGCACCCCCTTTTTTTATCTGAACTGATAGGCCCTTACGTAATCCACCATAAACTCGGCTTTGAACGTCTTTTTGTCGTTTCTTTCGATGTAGCCGGACCAGCCTCTGGTGGGGTTGGCGTCGCCGCCGTCCACTTCGCAGGAGAGGATCAGGTATTCGGGCTTCTGCGAAACGCCGCCCCAGGAGGTTTTCGCCACGGGGTAGCCGTTGATGTAAAAGGTGTAGGCGTCCGGCGTCCATTTCACGCCGTAGGTGTTGTAGTTTTCGTAGGGATCGTTATCGAGCTGAAAGATGCCCACGTTCTTGTACCGGGTGTGCAGGCCGTAGCCGTTATAGTGGAGGTTCAGCGTAACGAGGTTCCGCTTGTTTTCGCCCCGGAACCAGAACGGCGACTCGAAAATATCGATCTCGGCGCCGTTACGGGAATGCCCCACCACCTTGTTCACGTTGGCGTTCATCATCCAGAACGCGGACCAGAGCCCCTGGCCCTTCGCCAGCTTGCAGCGGCACTCGAAATAGCCGAAGGCCTGCTCGAACCGGTCTTCCGTCTCGATGCCGGAGGTGTACCACGCGGGGCCGAACTCGCCGTTTTCAAGATACTCGGTGGTGATGATCAGGTTGCTGTTCTCCACGCGCAGCTGCGAGCCGCTCCAGAAGCCGCCCTTGCGCACGCCGAAGGCGTTGTGGGCGCGCCAGATATCTGTGTTGAGCGTATCGTCGTCGAAATGGTCTTCAAAGGTCAGGTCCATTGCGTCGGTATCGATCTTTTCGCCCATGCGTTCGGCTTTGGACTTGTGAAACGCCTGCAGAAGCGTATTCACGAACGTGATCGCGGCGTTCTCGAGCCTCGCCTGAAGAAGCTTTTTGTTGAGACCCATGGCTTATTTCTCCCCCTTCTCGGTAAAATCGCCGGTATACGGCATTATTAATAACTATCATATAATAAGTTTGTAACAAAATAAATCGGTTTCAAGTAAATTTTTTGTAAATTATGGCGAAACGAGCCTGTTCATGAATTGAACGTACGAGGGGAATTCCTCCGCCGGGTCGCGCAGCTCGGGGTGCCAGCGCTTTTCCCACTCGAGGCTGAAAAAGCCGGTGTAGCCGTCGCTCTCCAGCATGCGCACGATCTTTGCGACGGGCAGATTTCCCTCGCCCGTGTTGCAGAGCTCCCCGTTCACGCTGTCTTTCACGTGCACGTGGCGCACGAGGTGTTTCGTCTTTTTCCAGAAGCGCATGGGGTCTTCGCGGCTGTGCTGGATATCCCATATGATGCCGAAATTCTCGCGGCCCACGCCCGCGGCGGTTTTCATTATCCTGTCGCCGGTGTTGAAATCGCCGTGCACCTCGAGCAAAATCTCTACGTTGAAAGGGCGCGCTTCGTCGCAGAGGAGGCGGATCTGCCCCGCGATACCGGCGATCCCGGCGTCTTCATCGCCCGTAACAAGGTTGTTCCCGAACACGCGCACGTAGGGAATGCCGCAGGCGGCGGCGAGCCTTACCGCGCCGAGGGCTTCTTCCAGATTCTCTTCACGCTTCTCCTCCTCGTGAAAGGAGGCGGACGCGCCGAGGCAGCAGAATGCTACGCCGTGTTCTTCGGCGAAACTGAGCGTTTCTGCGCGGTTTTCGGGCAGCAGCTCTTCGATGGTATCCGAGCGCAGGCGGTCTTTGATCCCGCGGATCTCGATCGCCCGGTACCCGAGCTTCTGGGCCTGCTCTATCGCGTATTTCAGCGTCCAGTTCGGGCACCCGAGGGTGGAAAAGGCAAGTTTCATATTGTTCACTCCTTTGTCATCAGCCGGAACTGTTCGCGGGTCACGCGCAGTTCCAGGGGTTCGCCGCGCACGAAACGGGCGATATCGTCCACGACCGCCCGCGTCATCTGAGCGCCCGCGGGCACGGCGGCGGCGTGGGGCTGCAGCAGCGTGTTTTCTTTTAATTGCAGCAGCTCTTCGCAGAAGTTGCCTGCGCCCTCTTTTTCGTAGACGTCCAGCACCGCGTAAATTCTTTTCTCTTTCAGCACGCTGATCAGCGCTTCGGTATCAATGAGCGTTCCCCGGGCGGAATTGATCAGCACCGCCCCGGGCGGGAGCAGCGCCAGCGCTTCTTCACCGATCAGATGGTACGTTTCGGGGGTCTTTGAGGCATGCACCGAAACGATGGGTTTTCGCATCGCCGTTTCAAAATCACAGCGTTCGGCAAACCCCCACTTCGCGAGCGCGTCTTCACCGATATACGGGTCGAATACCCATACTTTACAGTGGAACGGGGCGAGCAGGTCCAGCACATTTCTGCCCACCGTGCCGAGGCCTACAAGGCCGATCTCGGCGCCGAAGAGCGAACACTGCCGGGCTTCGAGCTTATCCCATCCGCCGGCGCGCAGGATCGCGTCCGTCTGCAGAAAGCGGTGCGTGCCCGCGATCATATACCCCAGAACGCTCTCGGCAACGTATTTCGCCATCACCGGGTTCGCGCTCAGCACCGGGATCTCCCGGTCGAAAAGGGCCTCGCTCGCGACGTTCGCCACCGACCCCGCCGCGTGCGCAACGAGCCGCAGCTTCGGCGCGCATCCGAGCACCCTTTCGTCGATTCTCGGCGTGCCCCAGTGGGTGAGAAGGATATCGGCGTTCTTCACGTTTTCGCGCAGCTCCTCCGGGGTATAAGAACGGCGCAGGGGGTTCCTTGTTACTTCGCCGATACCTTCAAGGCGCTTCAGGAGCGCAGTGGGGAAGTACCGGGCATAAAAATCATTGTCGGGCGCGGTGATCAGTATCTTCATGGCAGCTTCACACTCAATTTCCGCAGACTTTCAATTGTTCTCAGTACATTAATAACACATTTTGTCTGATTTTTCAACCGTGCGGCGGATTCTTTGTGAAAATCGCCGTTTTTTCTTCTGCCGTCTTTCTTCGCGAACGCATCCGAGGGAACGGCTAAAAAAGCGGAGTGCGTAAAAAACGCCTCCGCTATACTTTTTTAAAGTGAACAAAAAGTGAACAAAACTGGTTTTTCGGTCGGTTCGATTCGGCTGAAAGCGGAGAATCAAACGGCAAGGTCAAGTGAAGTTTGCCGCTTGTGCGGCAAGTGAAGCACGGGCTTGCGCCCGCATGAAGTACTGCGCTTCAAAAGCGCAGATTGAAGTGAAGTGTTTCTTTTTATCGTGCCGCAGGCACGTTTCACGCACGAAGGGCGCTTCACGACCGCAGGCTGCTTTACGTTTCGCGCAGGCGGGAGAAAACACAGAGCGTGCCGAGCGCTCCAAGCGAAGGCAGGCGACAATGTTTTCGACGGCAGGAGAATCGAACCGGTCGCTGCGCTCCCGGCGTGCCTGCGGCACGAAAAGATCGTATAGTGCCCCGGTTTGCCGCCGCGTGGACAAACCGGGATGCGCAGTTGTCAGTTCGATTCTGTTTGAGTAAAGACGAAAGCGGGACCCCCGGATGGGTATCCCGCTTTCATGGAGCTGATGGTCAGAATCGAACTGACAACCTGCTCATTACGAAGCCATTTTAGCAGAAAAATAGGCTTCTTTACATTGATTGTGTCAAGTGTCAAAATCGCGTTTTTTATGGTATTTCGGCTTTTTGAGATGTTCACAGACACACTCGGATCTACATAAGGAAATCAAAAAGAGGTTGCAAAAATCGAACAGCGTAGTGGTTTCTTTATCAAAATGACGCACTGAAACAAAAAACCACATTATACTCATAAAGATACTTATTTCATGGCAATCAAAAAACCTATTGCATTATTAATCTCAGCATTAACTCTTGCATAATGTGCCGTGATTGCTGAATAATGTGCAGTTAAAGCAGTATTATGAGCGGTTGCGGCGGTATTATATGCTGTTGCTACGGATGACATTGCAGTTACCGCAGCGGCGTCTCTGATCTCTTCGGCGGAATAATCTATACTGCCTAATTGATTGCTGATCGTCGACAATTGCGATTTAACATCATTTACGCTCAGCTGCAGTTTCGTTATTTCCGAAATCGCTTTTCCCATTGAAGCATTGAGTTCTTCCAAGCCCCGGTTTACCTGCTTTAATTCGTTGTACAGCATAAACTGATTGGCTTTGATTGATTCAAGAGACGTGGCAATCGTCTTCAGCTGCACTATGATTTCATTTGATCTTGTTTCGGATTCATAAAGATTGTATGCCCCTTGCGGGCCGTCAAGAGAATCGCATCTCCCGGAATCCAAATATTCATAAAGCGTGGTAAGCGCTACGTAATTTCTGTACTTACCATAAATGATATTATACGAATATAATTCATTCCTTGTTTTTACAATCGCCTGCAATTCTTTTTTATCTACTTTCAATTCTTCTTCCAGTATTTTGGAAATACCTAATTGCGGAATCGAAGCCAATTCTTCTTTTGTTTTTGAATTATGGATTTCTTCAATAGACGACAATTCCTGTTTTTTCTCAATTAACAGGACTTGCTTTTGCTCTGATAAATCATTTCCGGCAGCCTTACGTGCATTTTCAATGGCGGCGTTCAATGCTTCTTTATAAGCTTCATTGTAATTTCTCAGTTTATTATTATATTCAATTTCCGATTTGGCATACTCTTTTTTTTGCCGTTTATATTCTTTAAGCGCTTCTTCATATCTTAAACAATCCTGTTCGTATAACTGCAGATCCTGTTCATACAAGGACATTCTGTAATTATAATCAGCGGTCTTCTGCTCGTTTTCTGCGGCGACTCTCTTTTTATTAAACAGACCGGCTTTCTCATAAACAGGCTCGGAAGGCTTTACAGGTTTTTTGGTTGTGATCGCTTCCGGTTCAACAGGCGCCTTTTGTGTAAATGCTTCCGGTTTCTCTGCATCGATACTTAATTCTTTTTCGATCTTTGCTTCATCTATAACTATAGACTCCCCCGGATTTGCAATTTCATACTCTATCTCTTCAATTTTTGCTCTCAATTCGTAGGTTGTTCTCAGCAATTCGGCATTGGCTGCAGACGTGATCATCTTTGTCGTTCTGAATGCACTTTGTTGGTTTTTTACCTCATCTGCCTGCAGGGTCGCTATTCTCTCTTTTAAAAAATATATCTCGGATTCCATGTGAATCAAATAAAGAATATATTTTTTTAAGTCATCCTTTGAAGACAGAATTTTTGTTGCAACGTTATTCCCGGAGGGCAGTTCCTCATTTTTAATACTTTCAATAAATTTCTGCGTTTCTTCCTGCAATAAATCCTTTTTTGCCTGCATCATTCTTTCATATAAAGAACGGAAAGCGTCATCCAAGTTATCTGATTCGAAAAACGCGATCATTCTGTTTTCATCAATACCCAAGCTGCTGTTGCAGTTAGGGCATTTGGCAAACAGTTTTGCGAATCCTGAATGCGTATTGTATTTTTCATTCTCTGAATTTGCATGGTAAACCGCACGGACCTCTTCTCCGCACTTGGGACAAACCGTACACACGTTCAGATTGATCTTGCCGGAGCCATAGACTTTTTTCAGCGTGGTCCTGCCGGGGGCAGTGAGAAGAGATTTATCGCGTTTTACATGAGTATCCTGTACTGTTTGTTCCGTTATCGAAGATAGTTTTGCATCCCGAACCAATGCGACGACTTCTGTTTTATTTAATTTTGAAGGAACTGCAATGCTATTCTGTTTGGCATACTCTTTTAATTCCGGCAAGGTCATATTCTGTAAATCAAAGGTTATGACAAGCGATAAGATATCCACTTTTTTCATATTGTTTTTTACGATAATACCGTTTTTTTTCGCATATTTTAATAAATCCGATAATGTCATTGACAGATACTCATTTCTCATAACAACCTCTCCTTTAGTGATATAGAATTCCATTTCTCGGCATTTTTTTCATGCTATCATATTTTTTTCTATTTATCAATATGTTGATGATCCATTTTTAGCAAAAAAAGTTCTATGAACAGAAAAGAACGCAGATGAACACAAGAGAACGTGTGCAAAAGGGTTGCAAAGGGTTGCAAGTAGTGTTTTTTGGCAAAAAACCGAGGAAAACCTGAGGGTATAAAAAAGCCGAAAACCCTTGCCACACAAGGGTTTTCGGGATGGAGCTGGTGGTCAGAATCGAACTGACAACCTGCTCATTACGAACACTTACTTGGCAGTTTTCACGGATCAATACATCTTCACACAAGGCCTGAAATTTACGACTTTATCAAGGTTATTGCGCCCCATTATGTTATCATAGATTAACACAGGTCAACACAAGGAAAGAAAAAAGGGGTGCAAAAATCTGAGAGACTGGTATATCTGTTGGTATATCTGTGAATTGCAAATATGCATGAAGGATGATATCATAAAATCGTTGATACACAGACAAAACGAAAAATGTTTTTTAGGAGGAATTCGGAAGAAACGCTCGTTTTCACACAGAAGACGAGCATTTTTGTATCCGAAAACCACTCGCTGGGCGAGTGGTTCAAAGAAGCTTAAGCGATGAGGTAGACAAAAAAACTCCTTTTGCGATAGAATAGAAGTGCGGTCTGCCAACTGCCCAAAAACGCAAAAGGAGGACATTCAGAAT
>JAEEGL012060981.1_pt1 | contig 12465 bp, 7 predicted proteins | sample 9134231 | NCBI WGS metagenome assembly JAEEGL01 (sample SAMN16246548, study PRJNA631951) | gut metagenome | biome: gut microbiome; feature: rumen; material: fiber-attached | host: Bos | place: Iran: Karaj | collected 2018-10 | reverse complement strand
GCTATCATTTCCTTGTCGGTATTGACAATGATGCTGTAAATCTGCATGTTGCCAGTGTTCGATGCCCTTGATGCGGCTTCGAGAACCTTGTTCAGAACGCTTTCGGGAATTTCCTTGTCGGCATATTCCCTTACCGATACGTGGTCGAAAATTTCCTTTACCATAATTACTTCAACTTTGCTGCTATTACCTTATTAAGAATTTCTGTCATGTTTTTGCCCATAGTGCGGATTTGCTTGGGCACAATGCTTTCGGCACTCATGCCGGGAATGGAGTTCACTTCAATGAAATACGGAGTTCCTTCCTTGATAATGAAGTCGATCCGCACGATTCCGCTGCAACCGATAATGTCGTAGATGCGCGAAACGGCTTCCTGTACCTTACGGGTTTCGTCGTCGCTGATGCGGGCAGGGGTTATTTCGTTGGTGACTCCGGGAGTATATTTTGCTTCGGTATCGAAATAGTCGTTCTTGGTCGAGATTTCCGTTACTGGGAAAACCTGCTCGTAGTCGGCAGTCTTGAGTACACCGCACGAAACTTCTACACCTTTTATAAATTCCTCAACAATTATGGTCGTGTCCTCGGTACGAGCCAAGTTTATTGCATCGATGAACTTGTCCTTTTCGTAAACCTTTGTAACCCCAAAGCTTGAACCAGCCGTTGCAGGTTTTACGAAGCAAGGCAGACCGACCTTTTCGATGATTTCGTCAACATCGAAAGGATTTTCGCCACGGATTATTGCCATCTTAGCCATTGCAATGCCTTCGTCGGCAAGCATTTTCTTTGCGGCAATCTTGTTGAAAGTTATCATCGACGAGAAAACATCGCAAGCAGAATATGGTATTCCAAGCATATCGAGCCAGGCCTGCACCTTTCCGTCCTCGCCAGGTGAACCGTGGAGAGCAAGGTAAGCATAGTCGAATTTTGTCGGTTTGCCTTCGATTTCGGCGGCAAACTTATTGAGGTCAACGCTGTATTCCTTTCCGTTGAAAATGCAGAAGAAACCGTCTTTTCTTACATCTACGAGGTAGGCGTTGTAAAGATTCCTGTCGATGTTTTCAAGAATCTGGCTTCCCGAATTGAGGCTTATCTGTCGTTCCGAAGTGTAGCCTCCTGCCAATACTGCAATGTTTTTCATTTTACTTTTTCCTTATCTTTAGTTTTTGTCCAACTCTTAATTTTGATGGGTCGACACCATTAAGACTGATAATGTCGCTTGCCGAAACTCCATTGTACTTGGCTGCTATTTTTGCCGGGGTATCGCCTTGCTGCACAGTATAATATTCGTATGCAGGGTCGAGTTTCTGCGGCGTGGTGCTTCCCGAACTTGCTGTTGTCGGGGTTGTAGTCTTCGGTGCTCCCTTGGTATATATTTTCAGTTTCTGACCGATCTGCAATCTATCGCTGTACAAGCCGTTCCAGCTTTTGATGTTGGCAACCGTTGTGCCATATCGTTTTGCAATGCTTCCGAGCACGTCGCCCGACTTTACCGTGTATATTGTCGCGTTTGTCCCTGCTGGTTGTCCCGAAGGAACGCCATATTTGCTGTCGGCGATTGCCTGGGTGATTTTCTGCTTGTTGAACATCAACGAATCCTGGAAATGATAAATCGAGTCTTCGAGTTCCATGAACTTGCTGATGTATTTGCGTTGCATCTTTAGTGGATAGTATTGTGCTGTTGCTGGTACGATGTCGAGCTTGTACTGCGGATTGAGTTCGCGAGTTTCTTCGACAGGTATTCCGAGAACTGAGTCGAGCTGTGCGAAATGCATCTGCTGTTTTATCATTACAGTATCGACATCTTCGTAGAAATCAATCTTTTCTGGTTTGAAATTGTGCAACTTGTGGTATTCGAACATATACATCATAGCGATGAAGCCAGGCACGTAGTTGCGTGTTTCTTCTGGCAGATAAGGGTAAATTTCCCAATATGTCGATTTGCCTGAACGTTTCATTGCACCGTTGATTCTGCCAGGACCGGCATTGTAGGCCGCTAGAGCCAAAGTCCAGTCGTTGTATGTGGTGTATAATAATTTAAGGTAACGGCAGGCTGCATCGGTTGATTTCTCGGGGTCCATTCTTTCGTCGATGTACGAAGTTATTTCAAGTCCCATATTGAGGCCAGTCTTGTACATGAACTGCCACAGACCAACAGCACCTGCAGGTGATTTCGCTTTCGGGTTGAGGGCTGATTCGATTACAGCCAAGTATTTTAGTTCCAATGGAATGCCGTAAGCATCGAGTTTTTCCTCGAACATCGGGAAATACTGGTGCGAAAGTCCAAGCAGTTTGGGCGCCAGTCTGTGTCCGCGTTTTACATACTTGTCGATATATTTCTGGACATTTGCGTTGTAAACTACGTTTATAGGAGTGGCTATTTTTTCTACTCGTTCCTTAAAAATAGAGTCGGGTAGGTCGGTGTCGAAATAATATCTGTCGTTGTCCTCGAGGTAACAGACGGTGTCGCGTCCAGTGTAGTAGTACCATTGCTTTAGGAATACTTCGAGGCTGTCAACCATGTCGAAAGTCTTTTTCCTGCTGTTGCCTCCTGTTGTGTCGGCGTTCTGTGCCCGAAGCATTCCGGTTGTCAATAATATGAGGAATATGATAAATATTTTTTTCATGGTTTAGAAGTTTAAGGTGCAACCTACACCAAATATAGGCGTTTTTGTGTAGATGGAGTTAAAAGTTTGTGGGTAGAAGTAGGCCGACAGGTCGTCGCCAACATCGAAATAAAACAGATGAGCGTCGACGTTAGCATCGACAATTTGCAGAGCATAGAACAGAACAGCGCCAGCGATTGTATAATCGCGTATTTTTCGGTTGCGGTCCATGTTGTTCATTAGGGCTTCCTTCGAAAGCATGCCGTAGAATTCGTCGTGTTCGCCATTGTCGCGTTGCATGTAGGCCTTTTTGAACCGACTGAACTGCTGCTGGTTGCTAATAGCGAAGTAAATGCAGGTGCCCATTGTGGCGTATACTATTGGCATCTTCCAATATTTGCGGTTGTATGCCTGACCTGCGCTGGGGATTAATGCCAGGAGCGTAGCTGTCTTTGGAGAATGGAATTTTTCCTTCTCTTTGGCTTGCTCCCTGCTTATTGTGTCAATTTGTGCATTTGTGCTTAATGCAAAGATAATCAAACCGATAGTGAATAATATTTTTTTCGCAATTTTCAATTTCCTATTGCTAAGAGTTTAGTTTGTCAAGGATTGAAATTATGCGTTCGAATTCGCTGTCGTTCTTGAATGGGATTACTATCTTGCCTTTGCCCTTTGCATTGCGTTTAAGTTCTACATCGGTTGCAAAGCAGTTCGAAAGGCCTTTCTGAAGCAATGCATAGTCTTCGCTGGTTGCAAGCACTTTCTTCTTCTCCTTTTTCTCTGCTTTTCCGCCGGAGTATTCCTTTATGATTTCCTCGACCTTGCGTACCGAAAAGTCGTATTTCAGTATTTGGTCGTAAATCATAAGCATTGTCTCCTCGTCCTTTGCGCCGAGCAGTGCACGTGCGTGTCCCATCGATATTTTCTCGTCGCGGATGCCGGTCTGGATTTTTGGCGGAAGGTTGAGCAGACGCAGGAAGTTGGCAATTGCCGAACGCGATTTTCCGACGCGAGTGCTTAGTTGTTCCTGTGTCATCTTGCATTCGTCGATGAGTTGCTGGTATGTTTGTGCCACCTCTATTGCGTTGAGGTCCTCACGCTGAATGTTTTCAACTAGAGCCATTTCCAACATCGACTGGTCGGTGACATCGGTACGGATGTATGCCGGAATCTTTTTCAGTCCGGCCATCTTGGATGCACGCAGACGACGTTCACCCGAAATGAGCTGGTACTTGCCATTGCCCATATCCTTTACAGAAATTGCTTGAATTACACCGAGTTCCTTTATCGAATCGGCTAATTCCTGCAAAGCAGTTTCATCAAAGTCCTTACGAGGCTGGAATGGGTTTACCTCGATTGAGTCTATTGCGATTTCGTTCTGTTGTGTAGCCTTGTTCCTTATGGCTGATGCATCGGTGTCAATTAGAGAACCAAGTCCACGTCCGAGACCGCTTTTCTTATTTTTCTTTGTATCTTTCTTGTCTGTCATATTACTTAGTCATATTGTTACGTTGCAGAAGTTCCTTTGCGAGGTTCATGTAGTTTATTGCACCAGTAGAGCTAACATCGTATTCCACAATCGACTGTCCGTAGCTTGGAGCTTCGCTGAGTTTTACATTTCTGTGTATTATCGTATTGAAAACCATATCGTCGAAATGATGCCTTACCTCGTCTAGCACTTGTTCTGAAATCTTCACGCGCTTGTCGTACATTGTCATAACAAAGCCTTCGATGTCGAGATCGGGGTTTGTATTGCTCTGGACTATGCGGATTGTATTTAGCAGTTTGCCAAGTCCTTCGAGGGCGAAGTACTCGCATTGTACAGGAATAAGTACTGAGTCGGATGCAGTAAGTGCGTTGATTACAATTATTCCGAGCGATGGCGAGCAGTCGATGAGGATGAAATCGTACTTGTCGCGAATTTTGTCAAGAACATTCTTTAATATGTATTCTCGGTTTGGCATATCGAGCATTTCGATTTCAGCACCAACAAGGTCGATGTTGGTCGGAAGTACCGACAGACCATCGAGTTCTTCGGATGTAAGTATTACTTTTTCAGGATCTTCATCCTTTACAAGGCAGTCATAAAGACCTGTGCGAATGTTCTTTACATCAAAACCAAATCCCGATGTGGTGTTTGCCTGCGGGTCGGCATCGACGAGCAGCACCTTGTACTCAAGAGCTACGAGGCTTGCTGCGAGGTTTATGGCTGTGGTGGTCTTCCCAACTCCACCTTTCTGATTGGCTAATGCTATTATCTTACCCATTTTGTTTCGTTATAAATTCAAATGTCAAAAGTAATATTTATTGGTGAAATAGCCGCTGTTTTGGCAGACAGATTTTCCAACTTGTTCATAACTTTTTTGTATGTGGCTAATAATCAGCACCGATATTTTTCGGGCTGTGAATGGCTTTTTGCCTGTTCAAAGTTTGATTTCGCTGTCGGACGAATGTGGATTTTCGGTCGTCGTGGTTATTTCGGTGCTATCCTTTGCCGGTTTGTTTTTGTCGCCAGTGTTAAGGAAGGCGAAGAATACCGCTAATATTATAAAGCCGAATGCCACAAGGTGATTCCATTTTATAGGTTCTCCCTTGAAAACCAGTGCGACAATAGCAGTGAAAACCGTTAACGAGATGGCTTCCTGTATGATTTTTAGCTGCATAAGCGAGAATGGACCACCGTTAATCTGCGAACCTAGGCGGTTGGCGGGAATCATTGCGCAGTATTCGAAGAAAGCAAGCCCCCACGAACATAATATTATCAGTATCAGCGGCCACGAGGTGGAAATGTCCATCTGCTGCAATTTCAGGTTGCCGTACCACGCGAATGTCATAAATATGTTGGATACTAGCAATAGTAATATTGTAAATATTCCGGCTGTTGTCATATTTCGTTTCCTTTGTGTCATCGTTAAAATGAAAAATCGTGCAAAGATATTGCAAAAATCGTTGCGATGAGATTTTTTTGTTGAATAGCGCTATGGTATGTATTTACTGTGAGTGGCTGCGGCGCAAAAAAAAAGGTCGCACGAAAGCGACCTTGTCTATTTTGTGTTGCATAAATTATTCAACAACAATCTGCTCAACGTAAACCTTGTCGCCGCTGATGATTCTTATGAAGTAAGTGCCAGCATGTAGATTGTGGTTGAAGTTCATGGTTTCACCATCCATCACGTTGATTTCACGAGTTTCGACAACTGCACCGCGAGCGTCGATGAGCTGGTAGGTTGCCTCTCCTTCGAAGTTGCTGAAGTCGATGCAGAAAGTACCATTATTGGGATTCGGATAAACTACCATATACCCAGCTTCGGACATATTAACCGAACTTATAAAGACGAATGTTACAGCAAGAGTGTGGTTTGCATTTACAGGCTCGAATGTATATGTGAAAGATTGGTTTTCGGGGAATTCTCCGCTTACATCAACTTCTTCGTCATCAATAGTAAGTGTTCCTATAATATACCTGTCTCCATTTGTTGTAGTATAACCGACGATTTCGAATGATGGAGTTGCACCTTCCTGCACCGTAACAGTTTCATTGTCTTGTAGTTCTGTACCATTGTAAGTTACCGAGCCATATTCCTCTTTTCTAATAGTAATAGTATAGGTAGGTATTGCTTCGAAGGTTGCTGCAATAGTGTGGTTTGCATTTACGTTTGTGAAAGTGTAAACACCATCGACAAGCTGGTCAATTGCTTCAGCACCGTCGACCATGACACTTGCTAGACGATAGTCGGCGTTGGCTGTAATTGTAAACGACTGGCTTGTAGTTTCGTAAACGGTCACATTTCCCGACGGGGTGATGGTTCCGCCATTGCCAGCTGTTGCTGTGATAGTGTAGCCAAACGGCAAAGTAGTGAATGTGTTTACGGCAGTCCAATTGTCGTCGTTGCCGCCACAAACGCCATTAATCTGATAGTAATATGTAGTGTTTGAAGGCAAGTTTGTCAATTCGAACGGTGAAGTGGCAGAAGTAACCTCTGTCCAATCGAGAGTTTCTATTGTAGCCACAACCGCAATATCATCCAAATTGAAATAGAACATGTTTGAACTGTTGAAATGGCGTATTGCAACATAAACCGTCTGTCCGGCGTATGCGGTAAGGTCGGTGTTCTTTTCGCCCCACGCACCTTGGGTTCTGTGAGTGCCGCCTGCGGCATTCAAATCCTCTTCCCACAGCAATGTGAAAGCATCGATGTCGGTTGTGGTGGTTGAAATGTAAACGCCATAATGTTCGCTAGGATATGCCACGTCCTGAACGTTCACATAGAATCTGAAATTAATGCTTTCGGCGTTTTCGGGCAATGTGACAGCAGGAGTAATAAGCCAGTTGTCGGGAGTAAGCGTACCTGCCGTAAAATCGAAACTTTGCGAAGAGAGCATATCGCTACCGCTATGTGCCACATAACCCGACATCAACTCCGACGACAGTCCCCATGTGAATCCGTCGCCGTCGGCATCGACAATAGTCCATTCGTCCGAAATGCCGTTTTCGAAACTTTCCGACAACAAAGTCTGTGTTCTGGAATCTCTGTAACGCAAGACATAGCTGTCGTTGGCTCCTGTCCATGTTATACTAGCAGAGTTAACTGTAGTTGCAGCATTGAGATTTGACGGTTGCGGGCATTCTGCGACAGTAGTAAATGTGTTTATTTCTGACCAGTTGTCGTTGATATTGCCACAAATTCCGTTAACCTGATATTCGTAGGTAGCTCCTGGTATCAATTCAGACAAGTCAACAAGAGTATCCGTTGCCGTTAGCACAGTCCATACACTATTATATTCTACATTTATACTGAATTCGTCAATATCCAAGAAGAACATATCATAGCAATTGAAATGGCGGATTGCGATATATACGGTCCGCCCTGCGTATGCGGTAAGATCGGTATTCTTTTCGCCCCATGCGCCAGGAACTCCTCTGTGAGAACCGCCCTCGGCAGTCATATTTTCCTCCCACAGCAATGTGAATGCAGCCGTATCAACCGTAGTTGTCGAAATATAAACTCCATAGTGATCTTCGGCGAACTCAGAATCCTGAGCATGTGCATAAAATTTAAGATTAATGTTTCCTGCATCCTGCGGCAATACGACAGCAGGAGTTATTATCCAGTTGTCTGGACTAAGAGCTCCAGCCGAAAAATCGTAACTTCTAGAAGTAATACAATCACTTCCACCATAACCACTGAAAGTCTCCCCCCAAGTGTATCCGTCACCGTCAGCATCAATATTTGTCCATCCATCAGGAATTCCATTTTCGAATCCCTCAGAGAATATAACCTGCTGGGGCTCTGATGTTTCTCTTCTGTATCTTATTTCATAACTTTCGTTATTACCAGTCCAACTAATAGTCGCAGTGTTTTCCGACACATCGTTTGCCTGCAAATCTGCAGGGACTCTACAATACGAACAGCTTACAATATATGTTACGGCAGACGACATTGTCCCTGAACCCGAAAATATCTCCTCTTCGTTTGTCCCATATACGACATAAGAACATTCGTTATCATAACTGCCAGAAACCCAGCTAAATGCTAATTCCATGCCGCTTTGAACTGGAAAATAAACAATATTAACCTCGTTCTCACCTGAGCCAGAAGTACCATTTAGGTTCTGGTTAGTAACCGTTCCCAAAACCTCACCCGTTGCAACATTTGTTACATTAATTGCAGCACCATTCCAACTATCGCCATAGGAGTCGGTAAGTTCGAAACGTATTTTACACAAATCCTCATAAGTTTCAAAAGAAACTGCCTCAGACCACTTACTTATGCCATTTTCTCCGCCGCAAACTGCACGCACCTTTACCGAATAAGAAGTAGCCTCGTCCAAACCGCTCAATACATACTGATTTGTATTTACATCTATAAGATTGTCCTCATCATCGTTTATACAAATCTGCCAAGAAGTTTCGTCAGAACCAGGAGTCCATGATACTACAGCAGAACGATCGGTCACATTAGAAACATTCAAATCGGTAGGATCATGGCAAAGACCTGCATCTATTACCATAAAATTATTCAACTTAATTTCATAGGGAGTCGGATTTTCTCCTCGTATTATAATGTAGCATGGACCTGTTGATATAGGAATATTCACCTCGTAGGTGTACCAACCTGTACTAGTTTCAGCGGGGATTATTCCGCTTGCTGCACTATATTGAACACTAGCAAAAGCCAATTCTGTAGCGCCCTCTATTTCGCCATCAACACTTGCAAAAATTCTGATACCTCCTTCTGGCATATAAAAATTGGTACGATATATAGCAAAAACAAACTTATGAAATACACCCCCGAAATTCATTTCTGGAAGGACTAGTTTTGTCATATTTCCGCTTGCCATAGTGTGCAATTCCAACAGGTGATAATATATCTCGAAAACATATGAATAATACCCCAATATATGCTCGTTAACCCAGCACGGTGCAGTAAAGTTACCATTATCATATGAGTCAAAATTCTCTTCCCATGGAAAAGTTGTAATTAAACAACTTGAAGTTCTAAAAGTCGTCTTTTGCCAACTGCTTTCATCGCCTTCGCTGCAAACAGCCTTTACATAAACATCGTATGAAGTATTATCGGCAAGTCCTGTTAAACTATATGTTGGTTCTGTGAGTTCAACCGATGTGCCTTCAGTTGCGACATTAAAACCAGAAAGGCCGTACTTTAGAACCCATGCAGTCTCTTCTCCACCAGCAGTCCATGATAGTGTTGCGCTAGTGTAACCCACATTGCTTACAGCAAGTTCTGTAGGCTTTGTACATGATCCGTCGTATGTAAAAGTTGTCTTGGGGATAAAGTTTCTTTGATTAGGTGCCACGCCTTCCAATGAGGAATAAGAATATCCCTGTATGCTAGATCCATCAACTGTTGTTCCCCCAAAAGAAACACTCTTATAATTTCCCGTTGCTGTTTGATAAAAACCAACCAACAAATTGCCTCCCTGATAAACATAATTCTCGGAAAAATCAACAGTCATTGTACTTCCTGTACCATCAAGTGTTCCTGTATAAACAATAGTTGCATTTTCAGTGCCACTATATGCACTTAGCGTAGTTGCATCTACTTCTTTCAAAAACACCTGAAAAGTACCTGTCCATGCCTCCGCTGCTGGAGAGCTCAAATAGAACTCCATTCCTGAAATAGTTCCACCGTTCATTTCGTCCAAGTCTGAAGACGGGATAACAAATTCAGCTTTCAAGTAGGCATCGCAGTAAAAACCATAAACAGGCACATGATTGCTTGTCTCCGTTCCGTCGTAAACCGTCAATGTTTCCTGTGCGGCAGCTCCAATTGCCATCGCAAGCAACAATATGATATTTAATATCAGCTTCCTCATTTTTTACGCCCCCTGTTATATGCCATCGGGGGCTTCGGCTTTACGAATTCCAATTTAGTTACGACTAAAAAATATTTTCCTCATATATATTTTTTAGTCAGCGCAAAAATAATGTTTATTTGTGTATATATGAAATATTTGTAACAAAAAAATGGGATATGTGTATATTTTATTGTAGAGACGTAATGCATTACGTCTCTACATAACAAAAAAAGGCCGCCGTTAGGCAGCCTTTGCTATTTACGATGTGTTTTTGATTATTCAACAACAATCTGCTCAACGTAAACCTTGTCGCCGCTGATGATTCTTACGAAGTAAGTACCAGCATCGAGGTTGTGGTTAAAGTTCATTGTTGCATCATTTGCAACGTTGATGTCAAGGGTTTCGATGATAGCTCCGCGAGCGTCGATGAGCTGGTAGGTTGCATCACCTTCGAAATTGCTGAAGTTTATGCTAAACATACCGTTGTTCGGGTTCGGGTAAACGCTCAATGCAGAGAGGGCGTTCTCTTCTATCGAGTTGTGGAAGAATGCTATCTTAACATGATGGTCTGCCTGTACATTCCGGAAAGAGATTTCATTTATTGCTGTGCTACCAATAATACTGCCATCGATTTCCAACTGAGAAATATGATATCCTTCGTTAGGCATTACCTGTATTGTTATGTCGGAACCAGCAAGAACAGATGTATCCCTTGGCGTTGCATCACCGCCTGCTGTTTGAAGCTCAACATGGACATTGTAGTAAGTCCTTATATCCTTATATTTGACAGTTATTGTGTAATTTTCCGAAATATTGGTAAGCGAATACACATTGTTTGTTATATAGCCAGTTCCTTCAACAGGATATTTAATCAAACCGTTTACTCTTACAGTATCCAAAGCGTATCCCTCGTCAGGAATAAAAGTAACATCATAATTGGAACCTTCGTTAACAGTGATTTCTCCGTCGGGATCCATTGTTCCGTGGCCACCGATTACTGTTCCTGTGATTGTGTAGGTAACAGCAGGAATTTCTTCGAATGTTACGTCAATTGTATGGTCTGCTGTTACATTTTCGAATGTGTAGAAGAAAACGCCATCACCAGCGACAATAGATTCAGTGACATTAGCAGCATCAACCGTTACGCTTGCTACGCGGTAGCCACCATCAGGAGTGATTGAGAATATCTGGTCTTCGCCATCTGTTACATCTACATTTCCACTCGGAGAAATAATTCCATGTTCACCTGCACTTGCTACGATTGTATGGGTAACTGGTATCAGTTCAAACGTTACCGAAAGAGTATGAGCTGCCGTAACTGGCTCGAATGTGTAGGTATAACCGCCCAACTGTACCGGCGTAAGATCTATAGCATTTTCATCTACTGTGAGAACTGCTATCTGGTAATTTGTAGCAGGTGTGATTACAAATTCCGGAGTATCACCTTCATATACTGCTACATGATCGGAAGCCAATACGTCGTTATAATAAACGTTACCATTTTCGCCAACTTCTACTGTTATTAAATAGGTAGGAATTTCTTCGAATGTTACGTCAATTGTATGGTCTGCTGTTACATTTTCGAATGTATATAAGAATACGCCATCACCAGCAACAAGACTTTCGGCAACATTATTTGTTGCATCAACCATTACGCTTGCTATTCTGTAGCCGCCATTAGCTACAATTGTGAATTCGGCATCTTCACCTTCGTAAACTGTTAATTCGGCAGGGCTGATTGTACCATTTTCACCAGCAGTTGCTGTTATTGTGTACGATGGCAATAAAACATTGAAGTTATCGACAATGAAAGAATAATGATCAGCCTCCGATTCGCACTTGATACCAATGTAAATATCCTGTCCTGCATATTCAGAAAGGTCGATGTCAGTTATCGACACGAATTCATCATTATTTACAATCTGTGTTGCAAGAATCTGTGTTGCAGTTTCGTAGTTTTCCGGATCATCCATTACATATACCGAGAATCTTTCCGAAATAGTAGTAGAGTTTACGGCATAATCGAATGTCAGAAACGCATTTTCAACTATTGCAATCTTAGGAGAAATCAACCAGTCGTTGGCATCATTAAATGAATCGAAATTATAATATGCTGATTCTCCATTACCAGTAATCATATTATCATAACTCCAAGTGGTATTATCATCATTTGCATCCACTATAGTCCAGCATTGTCTTGATCCCGAAACTTCTTCGAATGTCTCGACAAATGGGAGACGATATGCAGAACTGCCGCATTCTGTAATAAAGAAGGTTTCGTACCAATCATCGGTGCTACAATTAGGCTGAAGGTACACAAAGTAAGTTGTGGCGGCCGTCAATCCGGTAAGATCAACGTTAATCTCGTCACCATTAACAGCAATCGTTCCGTCATATACATCGGCTGCTGCATCCATATCTGTCATTTCGGTTGTAGAAACCTTCAGGAGGTAAGATGTTTCCGTATACATCCTATCCCATGCCAAAGATGCAGTTGTAGTTGTAATATTATCAATATCAATGTAATATGGCATAATACAAG
>JAEEGL017194845.1_pt1 | contig 12466 bp, 9 predicted proteins | sample 9134231 | NCBI WGS metagenome assembly JAEEGL01 (sample SAMN16246548, study PRJNA631951) | gut metagenome | biome: gut microbiome; feature: rumen; material: fiber-attached | host: Bos | place: Iran: Karaj | collected 2018-10 | reverse complement strand
TGAATTGAGAGACGGCATGTTACTCGTCGACAAGCATCATTGGAAGGTTGAAAACGGAAAGAACCTGGCGGACACCGGTCATGAAGCCGAGGTAATGGGGGAAAAAGTCGGCCCTTGGGAAGAACTCAAGGAAATCGACGCGGAGACTATCGAAATGATGATGTTCCGTTTGAGGAAAGCCGAATAATTACTGCAATGAGACGCATTACCCTATTTCTTTTCGCCATCATCGGCCTTGCCTCATGCAATAACACGCTGAATGTCACCATCACCAACCCCAATGTGGAGCAGCAATCCCATGAGCAAGCCTTGGCCACGGCACAACCCCGCTTCAGTTGGAATTATGAGACCACAGAAAGCGAAGTCGTGCAACAAAACTACCGAATCATCGTGGCCTCCACTGCCGATAACGCCCTAAGCGGCATTGGCGACTTATGGGATTCTGGCGTGGTTCCTTCAAGCCAAATGCTTTACATCCCATATACGGGCAAAGAACTAAAAAGCCGCGACAAAGCCTATTGGAAAGTCATCACGACCGTCACTGCCAAAGGGGGAAAAAAAACCAAGATTGAAAGCGAAGTCAAATCCTTTGAAATCAGTCTGTTGAACCAAGACGACTGGCAAGCGAAATGGATTGGGCATGAGTTTGACGACGATGTCTTGACAGGTCACACCCGCCTCGCTGCACGTTACCTCCGCAAGGACTTTGCCCTTCAAGGTGAAATAGCTAAAGCAAAGCTGTATGTAAGCGGCATGGGTGTCTATAGTGCCTACCTCAACGGCATCGAGGTCGCCCCCGAGGAACTGCTGAAGCCTACGCTTTCCTGGTATTCCAAACGCGTGTATTTCAACACCTACGACGTGACCGAGATGCTCCAAAAAGGCGACAACGCCATGGGGGTCATCCTCGAAGGCGGACGTTATACCACCATTCGATACGATGTCAAAAACCCCAACTGGGACGGCACCGAGAACGCCTTTGGCTTCGGCACACCACGACTACTGCTACAACTGGAAGTGACCTACAAGGACGGCCAAAAGGAGACCATCGTCAGCGATGAGACCTGGAAAATCACCAACCGAGGTCCCATCCGTACCGCCAATGAATACGACGGCGAGACATACGACGAGAACTTTGAATTAGGTGATTGGAATAAGGCTGGCTATGATGATTCTGCATGGCTTCAGGCCGAGCTCGTGGATGTTCCCGAAGGCCAACTCAGCCCCCAGCCCAACCCCAACATCACCGTGATGGAGAAACTGAAACCCGTCAGCGTATTCCAAAAAGGCGACAAATGGTATCTCGACATGGGCCAAAACATGGTGGGCTTCATCGACATGAAGATTCACGGACAGCAAGCCGGCGACGTCATCACTCTGCGCTTTGCTGAATTACTCACCCCTGATAGCGCACTTTACACAGCCAATCTACGTGGCGCAGAGTGTACTGACAAATTCATCGTCGCCAACAACTCTCAACTCTCAACTCTCAACTCTCAACTAACATGGCATCCCATGTTCGTTTATCATGGCTTCCGCTACGTGGAAATCTCAGGTCTGCGCGAGACGCCCATTTTGGACGACTACGAGGGCTGGGTCATCTACGACGAGATGCCTGTCACGGGTTCGTTTGAGACCTCCAACGAGATTATCAACGCGGTGTACCACAACGCCTATTGGGGCATCCGTGGCAACTACCGCTCCATGCCCACCGACTGTCCGCAACGCGATGAGCGCATGGGCTGGACGGGCGATCGCACCACGGGCAATTACGGCGAGTCGTACATCTTCGACAACCACCAGCTCTATGCCAAATGGCTCACCGATGCCGACGACTGCCAATGGGACAACGGCTCGTTACCCAATGTCATCCCACCTTATTGGCGTGGCTACACCGACAACATGACCTGGCCGGGTGCCGTGGTCACCGCCACCGACATGCTCTATACCCGTTTCGGCGACCTCGAGCCCATCCGCCAGCATTACGATGCCCTGAAGAAGTGGATGCTCCACATGAAGAACGACTACATGCGAGCCGGCCTCATGCCGCGCGACACTTACGGCGACTGGTGCATGCCGCCCGAAAGCCTCGAACTCATCCACTCCAGTGACCCCGACCGCATCACCGATGCAACGGTGCTCTCCACGCCGTTCTACTGCTATCTCTGCGGCAAGATGGCCAAATTCGCAGAGGTGTTGGGGGTTGATGACGACGTGGCCTTCTTCCAACAAGAAATCACCACCAGCACCGTGGCCTTCAACGACAAGTACTTCAACCGCGTAACGGGCATCTACGCCAACAATACGGTCACCGCCAACATCCTGCCGCTATGGTTTGGCATGGTACCCAAAGGCTTGGAGGACAAAGTATTGCACAGCATCGTCGACAAGACTGAAAACGAATGTGGCGGCCACGTCTCGACCGGCGTGGTGGGCATACAGCAGCTGATGCGTTGCCTGACGGAATACGGTCGCGGCGACCTCGCTTTTAAAATCGCATCCAATGACACCTATCCGAGTTGGGGTTATATGTACCGCAACGGCGCTACCACTATTTGGGAGCTCTGGAACGGCAACACCGCCGACCCTGCCATGAACTCCGGCAACCATGTAATGCTGCTTGGCGACCTCATCCTCTGGGAGTACGAATACCTCGGCGGCATCCGCGCCTTGGAGCCTGGTTATAGCAAGATCCAGTTTAAGCCTTATCCCATTGAGGGATTGGACTATGTGAACTGCGCTTATGAGTCGGTCTCAGGCCGCATCGAAAGCAACTGGAAACGCGAAGGCAACCATTTTGAGTGGGACTTCTTCATCCCGGCCAACACCACAGCAGAGGTCTGTCTCCCCACGGCCAACGGCTACGAGGTGAAAACCTTCGACAGCGGGAGGTATCATTTGTCATCTGAACTATAACAGAAATCGCCTATTCATAGATTCCATGCTAACGCACTTTCCAACGCAGGAAATCGAAGATTCGACGTAGTCAATGACATGAACAGGCGATTTCTAGTATTATGATTTCTTCACCCTGTCTGGATTCTCTGCGATGAACTGGCTCCAATCGGGGCGACGGTGCGCCTTGGCCTTCTCGGTGGTGTGCTTGGTGTAGTTGACATCACGGCCTTTGCTAATAGAATGGCACACGGCGGCGGCCACAGCATCGGTGGCGTCGAAAAACTTGGGGTCTTCCTCGGTCTTAAGGATGAAATGCACCATCTTAGCCACCTGTTGCTTCGAAGCGTTGCCGTTGCCCGTGATATTCTGCTTGATGGTCTTGGGCGAGTACTCAAAGATGGGAATGTCACGATAGAGCGCAGCAGCCATAGCCACGCCTTGGGCGCGCCCCAGCTTCAGCATCGACTGCACGTTCTTCCCGAAGAACGGTGCTTCGATGGCTAGCTCGTCGGGATGGTACTCATCGACAATCTCCAGCACGCGCTCGAAGATCTTCTTCAGCTTGAGGGCCTGGTTCTCAAGCTTCTTCAGGTTGATGACACCCATCGTGAGGAGCTCCATCTGCTTGCCTCGCTCGCGGATAACGCCGTAGCCCATCACCATGGTACCCGGGTCGATGCCTAGTATGATCTTTTCTGCGTCCATTCCTTTTTTTTGCAAAGGTAGGCAATTTTCTAATTTCTCTCGTTTGGAATGGTTTTTGTTTGTTTTTTTATTACCTTTGCATTGATAATTAACCTATAAACAATAACAAAAATGAAAGCTTTACGCGTAATAATCATGGCCGTAGCCATCATGATGACTTCAGGCGCAATGGCTCAGACGGTCTACAACAGCAGCGGCTCGAACTGCGGCTCCATCCGCTCAGACGGTACCGTTTACAGCAAAAGCGGTTCCAGTATTGGCAAGATCAACAGCGATGGCACCGTATACAACGGTAGCGGTTCCAACATCGGCAAGATCGACCGCGATGGCAACTTCTGGAACAAAAGCGGTTCACGTATCGGTAAGCTCGACAGCGACGGCACCGTGCGTAACAGCAGTGGCTCCAGCATCGGTAAAGTGGAGAGCGACGGCACCGTACGCAACGGCTCCGGCTCCAGCATCGGCAAGGTCTCAGGCGTGCCTCGAGAATGGGTCGCCGCCTATTTCTTCTTTTTCTTCGATTAGCAAAACAGACTTCACATATTAAAACTCAACAATAATGAAAACACTAAGATTATTAATCGTTGCCATAGCCCTTCTAATGACTTCGGGCGCAATGGCTCAGACAGTGTACAATAGCAGCGGCTCGAGCTGCGGCAAGATCGAGAGCGACGGCACCATCCGCAACAGCAGTGGTTCCTACGTCGGCAAGTTCGACAGCGACGGCACTATCCGCAACAGCAGTGGTTCTAGCATCGGTAAGATCGACAGAGACGGCACCTTCCGTAACAGCTCGGGTTCGAGCATCGGTAAGATTGATAACGACGGTACGGTGCGTAACAGCTCCGGCTCCAGCATCGGCAAGGTAGAAAGCGATGGCACGGTGCGCAACAGCTCCGGCTCATACTCAGGCAAGGCCTCTGGCATTCCCCGCGAATGGGTGGCCGCCTATTTCTTCTTCTTCCCGTTCTATTAGTTTGAGGAGAAAACAAAACACAACGCCCGCCAACAGCTGTTGACGGGCGTTATCTTTTTACCCAAACAGCTCCGTCCCCAACTCATACACCGAGGCCACGGGCACAATCTGTATCTTAAACCGCTTGGTATCCAGACCCTTGGCATTGTATTTCGAGACGAAAATCTTCTCAAAACCCAACTTATCGGCTTCGGCGATGCGGGCTTCGATACGGGTCACGGCGCGGATCTCGCCCGAGAGTCCCACCTCGGCAGCAAAGGCATAACGCGAGGGGATGGGGATATCGGCATTCGAGGAAAGCACGGCAGCGATGACGGCCATGTCGATGGCAGGGTCGTCCACATGGAGACCACCCGCGATATTCAGGAACACGTCCTTCACTGAAAGGCGAAAACCGGCGCGTTTTTCCAACACGGCCAGCAGCATGTTCATCCTGCGGATGTCGAAGCCTGTGGCGGAGCGTTGCGGTGTGCCGTAGGCCGCGCTGCTCACCAAGGCCTGCGTCTCAATAAGCATGGGACGTTGGCCTTCCATGGTGGCAGCGATGGCGATGCCGCTCACTTCCTCGTCGCGCTGCGAGAGCAGAATCTCACTGGGGTTGGTCACCTCGCGGAGGCCGGTGGCGTTCATCTCAAAGATGCCCAACTCGGAGGCCGAGCCAAAGCGGTTCTTGATAGTGCGCAGAATGCGGAAGCCATAGTGACGGTCGCCCTCAAACTGCAAGACCGTGTCGACGATATGCTCTAAGATCTTCGGTCCGGCGATGCTGCCATCCTTGGTGATATGGCCGATGAGGAACACGGGCACCTGATATGCCTTGGCGATTTTATTCATCTCGGCGGCCGTCTCACGGATCTGTGAGAGGCTGCCTGCCGTGGCATCCACGTATGGCGATTCCAGCGTCTGTATCGAGTCGACAATCACGATGTCGGGCCGAACATCCTTGAAGTGTTTCAGGATCTCTTGCGTGTTGGTCTCGGTGAGGATAAGGCAGTCGGTGTTGTGGATGCCGATGCGCTCGGCCCGCATCTTAATCTGGCTTTGGCTCTCCTCGCCGGAGATGTAAAGCACCTTACGGCCAGCGAGTTGCAAGGCCGTCTGTAAGAGTAACGTCGACTTTCCGATGCCGGGTTCGCCGCCCACGAGGGTCAGGGAGCCGAGCACCAGGCCGCCACCGAGGACGCGGTTGAGCTCCTCGTAAGGCAGGACGATGCGCTGTTCTTTAGCATTGCCTATCTCGTTGATGGGTGTGGGCATACCTTTGTCCATCTCCAAGCCTACACTTTTCTTTACCGATTTGCTGTCTTTACCTGTGACGACGGCCTCCTCCACACAGGTGTTCCACGCGCCGCAGGCAGGGCATTTACCGAACCATTTCGGCGACTCGTTACCACATTCCTTACAGAAAAAGGCGGTTTTTTCTTTTGCCATAGTATTCCCGTTTATTCTGCAAAAATAATAAATAGCACCAAAAGCACAGTACTTTTGCTTTTTTTCCTATTTTTGCCATCAAATCAAGAAGTTGAATGAAAAAACGTCTACTCACACTACTTATGGTCCTTTTCACCTTGCCGCTCTTCGCGCAGCAGGGCGATGTGGTGTTGTGTGAGGGTTTCTTCAATCCATGGCTCGAAGAGGGCTGGGACGCGAAGGGCGACGATTGGGTAGTGTGGTACATCTCCAACACCACCTTTGCGGGCTGCAAGCCGCGTGAGATGCAGATGTATCCTGACTTCAATTTCGAAGGCACCTCGCGTTTGGTAACCCCTGTCGTAGAGCTGGAGAAATACGATTTCATCAACTTCCAGTTCAACCATGCTCTCGAAGCTACTCAGGGCGAGCTCGACGTCCGTCTCGGCATCGGCATCTCGCAAAACGGCGAGGAGTGGGAGAGCATCTGGGAAGACACCGTCACGGGTGCCATCGCCCAAAGCCAGTATCTGCTTACCTTCGACATGGAGGAGTGGCCCACCAAGTCGCCGCAGTTCTGCCTCTATTTCACCGGTCATGGCGCCTATGTCACAAGCTGGTACATTGATAATATCATCATCTTCGCGTCAAAGAAAAACAAATACGGCGACATCGAAGACGCTGACGAAAGCGGCTTCGTGGCCTCACGCTCCCATATCCTTAACCTGAAAGGACCTAGCGCGGGATCCGTCACCAAGTTCTCTACCCTGCGGAGGTCGCGCAACCGCTACGCTCGTATAGTGGAAGGCCGACAAAAGAAATGGTGGCAATTCTGGAAATAAGACAATGAAAACCAATAAGATAACAGCGATTCTCTTTGTTTTATTCCTGTCTTTGGCGGCCACGGCACAGACCTTCACTGACAGCAACTTGCCCGTCGTGGTCATCGAAACTGACGGCGGCGCCAACATCCCCGATGAACCCAAAGTGCCGGGGTCGATGAAAATCATCTGGCATCGGGACGGCTCGCGCAACTACATGACCGACATCGACAACCCCGAGTTTCTCAACTACGATGGACGCATCGGCATCGAACGACGCGGCAGCAGCTCCCAGAGTATGCTCAACAAAAAGCCATACGCCGTTGAGACCCGCGAGAACGACGATATCACCAACCGAAACGTCAGCATCTTGGGAATGCCGGAAGAGAACGACTGGGTGCTCAACTCTTTGGCTTTCGACCAGACGGGAATGCGCGACGTGCTTGCTTATGAGCTCTCGAACCGCTTGGGGCAATACGCCTCACGCAGTGTGTATTGCGAAGTGGTGATCAATGGTGATTACAAGGGTCTCTATGTCTTCATGGAGAAGATCAAACCCGACAAAAACCGCGTCAACATCGAGAAGATGGACCAGACCTGTAACAACGTCCCCGAAGTGACGGGCGGCTACATCACCAAGTCCGACAAGACCACCGGCGGCGACCCCGTGGCCTGGACCATGCAAGGCTATGGCGGCGGCTGGTGGGGCGGCTCCAGCACCGACTTCATCCATCACTATCCCAAGCCCTCTGACATCACCAACGCGCAAAACAACTACATCCACGGCGTGTTCACCGACCTCGCCTCGGTGGCCAACCAACACAACACCTCGGCCGCCTCAGGCATCGCGTCGGTCATCGACATCCCCTCGTTTGTCGACTTCATGATGATTGCCGAATATGCCTCCAACGTCGACGTGTATTCGTTCAGCACCTTCTTCCACAAAGACCGCATGGGCAAGCTGCGTGCAGGACCTGTTTGGGACTACAACCTAGCCTTCGGTTACGACGCCTTCGGCAACCGCAGCCGCTACGACGTATGGCAGTTCAATAATTCTGACAATAACGGCCCTAAATTCTGGAAAGACCTGTTCGACACCGACCTCTTCCGCTGCTACATGTCAAAACGCTGGCATGAACTCACCGAGCCTGGGCAGCCCTTGAACTACGACTTCGTGTGTAACCGCATCGACGAAATCGACGCGCTCATCGCCGAAGCTGTCGTGCGCGACAACCAACGCTGGAACCAGATGTCACAACACGCGCAATATGTGGACAACATGAAAAACTGGATCCAACAACGTATCGGCTGGCTCAACCAAAACATCGGCGCCTACTCGGGCTGCGCTGACGTCGACCTGCCGCCCTTGGTCATTTCCAAGATCCACTACCATCCCATGGACTGGTGGGGCGTCGACGGCGATAAACTCGAATTCATCGAGATCACCAACAACGGCGACGATGTCGTTGACTTGACCGGTGTGTATTTTCGCGAGTTAGGTATCTCGTATCAATTCCCCGCAGAAACGCATCTCGCTAGTCGACAGGCTATTGTGCTGTGTTCTGATTCTTTAATGTTTAGCGAATACTATAACATCACGCCTTTCGGACAATACACCCGAAAACTCTCCAACAAGTCGGAGAACCTCGTTTTGGCCGATGCCTGGGGTAACGTCATCGACCAGGTGCATTACAACGACAGCCTGCCTTGGCCCATGGAAGCCGACGGCAACGGCCCGTATCTTGAACTCAAGAACCTGGATAGCGACAACAGCCTCGCCGAGAACTGGACCATAGGAAACGACCTGACGGGCGTGACGGAGCAGCTGGGCGCTTGCCGTGCACAACTCTTCCCCAACCCAACTTCTAGCATAGTCCATGTCGCCGTGGCCGGTCGTGTCATCGGCTGCCAAGTGTTCGACATGATGGGCAACGTAGTGCTGACCACGTCGGTATCCGATTCGCCTTTCGACCTAGACATGGGCCATCTGGCCTCGGGCGTCTACCTCATAAAGATAACGATGGCCGATGGCGAGTCGGCCTATGAGAAAGTGGTAAAAAACTGATTTTTCTGTTTACAACTCCTCCGCAAACTTGATGTCCTTCACGTTGAGTTGAAGGTTGGTCTTGCCTTGCCAGGTGTTGTATTCCAGGTGATAGCAAATGCTGAACGGCTCGCCGTCATGGATGCGGTTGAAGAGGTCTCCTTTCTGGAAAGCGATGCCCGAGAAAGGCGCCACGCCCAGCTCGGCGTCACCCTCTTGCGACACGGCGAGTTTCAAGTGACGGTGGGCACCCACAGGACGCGAGCCTCCTGCGTCGATGACATGGTCGGTCCAGAACACGGGGGCCATATTGCCCGGGCCGAAAGGCGCGAACTGATTGAGGATGCGCATGAATTTGGCCGTAATGTCGGCGAAGTTGATCTTCAAGTCGACCTCGAGCTCGGGCACGAAATCCTCGTCGATGAGGTGTTCGGCCACGTAAGCCTCAAAGCGGCGGCGGAACTCCGGCAGGTTTTCCGGTTTCATGGAAAGACCCGCCGCGTATTTATGCCCGCCAAAATGCTCGAGCAAGTCGGAACAATGGTCGATGGCGTCGTAGATATCGAAATTCCTAATGGAACGTGCCGAGCCTGTGACCAGGCCGTTGGCGCGAGTAAGGACGATGGTGGGACGGTAATAGTAGTCGGTGAGGCGTGAGGCCACGATACCGATGACGCCACGGTGCCACTTGGCGTTGAAGACCACCGTGCTCTTGGCGTCTTTCAGCTCTTGGTCGTCGGCAATCATACCGAGGGCCTCCTCGGTGATGCGGTTGTCGAATTCACGACGTTCGTCATTGAGGTCGTTGATGGAAGCAGCCAGTTTCTCAGCGTGTTCTTTCTTGTCGGCGATGAGCAGGCGCACCGAGTCGGAGGCCTTGGCGATACGACCAGCGGCGTTGATGCGAGGACCGATGAGAAACACCAGGTCGCTGACGGTAAGCTCACGGGTCAGCACGCTCTCGTCCTCGTCAATCTGTTCGTCGTCACGGCGGTAGATATTGGCATGTTGCAGAATGGCCTCGATGCCTGGACGTGGTTTCTTGTTGAGTTGCTTCAATCCGAAATGGGCCAGCACGCGGTTCTCGCCCGTGATGGGAACGATATCGGCAGCGATACTCACGGCCAAGAGGTCGATAAGCTCATAGACTTGCTCGATGGTACCCAGACCTCGCATCGACAGGGCGGTAACCAGCTTGAAGCCCACGCCACAACCCGAGAGCTCGTCGTAGGGATAGTGGCAGTCGAGGCGTTTGGCGTCGAGCACGGCCACGGCATTCGGGATGACATCGCCCGGGCGGTGGTGATCACAGATGATGAAGTCAACACCACGCTCGTTGGCATAGTCGATACGCTCGTTGGCCTTGATGCCACAGTCGAGGGCGATGACCAGCTTGAAGCCGTTCTCGGCCGCATAGTCGATACCCTTGAAAGAGATGCCATAGCCCTCTTCATAGCGATCGGGGATGTAGAATTCAATTTTCTTCTTCTTGAAGAAAGGCTTGAGGTAGGTGTAGACCACCGCTACTGCCGTGGTGCCGTCGACGTCGTAGTCACCGTAGACCAAGAGCTTCTCTCCGTTATTGATGGCTTGCAGCACGCGGTCGACGGCCTTGTCCATGTCCTTCATAAGGAAGGGATCGTGCAACTGCGAGAGCGAGGGACGAAAGAAAGTTTTGGCCTCCTCATAGTTTGTGATTCCGCGTTGGACAAGCAAAGTGGCAAGGTTCTCATCAATGTTGAGCACCTTGACAATCTCGTCAACTTGCTGTTTGTCAACAGGTTCGTGTAAAATCCACTTCGTATCCATCCGCGTAGTTTTGAATCGGTAAAAATAAAAAGAAAAATCATACCTCCCAATGGTTTTTGCAGTTTATAATCAACATTTCTTTTATCGCGTTCATTCTCAACCAATTATTTTTACATTTTTTTTCGCGATTCTACATAAGCGTTTTTATTTCAAAATTGTTGAAATCTTTGTTCAAAAAAAATGCAATCAACTCTTGCGTGGTTTTCAGTTTTTTGGTATTCTTGCAGTTTAAAATCAGCAAATTCTTACACCCTTGAAAAAGATTAGAACTGCTTTAATATCAGTCTTTTATAAAACCGGTATTGACACCATCGTCGACTTGTTGAAGCAAAACGGCGTGCAGATCTACTCCACTGGAGGCACCTACGATTTCATCAAGCCGCTCGACCCGTCGGTGAAGACCGTTGAGTCGCTCACGGGCTACCCGTCCATCTTGGGAGGCCGTGTGAAGACCTTGCATCCCAAGGTATTTGGTGGCATCCTGGGGCGCACCCAGCTGGAGTCGGACCAAAAGGAGATGCAGGACTACGACATCCCTGCCTTCGACCTTGTCATCGTCGACCTCTATCCCTTCGAAGAGACGGTGGCCAAGACCGAAGATGCAGCTGCCATCATTGAGAAGATCGACATCGGCGGCATCTCGCTAATCCGCGCCGGCGCGAAGAACTTCAACGACGTGCTCATCGTGCCTTCGCAGAAGTATTACGGCGAACTCATCCAGCTGCTCAAAGAGCAACATGGTGAGACCTCCATCGACGACCGCCGTCGTTTTGCCACCTACGCTTTCGGCGTCAGCTCGCACTACGACAGCGCCATCATGAACTGGTTCGCCAAAGACGACGCCAGCAAGCCGCTGCGCATCAGCGAAGAAGAAGGCACCACCTTGCGCTATGGCGAGAACCCACATCAAAAAGGAACCTTCTACGGCGACCTTGATGCGCTGTTTGAGAAGCTGCACGGCAAGGAGCTGGCGTACAACAACCTGCTCGACCTCGACGCAGGTCTCAACCTCATCCGTGAGTTTGACGACACCACCTTCGCCATCCTCAAGCACAACAACCCCTGCGGCATCGCCTGCCGCCCGACCGTGAAAGAGGCATACCTCGCCGCTTTGGCTGGCGACCCTGTCTCTGCCTTCGGCGGCGTGCTGGTGTGCAACCGCCCCATCGACATGGCTGCAGCCGAAGAGATCAACAAGCTCTTCATCGAAGTCATCGTGGCGCCTGACTACAACGACGGCGTCCTCGACCTGCTCTTCTCGAAGAAGAACCGCGTGGTGTTGCGCCTCAAGGCCGACCTCTATAGGCCTCAGACGGTGAAGACCGCCTTAAACGGCTACCTCGTCCAAGACCGCGACCTCCACACCGAGACCGCTGACGACTTCAAGGTCATCACCACCAAGGCACCTACCGCTGACGAAGTAAACGACATGATCTTCGCCAACAAGATCGTAAAGCATAGCCGCAGCAACGCCATCGTCCTCGCCAAAGGCAAGCAACTGTTTGCCTCGGGCATCGGGCAAACCTCGCGCGTCGACGCCCTGCGCCAAGCCATCGAGAAGGCCCGTTCTTTCGACTTCGACCTCAACGGCGCGGTATTAGCCTCAGACGCCTTCTTCCCCTTCAAGGACTGCGTCGAGCTGGCCCACGAAGCGGGCATCACCGCCATCGTGCAGCCTGGCGGCTCGGTGCGCGACCAAGAATCCATCGACTGCTGCAATGAAAACGGTATCAGCATGGTGTTTACCGGATTCAGACATTTTAGACATTAAAATATTGATTAACTGACAACTGAACAACTGAC
>JAEEGL016448664.1_pt1 | contig 12466 bp, 5 predicted proteins | sample 9134231 | NCBI WGS metagenome assembly JAEEGL01 (sample SAMN16246548, study PRJNA631951) | gut metagenome | biome: gut microbiome; feature: rumen; material: fiber-attached | host: Bos | place: Iran: Karaj | collected 2018-10 | reverse complement strand
TATAATCTCTTCACCTTTTAATAATGTTATATAGTTATCACTAAAGTTTGTGTTCTCGGCATATAAATATAAATCCTTAATAAATGTATTAGCGGTAATTCTAAATGTCCTATCACTAATCTTCGTAATAGTGGGTTCTGCTTTAAGATAATTGATATCTTTATCTTTATTTCTTTGATAAATATTTTTAGAAATCACATTTCCACTTTCATTTTTTAGGATGGCCACTAATAATTCGTCATCTTTTTTTAAAGGTGAGTCAAAACGAATCACACAAGTCGTGGATGTCTTTTTAGTGAAAATCTTAATTTCTTTTTTATCAAATATTTTATTATCAAAATTGATATGTTCATAAGAAATAATATAATCTTTCTTTTGATTTAAAAGATTAGAAATCTTTATGGTGATGACATCATCTTTCTCGCTTATGATAACTAATTCATTATTAAATGCCCTTTTTAGGTAGTAATAAGCGGGTTTTAAGGTAAAGTCATAATCTAACACTGAACAGGAGATAACGGGCCAGCAATCGTTAAATTGCCAATAGATACCTCCATGGCATTTAGACATATTGCTTTTTAAATGTTCAAAACAATATTTAACTCCTCTTGCTTGATATAGTTGAGAGAGATAAATATATTCTTCTAAATTCTTATAGGGCTTGAATTCATTTTCTAAAGCATTGTTGATTCTTTCAAAATTGCCATTACGTTTGTTATGAGCTTCTAATTCATTGCCAATGTATTTTCTTAATGTGTCATGAGAGGGCAATGACCACATCCCAAACTCTGATAACATCGGTGGATATATCTCACCATATTTCTCATAAGGCTCATTGCCATTACCCACTTCCCAGTAGTGAACGTCAAAAGTATTGGGATCGTTTGGTCTATTGAAAATCGGATCTAAATTTGTGGGAGAACTGTGCAAATATTGGTTATTTGTGAGGTTTTTGACGATATTTGGCACTTCTTCTAAGAACATTTTAATAAAGTGTTTTTTGAATATTTCTTCATGTCCATTGAGCGCGGATTCATTCTCATTGTTACCACAGATTAATAGTAGTGATGGATGATTTCTTATTCTCTTAACTTGATATTTTATTTCATCTCTCACAAGAGACATGAATTCTTTATCTTCATAGTTATAGGCAGCATCGGCAAACATCAAATCTTGCCAGAGGAGAATACCTAGTTCATCACATCTTTGAAGTAGATAATCACTTGGATAATATCCTCCACCCCAGATTCTTATCACATTAGCGTGACAGTCTTTAATTAACTCTAGTGTCTTGTTGGTTCTTTCTTTATTCACTAGCGTTAAAAGACTATCTTCAGGGACATAATTAAACCCTTGAAGGAACATCTTTATTCCATTGATGGTGATAGAGAAGTCTCTACCTGAATCAGTTCTTTCAAAATTGAATTCAATATTTTTAAAACCAATCTTGTATGCATATTCATTTTCATTAGTTTTAATCACTAATTCATAAAGAGTTTGTTCTCCATATCCATTTGGATACCAAAGCTTATAATCTTTAACAACAAATGAGAATTTATTATTCTCTTTTAAGGTATCAATGGAATGACAAATAACTTGTTTATCAAGTAGTAATGAAACTTCAATTGTGGAATCATTATTTTTGACATAGTCAATATTCAAATCTAACTTCAATTCTTTATCATTTAAGAATTTATATTCATATTTAAGTGAATCTAAGAATCCTTCTTTTGTGGACAAAATATATATCTCTCCGAGAATACCCATATCTGGTAGGTCTGGCGCCCAATCCCAACCAAACATATAATTAGGTTTTCTTATGACGATGGATTTGGGATTGGTTTCACTATAGGTCTTGAATAATCCTTTGTCATCATAGTTATTGATATATTTGTAATTAGATTCAAAGTGTATCTCGATAGAGTTATTTTCCTTTAAGGTTCTGCTATCTAATTTAATCTTTTGAGGAAGATGAAAATCCTTGCTATCAAAAATGTGATTTCCATTGATAAAAATAGAGGCAATTGTGTCTAAACAATCAAAACATAAATAATTAAAATTATTTAATTCTTCTTTAGATAAAGGAAATGATGATTTAAAAATGTAATCATCTTCAAGATATTTTTGTACAGATTTTTCGTTATCTTTATAGTATGGATGTGGAACGATTTTCTTTTCTAAAAGTGTGGATAAAACTGTGCAAGGGATTTTGCTTTTGAATGGTCCGATTTTTGTAGAAGAGATTTCCCAATTATTTAGCAATATCTTCATTATCGTTTATCCCTTTATTATCCTTTTTATTTATCTTTTTAAATTTAAGAGGAGAACATCCCACACGATCAATAAATTTGGAATAAAAATTACTGATAGAGGTGAAACCACATTCCACGATGATGTCAGTCATCGAATAATTGGTTTCTAATATTAACTTTTTAGCATATTCAATTCTTTGATTAATGATGAAATCTTGAATGGTAATTCCATATTGTTTATGGAAGATAGAACTGGTGTAGTATTTGGAATAACCAACATATTTGGCGATTTCATCTAAGGTGATCTTTTCGGTAAAATGATTTCCCTTTTGTATGAAATAAATGATTTTAGTCACTACTTGGTTTTCATTTAGCGCGTTTGCGCTATCTAATCTTAAAAAATAATTAAAGACTAATTCGACGATACTAGCCTTTGCATCGAGGAATTGATCATGGTCTTTTTCAATTTCCTCTTCTAATAAATCAAAAAGATACTGGAATTTCAGAAATTCCTCATCATTGAGATTAATCACTAATGGGTTCTTTAAAGAATGGACCATCTTAATAATCCATTTTGGTAACACTGAAGGTATAACTTTAACGTGTCTAATAGTGATGCCATCAGAATGTATTTTATGATAGTCAAGTGGTCTTAAAAGATATATATCTTTTTTCTTTAATTCTATATATGCTCCATTAAAAAGCTGACTACCATGACCTTCGGTTATTAATTCCATCTCGTAGTGGTCGTGGTAGTGGAGAGGATAGTCATCAACAGGCCAAAAACGCCCGCTGACATTGATATCTTTAAGGTCTTCTTTGATGTAGAAAATATCTTTTTTGTTCATAAAATCATTATAGTAATACCATAATTTAAACGCAACAAAACGGAATATTTAGATAATAAGTTTATTGTATATATACATAAAAGATTTAAAATATTAGTAAGAAAATATTGATTAGGAAACAACAATGAAGAAAAAAATCATTTCTAAATTATTCGTTGTCCCTGCGGTTTTAGGCCTTGCTGCCGGATTTTTTAGTTCAATTCACTCAAGCGCTTTTTCTATCGCGCAGGCAGATGACGTCACTCGGGTGCAAGGAAGTTATTGCTCCACAAACACTAATAGTAATTCCTCAGTTGACAACTTGTATTTCAATATGTTGGCCAATGACGCTCCATATCATCCTGACTGGTCCAACAGATATCGTCCTTTAAGTGATGATTGTGTAACCATTACCAGAAATGGTGAAACTCATAATCTTGCCACTAATAGAGCGTGGGATATGATTGCTAAATATAGTGAGACCGGTTACTGTTTAGTGACATGGATGATGGGTGACTATAAACCACAGCCTGGCGATATCTACACTATCAAAGGTGATTTTGTATCCAGAGATACTGATGGTAGTGATCCTATTGATGGCAAATTCATTCTCAATATTAAAGAAACATCCTTTATTTATTCAAAACTCCAAGATAAAACCTATTTTGCCGCTTTACCACAAGTGGTCGCTGATGGTGGAACGGTGTCCATGCCTTTATATGCTGACCAAAATTGGGCTTTCCAAATTGATTTAAATAGTTTGGAACAATCTGATGCTCCTGTTACCGGAGAATCATTTAGCAACGATTATGGCTATTATCCAACCAGCGCTGAAGATGTTTTTATCGATGGTGAACCAGTCGCCAAAGTTGAAAAGCAAGCCTTTAGAAGAAGAGATAGTTGGGGTTATACCTTCTATGTCTGCGCTCTTGGTGATATGCAAGGTTGGAACAATATCGTTCAATTAGATTCTCTCGTGGTGTTTGATGGAACCTTTGTTTATAAAGGTGATGTCACATTATCAGAGAATAGAAGAATGGGATTCTCCTTGAGTGAAGCCGCACTCCATAAGATTGGCAATGGTGTGAATGATTATGAAGTGGTTAACTTTAGACCATTCTTAGTTAATAAGATATTATCCAGTTATGATATTCATAACTATTCAGATGAAAACGCTTTAACTGTATCTGATATTTTAGATAACGTTGAAACAGATTTAGCGGCACCCACAACCGTCAAAGCGGTTTATGTTAAATACAATGAAATCGTTGCTACATTAGACGCTATTGAAATGGATCCAGAAGCCGCGGCTAGATATTTAGAAGAATTAAAAGCCGCCGCGATTGAAGAAATCAATAATTATGTTGATTTAGATAATTATTTCCCTGCTGAACAAGCAGTTATTGCTGGTTATATCTACGCCTGTATCGCTGATATTAATAGCGCTACTACTAAGGCCGAAATCAATTTAGCTCTTAGTTCCGCGAAAGCCAACATCGATGCTGTCAAAGTTAAAAAGACTGTGATGACCGAAGCTGTTGAAGCTCGTAGTTCTGGCTATGAAGAATTCTTGGCTGTTTATAACAGAGTGTCTTTAAATGACTTAAATGTTGATAATCAAGTCTTCCATGGTCGTCTCCAAGATAGACAAAATGATTTCAAAACCAATCCATTAGATAATGAGATTAGAAATACCTTTGTTCCTGTTAGTGGCAACGAAAACGGCAATGTTATTTTCCAATTTAAATATATGAGTAACGCTACTCCTGTTGGTGGTGCAAACTTCTGCGCCAATTTAAGAGGCAGACCATATTATGGTTATAAATTTAATTTAGGAACCAATACCTATGGTTTCTATGTTGAAGTGCTTTCTGAATCAGGTAGTCAGTTCTTGGGTGGTACCGAAAATTCCTTCCCACTCAACACTGAATTAAGTGTGGAAATTGGTGCTGTCGATTTAATCGATTATGACATCACATGGTTATTTGTTAAAGTTAATGGTGCGTTCAAACTTAGCAAAGTCGTAGATTCATTAAGTTTCTGTGTCAATCCCCGTGTGGCTCTTTCACCGAATGATAACAACGATCAAACAAATGACTATGAAGGTACTACAAGTATTACTAATTACAATAGTGATGCGGAAATTAATGAAGGTGCATATTTAGGTACCTTTAGATTAGGCAATCAAAATGACACCAAGAATTATATCAATGTCCGCATGGACGTTAATGATATTCCTTATGATTCTTCTGAACCGGCAGAATTATATTCTTTCGATGCTTCTCAAATGAAATTAATAAGTGGTGATAGTACCACAGAAATTAGCAAATATCATTTGCCATCAATTCAAAAGTATGGCGCGTCTGACTATAGAATTATGGTTTCTTCATTCGTAGATATGATTGATAATGACCAAATTGTCATCCAAGGAACATTTACATATTTTGATGGTCAAACAGGTAATAAAATGTCTGTTACCTTTGGTAAATGTACATTTGTTTATCAAGATGGAACATGGGATCAAGTTTTTACCTTAGAAGAAATTAAAGAAGATGCTTGTAAGAGATTAGAAACCTATGTTGATTTGTCTTTATACGATGAAGAAGATGTAGCGTCTATTAATCAAATCATTAGTCAAGGTAAAGTGGCGATTAATGCTTGTACTTCTAAAGAACAAGTTGAACAAACACTCAATCAATATATGACACAGATTGATGGATTTAAGACCACATTTAGAAAAGCTCAAGAAGCCGCGATTGCTATTGTTAATGCTTATAAGAATGACCAACTTGATCAATATCGTGAAGATGAAATCAACGATATGAGAGAGTATAAAGATGACGCTATTGAGGCTATCAATAATGCGTTAACTTATGAAGAAATCAACGCAATTGTCGAGGATTTGATGGCAAAAATCGATAGATTAAAGACAAAAGATCAATATGAAGCTGAAGAATTAGAAGCGGCCAGACAATCTGGTATTCAAGAGATTCAAAACTATTATGGCAGCATTGATTTAAGCAAATTATCTGAAGCTCAAAGAGATCAATTGAATAAAGACACCGCCTTAGCCATTGAGGCTGTCAAAGCGGCGACTACTATCGAACAAATTAACAGTATTGTTGAACAATATAAGACCTCCCATGTTTATGGTGGTCAAAAGTCTAAGGGTTGTGGTGGTAGTCTTGTGACTACAGGCTCCCTCATTTCCATTATGACTTTAATAGCATCAGCATTACTTTTAACATTGTTAATAATCAAAAGAAAGAAGGCTAGATAAAATGAAAAACAAAACCTTTTTATTACTCTGTGTCACTTCATTAGGATTGTCTCTTATTACCTCCGCATGTGCGGGGCGTAAAAGGAGAGGCGACGATGACCAAGAGGACCCCACGAAGGCAAATATTACTGTTGGTACATTAGATAAAGGTATCGGTACGGCTTGGTTAGAAAATGCGGCGAAAGAATTTGAAGAACTCTATAAAGACGCGACCAATTTCCAAGAAGGCAGAGTGGGTGTTAAAGTCTCTGTTAAAGGAAGTACTCAATACAATGGTTCTTATTTAGAGACCGCTTCTTTAAACCATGATATTTACTTTACCGAAGGTATTGCTTATCGTGAACTTTCAAAGAAAGGCAAGTTCATGGATATTACCAGCATCGTTAATGAGAAGCTTACCGATTATAGTGAGAATAAAACCATTATGGAAAAAATCGATTCCACAATGGCGGATTTCCTCACTGTTGATAATAAAGTTTATGGCATTCCATTTTATGATTCTTTCTATGGCATGGTTTATGACATAGATTTATGGAATGAACAAAAGTTATATCTTTCTAAAGGCGGCCAGTTCGTTAATAAGAGTGGCGACTTATCATTAGGTACCGATAACCAAGCAGGCACTTTAGATGATGGTTTACCATCCACATATGAAGAATTTGATAAACTCATCAAAAAGATGTTAGATAAAGGCATCATTCCATACCTTGCTTCTCAAAGAGGTATTGAATATACCGCGAACTATTTATATAACGTCTTTGCTGATTACGAAGGCTTAGACAATATGAAACAAAACATCACATTAAGTGGTACCTCCACTGATTTAGTGGACACCATTGCGGAAGATGGCGCGATTACCTATAAACCAGCGACTGCCATCAGTGAAGATAATGGCTATGAACTTCAGAGACAAGTTGGCCGTTATAAAACCTTAAAATTCTTCAATGATGTTTTGGTGAATAATCCCAATAACTACAATCAAAAATTAGAGGCCACCCATACTGGTGCTCAATCTTCATTTATCAATGGCCATCAATTAGGCAAACCTATCGGTATGTTGATTGAAGGCTCCTGGTGGGAAAATGAAGCGAAACACGCCTTTGAAACTTATATTGACACCTATGGTGCGGATCAAAGACATAATTATGCGATTATGCCTATTCCATTTGAAAATGCGGAAAAGGCCGCAGCGTGTAATTACAAACACACATACTTATCTTTATCTCAATCATTTGGTATCGTTTCTAATTCCGCAAAGAATAAAGACTTAGCGTTAGAATTTATGAAATTCTTACACACCGATAAGATGCTCTCCGCTTTTACTAGAGATACTTCTATTACTAGACCTCTCAATTATGAGATTAGCGAAGCGGATCAAGCGAACTTAACAACTTACGCTAAATCATTAATTGATTTAAAGAAAAACTCTAACGTTTTCTATCCTTATTCCAGCAATCAATTCCAAATTGATAACAACTTATATTTCAATGCCTTTAACTGGACATGGAATACCACAATTAATGGAACGACTTATCGTCATCCATGGATGTATTTCACTACAGTGAAGAATCCTTCCGTGACCGCCTACTTTGATGGTCAATATACTTATTTCAGAAACCTCTGGAGTTCATTACAACGATAACCATTAATGGAAAGAAGAAAAGTTAACCGTAAAAACCGAATGCGCATTAGGAAGGGTGATCTACTCTTCTACATCATTCTTTTAATCATCCCTTTAGTGCAGATAGCGGTGTTCTATTTTGGTGTTAACTTTCAATCTTTCTTTATGGCCTTCCAAAAGAGAGTCGGTGGTGAATACATCTTCGACATGTCCTCTAATATAGGCCTCTTTAAAAACGATATTTCCCGTAGTGGTTTTTGGCGGATGATTGGTAATTCATTCGCTGTCTATTTATTTACTTCCTTAACCGGAACATTCTTAGCTTCTATCTTTTCTTATTACATCTATAAGAGGAGAACTTGGGCGAATTTCTTTAAATTTGCCTTATTTTTGCCGTCAATTTTGCCCGCTTTATTATTGGTTATCATGTTCCAAATCTTCGTATCTAACGCGATTCCGGCATACACTCAATACTTAACGGGATTAGAAGTTCCTGACTTTTTAGGAACATCTTATTCTGGAACACAGATTAGATTTGTAATCGTTACCATTTATTCCATTTGGATTTCCTTTGGTAGCCAAGTTTTAGTGTATACAGGGGCAATGGATCAAATTCCTCAAGAAGTTATTGAAGCCGGTCGTATCGATGGTACGAATAGCTTTACTGAATTCATCCACATCATCTTCCCCTCTATCTTAGCGACAGTGGGAACATTCTTGATTGCGGGTGTAGCTTCGATATTTACTAACCAAAACCATTTATTCTCATTCTTTAACTGGAATGAGATTAATGAAAATGAATACACGATAGGTTATTACCTATATCGTTTAGTGTATTTAGATAATTCTCACTCTGGATATTGTTATGCATCATTCTTAGGACTTATTTGCACAGTCATCGTGGTGCCTCTTTCCTTTGCGGTGAGAAAGATTGTGGAGAAGGCCACTGAATAATGAAAAAGATAGTTTTGAGCGCTCCAAAAAAGAAGAATAACGGCAAGCCCACACCCGTGACGATTGCAATTTTCGTTTTACTCATCATCTATGTCATCGTCTTAGCGGTCCCTATCCTTTGGTCAATCATTGCTTCATTTATGAACAATACTGACTTCAATAACTTCTTTGGAACCTTAAAGTCATTTAAAAATGGCATTCATTATACATTTGAGAATTTCTCATATGCTTGGAACAATTTAGAAGTTGTTTCCACAACATCAGATAATGTCTTCTTAATCCCTGATTTATTAATCAATAGTGTGGTCTATGCTTTCGGCTGCGCCCTAGCCTTTACTTTATGTCCAGTCATTGTGGCATATGCCTCCGCAAGATTTAAATATGGTTTTTCTAAAGTTATCTATGGCTTTGTCATCATCACTATGGCGTTACCAATCGTCGGTAGTATGGCTAGTGAGATTAGAATGCTACAAAACATCGGTATCTTTGATACATTCCCGGCGATGTTTATTTTGAGATTTAATTTCTTAAGTATCTATTTCTTAATCCTTTATGCGCAGTTCTCATCTCTTCCCATGGATTACACTGAAGCCGCGAAGATTGATGGTGCTTCGAATTTTAGAATTATGATGCAAATTATTATTCCTCAATCGCTCAATACGATTGTGACCGTCTTTGTCTTATCCTTTATCAGCTATTGGAATGATTACCAAGTTCCACTTTTGTATTTACCCAGTTATCCAACAGCGGCATTTGGTATTTATGACTTCGTGAGAAATAGCGCGGGTGCGGGTGCTTATATCCCCACTCAACTAGCGGCCACACTGATTATGACTCTACCAATTATTGTTGTCTTTATTATATTTAATAAAAGAATTCGTGTCTCCGTGGCAATGGGAGGTATTAAAGGCTAATTATGAAACATCGTAACATATTGTTATTATCTGTCTCACTAGCTTTAGGCTTAGCTTCCCTCAGTATTTTTTCTAAACAAGATAGCATTCGCCTTTTAGCGGACGATGAGAAAGAGATTATCCATCTCGGCGATAAAGTAACCATCGAAGAAAGAAAACTCGTCTATAATGGCCAAACCAAAGATGTAAAAGGTAAAATCATCACTCCTAGTGGCGCCGCTTATAGCGGGAGAGAATTCACCGCGAAAGAACATGGTAATTATGAAGTAGTCTATGAAGGATACTTTGGTCACCATTTAGAAAAGAGAAGTGTGAATTATGTCTGTCAAAGAAGAAGCACAGACTATTTTGAAGTGAATGAATCCGCAACTTTAGGTTATGGAGAATTTAGACATAACACCAATAAGTTCTTCCACCAAGGCGTAGCGGTGGAATTTAAAAATGGCGCGGAGATTAAATTCAATGTCCCATTAGATATGAACGATTTCTTAATCCCTCAACATATTGAACCAGGGAAGACATATTTAGATGCTTCTACGGGTAAAGACGCTAATTCATTGATTGATTTTATCGTCGATCCAGAAGTGCAGATGACTTATGATTTCACCGCCATATTAGTGAAGTTAACTGATGTCGATGATCCTGATAATTTTGTGGAAATTCGTGTCAAAGAGTCAGGATTTACCGATCCTCAAGCGGGGGCATTAAGCTACGCAAAAGTCGGCTTTTCTGGTGGATTTGCCGGTGGTTGGGAATATAACTGGCAAACTGGTATCCCTGGAGATGGTAAACTTGGTGTTTCCGGAACTGGTATCGCTTTATCGTTCCAAGGACAACCATATCAAGATATCTTACATTCTGGTCAATTCTTATTGGACTATACGAATAAGAGATTCTATACTTACCCGGGTTCCTTGTCTCATAACCAAGTATTCTTCATCAATGATTTAGATGAACCAAACTTCTATAAGAATAATGGTTGGAAAGGGTTTACCTCTGGAAAATGCTATGTGAGCATTATGCCTTATAACTTTACCAATGCGACAGGCAGAATGATTATTAAATCGGTTGGTAAATATAACTTTGAGTCATATGAAATGCCTGATGAACAAAAACCAATTATCAATATCGATTATCAAGGTTACAAGAGAACCGCGCTTCCTAAAGCTTTAGTGGGTTCTTATTATCCAGTCTTTAATTGTTCTGTTTCTGATAATTATGACGCTGATTTGATCAGTGATATCAGTGTGACTTATAGAGACACTGTGAATAACAAAAATATCAATATCACTTTTGAAGATAACAAATTCCTAGTTTCTAAAGAAGGAACTTATTTCATCAACTATACTGCAAAAGATAGAAGTGGGAATATTGCAGACACTGTATCTTTAAGAGTTGATACTGTCAATGAAGCTAGTCCAATTGAGATGACATTACCCACAAATGAGATAGATTGCTTTGTTTTAGATGAAATAACACTTCCTAATATCGAAGATATAACTACTTCTGGTGGCCTAGGTAATATCAATATCTCTTATCAAATAGTCGATCCTGATAATCAAGTAGTGGGATTAAATGGTCCCTACCTTAAACTAGAAAAAGTTGGCCAATATCATGTGGTCTATACCGGCACCGACTATATCGGTGAACAAGCCACAAAGACTTTGACTATCAATTCTCAAGGATTAAGTGAACCAAAATTTGTTTCTAGCGTTAGCTTACCAAAAGCGGTTATTAAAGGCTTTACTTATGCACTTGAAAATGTTCAGGCTGTAGAAACTGTTAATAATCAATTAGTAAATATTACTCCTACGATTAAAATTAATGGTCAAACCTATAGCGGATCTCTTATTGCTTCTGGTGACCAATTAGTGATTGAATATATCGCTCAAGGTAGTACCGACACCAAAACTGAAACATTTACTGTTCCAGTTATCGATGTCAGCGATCCGACATATGTTCTTGATGAGGCTAAGTATTTCTATAGCGATAATATTACTGCGGTGATGAATCAAGATGATGTCACATTATCATTGAATAATGATGCCTCAACCTTATTTATCAATAAGTTAGATGCCGCCTCTTTTGCGGTCGATATTACCAATATTGAAAACTATGACAATTATGAATTTATCTATTTCAAATTGATTGATGTGGATGATATCGATAAAACCGCAACCATCAATATCGATGTAGCGAATAAAAAAGTTAGTGTTCCTGGCACTAATAATCTAGATTATTCCTTATCTCAAAATAATGACCAATTCTCCATTTCTTACAATGATGTAAATAAGAAAGTATTTGATACTTTAGGCAAAGAACTAACTACTTTATCTATCGATGATAATGGCAAACCATTTAATGGATTTAAGCACGGTTTATATCTAGAGATTGGCTTTACTGGAGTCACTGGTGAAACCAAGGTCAAAGTTAATAAAATCAACAATCAAACCTTAGGATATAAAGAAGGTTCTGGTGATGAAGGTAATCCCACAATTAGATTAGATTCTGCCTTTATTGCTAACCAAATTTATGGTGATAATTTCTTCTATCCAACCTTTGAAGCCTATGATGTTTTATCGGAGATTGATGAAGCTAAAATAACCATTTCTAAACCT
>JAEEGL014461069.1_pt1 | contig 12466 bp, 6 predicted proteins | sample 9134231 | NCBI WGS metagenome assembly JAEEGL01 (sample SAMN16246548, study PRJNA631951) | gut metagenome | biome: gut microbiome; feature: rumen; material: fiber-attached | host: Bos | place: Iran: Karaj | collected 2018-10 | reverse complement strand
TAATATTGAAAAAGATATTGCTTGTTATATTAAAAAAGAATTTGATAGAAAACATAATCCAACTTGGCATTGTGTTGTTGGTAGAAATTTTGGTTCTTATGTTACTCATGAAACTAAACATTTTATTTATTTTTATTTAGGTCAAATTGCAGTTTTATTATTTAAATCTGGTTAATCATTTTTTAAAAATTAATTGAAAAAAATAATCAAAAATAAAAAAAAAATTTTTATTTAAAAACATTCATTTTATTTTAAGTAAATTAATATTTTAAAAAAATTATCATAAATGAAGAATAAAAAAATATATTAAATAATTATTTAATAACAATTATTGAAATTTAAAAAATAAATAATTTTTTTTATTTAATTATTAAATCAATTAATTAAAAAATTCACGTATCTAAATATAATCATTTAAAAAAAAAATGACAGATATTCAAACAGAAAAATCATTTCAAAAACAAGATGGAATAAACATAAATAACAAATACCTTTTATTTGGTGATGAGCTTCCATCAAAAAGTTTGATTACAAAATTAAAAAATGCACAAAAGAAAAAAAGAAAAAAAAGAATGAAAGCAATAAGATATTTTAAAAAAGTAGGATTAGGATTTAATACACCAACAGATGCAATTAAAAGTAATTATGTAGATAAAAAATGTCCTTTTACAGGTAATATTAGTATTAGAGGTAGAATTTTAAAAGGAATGGTTTTGTCTTGTGGAAAAATGAAAAATACTATTATTGTCAGAAGAGATTATTTACATTGGGTTAAAAAATATAGTAGATATCAAAAACATCATAGTAATATTCCTGCTCATTGTTCACCTGCTTTTAAAAGAATTTCTGAAGGTGATATTGTTACTATTGGACAATGTAGACCTCTTAGTAAAACTATTAGATTTAATGTTTTACATGTACAATTTAATATGATTTTTGGTTCTGTTAAAAAACAATTTAAATTATTCTAAAAAAATAAATATTTTTGATAAAATAAATGAGGTTTAACTGATAACAGAATGAATAAATTTTTTTATTTAATTTTTTTTTTTTTTTCAAATTAATATAAAAAAAAAGAAAATTAAAAATAAGTTTTTATGTATATTGTTTTTAATTTAGATATATTGTTGTTGTTGAATATCTGTTGTAACTGCTTTAGCCATTGCTTCCTTATTATAAGGAGTAATAAATGAAAGAATTAGAGAATCATATCCAGTTGAAATTAAATAATTATTATCATAAGTGTAAGCAAGTCCAGAACAAGTTTTAGAATGTGCAAAATATTCATTTAAAAATGCTAATCCAGCACTCATATCATAAGTTCTTATAATTCCTAAACTACCTCCTGTAGTAACATATTTACCATCATTTGATATTGTTAATCCAAAAAGCTCATCAGCTTGATCCATTTTACCATATGGATTAGAAGATAATACTTTTATTGGTTGAGGATATCTTAAATCCCATTGAGTTATTTTTCTATCTTGACCAACTGATACTAGAATATTTTCATCAATTGGACTAATTTTAAAATTATTTACACCACCTGAACTTAATTGATAAGAAGCAATTCTTTTTTCTTTTGAAATATCCCAAATTAAAATTGATTTATCTTTAGAAGTAGTCATTAAATGAACATCATCTTTAAATAATTCAACTTTAGTTACTTTTTGTAAATGTTCCTTTAAATTACTAACCATTTCTTTACTTCTAATTTCCCATAATCTAACTTCACCTCTTGAGCCACCGGTTACAACAAATTTACTTTGACTATTCATAGTTATTGCAGTAACACCTCCTTTATGTGCATTATCAATTTGCCATAATTGTTCTTCTCCATAAGTTCTATAACATCTTATATTACCATCACTCCAACCACTAATTATCATATCTTCATTAAATTCTAAACATTGTGGTATAATTGAAGGATTAATTTTTATTCTAGTAGAAACTGAGTAATCATCTAAATTCCATATTCTTATTGTACCATCTAATGAACATGTTCCAAAACGATAATGATCATCATTTAAATTAAAAAAGTTAATAATTGCATCAGTATGATTTTCATTTAATACAATATTACTTAAATCAGCTGCTCTAATACGATAAATAAAACCTTTATCAGTTGATGCAAGGAGTTGTATACCATCTTGAGAAGCAGAAAGTGAATAAATTGAACCATATAATGAAATTCTTGCTAATTCTTCACATTTTGGTTCATCAATATATAAAAGTACTAAAGAACCATCACCTCCTCCAACAACTATTTCATTTTTAGTTAAAGGTACAATTGCAGTTACTCCTTGAGCACATATAATTTTATTAAAAATAATACTACGATTTTTAACAAGTATACATACAATATCACCTGAAGTTGTTCCAGCATATAAATATTTTTGTGCATTTTTAGAAAAAGCAAGACAAATATAATTTCTAACAAAATTTCCAGTTTGAACTTCACCTTTTTCTTGTGTTCCTTGATAAGGATCAACATTCCATAAACAAACTTGGTTATCACCACAAGTAGCATATTGATAATCTCTTGTTTCATTTCCTCTTTCATCTCTAACAAAACCACCCCAAATTGCAAAGATAGTTGGAAGAGGGAACATTGGAGTAAGATTAAGTACAATATTTCCTGTTTTCATATCCCATATAAAAGTCCTTTTATCTTTAATATTTCCACATGAAAATAAAAGTCTATCATCATCTGAAAAAGCAAGACAAGAAACTTCATAATCATGTTCACTTAAAGTATAAAGAATATTTCCTGTTTGATAATCCCAAACAAAAATATCAGAATTTTCACCACTTTGACCAGAAGCAAGTAAAGTTCCATTATGTGAAAGTGCAATGCAAGTTACAACATCATCATGACCTCTTAAAATTTTTTGTTTATTTGGATCATTCATTTCTGCAATTACTATAACTCCACCTGCTATATAAATATAATCTACTAAATTAGGATGTAAAAGTAATGTATTGGGAAGAAGTCCATTATATCCCATACCATGTTCAAGTTTAATTTCAAATTTATTTTGAACTTCCATTTCTTAAGTTATTTTTTTAATTTTATTTTTTTAATAAAATATAAAAATATTTGTATTATAAAAAAAAATAATAATATAATTCATAAAAATATAAAATAATTATTTTTATTTATCTAACTTTGCATTTATATATAATAAGGAGTATCCATAAGTTTTTCTTGAACACCTTCTAATTTAACTTTAGCATTAAATTGACTACATACTTCAGCAAATTTTAATGCAGCAGGTTCTCTAATTGGTCCATTCCAATTCCAATAATAAAATGTTTGATTAAAAGTAATATTTTCCATATCTTCAAGAGGTATTCCAGTAGTATCCCAAATACAATGAAAATGAACTGGATTTGCAGTACCTTGATTCACATGTTGTGCTTGAAGATAAAATTCAAAATAATCTGGTGTTGTTACATCTGTATCAATTACAGTTCCACTTGGTGGATTTGTAACATCCTTTTTTCCTTCTTCACATTGGAAAAATTTAAGGTCTGATTTTTTATTAACTGAAATTACAGAAAATTTAGGTTTAAAATTAGTATCATATCCTCCATTATTTGTATCTCCTGAAAAAAATGCTTTAAATACTGGTAATTCATCTAAATATATTCTTTGAACTTGTTTTTCATTTCCTCCTTGTCTATATATAATTATATATTCAGGATATATTTTACGTTTATTATAATAAAAACCAATTGCATGAGATAAAAGAGAATTTAATGTTGATTGAAATTCAGTTTGTTCAGTTGAAGATTGTTTAAATTGAGTTAAGAAATTACATAATTGTTGATTATATGATGAAGTCATTACTAATTTAATTTTATTTTTTCCTATTCTAGTTGAATTAATCCCAATTATCATTGAAGGCTTAATTGTAAATTCATTAAGGATATTTATATGATATAATTCTCCTCCAACTTTTACATTCATTTGATTTAAAACATTTGAAAAATATGATAATTTTTGATTCCTACTTTTATCAAGATTAATAACTTGAGAAGGAATACCGACTTGTTCATATAAATACTTTTTAATATTTGGATAATAATTAGAAGTATTATTTGTTAAACAAATTAAAGCAATTTTTTTCTCATGATTAAAATTAATTTCTCTTAATTTGTCAATAAATTGACTTACATTTCTAACATCAAAACATTTCATTTCTGGTTTTTCAATATTTATACCTAAACATGTTGCAGATTTAATAATAGATTCTATATTTTTTTCAGCTGTATTTCTATGATCTCTTAAAGTAATACAAATCCAACTATCTCTACTAAATTCAAAAGCTTTAATTAATTTAGTTAATTTAATTCTTCCATTTTGAATTTCAACTTCTGATTCCTTAAATTGTATTTTAGGGTCTTGTAATTTTCTACCATTTAAACTTAAAAATCCATTAAAATTAGTTCCCCATTCATCACTTATTTCTTTTGGTGAAGGTTTTAAAATTTTTTCACCTGATTTATGAGGAACTTCTTTTTTTTCCGAATTAGATAATAATTTATTAATTTCTGCAATTTTATTTAATTTTTGTTGAGGTGTATATTTTTCAGATAATTTCTTTTTATAATCCATTCTTTCAACACTTTCATCATCCATTCCACATAAATAAACTAATTCAGGTATTAAAAATCTAGCATTTTCATTTTTATTATCATTATTATCAGAACCTCTTGATAATTCTTTTAATAAAGGTTGATTTCTATCTTTAATTTCAATTTGATATTGTTGTTTATAATAATTATATAAACTAATATTAATAATAGTACCATCTTGTTGTTTTAAAGGAATTTCAGTATTATCAACATTTCTTTCAGTAAGTACATCACCAATTTTATAAATACGAAAACTTCCATATTGTGCAAGTACACTTCTACCTTGAAAATAATCTCTTGCTGCAATATTAAAATCACCATTTTGATATTTTTTTTTTAATTCTTTTAATTTTTCTAATGCACTTTTTCCACTTATAAATTTAGATTTATCATTAATTCTTAAATAAAGACCTGCTTCAGTTATACAAGCAGCAGTACCATAACCTTTTAATTTATAAACACCATTTTTTAAACTTTCTCTATTTACATAATCAAAAAATGTTCTATCATCAAATCTAATAAAATTTTTATTTGCATTTAAAATTGATTTTACTAAAATTTCAATAAATGTTTTAACACGAATATCATTTTCTTTAAAACTATTAATTTTACTTAAATCAATATTATTTAAAGTTTTATTAATTTCAACTTCATATTCTTGATCATTTAATACACATAATAAAGTATAAGTTAGTTCATCATTATCAGTTGTACTACTAAAAATTGAAAATCCACTTGAAATATATGGTTGAAAAATACCTTTTAATTCTTTTGATAATTGACGAAGTATTCTTCTTACAAGTGGATAATTATCTTCTGCGACTTCTGGCTTTATTTTTACTGAATATTGTTGTGCATGTTTTTGTGATGGATTAAAATTTATTTTTATTAAATTACATAGAAGTTTAATTGATGACTCTTTTTTAGAATCTCTTAATTTTAAATTTAAAGATGGCTTTTTAACATATACTATTTTTGGACGAAATTTCTTTGAAGAAATTGATAATTGTTGAGTTTGATCCATATAATTATTTACTAATTATTAATTTGTTAAAGGAATCTCATTTTATATATTTTCATATGGATGAAAAAAAATTATTTATGATGATTTTATTTTTATGAAAAAAAAATTATATTTAAAATTTAAATTTTTATTCAAATAAATAGAAATTAAAAAACAATAATTTTTAATTTATATTTTTAAATATTAAATATTTAAATCACTATTTTTATTAACTATTGTAAAGAGAAATATTTTTTAATGTAAATAAGTGAAAAAATTTAGAATTAAGAATTAATTTTTAAATTGATTTATTTTTTTTATTTATTTAATTAATTAAATCTTTTTATAAACAATTTTTTGTTTTTCAATATTTATATTTTTATTTTTTTTAAATTATAATTCAATCCTAATTTAATGGACAAACAAAAAAGAAAAATAATATCAAATCAAAACAAAGAATTTATTCTTAATATTTTAGGTTTAATATATTCTTTTTCTGAAAATAATTACGCACATCCAATTAAACCTTCAGATTTAGAAATTCTTCTTACTTACACTTCTAAAAGAGCAAATAGAAATCTTCCTTGTAAAATAGAAATAATAAATTCATCATTTGATCCAGAGAGAGATTTAAATAATTTAAAAAGAATTGATATAGATAATAAATTTGAATATTCAATAAAAAAAATACAAGATTATCATTTAGAACTTTCATCAAAATTACAAAAAAATCAAATATTTCAGCCAAACAATTTTTCTTTTTATATAAAAGATAATGAAATAAAAGAATTTAAATTTCCAAAAAATGATAAATATGTTTTATTTTTTTATTCAAGAAAATTAGATACTCAAATATTAAATTCAATTAAAAATTCAATTAATTTCACTCTAAAAAATCTAGAATTTGCTGAAACATTTGAGAAAATATATTATATTTTATTAATAAATAAATTGGATGAAATTAATAATTTATATAATCAAGTTAATCAATCCATAAATTATTTTAAAGATAATCCTGAAAAATATAAATTAATTTTTCTAGAAAATAATACTGAAAAAAATAAACCAATTAATATATTTAATACTGATAATTTTTACTTTTTTATAATAAATTCAAATCAAAAAATAATAACTTTAAAACATTTAACATATTTTGAAAAAAAAGTAAAAAAAATAATAAATGGAGAAAATAACAAAAAAAAACCAGATTATAATATTATAATTTCAGAATTATATTCATTTTTTCAGAATATTAAAAATCTTCCATATCTTTTTTCCTTTAATTCATCTTATACAATAAAAATAAAAATAAATGATGATTTTTCATCAATAGAACCATTAAAATTGATGAATTTCAAAGCTGAAGGAGAATTAAGAACAAAAGAATATAAATACTTGAATTATATAATTGAAGATATACAATATAAATCATCATTGAATGATTTAAAAGAAATTGAAACAATTGATTTTGATGTACCTTTAGAAAATGTAATATGTACAAAATGTCAAACATTAATAGAAAATGATGAACCATTATATATATGTGGTTGGTGTAGAATTCATTTTTGTATTAACTGTGTTGAAGAACAATTAAAATTAAATTTATCTCTTATTGATTATAGAAATAATTTAATTCATCAAGGTCATAATTTAATTTATATTTCATCAAGAAATCCAGAACATCTTAAAAATATTGATTTAAATAAAATAGGAAAAAATTTATTATTTAGTGCAAATCAAGAACAATTATCATTTGATCATAAAGCAATTTGTAATGGATGTAGAAAAAATTTTGATGGATTAAATTGTAAAGTTAGATATTTATGTCTTCAATGTAGACCAGGTAAAGTAATTTATGGAGGATTTGCTGATTATTGTTATGAATGTATTAAATTAATGAGAACAAATGAACAAAGAAGAAAAGATATTGAAGATATATTAATTTTAGAAAATGATGAAATTGATGAAGAACTTAAAAATATTCCTCAATATCATTCACATTTAGAACATGCATATTTAACTATACCTTTGGCAGTTCAAGGAAATAATTATTATGTTTTTTAAAAAAATAGTAAATTTATTTGTTTAAAACAGTACTAAAATATTATTAATTAAAATTAAATAAACGTTTTTTTGATTGTTTTAGTTTTTTAAAAAAATTATTTTTTAAATTTATCCTTTTAATATTTAATTGAATCTTTTTCAATTTCTGCATTTTTAGTTAAATATTTTTTATTTCTTTCATTTTTTTCTAAATTTTTATCAAAGTTTTCTCTCATTTTATTCATATTTGGATTATAATTATATTTTTTAATATTTGGATCATTATCATAATAAAAAACATTTTTAGGTTTATCAAAGAATTTTTTCTTATCAAAACTAAGACTTTCTTTCATCTTTTTTTCATCTTTAGGTAATACATTTTTAATTTTACTTTTAATTTCTTTAACACCTGAAAATGAACTATCATTATTAATATTAGGTAAATTTTTTAATTTTTCTTTTCTTTCTCTCATATAATTATCATATTTAATATTATTTTCAGTATAATCATAAGGATCTCTATAAATTTCTTTTGTTTTAAAAGTATTATTTTCTCCTGCACCATTCATTAATTTTTCCCAATCTGAAATTCCATCTTTTTTATAAATTTGAGCATGTTCTTTATATGGTTTGTCTTTTAAATTTATAATATTATATTGTCTTGCATCTTCTTCTTTAAATCTTTGATATGAACATTTATCTTTATTTTCTTTTAATTTTCCCATATCTTTTATCATATTATTTTTTTCTACTTCATAACGCATTCCATATCTTTTTTTTTTTGCCTTTTCAGCATCAATCATTTTAGTTAATTCATTATTATCAACTGTTTTTAAAGATATTAAATTATAAATATCACTTTGACCTTTTGCACATCTTGGTAAATTTTTTTTATATTCTATTCCCCAATTCTTTTGTGATTCATTTCTTTTTTCAATAAATTCTTTTTCTTTTCCTTCATCAAAAAATCTTCCTTTAATAATATTATAATCATTATTTTTATAAAACATTTTAGCAGTTCTATATTTATTTATTTCTTTTTCAAGTTCTATTTTTTCATCATGAAATTGTTTATATTTAGTTGATATTAAATCATAATCCCTTGTTTTAACATGATTATATTGTGGTTTATTTCTTATTTTATCTAAATTTTCATTATCTTTTGGTCTATTTTCAGGTTTATCAAAATGATGTTGAGAAAATGGTAAACATGAAATTATATTATATGATGCTTTATGTGGATTTAAATTTTTTCTTGTATTAATTGGATCTTTCATTTTAGGATAATTTGGATCATTTTCAAAACCTTTTAATTTATCTTGTAAATTTATAATATCATATGTTTGTTCTATTTTTAATTGATTGTCTTTATTTTTTACAATTGTATTTATTAAATTTTGCTTTTCTTGAAATCTTAATTGATTATCATAATTTGTATCAGTATATTTTTGTAATATTGGATTAAAACTTCTATCATTTTCTTTAATTAATCTATGTGTTATTACAAATGGTTTTGGATTTTGTCCCCATTCTAAATTTGATTTACTATAATGATAATCATTTACTGCATTTGGCCAATTAAATCCATATGCTTGTGTATGATTAAAGAATTGTTGCATTTTTTTTATATTATTTTTAAGAAGTTATTTTTAATTTATTTGAATTTATTAAATAATATATTAGATAAATATTATGAAATTACAAATAAAATAAATAATGTATACGAATGTTAAAAAATTAAGAAAATATCAATTAAAATAATCTTTGAATAAATCATATTCAAAAAATTTAATGTAAATTTTATTTAATTTTTTTTAATTACAAAATTTTCTAAAATATCATAAAGTATCATTTGAAAAACCTTAAAATCTTTAAAATGGTATTTATATTATAATATATAATTATTAATAATAAATAAAAATACCATATATAACATAATAATTATAAAAAAAACTTGGATAAAATTGAAAAATAACTAATCATTATTTTTCAAACATTCCCAAGGAGTATTTCCATTTTTATTAATTAAAGTTTGATCTGCTCCATGAGAAATTAAAGTATTTATTAGGTCAATTCTATTATATAAATATGCATAATGTAATGCTGTATTTAATTCATAATTTTGAATATTAATACTACATTTTTTATCCAATAAAAAATTAATTATATAAATATTATATATTTTTATTGCTCTCATTAATAATGTATCTCCAGTATATTTTTCTTGATGATCAATATCTCTAAATCTTGAATTTCTAAAATGTTCAAAAAATAATTCAGTTTGATTTTTTTCTAATAAATCAAGTAATTTATTAAATGCTACTGTATTTGAATTTTCTTTTTCAAATTCTTGAGTTCTCATTAATGAACAATATTTTGAAACTGGATCACCTCCTATACTCTTTAATATTTCCATATCTTGTTTCCATTTTATTTTTAATAATTTTTTTCTTTTTTCTTCTAATAGTATCTTTTTTAATTTTTCTTCAGTATCATCTTTAACTAATTTTATATGAAATATTGATTCTTTTTTTAAAGGATTCCATTTATCTATTAATTTATTTGTTTCATGAAATTTAAATAAAATATTTGTTTTATTTTCAATACCTTCATTTATTGGAGACATTTTATTTAATTCTAATAAATTTTTCCTTTTCTCTGATTTTTGAATTAAATCACTTATTGAATTTCTTCTCCTCATTCTTGATATTTTTCTACTAATAAGAAATTTTAGTATTTTTTTTCTTTCTTGTATATTTTCAATATCACTTTTTTCATATGGTAAATCATTTGAAAAATAAAAATTTAAGAATTGTTTATTTGTTTTATTTATATTAGGTATTTTATAATCATTTTTAAATATTCTTGGAGAGATAGTTTTTATTGAATCTAAAATTTTTAAATTATTATCAATTAATGAAGATTTTCTATAACTAAATTTTTTTTCTTTATATTGTCCATCATAAATATAATAAACTATAAAATTGTAACAATCAAAAAAATTATTATAAATATAGTGAAAATTTGGTATTAATCTAATTTTATGTTTTGAAAAAAAAAAATTTATAATTAAAAATTCAAAATCTTTTAATATATTTATTGGAATAGATTTTTGGCAAAAATTTTTAAAAATAGATTTCATTATTTCCTCGTACTCTTTTTCTTTTTTATTATCTTTTGTTTGGTTACTTTGTTCTATAATATTATTTATTTTTTTATAAATTACATTTGTTATAAAATTCTTTTTATTTTGATTAAAATTGGTTTTTCCATAAGAATTAGTAATTATTTTCATTTTTTCTCTTTGTTTTTTTAAATATTCATTAATATTAATTTCAGGTTGTTGAATAATAGTATACTGTCTTTTTAGATTCTTTCTTAAATTAGAATAATCATCTAAAATTTCTGATAAAATTATAATTTCTTGCTTCCCATTTTTTATTGTTTTATTTTTATTTTCATTTCTACTTTTTGTATAAGTTCTTACTAAAATATTATTTTTATTATTAATTGATTGATTAAATTTTAATGTATTTTGTTTTTTTATATTTAATTCTTTTGAATTAGTTAAATTGTTTTTGGTAGTTATTACAGTTATTCTATTCACTGATTTTCTCTTTTTTTTTCCATTTGTTTTTATTTTTGGTATTATAATACATCTATTATTTGAACCACTTGAAATTTGAGAAAAAAAATCTTCATCATTATTCTCAATTAATTCATTATTCATATCACCTAAATTTTCTAAAAGAATATTTGAAAGAGAATTTGTATTATCTTCATCACTATTTATTTCATCAGTGTTATAATTATTTGAATTATCAGATTTAAAATTTAAATAATTCTTATGTGATTGATCTCTTAATGTTTTAAAATCAACTTCTTTTTTTGTCAATTTTAAAGTAATTTTTTTCTTTGTATTTCTAAATTGATTTATAGTTTTACTATTATTATGATTTAAATTATTTATATAATTTGTTGTAAAATTGTTATTAATAACTTTTGTTGATGAAGAATTTTTAGATATACTTTCATTTTCTGTTTTTGTCTGATAATGAGTCTTTTGTGTATTCATATTTGAAAATATTTTATTATTTCTTTTTTCTGACTTATGATTTGCTGAAAATGTTTTAAAATTAGGAAATTCTTCTAATGCTTTTTTTTTTTCTTTTATTGGACTAGAAAATTTCTCTTTTAAAACCTTTATATTATTTTTTAAATCATTATTTCTGCTTTTTCTTTTTCTAAAATAATTCCAAAATTTTTTTTTTTTAACTTTTTTTTTCCCATTTATTTTTGGTAATTTGTTATTTTCAAAAAAAGCAAAACTTGAATGAATACTTAAATTTTCTTCTTCATCAGAATAATATTCATTTTCCATTTTGATAAATTTTTCTATTTATCAAATAATTTTTTTTTATTAACAATAAAAAAAAATATATTTCATATATATAAATATTTAAAAAGAAATTAAAATAATAAAAGATATTTAAAAATACCAAAAACAAATAAAATTAATTTAATCTATTTTTTTTCTTTATCATCATTTTTCAAACAATTATCAATAGTTTCCAAAAGTAAATCATAAGTTCTATGATCAATTAAATCAATTTTAATTTGCAATTTTTCACTATCAAGATCTTCAATTCCATTTGGACATTCTTTCATAATTAATTTAACAACTTGTGTTAAACCATCATTTGATAAAATTCTAATTTTATCAGTTAAATTCATTTTTTCTGTCATTGATAATCCACCTTCAATATTATTAATATTAGT
>JAEEGL014224022.1_pt1 | contig 12466 bp, 10 predicted proteins | sample 9134231 | NCBI WGS metagenome assembly JAEEGL01 (sample SAMN16246548, study PRJNA631951) | gut metagenome | biome: gut microbiome; feature: rumen; material: fiber-attached | host: Bos | place: Iran: Karaj | collected 2018-10 | reverse complement strand
GCTGGGAGTCATTTTGACTGTGGGCGGAGAGAGCTTTCCCAATGGCATGAGGCCGGATTGGAAGGGCGGCGGAGCCGTTGCCACAGGCAATGGAGCGGGAAGGGACCCGCGGAACCCTGCAAAGCCGTTCTACGATTGATGTTTGTTTTGGAAAGAAACGTTTGTCCAAGAAGCAGCTGCCGTCCAGAATAAAAGATTGTAACATCGATAGATTGTAACATCGGTAGATTGTAACATCGATAGATTGTAAAATCGCTTGCTCCGTGCTAAAATAGGGCTATGAATGAAGACGGTCAGGACGAGCTTGCAAGAGACATAAGGGAAACCGTAAAAGAATTAATCGACAGCATTTCTATTCAGAACGGCCAGAATACTTCGGATTCGCACTACATATTCGTAATCATTACCGTAATTTTGATTGTTATTGCGGTAATTTTTGCCGTAATGATGGTTCAGATTTTTGTGAATTCCCGCGAGCAGAAAATTCAGAAGCAGCGCTTTAAGGCCACGATGGATATGATTAAGGACATTCACATGGCAAAGACCCAGGTTCAGGTTGCGGCCATGAGCGAGGCTCCCCAAATGCCGGAAAACGACCTTATTGATTTTGAGGAGCTGCAGGAACTTGCCGCAAAGTGTGAGAAGCTTGGGGAAAAGATAGACAGGCACACCGACCGCCAGAACAATTCAAAGAGTGTTAGCGAGCTGGTCTTTAAGGTAAGCACTGCCCTTGGCTTGGACAATAAGCTTTCTACAGTTTACTTTTGCGCTTCCATGGTCTACGATTCGGGATTTTTGGACTTGCCACAGGAGCTTTTCTTTTCGGAGATTCTTTCTTCTGCGGAACGAAAGCTTATGCGCACCCACGTAATGCGCTATTCAGAATTCCTTGACTTTATTCCCCGCAAATACTATGGGATTTTTTCTGAGGCGGCATCGTTGCATCACGAAAACATGAACGGTTCTGGCTACCCGGAAGGCCTTAGCGGTTCGGAGATTCCCCAGCTGCCAAGGATTTTGCATGCGGTGGAAAGTTACGTTTCTCTTGTTAACAGGAGAAGCTACCATAATATACTTAGCAAAAAGGATGCCATTGCGGAGTTGAGGCGGCAGTCGGGCATATACGACATGGACATAATCGATATTCTTGAAACTCTTATCTAATTTATAGTAAGATATTCCAAGCATGAAAAGCAATTTTCAAAATTCATTGTTATGAAAAGCAGCTGGAAATCAATTTTTTCTGGGAGTGGAGCCCAAAGTTGATTTCCATGTATTCCAATATATGGGAGAATATATATGTGCGGAATAGTAGGATACGTTGGCGAAAAAGAAGCTGCGCCAATACTTGTCAATGCTCTTAAAAAGCTTGAATACCGTGGCTACGACAGCGCGGGAATTGCAGTTTTTGACGGTCAGGACATTGTTGTGCGCAAGGTTAAGGGTGCGCTCAGACTGCTAGTGGAAGACGTTACCAAGCAGCTTGTCCGCCAGTCAGATAAAGACAGCGACAGTGAATGCGACAAGCGTGAGGCAGAACTGATTGCACAAATGGGGCAGTTTGTAAAAGGCTCTGTTGGAATTGGCCACACAAGATGGGCAACCCACGGTGAACCAAGCGACGTAAACGCCCATCCCCATACCAACGTTAGCGGTTCAATCGCCATTGTCCACAACGGCATTGTAGAAAACTACGCTAAGCTAAAGGCATGGCTCCAGAATCAGGGGGTAGTATTCCGCAGCCAGACAGATACCGAAGTTATAGCTCACCTTATAAACTATTTCTATGAACAGACAGGGGAAATTTTCCCGGCAGTCCTAGAAACCTTGCACCGCTTGGAGGGAAGCTATGCTCTTGGCGTTGTATGCTCAGACTTCCCGGACAGGATTATTGCTGCCCGCAAAGACAGCCCGCTTATTGTTGGACTTGGCAAGGGCGAAAATTTTATAGCAAGCGATATTCCTGCCGTTCTTGAGCACACTCGCGAAGTTTACTTTCTTGACCAGAAGCAGGTTGCGGTTTTGTATTCAGACCACGTTGACCTCTTTGACGAAGACGGTAACCGCGTAATAAAGGAGCCTTCACATGTTGAATGGGATGTTTCCGCTGCAGAAAAGGGCGGCTACTCCCACTTCATGCTAAAGGAAATCTACGAGCAGCCAAAGGCACTTACAGACACCATGAGGCCGCGTCTTGTTATGGAAGGCGGAAAACCTGTAGACATAAAATTTGACGAGGTAACAAAGGGTCAGGACTTCTGGAAGTCTGCAAAGCGTATAGTTATAACTGCCTGTGGAACCGCTTACCACGCCGGAGTTGTTGCCCGCTACGCATTCGAAGCATTTGCCCGCATGCCGGTAGTCGTGGACGTTGCAAGCGAATTCCGCTACAGGAACCCAATCCTTAACGACGATGACGTATTTATAGTAATAAGCCAATCCGGAGAAACGGCAGATACTTTGGAAGCCATGAGGCAGGCCAAAAAAGCCGGAATACACGTTATTGCCGTTACCAACTGTGTTGGCTCTACGGTTAGCCGCGAAGCTGACGACGTAATCTACACCTGGGCGGGACCTGAGATTGCGGTTGCCTCTACAAAGGCCTATACCACCCAGCTTATGTGCCTTTACATGCTTGCCCTAAAGAGCGCATCTGTTAGGGGTACTATTAGCAGCGATGAATACAAGGCCCTGCTCTGCGACCTGGAGCAAATCCCGCAGAAGGTGGAGCAGATTCTTAAAGACCAGTCAAGGGTGCAGAAATTTGTTGCAAACAACTTTAACAAGGAAAAAGTCTTCTTTATAGGCCGCCTTTTTGACAGCGCAACCAGCCTTGAATGTGCCCTAAAGCTAAAGGAAGTAAGCTACATGCACAGCGAAGCTTTTGCGGCTGGAGAACTTAAGCATGGACCTATCGCACTTGTGGACGAATCTACCCTTGTTGTGGCACTTGCTACCTGGCACGGTCTTTACGAAAAAATTGCAAGCAACATAGAGGAAGTCCGTTCACGTGGCTGTTCAACGCTTGTAATAACCCAGGACGAGGGCAAAGCCTTTGAAGGTTCCGCCAACGAGATAATACAAATCCCTGTTTGCCGCGACGAATTTGCCTCCATCCTTTCCGTTGTTCCGGCGCAGCTTTTTGCCTACTACTGTGCTGTTCACCGCGGAATAAACCCGGACAAGCCTAGAAACCTTGCAAAATCCGTTACTGTTGAATAAAAAACAGAACTGTCCAGGAGCGCTTCTTTCTGGGCAGTTTTTTTTTCTGGACCGTATTTTGTTTGCTAACCCGCTTTGCAGGGCTCCGCTACCGCTCCGGCCCGCCTGCTGCGGTCTGGCTGCGCCACCCTTCCAATCGGGGGTAGGCTTAGTCTGTATTCAAAAAAGTTTTTTTGCAAAGCCTTGTCGGCACTTTTCCTGCATTTCTTTACAAAAAACGCAAAATATAACAGGATTTTCTAACATTTTTTCTTTTTTCGCTTGAAAATATTTATTAAGTCCTTATAATATATAAGTATGAGTGGGAACAACAGGGGGACAGCTGTCCTAAAGACCGGCTATGCCTTTAACAGGGCATTTCCTTTATTAACAAGAAAAAAAGTTGAAACAAGTTTTGAACTCCGTAACTTTAAAAAGTCAGACGAAACTGCACTTGCCGCAGTCATAAACGAAACTTGGGGCTTAAAATCATCACCAAAAAATGCAGAACTCGCATTGCGCTTTGGCTACGCATACCTCTACTACAACCTTGCATATTCTTCATTCAGGGTTGTGGCAGAATACAATGGATTTGCATCAGGCATTGTTTGCGCAGGCCGCAGAAACGAAAAATTGCCCAACCTGGGCTATCTTGCAAAGGCTATATCTTATGCACTTCCGCTTTTCTTCTGCCGTGAATTCCGCAGTCAGATTGCAGCATGGAAAAAATTCTTTAAGGTAACTGCCGCAAATGAAGCAAATATGGCAAAGGAATACAAGGGAAGGCTTTATCTTTTGCTTACAAATCCCTCTTGCCGTGGAATTGGCATGGGAAAAAAGATGCTTTCTTCTGCAGAGGAATACTTTATCCTGAATGGCATGGACAGGTTTTACCTGCATACGGATACAGAGTGCAACTTTAGGTTCTACGATTCAGTGGGATACAAAAAAGTGTTCGGTTCTGTAGTTGGCAGCGGACCCAACCCCTGGGAAATCTACCTTTACGCAAACAAATAGGTCTTATTCGCTTTCCTTTTTGTTTGCATACACTTCGAGAATTTTACGCAGCCTTGCAGAATCCAGTGGCTTTGTGGTAAAGTCCGTCATTCCGCAGTTGGTTGCCTTTACAGCCGCTTCCGGGTAAGCGTTTGCGGTCATGGCAATAATCGGAATTGTCTTTGCATCGGGGCGCGTGGCGGCAAAGCTTCTTATCTTTTCCGTAGCTTCGTAGCCATCCATAACAGGCATCTGTATGTCCGTAAAGATTGCAATGTATTTTCCAACTGGAGATGAGGCAAATTTCTTTACCTCTTCGTCTCCATTGCTGGCAAGGTCAACGCTAACACCTATTTCTTCAAAGATACGGCATGCAATAGCGGCATTTATTTCGTTGTCTTCCGCAAGAAGAATTGTTCCCTCCACCTTTTTCTGGCTGCCGCTTTCCAAATCCTGAATTAAATCTTCCTCTTTTTTATCTTCGTGAACAATCTTGCCGGTCCATCTAACTTTTATGGAAGAACCCTTTCCCAGAATGCTTCTTACGCTTATTGTTCCGCCCATAAGGTCCACAAGCCTCTTTACTATTGCAAGGCCAAGGCCTGTTCCCTGAATTTCTTTTGCGCGCAGGGGGTTGTCCTCTTCCTGGCTAAAGTCGTCAAACATAACGCTCTGGAAAGAATCGCTCATTCCAATGCCGGTGTCCGTTACGGAAATTTCTATCTCGGCAAGGTCCGATATGCTATCGGCACGGTCTGCTTCATTAGCCGCAGGTTCTGCCGAAGTGCCGGCCGTGTTTGTAGAAGAGCCGTCAGTCGTCAAACCGTCAGCTTCATTTGCAGCCGCATCCGCAGAAGTGCCAGAGCTTGCCAAATCGCCCACCGCATTTGCAGAACTGCCTGTTGCATTTGCAGAAGTGCCAACCGCATTTTCAACGTCATTAGAAGCACCCGCTTTTGACTTTGCAAAGGCAGAAACCCTAAGCGTAACAGTTCCCCCCGGAGGAGTATATTTTACAGCGTTGGACAAAAGGTTCAGCGTAATCTGGTTAACGCGAATCTTATCCAACATAACAACTTCCGCCGAATCATTCTGAGTTATAATCTTATAGAAGATATTTTTTTCCGTGCACATAGGCAGGATTATGTTCCTAATTTCCTTTACGTAATCAATAAAGCTGTAGGGTTCCCTGTTAAGCTCAATCTTGTCAGAATCTATTTTGGAAATATCCAGCACGTCGTTTATAAGCGAAAGCAAAAAGCGCCCGCTGGTTGCAATCTTGTCCAGGTCTGCATTAAGGCTCTGCTTATTGTCCATGTCCTTTTTTGCAAAGTCGGTAAGATTCAAAATTGCCCCAATCGGAGTCCTAATGTCGTGGCTTATTCTGGAAAGGAACTGGGTCTTTGCTTCGTTTGCCTTTTGTGCAACAGTCACAGCCCGTCGAAGCCTTTCGTTTGCCTCCTGTTCCTCGCGCACACTCTGTGTAATGTCCGTGCGGTAGGAAAGAACAATACCTTTCTTCTGGTCAAGGAAGCTGTAGGAAAACTGCTTTGTTATTGAACTACCGTCAGGTCTTACAAAGTTGCCGGAAAAGACATACTTGCCGTTTTTGGCAGCCTGAATCTTTGGCAGGATGCTCTCCAGTTGGAACACCTCTATGAATTTTTGCCTGGTTTCTGGTGCAACATATTTTTCCGCAAAAATATTAATCAAATCGGGAAGGTTTATTTTACGCATGTTCTCTGGAAGTTCACTCTCGTTTCCAAACCAGGAGCCGTAAAGCAGAGTCGCTGTATTTTCCTTTACGTCTGCAACCGCAATATAGTCCGTAGATTCAAAGGCGGTGTGCCTAAAAATCTTGTTGTCCGTTTCCAAAAGCCTTTTCTGCGTAATGCTGCGCCTAAAATAGTAGATGAAGGCATAAGCCAGCGCAACAAAAAACAGCCCTATAGCAAAAATTGCTATGCGGTAGCGCTCAAAAAAGTTCTTGTAGTGGTTCTTTATAACTGTGTCCGCAGGAAGGGAAAATGTGCTTATCTTAAAGGAGTTCAGAACATTCTTGTCTGCAACGGAAAATTGTGGCGACTTTGCAATGCGGTGAACCTTGGAAACATCCGTTCCGCTCATAACATGCTTTGCTATGTCTGCCGCAATCCTTGCACTGCCGTAGTTGTCCGTAACACAGCCGCCTATTACGCCGCTTTCGGTAAGGTCTGTCTTGGCGCAAAAGACAGGAACTTTGCAAACGGAGCAAATGTCAAAAGCCGTCTTTTGCAAAGAATTCAAAGTGCGGTTGTGGGAAAGGTAAATGTCCGAAAGAAAAACCACCGAGCCGTGCTCCAGTGCCTCCAGCCTAGACTTAAGCGATGCGGGAACGGTATCCGTAAGATTTAAAATCTCGTAAGAGAATTTCTTGTGGTTCTCCATCACCTCTGCAATCTTCTTTTCGTCAAAAAGTCCTTCGCGCGAAGAGTCTGTAATAAAAACCAGGTGATTGGTGCTGGGAAAAAGCGAAGTTGCAAATTTTATGTTGGAAGAAAAATCCGGGTTGCCGGAAATGCCTGTCATAAAGTTGTACTTCTGAACGTCGTTCCAAAGATTTTGATCCTGAATGCCAAAATATATGATTGGAGAGTCGCCCCTCATCGTGGGGTGCTTGCACATAAAAGAAAGCGCCTCGTCTCCGCCCGTAATTATGCAGTCAAAGCCGGTCTGCCTTGTTAGCTTGCTGCGCAGGTAAATCGTAAAAAGCGAAGTGTCGTAGGTGGAATTAAAGCGCCTTGAATCCATAAATTCATAGGAAATCTCGTATTTGTCATCGGGAAGAATTGATGTAATGCCGTTTATCTGCAGCATGACAGCCTCTTCCTCCATTGAATAGGAGCTAAGAAAAAGCACCTTCTTCTTTTCCGTAATGCCGCCTTCACCTTCGGAATAAAAAGTGGCCGCAGAAAAAAAAGCGAGGAAAGTAAAAATAAAAAGCTTTTTCATAACCATTAACTTCTATTATATAACCTTTCTGCCAATCTGTCGATATAAGCCTAGGTTTCTCTTTCTTATGGACGAAGTCCTTCTTGTTCTACCATCCGTTTTTACTCTGCAATCGGCCATCATGCCCCTTGTTACGGGCTTTCCGGGGCTTACCCTCCCGGCCGGTGCTACGCACGCGCTCCGCGCCCCCTCCAATCCCGCGTAAGTCGCCAAAAAAATCCCTCCATGGATTTTTTGAGGATTGCAGAATCGCTACGCAATTCTGCATGCGCTAACCCGCCCTCCGTGGCTTGATATTTATTGGCAAGAAAGATGTAAAAATCCCTCCACGACTTGTTGTTGTGTATTCTAACGACTTCTTTTCTTATTCTTCTGCAAAATGTTAAATTTTATGGTATAATGGCAAGTGGAGGTTCAATATGTCAGATGCACTCGCGTATGTAGAAAATCAAGTATTAACATTCTCTTTGGCAGAACAGATTCATCTGCTTAATTTCGTTGCAAACAATATAAACAAAAAGACTTCAATCCTAAACAATGAGTATTCAGAAGAGGAATCTTTGCAGAAAATGAGGGAAACAAGCCTTTCAACTGTGTGGGAGAGCGTAAAAAATGACTCGTGGTGATGTTTACATGCTCGATTTCGGCATTCCATTCGGAAGTGAGCCAGGAATGCGCCGTCCTGTTGTGATAATTCAATCGGACAAAGAAAACTTAAACAGACTTAACACTAAAGTTGTAGTTCCTCTTACATCAAACACCGTAAACGCAGATTTGAGGGGCAATGTATTTCTTCCTAAAAATGAAACTGGGCTTTCAAAAGATTCTGTCGCTTTGATTCATCAGATTGTTGTTGTGGACAAATTTCGTCTTGAAGAGAAAATTTCAAAGCTCCCGAAAAATCTCCTTTCAAAAATTGAAGGTGAAATTGATTATGTAACTAAAGAATAGCTTGAAGGTGGAGCGGAAGGTGTTTATGCTTGCCTTGTCCTGTTTGTCTTGCAAAGACAGATATTCAAAAATGGAAGCTGCAAGAAGTGCGCAAGATGCTTTTGGAGTACAAATAATATGGAAATAAGAGAGCGGTTTGCCGGGCTTTTCTTTATTATACCGTTCGCGGTTTCGCTTTTGCTGCATACGCTTACGGATATAGACTTCTTTTTCTTTTTATCCTTAGTTCTTGCTTTTGTTGTGATTGTTTTTCACCATCAGTTGTATTTGCTTTTTTTTAACGATTCAAATTCAACAAGCGCCCTGTATGCGGGAAATGCCGCTTTGGAAGAAGACTATGATCCTGTGGGGCAGGATGGCAAGTATTGGGATCCGCGCAAGCTAAAGCTGTCCCAGGTTTTTGCCTTGTACCCAAACAAGAGAAGTGCGCGTCCTGAACAAGGTTCATGCGGTTTTGTCTTTACTTACAACAAATTGCTTTCTGTTGTGGAAAAAGTTGAATTTTATGACTACAGGCACCGCAAGGGAAGCTTTACCTTGTATAAGTTTTATTTTAGCCACCTTCAGCCGGATGCCTTCCCATTTGAACGCGATAGTATTGTAAAAACAGAAATACCCTTGGAGCGGATAAGCAAAAAGATGATATTCGTTCCGTTGAAACGCTACAGCCGGGAGTATGTTTATTAAAGGAAATAAGTTTTGGGCTCCACTACCAGCGAAGTCTGTCTGAAAATTCATAGTGCGCGGTAATAGGACTTTCGCTCCCTTCGGTCGCTCCGCGCAAATGAATTTTCAGCCATATTTCGCTTCCCGTTGCGCCCAAAACTTATTTCCGTAATATTATATAAGTGAAGTTTTAGTCTTTTACGGCTTTTGCAGACAGAGCCTAGCCCCGATTGGAAGGGCGGCGTAGCCGTTGCGAAGCAATGGAGGCGAAAGCCGGAACCCTGCAAAGCGGGATAAAATGCCCTCCGTGGCATTTTATCCCGCAAGTTTTCTGGCGAAAACTTGCCAGCTTCTTCTGCCAACAAATGACGCGCCGTCCATGGCGCTGCTTGTTTTTCGGGATAAAATGACGCGGAGTCTGGCCGGACACGGAGTGCCGGACACAGTTAAAGATGGGGTGCGCTCCAGAAAAAAATGCGAATAGGAAATTAAGACTAATATAAAAATCCCCTTGAAAAAATCGGTGTAAAAAACTAAAATAGCAACCATGAGCAGTGAATTAATAAATCAGTTTGTAGAAAAAAAATCGGTTGATGCATTAAATGAATTTATAACTTCTGATGATTCTAAAAAAATAGGCGAAGCGTCCATTCTTGTTGCCGATGTTTTGGGAACGGGAGATGCCTTTGTGCCAGTTGCTGATTCGGCAAAGGATGGCGAGTCAAAGCTTCTTTCCAGTTTTCACAAAAACCTTTTGCTGCTTATCCAAAAAACTTGGGTTGAAGAATTTGACGAGGAGTTAAAGGAAGAGGTTTTGTACCATCTTGAGGAATTCAACAAGAAGATGGAAGACAATGCCTATGATGAAGCCTACAGCCTTTTCCTTGGCATTGTTAGCGACGTTGTTTACCTTATGTTTGGCGCGCAGACAAAGAACCCCGAGTTTGACGAATACGCCCTCCGCATTGACCCGGAATTTGGGCTTTTCTGGTGGTACATAAAGAGTCTTCCAAAGGATGCCGTTTGGAACAAGGACAAGTGCCGCCTTGCAATTCTTTTGGGCATGTATTTTCTTGCCAACTATTAAAATTAAAAAAAGAGGCCGTATATGGCAGATGAATTTGAAGAGCTTTGCGCAGGTCTTAGGGTTGCCAGCCAAAAAACAGCCCTGCTGACCGCTTTGCAAAAAAACTATGCGCTAGAGAAGGTTGTAGAATCCCTGCAAAAAAATAAGGATGCCATTCTTGAGGCAAATGCCCAGGACGTAGCAGATTCCCGTTCGCGCGGTGTTAGCGAGGCTTTGATTGAGCGCCTTGCCCTTGACGAGAAGAAATTCCAGTCCATAATTGATGCCATTGGCGTTATAATCTCGCAGACAGACCCAATCGGGGAAGAGGTTGCCGGTTGGAAGATTCCTAACGGTATGCAGATAAGGCAGGTTAGGGTTCCGCTTGGGGTTGTGGCTATTATTTACGAGAGCCGCCCCAATGTTACGGTTGATGCCTTTGCCCTTGCCTACAAGAGCGGCAATGCAATTCTGCTTCGCGGTTCTTCATCTGCGCTAAAAAGCAATTCTGTAATAGTAAAGGCAATTCGTGAAGGTCTTTCTGCTGCGGGGGAAGCCGGTGTAACGGATTCGGTTTTTCTTTGCCAGCCCAAAACTGACCATTCCGATGTGGACAGGATTCTTACTGCCCTTGGAAAGATAGACGTTGTGCTTCCACGTGGTGGTGCAAGGCTTATTCAAAATGTTGTTCAGAATGCAAAGATTCCGGTTATAGAAACGGGTAGCGGTGTTTGCCACTTGTTTGTAGAAAAGTCCGCTGATTTGGATGTGGCGGCTAAAATTGCTGCTAATGCCAAGATGCAGAGGCCGGGTGCCTGTAACGCAATAGAGACAGTGCTTGTGCAGAGGGATGTTGCTTCTGCTTTCCTTCCGCTCATGGCAAAGGCGTTTGCGGACAAGGTGGAACTTCGTGCGGACAAGGAGTCTTTTGCCATTCTTAAGGACTGCTGCAAGAACCTTAGGGAAGCCACGGATGAAGACTATGGCTTTGAATTCCTTGACTTTACGCTTGCGGTAAAGCTTGTCTCTTCTGCAAACGAGGCGATTGAATTTATAAATGAGCACAATACCAAGCACAGCGAATGCATTGTTACAAACGACCGCTCCATTGCCCGCGACTTCCAGACCAGGGTGGACGCTGCTTGTGTCTATGTTAACGCAAGCACCCGCTTTACGGACGGCGGTCAATTTGGCTTTGGTGCAGAGCTTGGAATTAGCACCCAGAAGCTTCATGCCCGCGGACCAATGGGAATAAAGGCCCTTACCACAACAAAATTCCTGATTGACGGGGACGGTCAAATAAGATGAACATTCAGCAGACTCTTGAAAGCGCAAAGAAAATAGTAATAAAATTTGGAAGCAATTCGCTTGCAAAGGCGGACGGCACAATCAACCTTGACTTTATGAACATGATTGCAGCTGACTGCGCAAAGCTTATGGCTTTAGGCAAGCAGATAATCATCGTTTCTTCCGGTGCACAGGTTGCGGGGCTTTCCAGCATTAACGGCTGGGCCCACAAAAAGGACATGCACTACCGCCAGGCTCTTTGCGCAATAGGCCAGGTGGAGCTTATGGACAAGTGGAGGGCTGCCTTTAAGAAGCAGTCTTTGCACGTTGCCCAGCTTCTTTTTGTAAAGGAAGATTTTGAGGACTACCACCACACCCTTAACATGAGGAACACTCTCTTTACCCTTGTGGACGAAGGTGTTGTTCCTATTATAAATGAAAACGATTCTGTTTCCTTTGAAGAGAATTCTATAGGAGACAACGACAACCTTTCTGCCCTCACGGCAATTTTGTGGAGCGCGGAGCTTCTTGTTCTCTTTAGCGACATTGACGGTGTTTATACGGACAATCCCAAGACTAATCCTGATGCAAAGCTTGTAGAAAGCGTTACGGATATAGATGCCCTCTTGAAGGGAATCACTTTGGGAAAGACCAATTCTTTTGGTACCGGCGGAATACGCACAAAGATTGAAGCTGCCCAGAAGGCTACGCAGAACGGAATTCCCATGGTTCTTGCAAACAGCAAAAAGGACAATCCGCTTGCGTCTCTTTTGGACGGTTCCCAGAAGGGTACCCTCTTTGAGGCTGCCGACGCTTCTGCTCCCAAGGAATAATTCTTAGGCGGCACGGGAGGTTTTCTTGACCTTTGCTTTTTTTGGTCTTACGCTGATTTTTGCCCTGCTGCCTGTCTTTCTTATCTTATTTTTTGTCTACAGCAAGGACCGCTTTGAACGTGAGCCTTTTGGGAAGGTTTTTCAGGTTTTCTTTTTGAGTGCCCTCTTTTCTTTTGCCGTCATTCCATTTGAGCGCATTGTGGGAAGCCTCCTTTTTATGAACTATGCGGCCAGAAGTGCCATGGACTTTGACTTTGCGCTTAATTTTTGGGCTGTTGCCCTTGTTGAAGAGCTTTACAAGTGGCTCATTCTGATGATTCTTTTGTGGTCAAGCCCCTGCTTCCGCTACCGCTACGACGGCATTGTCTATGCGCTTGCTTCTTCGCTGGGTTTTGCAGGCTGCGAGAATGTGCTTTATCTTTTGGGCTGGGGACATTCGATTGCTTTGGGAAGGGCTATTTTTTCCATTCCGGGG
>JAEEGL014113494.1_pt1 | contig 12466 bp, 8 predicted proteins | sample 9134231 | NCBI WGS metagenome assembly JAEEGL01 (sample SAMN16246548, study PRJNA631951) | gut metagenome | biome: gut microbiome; feature: rumen; material: fiber-attached | host: Bos | place: Iran: Karaj | collected 2018-10 | reverse complement strand
TGCATCGACCAGTGCAAACACTGGTCGATTCTATTATTTCTTTTCGCCATCCCCCGCAGGGCGAAAAGAAATGCAAGCGAATCCCTTTCTCTCCGCCAAAATGGAAAGCACCCTGTTTAGGGTGCTTTCTTTTTGGAAAAAGGGGAAAAGGGATTCGAATCATGTCCGCAAGCCACCTATGTGGCTTGCATCGACCAGTGCAAACACTGGTCGATTCTATTATTTCTTTTCGCCATCCCCCGCAGGGCGAAAAGAAATGCAAGCGAATCCCTTTCTCTCCGCCAGAAAAGCACGGTAATTTTGATAGAATTACCGTGCTTTGTTTTTTCTCTTGACTTCCACCTAAGGTAAAAACGTAGTATATTGGAAAAGGATGGTGATACCATGAAGATCAAGCGCGTTTCCGAACAAACCGGGCTGACAGATCGGGCTATCCGGTTTTACATTGAAGAAGGGCTTTTATCGCCCGCATATACGGAAAACTATATGGGCCGCAGGTCTTTTACGTTCACGCAGGCGGATGTGGAATCGCTCCGCGATATCGCCGTTCTTCGGAAGTTTGGATTTACGGTCGCGGAGATCCGGGAAATGACCGCGCAACCGGAGTCGATCGGCACCGCTTTGCATGCGGTAAAGGCCCGAAAAGAGAAAACCCTCTCGGATGAGCAGGAAATGCTGCACGTTCTCGTTCAGTCCGAAGCAGAACAATTCAGAGATGTTCACGCGCTGGCGGAAGTTCTGTCCAAGCCTGTGGAGCGTCTTGCTCTTCCTGCCGGGGATAAGGACGATCCCCGATCCCGGGTCCGTCGCTTCCTTCGTTCGGCCGTCATTTTCCTGATCGCCTGGCTTCCTGTTTTTCTCTCTGCAAACGCTCTTGTGGGCAGACTCCGGCTTTTTCATTATGCGGTTATAGATTTCATAGAGTTGGTGATCGCTCTTTTTTCTCTTCTGCCGTCGATCCTTCTGATGCTTTTCCCCCGGCTGCATCTGAACGAGAAGAAAAGGGATACCATAAAGTACACGATCATAATGTGCTGCGTCGTCAGCGCTTTGGTCAGCCCTCTTCTTACCCTCGGAATCGTTTCCCGCTCGGAGACCACGGATATTCGAAACTATCGACGCTTGGATTCAGACTGTATTGCCAACAGGTACGATGTGTATCAGGCTCTTTTTCCAACATGGCCCCACTATTTTGAAAACGTCCGTAAGGGAGATTCCATCGAGACTGTATATCTTGACGCCCACTACCTGTATCGCTATCTGCCCGCCTTTGATTATACCTATGATATTTACGCGGAATGGCCTCTCGAAGAGGACGCTTTTGCTGAGGAGATTGCTCGAGCAAGCGCTGTTCTTGAAGAGGCACAAGCGAAAAACCCGTATTATCATTTTGAGACCGAGAAAAAAGGAGATTATACCTGTCTGATCCTTTATTCAGGAGACAAGCCTTTTGAGCCGGTAACCGGCAGCTATACCTATTACATCTTTGCCTATAACGAGACGGAACACAGAGTGCGTTATCTGTTATGCGACAGTTTGGAAAACGGTGAGGATCAGCCCTATTATCTTGAACTGGATTGGGATTGAATGGCTTTCCTTGTTCACTTTGCACCCCCTTTGCCATTTGCACCCCCCTAAAAGGAAATGCACCCCCCTGAACAGGCGGTGCACCCCCCTAAGCGTTTTTCTATCAAAACGCAGTACCTTTTCCAAAACAAAGAACAGGCCTTGCGCCTGTTCTTTTGTTTTGCATATGATTATTGGGACTCGAACCCGTGAGGGCGTGAGCGTCGTGAGAAGGTCCTGCGGCTTAAAGCCCCAGCTTCTCCTCAGACATTTCTTTCATCTTGTATTTCAGTATCTTCCCCGCCGCGTTCATGGGGAACTCCTCAGCGAACACGAAATAGCGGGGTATTTTATGCTTAGCTATGCGGGTCTTTGCATAGGCCCTGAGCTCCTCTTCCGTTGCGCTCTCTCCGTCTTTAAAGATGACCCAGGCGCAGGCCTCCTCGCCGTACTGCCTGTCGGGCACCCCGACGACCTGGACGTCCCTCACCGCGGGATGCCCCAGGTAGAACTCCTCGATCTCGCGGGGATATATGTTCTCCCCTCCCCTGATGATCATATCCTTAAGGCGGCCGGTGACCCGGTAATAGCCCTCAGGGGTGCGGCAGCAGATGTCTCCGCTGTGGAGCCAGCCCTCCCTGTCTATGGTCTGCTTGGTCGCCCTGGGCATCTTGTAGTAGCCCTTCATGATGTTGAAGCCCCTGGCTACAAATTCGCCGTTCATACCGTCGGGCAGCTCTTCTCCGGTCTCCGGATCGATTATGCGGCATTCCACCCCGGGGAAGGCGCTTCCGACGGTCTCGGTGCGCAGCTCAAGGCTCTCGTTCACCTCTCCCATGGTGCAGCCGGGCGACGACTCGGTGAGGCCGTAGACGCTCAATATCTCCCTCATGTTCATCTCGGCGGCCGCTCTCTTCATAAGCTCGGGCGGGCAGTTGGCTCCGGCCATTATGCCGGTCCTCATGCAGCTGAAATCGGTCGTTTTGAAATCCTCGTGGCTGAACATGGCGATGAACATGGTCGGGACCCCGTTAAAGCAGGTGATCCTCTCCCTGTTTACGCAGGCGAGGCTCGATTTCGGGCTGAAATAAGGCAGCGGGCAGAGGGTCCCACCGTGGGTTATGGTGGACGTCATCGAAAGCACCATGCCGAAGCAGTGGAACATGGGCACCTGTATCATCATCCTGTCGGCGGTGGAAAGGTCCATGCGGTCGCCTATGGTCTTGCCGTCGTTGATTATGTTGCTGTGGGTGAGCATGACCCCTTTGGGAAAGCCCGTCGTGCCCGAGGTGTACTGCATGTTGCAGACGTCGGAAGGCCTTACCATGGAAGCCCTGCGCCTCACTTCTTCTCTGGGCACCGCCCTGCCTCTTTCAAGCATCGCGTCCCAGCTGACGCCTCCCTCCGTCTCAAAGCCGCAGGTCACGACGTTTCTTAAGAAAGGAAGGGATGCCGAATACAGGGCTTCGCCCTCCTTGAGGCCCTTGAGCTCGGGGCAGAGCTCTTCTATGATCTCCCTGTAGCTTATGCCCTTATAGCCCTCTATCATGACCAGGGTGTGGGTGTCAGACTGCCTGAGCAGGTACTCTATCTCGTGGCTGCGGTACTCGGAGTTGACGGTGACCAGCACAGCGCCTATGCGGGTCGCGGCCCAGAAGGTTATGAACCAGGCCGGCACGTTGGTTGCCCAGATGGCCACGTGGCTTCCCGGCTCCACACCCATGTCGATTAGGCCCGCCGCCATGGCGTCAACGTCATCTCTGAATTGGGCATAGGTCCTGGTATACTCCAGGGTGGTGTATTTGAAGGCGTACTGGTCGGGATAGATCTCGGCCAGGGCGTCGAGCAGCCTCGGGAAGGTCATGTCCAGTATCTCGTATTTCTTCCAGGGGAAAGTCCCGCTGCGGCTGCGGTTATACTGCAGTTCCCTTTCGGTGGCGCCGCCCGAGCGCCTTGCCATGAAGCCCGCGAAGTGGGTCAGCACTATGTCGGCGTCGGAGGTCTCGCTGTTCCAGGCGCAGCAGACGAAGCCCTCGTAATTGAGGGAGGCGAGAGCCTCGATGAACTCGTCCACGGGAAGGCTTCCCTCCCCTATGAGAACGTCTTTGCCGTCCAGGCGGTCGCCCAGCCTAACGTATCTTATATACGCCCCCAGTGACTGTATGGTCTCCTCCGGGGTCTCCTTGGCGCTGAAAAAAGTCTCCCTGATGTTCCAGGCGGCGCCGAGGACGCTGCTGCCGAAGTACTTGATGATCTCGACCAGCCTCGTGGTCACCGCCAGCGGACCGGATGTCTCAAGGAGTATGCCGGTCTTCGCCCTCGCCGCCAGCTCTATCGCGGGAGAAAGCTTTTCCCTAAGGCTCTCGGGCTTTGCGCTCTTTTCAAGGCGCAGTATGACATATTCGGTCCCTGTCCTTCTCGCCAGCTCGACGAGGCTTACGACGGTATCGGCGCTTAAGCTTTCGCTGTCCAGGGGATGGGGACAGCGCAGGGCGGGTATCTCAAGATCCCTGTTGCGCAGCTTTCTTCTGCAGTCGGAGGTGTTCTCGCTCCTGAAGATGCTGTCCTCAAAGGAGGCTCTGTCGGCCAGGGGGTCGAAGACCTCAAAGCCCGAAAAACCGTACTCGTAGGCCGTCCTGCAGCAGGCGGCGAAGGAGTCGCTCTTCACATTTTTCGTCGAAAAACAAAGCTTCATTCAGATCACGCCTTCCTGCCCTCTTCGTAGATTATCTTGTTCAGGGCGTTGATGTAAGCCCTGATGCTGGCTCCCACTATGTCGGTGGAAAGGCCGTTGCCCGAGAAGAGCCGGCCGCCGCTGCGAAGCCTTATGAGGGTGGATCCCAGCGAATCCTTGCCCTCGGTGACGGCCTGGATCTGAAAATCGTCCAGCTCGTACCTGTAGCCCACGGCCTGCTCTATGGCGAAGAAAGCCGCGTCTATCGGGCCGTCCCCCCGGGCCACGGCGCTGATCTCCTCGCCGTCTCTGACCAGCGAGATGCTTGCCATGGCGCCCGTCATGTTGCTCGCGTTTATGACGTAACTCTTCAGGTGATAGGTGGAGGGGACCTGCATGGCGTAGGCCGCGATCACCGCCTCAAGCTCCCTTCCGCCCACGAAGGCTTTGCGCTCAAGAAGCCTTAAGACCTCGTCGTACACCCTGCCGCAATCCTCGTCCGAAAGCTCGTAGCCCAGCGATACGGCAGCCTCCGAGAGCTGGGGAAGGGTGCATGAGCTTCCAAGCATTATCTCCCCCGCCCTGTGCTCTTTGGCGACCGCGGATGGCGCGTAGACCTCTCCCGAGAGCTTCTTCATCAGCTCATCGCAGTCTCTGCGTATGCGGGTCGCGTCCAGGCCGCAGCCTGCTCTCAGATCCTTTCCCCTCGCCCTTATGAGATCGCTCAGGGCCCGGGTGTCCAGACAGTTTCCTCCGCCGACCGCCGTTTTGAGGCCGTCCGCCCCCGCCTCTATGGCGGCGCCCGCGCAGGCAGCCGCCATGCCCAGGGAGTCGGAGCATTTTACGTAAAGGGGAACCCCTACGGAAGCCTTTATTTCGGAGACCAGTCCGGCAAGCTCCGCGGGGAAGGCTTCGCCCAGGTCATCGCATATGGAAACTGCGGCCGCTCCCGAGGCCTCCGCAGTTTTGAGAGCTTCAATGAGGAAGGGCCTCTCGGCTCCGGTCGCGTCCTTTGCCTCAAATTCCACCGAAGAGCAGAGCTCCCTCGCCTTTGCGCAGAGCTCCCCTATCTTTTTCAGCATGGCAGGAGCCTTCATGCGGAAGGAATACTCCATTCCCGCCGTCGAGACGGGAAGCGATATGCGCAGGACGGGCCTTGCCGCGTCCCTGACGCAGTCCCATACCGCGGCGATATCTCCTTCATCAATGCCGCACTCTATGCTTAAGGCAGCCCTTTTGACCGAAGCTGCCAGGGTCCTGTAGACTATGCTATCCTCCTTGGGCTTCGCTATGGCGGGAAGCTCGATGGCGTCGGCTCCTATGCTGTCCAGGAAGGCACATACCGCCGTCTTTTCCCTGAACAGCAGGTTCCTTTCCCTTTCCTCTTCGAGCTTTGTCAGGCTCAGATCCGATACGAAGATGTTTTTCATGCTTTTCTCCTTTGCCGGCGGAATATAAAAATCCCGCAGAAACGCGCGTTTCTACGGGATGATCTGCAAAAAGACCACGGTACCACCCGTATTGCCCCGTGAAGGGACCTCTCAGCGGAGCTCCGTCAAGCCCCCGATCTGTGACGGGATCTCCCGTAGCTTCTTACTCGCCTGCGCTTTGGGAAGCTCTGCTCCGGTACGAGACTGCCTTGCCCGGGCCCCGCTGCCTCGCACCAGACGGCAGCTCTCTGTAGGCGGCTTTCGGACAGACATAATACTTTCATCGCATTTGAAAAGAGTATAAAGGAAAGACGGAGGTCAGTCAAGTCTTTATTGTATTATTACTACACCTTTTCTTTTAATTATTTGTTAAAATTCACAATATCGTTTGAGGCTCACGAAACTTGTCCGGGCAGCCGCCTTAGGGACAGGGCCCGAAGCGGCGCCCGCCTCCTGAAACCAAGGCATCTCCTTCCTATATCGCCGCTCCCTCGTTGAACTGGGAGTTCCAAAGCTCGGCGTAGAAGCCACCGGCCGCCAGCAGCTCGCTGTGGCTTCCTATCTCCGCTATGTCGCCGTCCTTCATTACTATGATCACGTCGGCGTCCCTTATGGTCGAGAGCCTGTGGGCTATGGTGAATGAGGTCCTGCCCGCCGTCAGCCTGTCCATGGCCTCCTGCACCTGCTTCTCGGTCCTGGTATCCACCGACGAGGTCGCCTCGTCCAATATGAGGAAGGGCGCGTTCTCTATCATGGCCCTTGCTATGGTCATCAGCTGCCTCTGGCCCACTGACATGTTGGAATCGTCGGTGAGAACGGTATCGTATCCCCGGGGCAGCGATTCGATGTACCTGTGTATTCCGGCGGCCTTGCATGCTTTTATTATATCCTCCTCGCTTACCTCCCTCTTGCCGAAGGCCAGATTCTCCCTCACCGTGCCGTTGAAGAGCCAGGTGTCCTGAAGCACCATGCAGAACAGCGCGTGGACAGCCTCTCTGGTCATCTGCGAGGTATCCTTGCCGCCTATGAGTATGCGGCCCGAATCGGGCTCGTAGAAGCGCATCAGCAGATTTACCAGGGTGGTCTTGCCGGCTCCCGTGGGCCCCACTATGGCCACGTGGCTGCCCGGCTTTACCGTGAAGCTGAAGTCCTTTATTACCCTCTTTTCGGGGGTGTAGCCGAAGCTCAGGCGGTCGAAGACTATCTCGGCGGAGGCGTCGAGACCCGGGTCCGACTCCTTGCCGCTCTCGTCCTCCATTTCCTCTTCTCTGAGGAACTGGAATATCCTCTCCGAAGCCGCAGCGGCGGTCTGAAGGGAGGTTGTGCCCTCCGCCACCTGGGTAAGAGGCTGGGTGAAGAGCTTGACGTAGACTATGAAGGCTACTATGACGCCGAACTTGATCTCGCCCCTTTGGACAAGCCAGGCCCCGAGAACGCATACCGCAACGTAGCCCAGGTTGCTCACGAACTCCATGATGGGCATCATCATACCGCTTAAAAACTGAGATCTCCAGTTGGTCTCGTAAAGCTTTTCGTTGATCCTTGAGAAGACCCTCCGCGACTCGTCCTCTCCGCTGTATGCTTTTACGACTATGTGACCCGCATACATCTCCTCGATGTGGCCGTTGAGCCTGCCCAAAAGGATCGAGCGGTTTATGAAGTAGGGCTGGGATATCTTTATTATGTACCTCATGGCGGCGAAGCCCAGCAGCGAGAAGAATATCGCCGACAGGGCCAGCCTCACGTCGGTTATGAGCATCATGACCGCGCAGCCGGCGAAGGTTATCATGGCGACGGCCATCTCGGCGACAGTCCTGTCCAGGGCGACGTTTAAGGTGTCGACGTCGTTGGTCACCCTGCTCAGAAGGTCTCCGAAGCTGGATGAGTCGGCCCTGGAAAGCGGTATGCGGTTGAGCTTCTTCGAGATCTCGCGGCGCATGCGCTGGGTGAGCCTTGCCGAATAGGTGGTCATCGTAAACGATTCGGCGTAGGTGATGAGGGCGCTGAACACGTAGATAAGCATTATCCTGACGGTCAGGGCGACTATGCGCTGAGTGTCCATGACCCCGCTCGCCATGCCTTCCGTGATGAGGTCGGTGATCTTTCTTAAGGTGTCGGGGCCGAAGAGCGTCAGCACCACGCCGAGGACTGCGCATATGATGCCCGCGGCGACCATGGGGAGCAGGCTCCTGCTGTAGTTCACCACCATTATCCACGAGCTCCTGAAATCCCTGGGCTTTTCGGCGGCCTTCATGTTGCCCCTTCTGCCCCCGCCGGAGGTGTTCATCTGCACCTGGCCCAGATCGTATTTGTCTCTTGCCATTTTACAGTTCCTCCTCCGAAAGCTGGGTGCGGGCGATCTCCCTGTAGACCGGACAGGTCTTCATCAGCTCCGCGTGGCTGCCCTGCCCCGCGATCCTGCCCTCGTCGAGAACGATTATCCTGTCGGCGTCCCTGATGGTGCCTATGCGCTGGGCGACTATGAGGGTAGTGACCCCCGCGGTCTCCCGCTTAAGAGCAGCCCGAAGAGCCCTGTCGGTCTTGTAGTCCAGGGCGCTGAAGCTGTCGTCGAATATGTAGAATTCGGGCCTTCTGTGGACCGCCCTCGCGATGGAGAGCCTCTGCTTCTGGCCCCCCGAGACGTTGGTCCCGCCCCGGTTCACGGGGGAATCTATGCCTTTGGGCATGTTTGATACGAACTCCCATGCCTGGGCGATCTCGACTGCCCTTCGAACGCTTTCGTCAGCCCCCTCCCCCGGATAGGCAACGTTGGAGCGGACGGTCCCCGTGAAGAGCACCGCCTGCTGCGAAGCGTAGCCCGTCTTTTCGCGAAGCTCCCTCAGGGAGTAATCTCTGACGTCGCGGCCGTCGACCAGCACCTGTCCGGAATCGGGGTCGAAGAAGCGCATTACAAGGTTCACCAGGCTCGTCTTGCCCGAACCCGTCGCCCCTATAAAGGCTACGGTCTCGCCGGGTTTGGCGCTGAAGGATATATTGCTCAGGGCCTCTGACGCGGCACCCGGATAGGTGAAGGAGACGTTCTTAAACTCCAGAGTCCCCCGCCCTTCTTCGGGCTCCCGCCCCATTCCGTCGGCGACGGAGGGCTCGGTATCGAGTATGGCGTTGATCCTTTCCGCCGCGACCGAAGCCCTGGGGATCATGTTGAATATCATGTTGAGGCCCATGAAGGCTCTGACTATCCTGGCGGCATAGGTGGAAAAGACCACCATCTCCGAGAATATGGCCAGCTGCTCCGCAGCCCCTGCCGAAGCGATGAGGAAGGCTCCTATGCAGTAGATGCCCACGTTGAGCTCGTTGTTCACGAACTTGGTCACCGGCTGCATAAGGCCCATGGCCCTTCTTGCCTGCAGAGCGTTATCGGTCAGTTCCCTGTTGGCCCTTTCGAACTTGTCCTCCTCGTAGCCCTCCGCGTTGTAGGCCCTGACGACCCTCATGCCCGTCATGTTCTCGCGGGTAACTTCGTTGAGCCTGTCGGTGTAGCCCTGCATCCTGCGGAAGCGCGGGTGGGCGTAGATGATGAGGAAGATAAGCAGGGCGATCAGCAGCGAGATCGAGGCCGCGGTGAAGGCAAGCCACTGCCAGTAGCGGGTCGAGATCTTGTAGAAGGCGTAGCCCGCCATGATGGGGACCCTGACCAGCTGATTGAAAGCCCTCGACATGATGTTCTGGATCTGGGTGCAGTCGTTGGTGGAGCGGGTTATGAGCGACGCGGTGGAGAAACGGTCTATCTCCTCCATCGAGAAGGTCTCAACCTTATCGAAGATCAGGCTTCTCAGGTGCTGCGAGAAGGACGCGGCGAGCCTTGCCGAGAAGAACCTGGTCAGCACCGAAGCAGCGAAGGCCAGCAGCGAAAACATAAGCATCATCTTCCCGCTGGCGAAGATGTCCGAGGCCGTGCTGCCGGGAGTGTTGATCTTTATGGTGATCTCCGACATGTAGTCGGGGACGGTGAGCTCGCATACCACCTGCATCGAAATGAAGACGACGACTCCAAGGGCGCAGAGGATGTGGGTCCTCGTCATATTCTTAAAAAGCCTTATCAAATAGACCCGCCCCCTTCCTCCTGCGATATCACCTTAAGAAGAAGCCTTTTGAGTTCCTCCTTTTCTTCGGGTTCAAGGCACGAAAAGATCCGGGCGGCCCTCGCCTTTCTCTTTTCCTCTATACGCCCATGGGCCCTCTCCCCCTCTTCGGTAACGAAGACCGCAAGGCTCCTGCGGTCGCCCCCGCTTCTCTCGCGCCTGATGAGGCCCTTTTCCTCCAGCTTGACCAGCACCCGCGTAAGGCTCTGGGGCCTTATGTCCAGCAGCCCCGCAAGCTCGGTCTGGGTCATTCCCGGCTGCCTGCTTAAAGCGGCCAGTATGCGCCCGGTGCCCGCTGCGTGGTTTGCGGGCATGGGTCTTGAGCGCTTTATATAGTTTTCGGCGGACCTTACGAGGCCCATCAGTTCAAGTTCACAGTTTTTCTCCATACGATCTCCCGCAAATTTAAGATATCTTATTATAAGCTGTCTTATTATTCATTGCAAGCCCCGCTCCGCCGTCAGCAATACTTGTAATCACGCCTTCGGATATGCTATCATAGTAAAAAAAGAAGAAAGAGGTGCTCTTATGAAGCTCATCAATTTCGTTAAAGACGGAAAGAATACCCTCGGCGTTCTCACCGAAAAAGGAGTGGCCGACTGCTCTTCTCTTAAAGGAGAAGGCCTCCCCGTCACCATGCGCCAGGCCCTTGATCTGGGGCTTGAGGAGACCCTGCGCCTTTTGAGCGGTGCGGCCGAAGCCTGCGAGTGCTTCCTCGACCCCGATAAGATCGAGTACGCTCCCGTCGTTGACGACCCAGAAAAGATACTCTGCATAGGCAAGAACTACAAGGAGCACGGCATGGAGATGGCCGAAGGCTTTGTCCCCACCCCCGCCCCCGAGATCTTCGCCAAATTCCAGAATACCCTGACCCCCCACAAGGGCAAGGTCCGCATCAATCCTCACTCCAAGAAGCACGACTACGAATCGGAGATCGCAGTGGTCATAGGCCGCGAGGCCTTCGGAGTAAGCCCCGAAGAGGCCGAAAGCATCATCTTCGGCTACACCCTGGCCGACGACGTGACCGCCCGCGATCTGCAGAAGGCAGCCTCCCAGTGGGTGCCCGGCAAATCCTGCGACGGATTCTGCCCCCTCGGCCCCTGCATCCTTACCGCCGACGCCATCAAGTGGGACGAAATGGTGATCAAGGGGTATAAGAACGGCGAGCTGCGCCAGCAGGGCAAAACGGCCGAGCTCATACGCACCATGCCCGAGCTCATCAGCTACCTCTCCTGCTGCATGACCTTAAAGCCCGGCGACCTGATCCTCACCGGCACCCCCGCCGGGGTCATAGCAGGCAAGCCCAAGGACAAGCAGGACTGGCTCAAGGCCGGAGATCAGATCACCGTCTGCGAAGAGCACATCGGCGAGCTCAGCTTCACCATGGTCGAGTAGACCGCGCAAAACACCGCTTTTCCGGGACTCTGTGAAAGGTTCACAGGGTCCCGGCATTTTTAGAACAGGAGATCTTAAAACAAATGAAACTGGGCATAGTGGGTCTTCCCAACGTGGGCAAGAGCACCCTTTTCAACGCCATAACCAAGGCCGGCGCCGAAGCCGCCAATTACCCCTTCTGCACCATCGAGCCCAATGTGGGCGTAGTCACCGTACCCGACGAGAGGGTCACGAAGCTCCACGAGATATACAACTCGAAGAAGACCACCTACGCGGTGGTGGAGTTCTGCGACATAGCGGGCCTGGTCAGGGGAGCCTCCAAGGGCGAAGGCCTGGGCAACCAGTTCCTCGGCCATATAAGGGAGGTCGAGGCCATAGTGCACGTGGTACGCTGCTTTGAAGATGACAACATAGTCCACGTGGACGGCCGCATCGACCCCGCCGCCGACATCGACACCATAAACACCGAGCTCATACTCTCCGACATGGAGATACTGGAGCGGCGCATCGCCAAGACCAAGAGCGGCATGAAGGGCGGCGACAAATCAAAGGCCGGAGAACTGGCGATAATGGAGCAGATCTACGAAAAGCTGGGCGAAGGCGTCAACGCAAGGGCCTTAAGCTTTGAAGAAGACGAAGCTGCCTTCGTCAAGACCCTGGGGCTCCTCTCCTATAAGCCCGTCATCTACGTTGCCAACGTCTCCGAAGAGGACGCCGCCGACGAGGGCGACAACGCCTTCGTAAAGGCCGTGAAGGATATCGCCGAGAAGGAAGGCTCCCAGGTGGTCGTCATCTGCTGCGGAGTCGAGGCCGAGATCGCTGAACTTGACGACGAAGAGCGCGACGAATTCCTGGCCGAGCTGGGAATCAAAGAAAGCGGCCTCAACCGCCTGGTCAAAGCCTCCTACAAGCTGCTGAACCTCATCTCCTTCCTCACCGCCGGCGCCGACGAATGCCGCGCCTGGACCATCACCGACGGCACCAAAGCCCCCCAGGCCGCCGGCAAGATCCACACCGACTTCGAGCGCGGCTTCATCAGAGCCGAGACCATAGCCTACGACAAATTCATGGAAGTCGGAGGCAGTATGGCCGCCGCCCGCGAAAAAGGCTTCCTCCGTTCCGAAGGCAAAGATTACGTCATGAAGGACGGGGATATAGTCAATTTCTTATTTAATGTGTAAATAAGAAAAAAGGCTTACGATTACCGGAAATAATAGCTGATTCATGCTATGCTCCGGAGTCAATACGACAGTTTTACGACAGTAGATTTTACGACAAATTGTAGTATGGCGGTTTAT
>JAEEGL013896665.1_pt1 | contig 12466 bp, 9 predicted proteins | sample 9134231 | NCBI WGS metagenome assembly JAEEGL01 (sample SAMN16246548, study PRJNA631951) | gut metagenome | biome: gut microbiome; feature: rumen; material: fiber-attached | host: Bos | place: Iran: Karaj | collected 2018-10 | reverse complement strand
GATAAGGACGGCAGCTCGCTGCGCATAGGCATACGTGCCACCACGCAGCCCACCTCATATTGGACCATCTTCGACAATTTCCGTCTGCACTTCTTCGGCAAACTTGTCAAGGGTGACGTTAATGGTGATGGTACGGTCGACGTGGCCGACATATCGTCCATCATCAGTGCTATGGCTGGAGATACCAGTGTGGACAAGGACGCAGCCGACGTAAACGGCGACGGAACGGTCGATGTGGCCGACATCTCTACTGTAATTAGTATCATGGCAGGAGAATAATAATAGACTCATGCTCACACTGAAAATCATTTTCTGGATTTGCATTGTCCTCGTAGGCTACACCTACGTAGGCTACGGGGCATTGCTTTGGGTCATCCTACGCATCAAGCGGCTGTTCGTAAGGTCAATGGTCAATGGTCAAAGGTCAATGGTCAATGACCTTCCCCAGATGACCCTCATGATTTGTGCCTATAACGAGGAGGATGTCATCCATGAGAAGATGGAGAACATCCGCCAGTTGGACTACCCCCGTGAGAAGCTCTGCGTGATGTGGGTCACCGACGGCTCTACCGACCGCACTAACGAGCTGCTCCGTCAGTACCCCGAAGTGACGCTAGTGTTTTCTCCCGAAAGGCGTGGCAAGGCCGCAGCCCTGGAGCATGGTCTGAGTGTGAACACCTCCCCCTTCGTAACTTTCACCGACGCCAACACCATGCTCAACGCCGGAGCACTGCGCGAGATTGCCCGTCAGTTTATGAAGCCCGGCGTCAGCTGCGTAGCCGGCGAGAAGCGCGTTGCAGCACGTATAGTGGGCAACGCCTCCGAGCGTTGCAGCAGTGAGAATGGAACATCTGAAAGCGTTCCCAACTACGAGGCCCAGACCGCTGCCGAGGGCGAAGGTCTCTACTGGCGCTATGAGAGTGCGCTCAAGCAGTGGGACAGTGACCTTTACTCCGCTATGGGAGCCGCTGGAGAACTCTTTGCCGTGCGTATGGAGCACTACCGCCGTCCGCCCCAGAACGCCCTGCTCGACGACTTCATGATGTCGATGCTCATCGTCAAGGACGGCCACCGCATCGCCTACACCAGCGATGCCTACGCCACGGAATACGGCTCGGCAAACCTCCAAGAGGAGTCGAAGCGCAAGCGTCGCATTGCCGCCGGCGGACTGCAAAGTTCATGGTGGCTACGCAGTCTGATGAATCCCTTCCGTTACCCGAAGGTGGCCTTCCAGTTCGTCTCCCATCGTGTGCTGCGCTGGACCATCACGCCCTTTGCCATGCTTGCCCTTATACCGCTGAACATTGCCCTCGTTGCTATGGGTGCAGGAACCATCTACGCCGTCATCCTTGTCCTGCAGCTGCTTTTCTATCTTGCCGCCCTCACCGGCTGGCTCCTTGCCCGCAGCGGCCACAAGAACAAGCTGCTCAACGTCCCCGCCTATTTCCTCTTCATGAACTTCAACGTGTTCCTCGGCATCCGCTACCTTATGACCCACAGCAAGAGCGGAGCTTGGGAAAAGGCATCCCGAGGATAACAGCCTACTTTCCAAAGTTTTAAGTCTAAGGTCTGAAGTCTAAAGTCTGAAGTCTAAGGCATGAAGTCTAAGTTCAATGGAAGAACGTGTAAGAGAGTTTATCGCCCGTCACCAGTTGCTTGACAGCGGCGGCCTTCACCTCGTTGCCCTCAGCGGCGGTGCCGACAGCGTTTGTCTGCTATTGTTATTGCTGCGGTTGGGCTACCGCGTGGAGGCCATGCACTGCAATTTCCACCTAAGGGGTGAGGAGAGCGACCGCGACGAGGCTTTCGTGAAGTCTTTGTGTCAGCATGTAGGGGCAGGCCCCGTGCCAGCCCGATGCCCCGATGAAGGGGCAGACCCCGTGCCAGCCCGAAACGGCGTACCACTTCACCTGGCACACTTCGACACCCGTGCCTACGCCGACCTCCACCACGTGAGCATTGAGATGGCGGCTCGCGAACTGCGCTATGCCTGGTTCGAGCAGTTGCGTCGCGACCTGGGAGCAGCGACCATCTGTGTGGCCCACCACAGTGACGATAATGTGGAGACGGTGCTGATGAACCTCCTGCGGGGTACTGGCCTTCGTGGTCTGCAAGGCATACAGCCACGACGCGGCCACATCGTCCGTCCCCTGCTTTGCGTCAGCCGTACGGAGATAGAGCAGTGGCTTCACGACCAGGGGCAGTCCTTCGTCACCGACTCCACAAACACGATGGCCGACATAGTCCGTAACAAGCTCCGCCTCGACATCATCCCCCGTCTAAAAGACGTTTTCCCACAGGCCACGGACAACATCCTCTCCACAGCCCATCTCGCCAGTGAGGCCCTGAAGGTCTATGACCATGCCGTCAGCGAGCGCCTAAGCTACTTAGTGGGCAACGCTTCCAAGCGTTTGCAGCAAGAATTCGAATACTCCATTAGCATCAACGAACTCCTTCACGAACCCTCCCCCGAAAGTCTCCTCTTCGAATGGCTAAGCCCCAAAGGCTTCTCCTCGCACACCATCCTCCAATTAAGCCAGATGCTCCCCAGTATTAGCTCTGGTCGCGAATGGTCATCGGCCACCCATACCCTCGTCTGTCACTCCGGCCGTCTCCTTCTCTCTGCCATAGAGGAGCAAAGAGGTCCCCTGCGCATACCAGAGCCGGGAACCTATGTCTACGATGACAGAATGAAGCTCCGTCTCACCATCCATGAAGGCCGACATATAGAGCGTGACTATCTCAACGTCTGTTGTGCCGATGCTTCCACCATCGCCTTCCCCCTAGAGCTCCGTCACATACGCCAGGGCGATCGTTTCCATCCCCTAGGAATGAAAGGCACCCGACTGGTAAGCGATTTCCTTACCGACCAGCACCTCTCCATCATCGACAAGCGTCGTCAGCTCGTCCTCTGCGATGCCCACGGCAACATCGTCTGGCTTATCGGTCGCCGCATGGACGACCGCTTCAAGGTAACGGAAAAAACCACAAAGACACTGCGCATTGATAACGATTTGTTTTCGTAGCGTAGGCGTAGTACTTCAGACAGACGGCGGTGCCATCATCCTGTGCGCCTCGAGTGTAGGCCACCGCCAACATGCCACTCAAAAACGGATCCTCACTCAGATATTCGTAGGTACGTCCGCCGGTAAGCTTACTGCTGGTCAACTGATGGGTTCCTTCAGTTTATTGACAATACTGCGCGAAACGGGGATTGCATCGTAAGCGTGACCTACTACTTGGAGGCTGCTAAGGTAATAAAAAAAGGGAAAAGCGAAAAAAGAAAAGTGCTAAAAAATTGCTTCCACTTGTCACTTTTTAGTCATTCCGTCCCACTTTCATGCCCGTTAATCACAAACATACGCTGAATATCCCAGATATTTGGAGGAATAAATCATACTGTCTACCTTTGCACCGTGATTAGTCGTTTAGGAGATTAGCCGTTTGGTCGTTTAGGAATAATACTAAAGCCATCGGCAACTTCTCCAAACGACAAAACAACTAAACAACTAAAGAAGTATGAAAGCAAGAACGTTTATTGCAATTTTATTGATTGTGGCTGGTACATGGAAGCTGGCCAACATCTGGGGAATCATTGAAAACGACTGGCTGTGGTGCCAGCCTTGGACGATGTATATCGCCCCAGCAGCATTGATCTACTTAGGAGCTTTGGTGATTGTCAACAGTTATCGTCGCGACCCGGACCAGTGGCTTCAGCGTCCGTTGCCCATTGGTGAGGACGGCAAGCGTATCTGCTGCAGCGTTCACTACGGCGGTGACGAGTACATCTATCGTGGCGAGCCATTTCACGGTGCACGTCTCGACGCTTTCTGTGGTGGCATCCGTATGGACTTGCGAAATGCCGCCATTACTGAGGATGAGGAGATAGAGATCCATACCTTCTGTGGCGGCGTGGAACTCATTGTGCCTCAGACGGTGAACGTCGTCGTCAAAAGTCGCAGCTTTATCGGCGGCGTGGGCAACCATGCCAAGTGCATAGAAGTCCAAGGAGCACCTTGCCTGCATATCATCGCCAATAATTTCCTGGGCGGTGTGGATATCAAGAATTGAAAAATTAAAGAATAAAGAATTATATAATTGAATAATTATAACGTTGCAACTTTTCCAAACTATACTGCGTCAAACTAACGAATAAATTAATCAACTATACTTATAAACTCAACATATTAAGGATATGAAAAAGATTGTTTTTAGGATGACAGCCCTCGTGGCTTTAGTGATGATGACGATGTCCGCCCAGTCTAAGACACAAGACTGGGGCGGACGGGTCATCGACGAGAAGGGTGAGCCGATGCCCTTTGTAAATGTGGTGCTGCTTTCGCTTCCCGATTCTGCCTTCGTTCAGGGTGGTATGACCGATGAGCAGGGAGTGTTTAAGATTGTGACGGATGTGGAGGATGGCCTCTTCAAGGTGACCAGCGTGGGGTATGAGACCTTATTTGTCAAGGCTGGTCAGGACTTGACCATCCAGATGAAGGAAGACACAAAGCTGCTGAATGAAGTAGTAGTAAAAGGCCAGCTGCCCAAGACTCATGTGAAAGGCGACGCCATGCGCACTACCGTTGCGGGAACCGTCTTGGAAAAGGCAGGAACCGTGAGCGACGCGCTATCCAAGATTCCTTCATTGGAGGCCGAACGCAATGGTGGTGTAAAGGTGCTGGGACGTGGCGATGCCGAGGTGTACATCAACGGTCGCAAGGTGCAGGACATCAGTGAACTTACTCGTCTGCGCTCTGACCAGATACAGCATGTCGATGTTGTCCAGAACCCAGGTGCCCGCTATGCCGCTTCGACCAAGGCCGTCGTCCGCATCACGCTGAAGAAGGCACAGGGTGAGGGCATCTCGTTCCAGGACAATCTGGGTGGCATATACCAGTATGGCCACACGCTGACCAACAACCTCGACGTGAACTACCGCACGGGCGGTCTTGATGTAACCGCCTCGTTCTGGGCAGGCCGCTATGGTCACGGCAAGTCCTTGCAGAATAATGATATGTACTATATGGTAGGCCCGGATCGTATCGACGGCTATACCAAGCAGGAGACGGAACAGGTGTGGAAAGGCCTCTCGCCGCAGCTGCAGCTGAACTACATGGTCGATGAGAACCACAGCTTTGGTGCCTTCTACAAATACGACCGTCATCCCAGCGGTGAGCTGACCAGTCAGTTTAATACCGACGAATATCAGAACGGCATCTTCATGGAGCGTTCTGAGAGTGAGATCTGGCAGGATGAAAACTTCAAGAAGCACATCTTCAACGCCTATTATAATGGTAAGGTGGGCAATCTGGGCATCGACCTGAACATCGACGGTCTCTTCGACGATACCGAGACTCCTGGACACACCACAGAACATGCCACCCCAGCCAGTGTGCCCAGCGGTTTACCCGCTGGGACAATTACCCGCACCATCGAGAGCAACACCAAGAGCGGCAATAATTTCTGGGCGTCGAAGCTCATCTTCAGCTATCCCGTGTGGAAGGGTAACCTCTCCCTGGGTGGAGAGTATTCCTACAACCACCGCACGGATGCCTATTCCTATAGTGCCTCAGAGGCCGTTCCCGTAACTGCCACCGATACAGAGATTAACGAGAAGTCGTCTGCCGGCTTCGTAGAGTATGGACGTTCCTTTAATCTCTCAACTCTTAACTCTCATCTCTCAACTCTTTACGTTCAGACAGGCTTGCGCTATGAGCACCTGCAGAACGACTACTTCAACTTCGGCAAGAAGGAGGATGAGGTCTGCCGCAACTATGGCGACTGGTTCCCCACGGCTACTGTCTCGGCTCCTATCGGCAAGGTTCAGCTGTCACTCTCCTACCGCCGCGACATCAAGCGTCCGGCCTATAGCAGTCTGACGAGCTCAACGATTTACCTGAACCGCTATGCCTATCAGAGTGGCAACCCCTATCTGAAGCCGACCTACACCCATAGCATCGTGCTGAACGCTGGCTATAAGTGGCTTGGTGCCAATATCAACTTCAGTCGTGTCAAGGATTCAGAGACCATGTCAACAGAGCCGTTCCCCGGTGCCGACGATCCGCTCGTCTGTCTGGTACGCCCCATCAACACTGCAGAGGAGTACAGTCAGCTGAGCATCAACCCCTACGCCAGTCCAACTATTCAATGGTCAATGTTCAATGGTCAATTGACTTGGCATCCCACATGGTTCGTCTATGCCGTTTTCCAGAACTACAAGTCGCCCTGTGCCGACGGCTCCATCATTACGCTCAACCGTCCGTATGTCAACATGGGCTGGGATAACACCATCGAGCTACCCAAGGGAGCGCGGGCGACTTCGCCCGCATCTGGAGGCTGGCGCGTGAACCTCGGTTTCCGTTTCAACCCACGTGGCGACTACGACAATTTCCGCATTCTGAAGGCTCAGGGACGTGTAGATATGGGTATTCAGCGCGACTTCAACCTGCGCCGCCTCGGCTCGCTGACCTTCGACCTGCGTTGCAACGATATCTTCAATACCAACAAGACAAAGGCCATTGTGTATGGTCCACGCGAGCTGACGGTATTTAACCCAACCCGTCGTACATTCTCGCTCGACCTCACGTGGAAGTTCAACGAAGCCCGCTCGAAGTATCGTGGCTCTGGTGCTGGCGAGAAGCAGAAGGCTCGTATGTAAGGAATGAGCTAGAGCAACCATATACATGACGTACTACAAATTTGGTTCGTAGCGTACGCTACGGACAATCATGGCGGCCGCCGCGAATATTCGTGACGGCCGCCGTGAATGTTTTCGTCGCCCGCCATGAACCGAAGGGTGCTGTCTCCCCCCACAGACATACGACCCTTCTCCCTGTTTGCTCCTACCTTTCTCCTCGTGTAGGGGTAGGCCTTTTTCGTGACGATTTGTTAATTTTTCGGAGGAAAGGATTTTATTTGCAAAAAACTTCGTACCTTTGCATCGGTTATTTATGATACCAAACGAGACACCGCCCGCAAGCTGAAGACTATGAACGTGATAAGCATCGAACAGATTGCCACCCAGACTATAGACCAGAAAGTAAAGGAGATAAAGCAGAGCTTCCGCCAGATGATGGACGGGGTTACGGCGCAGTCCATGCGACAGAAAGGCCTGAACTACCACCTTAACTGGGGGGCCACCATCCCACGACTCCGTGAGATGGCTGACGAGATTAAGACCAAGGAAACTTCAGTTTACGACCTAGCCATCGCCCTCTGGAAGGAGAACGTGCGGGAGTGCAAAATCCTCGCCACGATGCTCATGCCGCCGGAGGAGATGCTGCCTGAAGTGGTGGATATCTGGATGGAGCAGACACCCACGCTGGAAATTGCCGAGCAGGCCGCCTTCAACCTCTACCAGCATCTGCCTTACGCCGCTGACAAGGCCTTCGAGTGGCTGGCCTCGCCCGACGATTTACCCCAGGTATGCGGCTACCATGTCCTCAGCCGTCTGTTTATGCGCGGACAGGAACCCAACGAGCGCGGCATCAACGAGTTTCTCGACGAGGCCATCACCGCCCTGCAAAGCACGAGTGCTGCCGTCAGGAAAGCTGCCATGCAGAGCGTCATCCGTTTCTCGGAAATGGGTCTCGTCTATGAGCGCCTGGCAAAGTCTGCCGTCAGGCAAACAGGTCTCGACTTCCTCTGAACACACACAAATCCGGCTGACCCGTAATAAAGAATTTTCCCGTAACCATCTGTGGCGATGATTACGGGAAAATGTTTTTTTCGTATCTGCTGGAGATTACAGGCTGTTGATATACTTGTTGAGACTTGACTTCAGGTTAGCGGCCTTGTTCTTGTGGATGATGTTGGTCTTGGCGAGCTTGTCAAGCATCTTCTGCACTTTGGGATAGAGGGCCGTAGCCTCGTCCTTGTCTGTCATGGCACGCAGCTTGCGGACGGCGTTGCGCATGGTCTTAGCATAGTACCTGTTGTGAAGTGTCTTTTTCTTGTCCTGACGGATTCTTTTCTCCGATGATTTGTGGTTTGCCATTGTTTTTGTTAATTTTTTAATCTTTTAATTTTATAACTTAATAATTCTGGATTAAAGCCTGTGGGTCTTGCGCTTTGGGCTGCCCTGGCTGGATTCCTCCGTTATTTTCAGAATCCCTCTGCCACCGTTTCCCGCTCCTTGGCTTGTTGTGGTAGCGCATCGCTGCGCCGATGACAGATTTAACCTTTGTAGTCCCTAGGAGAGTCGAACTCCTCTTTAGAGAATGAAAATCTCTCGTCCTAACCGATAGACGAAGGGACCGGGGGAAATTTACGATTTAAGGATTTTCGATTTGCTATTTTTCAAAAGCGGGTGCAAAATTACTGCTTTTTCTGCAAACGGCCAAATTTTTTCCCGACAAAATGCAAATTATCCCTTATTTTTTGTAATTTTGCACGCAAATTGCCCTCTTAACTCTCAACTATGAACTATAAGACCGAGGCTCTGGTGCTTCATACTGTACGCTACAGCGACACCCGCCTGATAATAGATATGTTCACGCGTGAACAGGGACGGCAGTCGTTCGTTGTCAGTATTGGCAAGGGCGGTCGCTCTGCCATGAGGAAACAATACTTCCAGCCGCTGACGCTGCTCGTCATAGAGTACGACCTGCGTCCCCTGGAACAACTGCAGCGTCTGCGCAGCGCTGAGTTGCTATGCCCCTGGCTGTCGTTGCTCACTGAGCCGGGCAAGCTGGCCATCGCCCTCTTCGTGGCCGAGTTCCTCTACTACGCCCTTCGTGGAGAGCAGAAAGACGAGCACTTGTTCGACTATGTGCGCTCCAGCCTGGAGTGGCTCGACGGCCGGGCAGACCGCTACGCAAACTTCCACCTCGTGTTTCTCATGCGCCTCTCACGTTTCCTCGGTTTTTTCCCAAACCTCTTCCCCCAAGAGTCCTACTTCGACCTCCGGGCCTCCACCTTCTGCGCCACTCCCCCACCCCACCACGACTACCTCATGCCTGAGGAGGCCAGCCGCATACGTCCCCTGATGCGCATGGACTTCGCCACGATGCACCTCTTCCGTCTCTCCCGCACCGAGCGTGCCCGTATGCTCGAAATCATGGAACGCTACTACCGCCTCCATCTGCCCGCCTTCCCCGAACTGCGCTCCCTACCAGTACTCCATGAGCTGTATAACTGACATATAGAAAATCTATAGCATAATTGTTCAAAAAAGCGGGGAAAAAAGTATTTACTTTCAAAAAAAAGTGTACCTTTGCACCCCGAAAACGAAAGAAGTTCATTAAATTAACTAAATAAAGGACAATTATGTTCAAGAATTTTGACGGTTATCATCTTATAGAAGCGTATCACAAGATGCGCCACGAGAAGAAAGCCCACCCCGGAAGGGTGTTTAAAAAATCGTTAGAGGCCATCTTTGTGCTCATCGTGACGCTTGTGATATGGAACCTGCCTGTCACGGCATTTGGCATTGAGGGCCTTAACGTAGTACAACAACGCATCATTGCCATCTTCGTCTTTGCCACGCTGATGTGGGTGATGGAAGTAGTGCCTTCGTGGGCCACCTCGGTGGCTGTCATCGGGTCTATGCTGCTCTTTGCATCAGACTCTGGCGTGAAATGGATGTGCAACCCTGAGGAGGTAGGGACTTTACTCTCCTACAAAGGCGTAATGGCCTGTTTTGCCGACCCGGTCATCATGCTGTTCATCGGAGGCTTCATCCTGGCCATTGCTGCTACCAAGACAGGACTGGACACCCAGCTGGCAAAGGTACTGCTGAAGCCGTTTGGCAAGAAGAGTGAGAACGTGCTGCTGGGCTTCCTGCTCATCACGGGTCTGTTCTCCATGTTCATCTCCAACACAGCCACAGCGGCCATGATGCTCACCTTCCTTACCCCAGTGTTCCGTCAGTTGCCTCCTGAGGGCAAGGGCCGCATGGCATTGGCACTCTCCATTCCTGTTGCAGCCAACCTAGGAGGCATGGGAACGCCCATCGGCACGCCTCCCAACACCATCGCCATGAAGTATCTGAACGACCCTGAAGGCCTGAACCTAGACCTAGGTTTCGGACAGTGGACGATGTTCATGCTGCCGTTAGTCATTGTGCTGCTGTTCATTGGCTGGAGGCTGTTGCTGCGCCTGTTCCCCTTCACTCAGAAGACCATCGAACTGCACATTGAGGGCGGCATGAAACCTGGCATACATACCAAGATCGTGATTGTGACATTCTTTGTGACTGTGGCACTATGGCTCTTAGACAGCGTGACAGGCATCAACTCCTATACTGTGGCCTTCATCCCCTTCTGCGTGTTTGCACTGACTGGAGTCATCAATCGCCGCGACATGGAGGAAATCAACTGGTCGGTCATCTGGATGGTGGCCGGAGGTCTTGCACTGGGCTATGGACTGAACGCCTCCGGACTGGCAAACAATGCCGTCGAAAGCATTCCCTTCGGCGACTTCTCTCCCCTACTGATACTGGTGCTTTCCGGCATTATCTGCTACCTGCTGAGCAACTTCATCAGCAACTCAGCCACTGCTGCACTGCTCATGCCTATCCTGGCCATTGTCTGTGGTGCGATGGGCGACAAGCTCGATGCTATTGGAGGAACAGCCACCGTGCTCATAGGTGTAGCCATTGCCTCCAGCTCGGCCATGATACTGCCTGTATCAACGCCACCCAATGCACTGGCATACGCCACAAACCTCGTGCGTCAGAACGACATGGTCAAGATAGGCATCATCGTGGGTATCATCAGCATGCTCCTAGGCTACGGCCTTCTCTACGCAGTGAGCACCCTGCACCTGATATAGGCCTGTTTAGATACTCAATTCATCGAGCACAGTAATCAGGCGTCTGTCAAAACGCTTGTCGGTGCGGATGCACTCGGTGAAGGGTACATAGACGATTTCGTTGTTGCGGTAGCCTACCATGACGTTGCGCTGTCCCTGTTTGATGGCCTGCACCGCACCGACACCTGTACAGCTGGCCAGGAGACGGTCGCGAGCCGACGGACTGCCGCCGCGCTGCAGGTGGCCAAGGATGGAGACGCGCACGTCGAATTCGGGGAACTCGTGTTTCACACGGTCAGCATAGTAGAGGGCACCACATTTCGGGCTCTCCGAGACGATGACGATGCACGATTTCTTCGACTTACGGATACCGCGATGCATAAACCGTACCAACTGGTCTTCATCGGTCACCTCCTCGGGCACAATAGCGGCCTCAGCACCACAGGCGATGGCACAGTTCTGCGCCAGGAAGCCGGCATCGCGTCCCATCACCTCTACGAAGAAGATACGCTCGTGCGAGTTGGCCGTGTCACGGATGCGGTCTACACACTCCATGATAGTGTTCATCGTGGTGTCGTAGCCGATGGTAGCGTCTGTACCGTAGAGATCGTTGTCGATGGTGCCGGGCAGACCGATGCAAGGGAAGTCATACTCCAGACCGAAGTTCCAGGCTCCAGTCAGCGAGCCGTTACCACCGATGACTACTAGGGCGTCAATCCCCTCCTTCTGGCATGTCTCGTATGCCTTCTGCCGCCCCTCGGGAGTCATAAACTCCTTGCTTCTGGCGGTCTTCAGGATGGTGCCGCCACGAGTGATGATGCCGCTCACATCCTCGGTGGTGAAATCTTTAATTTCACCTTTGATGAGGCCGTCGTAGCCTCGGTAGATACCCTTGACGTTGAAACCTTCGCAGATGCCTGCACGTGTGACGGCACGGATGGCCGCGTTCATACCGGGGGCATCGCCACCCGACGTCAGAATACCGATAGTATTAATCCTAGCCATAGTATTAACATTTTTGATTAAACAAGATTTTTCTAATACAGCTGCAAAGATACTACTTTTCTGCTAATGCACAAAACTTTCGGAAAGTTTTTTTGGCCTGAATTATTCATGCTTTTGTCGAGTCTATCATTAGGCCAACGAAATAAAAAAGTCGGTCAATTATTTGGCGGTTTCAAAAAATCTTCCTATCTTTTCACCCGGAAAATAGTCCTTTGCAACTGAAAGGTTACGTTGACCCGTAGCTCACTCGTGTAGGTTGTACGGGGCTGTTTCTGTTTTATGACGTTTCGTAAGTTCCTCCTTCTTCGTATAGTTGCGAGTCACAAAATTTCAATGTAGATAGGGACGCTCCCATAAATCCGACTGCTCAGTAATCGGGGTGGTTACTCCTATGTTAAAGCCTGGATGTAACTGCCATATCTTGGTACGGATGTATTTATATATACGTTCTTTCACGACATTTCGTTTGGCTCGTTTCCCGTCTATTCCATGTTCGGTTCTGCAAGATTCTGTGTTGGTGTCCCTGATTACAAACGCATGGTGCAAAACCCAGGGTTAGAACGAACCAAACCCAAGGTTAGAACGAACCAAACCCAGAGTTAGAACGAACCAAACCCAGAGTAGGGGGCAGGTCTCTGTGCCAGCCCGCATACTATTCACAGATTTCCCAAAATCTCTTAATATCATCCCATTCCTAATATAAAGGAGT
>JAEEGL012679714.1_pt1 | contig 12466 bp, 10 predicted proteins | sample 9134231 | NCBI WGS metagenome assembly JAEEGL01 (sample SAMN16246548, study PRJNA631951) | gut metagenome | biome: gut microbiome; feature: rumen; material: fiber-attached | host: Bos | place: Iran: Karaj | collected 2018-10 | reverse complement strand
GTATAAGGAACGTCAACCACCATGGGATTGCCGTCCTTGTCGAGCTGACGAACGATAGGCAGCGAACCGAAGTTCTGGGCCTCGTAGTTGGCAATCTGCTGTCCGTCCATCGAGAGGCTCTGTGTGAAGTAACCGAAACGATAGAGGAAACCAACGGCACACATGTCAACGTTAGAGTCGGAAGCTTCTTTCACATAGTCACCGGCAAGCATACCCAGACCACCAGAGTAAATCTTCAGGGCTGAGTGGATACCGTACTCCATGCAGAAGTAAGCTACTGACGGACGCTTGCTGTCAGGCTTGACGTCCATATAAGCACGGAACTGGGCATAAACATCCTTGATGCGCTTCATGAGGCTCTTGTCCTTCAGGATTTCCTCTTTGCGATCAAAGGTCAGACGCTCCAGCAGCATCACGGGGTTGTGCTTCACGTCGTGGTAAATCTCAGGGTCAAGGTCACGGAACAGGTCACGTGCCTCAAAGTTCCATACCCACCACATGTTGTGGGCAATCTCGTCCAAACACTTCAACTGCTCAGGAAGACTTGACTTAACGGTCAGGTCCTTCCACTGTGGAGCATTTGCATAATCAGCTTTAATTTTCATAATTACAATATTAAAGTTTATTTATTTGTTTTTTCTCTCTTCAGCTTTACTAAGCGCAATGTCGTAGGCCTGATGGTAATACTGGATGAACTCACTCCATAAGGCTTTCTTCGACAAGGCCTCTGCCTTCTTGCGACATGCGTCGACTTGTTTCTTATCCATTGCAGAGAAGTCGGCAACAGCATCCTTGATAGCGTCAGCGACCTCAGAATAGTTATAGTCCGTACGATGAATAACCTTCACACCATCCGTAATCTCGCCATAGTGTCCAAACTCCTTGTTGGCCCACAGTCCAAAACCTGCAAGGTCGGTAGTGATACAAGGCACCTTAAAGGCCACAGCCTCCAGAGGTGTGTACCCCCACGGCTCGTAGTATGACGGATAGACACAAAGGTCGTTGCCTAGCACGATGTCGTAGTAGTGCATATTAAGGATGCCGTCCTTACCATCGAGATAGCAAGGCAGGAAAATAACCTTCACATTCTCATCCTTACGATTGTGCATATCGTAGTATTTCATCATGTTCAGCACGTTGTCGTGACTCATATTGTGCAACCAGTGAGTCAGTTGAGGAACCTCCAGAGGGGTGTCGTAAGACAGAAAGCTGTCCAGGCGCTCCCGCAAGTCCTTACGGGGCTCTCCCACCCAACCAGGCACCTCGATGAAAGCCAGCACTTTCTTCTTCAGGTCACGATCACGCAGCAGACGGTTCATAGCCTCCACGAAGACGTCAATACCCTTGTTGCGGAACTCATAGCGACCACTGGTAGAAATAATCAATGTGTCGTCGTCGAGTTGTTCGCCAAGCAATGCATTAGCCACACGCAGGAGGTTAGCGCGCGCCAGCTTACGCTTCTTGGTAAATGAGGCACCCTTGGGTACAAAGTTGTCGTCAAAACCATTGGGCAGCACCACATCAACGGGCTTGTCCAGCAGTTCCACACACTCTTTGGCGGTGATATCGCTCACTGTCGTGAAACAGTCTACGTTCCATGCCGTCTGCTTCTCAATGGAGTGCTTCGACTGCATGTTCAACTCGCCTGCCATCTGGTCGCCATTATAGGCAAAGAGGTAATCATAGAGCGGCTTTTGGTTGCCGGCAATAGAGCGACCAATGCTCGTAGCATGTGTCGTAAAAATAGTACCAATCTGGGGCAGTTTGTTGTTGATGTACAATGCACCCAGACCACACATCCACTCGTTGGCGTGATAAATCACCTTTGTATTGCGGTCGAAGGTTCCGCCTTCAACATTAAAGTTGTACAGGCTCTCTGTCACCAAGGCGGCAGCATACGAGAACATCGAGGCCTCGTCGTAGTCACCATAGGCATGCAGCGAGTCAACGCTGTACTTTTCCCACAACCAGGTGTAAATCTCGTCCTTCTTTTCGAAATAGGGAGTAAAGTCCACCAGGATAGCGATAGGTTCACCAGGAACCGTCCATCGACCTACCTTCACTCGCAAACCTTGTTCTTTAGCCGCCCATTGCCATTCGGCAAAAAGTGACTTCTCCTCACGAAAATACGGACTATCATTTTCCTTCCAACAGTCAGGACCAATAAAGAAGACATGATCCTTCATTTCGTCCTGTAGTGTCTTGGCACGAGTAGAGAGAACGGTGTAGATTCCTCCCACCTTATTGCACACCTCCCAACTCGATTCAAAAATGTAATCAGGCTTTAGCATATTTTCTTTCCATTTGTAATACATGTATAACGCCTGCAAAGATAACTAAAAAAAATAAAAACCTAACATATTTATCGATATATTTTTCAGAAAATCAACGTTTATTGATATAGATTTAGTACCTTTGTCAGCAAAATAGAAAAATAGCATGAGGAAATTTCTTGTAATCATACTACTCATTACCGTTGCAGCAAACGGTTATGCGCAGAAAGACAGTACGTCTTTTCGCGCGTACCTATATAATAATGATTATGAAGTCTATCTGCGCATCAATTTCTACAATCAGGATGTTACTATTCCTGGACAGGCCCTCTATGGCGATTTGCCAGGCTATTTAGGCAAGAAGAACAACTCCTTCTGTTGGGTCATCACCTCGTGTGACGTGAAGAGCGACAAGAAGGCTACGATGCAAATGATTAACGACTTTGGCAGTGAAGACCTGAAAGCCACCTTGATACGCAAGAATGACTCCATCTATGTGCTCCAGCAGAATCAGGGCAGCACTATCAAGGTTCCTCGTAAGGGCAAATGGCAGAAGCTGCCCAAAGAACTGGAATTCAAAAGAAGATAACGAAACACACTTATGATAACATTCCCGATAGCCAAGATAAACCTCGGACTGAACGTGGTAGAGAAGCGTTCAGACGGGTATCACAACCTGCAGACGGTATTCTATCCCGTTCCCATCATGGACGCCTTGGAGATTGTCCCCATGAGCGAAGGTTTTCCTTCTGATGTGGACTGCGACCTGAAAGTGACTAATATTCATATTGAGGGCGACGAACAACACAACCTTGTGGTGCGTGCCTACCAGTTGCTGAAGCAGGACTTCCCCAACCTACCCCGCGTCCATACACATCTGTGGAAAGGTATTCCCACACAGGCAGGTATGGGTGGTGGCAGCAGCGATTGTGCCTGTATGATTCGCTTGTTGAACGAAACCTTCAACCTGCAGCTGACAGACGAACAGATGCAGCAATATGCCGCTCAACTAGGTGCCGACTGTGCTTACTTCATTCTGGGCGTTCCTTGCTATGCGGAGGGCATTGGCGAAAAGTTGGAGCCCATCAGTCTGGATCTCAGTGGTTGGCATATCGGAGTGGTACGTCCTGACATTCCCGTACCCACGAAAGAGGCGTTCTCGCGTATCCATCCGCACTACCCCATTAAGAACTGTCGCGAGGTAGTCATGCAACCTGTAGAGACGTGGCGTGAGAATTTGGTTAACGACTTCGAAGAAAGCGTCTTTGCGCTACATCCTGAGATTGGTGCTGTGAAAGAAGAGCTATATAAGATGGGCGCCACCTATGCGGCCATGTCTGGCTCAGGTAGCGCCCTATTCGGACTTTTTAAGGAACAACCAGACGGATTGCGTCAGGCGTTTCCTCATATGTTTACTTTCTCAACGATGCTTTAGTCTTTGTCTTCCAGCAAAGCCGATGTTCGCACGCGAGACAATGTCTCGGGTGTCATCTGCAGGTAACTGGCAATATAGACCAATGGCGCACGCAACACCAACTGTGGCGCACGCTTCACCAGTTTGGCATAACGCTCTGGTGCAGACTCGAAGCGCAGCATATCGGCACGAATCTGTGAAAGTATCAGCGACTCCTCCAGAATCTTACGATAGAGCATCTGGATATTCACGTTACGTACAGCCTCACGCTCCAGTTTGTCTTTAGGCAATGCAAAGACGATGGTGGGTTCTAGGGCATGAATCTGCTGATGGCTGGGCTGCTCCCTGAACAGACTCTCAATGCTCATGAAGATGTTGTTCTCCACAGCCATATATTCTGTCAGTTCCTTGCCATTCTTGATATAGAACTGGCGTACCAAGCCCTTTACCACCCAATAAATATTCGTGCATACTTCGCCTTCTTTCAGGATGAAGTCACCCTTCTGAAATCTCATGGGTACGAGGATGCTCTCCAGCACATCCAACTCCTCATGAGTCATTGTACTGTAGCGTCTGGCCAGTTCGCGGGCCACGTCACGTGTTGTAAGTCCGATTGTTGTCATTGTCTTATCTTTCTATATTTGTCTTAGGTCATTGATTAGTCTAACTTCAAAACGGCAAGGAAGGCCTTCTGCGGCACTTCCACATTGCCAATCTGCTTCATACGCTTCTTACCGCGTTTCTGCTTCTCCAGCAGTTTACGCTTACGGCTCACGTCACCGCCATAACACTTGGCAGTAACATCCTTACGCACCTGTTTCACTGTCTCGCGGGCAATAATCTTCGCACCAATAGCTGCCTGGATGGCAATATCGAACTGCTGGCGTGGAATGAGTTCCTTCAGTTTCTCACACATGCGGCGACCAAAGGTGACGGCATTGTCCTGATGGGTCAGCGTTGACAGTGCGTCAACGGGTTCACCATTCAGCAGGATATCCAACTTGGCCAACTTCGACGGACGGAAACCGTCAATATGGTAGTCGAACGAGGCATAACCCTTCGAGATGCTCTTCAGCTTATCGTAGAAGTCGATGACGATTTCGCCCAGGGGCAGCATGAAGCGCAGCTCCACACGATTACCACTGACATACTGCTGGTCTATCAGTTCACCGCGCTTGTCCAAGCACAACGTCATGATGGGACCGATATAGTCGGCGGCAGTAATGATAGATGCCTTGATATAGGGCTCCTCAATATGGTCTATCATCGTCTGGTCAGGCAGTCCGGAGGGATTGTGCACCTCTTTCTCCTCGCCCTGTTTCGTATAGCACATATAGGTTACGTTGGGCACCGTCGTGATAACGTCCATATCGAACTCACGATCCAGGCGCTCCTGAACAATCTCCATGTGCAACAGTCCCAGGAAACCGCAACGGAAACCAAAGCCTAGGGCTATTGATGTCTCAGGGACAAACGTCAGCGAGGCATCGTTCAGCTGCAGTTTCTCCAGCGATGCACGCAGGTTCTCGTAGTCTACGGGGTCTATGGGATAGACACCGGCAAACACCATCGGCTTCACTTCCTGGAAACCCTCGATGGCCTTGTCGCACGGGTTGGCAACATGGGTAATGGTGTCACCCACCTTCACCTCCTTGGCATTCTTGATACCACTGATGATGTAGCCTACCTCGCCAGTACGCAGTTCCTTACGTGGAATCATGTCCATCTTCAGTACACCCACCTCATCGGCTACATACTCCTGACCGGTATTGAAGAACTTCACCTTGTCACCCTGACGAATGACGCCATTGTTTATCTTAAAATAGGCGATGATGCCTCGGAACGAATTGAAGACAGAGTCGAAAATCAGCGCCTGCAGCGGAGCCTTCTCGTCACCCTCTGGATGCGGAATGCGCTCAACGACAGCGTTGAGGATATCTTCTACGCCTTCGCCTGTCTTACCTGATGCACGCAGAATGTCTGACGGGTCGCAGCCAATGAGTTCTACGATTTCGTCTTCCACCTCGTCGGGCATAGCCGAAGGCATGTCAATCTTATTGATAACAGGAATAATCTCCAGGTTGTTGTCGATGGCCAGATAGAGGTTGGAGATGGTCTGTGCCTGCACACCTTGTGTGGCATCGACCACCAATAAAGCGCCCTCACAGGCTGCTATCGAGCGTGATACTTCGTACGAGAAGTCCACGTGTCCTGGGGTGTCAATGAGGTTCAGAATATATTTTTCACCCTTGTACATATACTCCATCTGGATGGCGTGGCTCTTAATCGTAATGCCGCGTTCACGCTCCAGATCCATGTCGTCCAACATCTGTCCTTCCGTCACCTGGATAGTCTTGGTAAACTCCAGCAGACGGTCAGCCAGCGTTGACTTTCCGTGGTCTATATGTGCAATGATGCAGAAGTTTCTTATATGATCCATTGTTTACTCTAAAGCATATTACGATGCAAAGGTACAAAAAAAAATCGAGAATCTTTATAAATTCCCGATTTTTTATCATTTCTTTACGCAGTTACTCCTGTTCTGGAACAATCAGCTTGTAACCCTTACCGTGGATATTGATGATTTCAATCTGCGGATCTTCCTTCAGGTGCTTACGGAGTTTTGTGATGTAAACGTCCATAGAACGGGCATTGAAGTAGTTGTCGTCAATCCAGATGGTCTTCAGGGCGAAGTCGCGCTGCAGAATCTCATTGGCATGCGAGCAAAGCAGTGCCAGCAGCTCGTTCTCCTTGGTGGTCAGCTTGGTCTGCTTGTCGCCGATGACGAGCAGCTGCTTCTGGGTGTCAAAGAGGAAATCACCAATGTGATAGACCGAGCTCTCCTTGTTCTTCTTGCCACGAACACGACGCAGGATAGCCTCTACACGGAATACCAGCTCTTCCATAGAGAAAGGCTTGGTGATATAGTCATCAGCACCAATCTTGAAACCTTCAAGGATATCCTCCTTCAGAGTCTTGGCAGTCAGGAAGATGATAGGAATCTCTGCATTGGCCTGGCGGATTTCCTGAGCCAGCGTGAAGCCGTCCTTCTTAGGCATCATCACGTCGAGCACGCAGATGTCAAACTTTGTCTTCAGGAAGGCTTTGTAACCAGCCTCACCATCAGGGCACAACTCGGCCATATAGCCTTTTGCTGCTAAATACTCGCGGAGCAACATTCCGAGGTTCTCATCGTCTTCGCAAAGAAGAATTTTCAGTTTTTCGTCCATAAGTTTAATTTTTTATTGTTAATACTATTTGTTGTCTTCCTTCAAAATGGGCAGGATGATGGTGAACTTCGTACCCTTACCCAGTTCACTCTCTGCCTTGATTTCTCCCTGGTGCAAGTCAATGACCTTCTTGACGTATGCCAGTCCCAGGCCAAAGCCCTTCACATCGTGCTTGTTGCCAGTATGCACACGATAGAATTTATCGAAGATTTTCTTCAGGTTCTCCTTCTTGATGCCCTGACCTGTATCGCGGATGGAGAGATAGAGTTTGTCGTGCTCATTCCATGTGTGGATATAGATGTCGATGGGCTCGTCGGGCTTGCGATATTTCACCGCATTGTCCATCAGATTGGTAATGGCATTCTGGAAGTGCACCTCATCGACAAAGATGGCAGAGTCGATTGCTTCAATCTCTGTATATATCTTACCACCAGTATGTTCCACGCGCAGGTTAAAGGATTGTGCGATGGTCTCAACCATCTCGTTCAGGTCCAGTTCCTTCTCCTTGAATGTCACGCTCTTCTTGTCGAACATTGACATCTGGAGCACCTTCTCCACGAGGAAGCGCAGGCGTTTCGACTCGTCATTGATGATGCCGCTCAGGTGCTTCGTCATCTGTTCTGTCTTGGTCACGCTGTCGTCGTTCATCATCTGGGCAGCCAGCGAGATAGAGGCGATAGGTGTCTTCAGCTCGTGCGTCATGTTATTGATGAAATCGTTCTTGATTTCCGTATAACGCTTCTGGCGGAAGATGACCACGATGGTAAACAGGAACGTAATCAGCAGCACAATGGTGAAGATGATGCTGGGAATCATGAAGCGCACGCTGGAGAAGATGTAGGAGTTCATCTCCGGGAAGTGGATTCTTACCACACCCATCTTCGACTGCGGATCGTGGCTGAAGAGCTTCTGCTCGTAGGTGTACTCCTTGCCTTCCTCCTCGTAGTCCGGACAGCGATAGACCTCACGGCCATCGGTGGTAGAAACGGTGAAGTGGTAAGGAATATTGATACCGTTGTTCATCAGTTCCACACGAATGTCCTTGTCGAGCATGCGGAAGTTGACGCGCTCCTTCAGGGGCTTCTCGCTGGCGGTATAGAGGATGTTATAGACCACCTCGTCGAGCAATGCCTTCTGGTATACATAACGTTGGCGTACAATCTCTTGCATGGTCTTCGTAGCGTCTGCCAACGAGTTCTTGTCCTTGCGCAGTATCATCGCCTTGGGAACGGAGGCAGGCTTCATCTTCAGCGCCTTCACCTGGAACGAGCTGTAGATGGTGCCGTCGTCGGCTGCTACAGCAAACTGGTGACTATGTGTTACGGAGCCCAGTCCGTCAACTGTGATGCTGTCCTGTGTAAAGGCTCGGCGCTCGGTCTCGTTGACGTCTTTCTCCAGATAGCGCAGGGTCTCGTTCATCTCCAGATTTCGCGAGGCCTGATATAGTGAACGGGCTACACTCTCGTCAAACTGCTCTTTCTTCATCTTGACCATCTCCTCGACATAGGAGAACTGAAGGAAGAGCAGCGCCAGGAATGATACTCCCATGATGACTGCTATGGTCCAAATCGTTGACTTCTTCATATCGAGTGCAAAGATAGCATTTTTCTCGATACGAAGAAGTCTGATAAGTTAATTATTTCCGTTAAATTTAACGATTTTAACTAAATAGCGAGTATTTAATTAAAAATGCACATTCAAGTCGATGCCTACTTGAAGCGGATTACCACGCTGTGCAAAGCGTAGTGCCTGACCGGCGGCCTTGCTCTCTACGGCAAAGGTGTTATACTTGGTGTCTGTCAGGTTGCGTCCCCACAGTTTGACGTTGCAGTTTCCGAAGTCGTAGCCCACATGAGCCCCCAGCAGCACATACTCTTTCTGTCCGAAGCTGTTGGCCTCGTTCCATTGGGTATAGCCCTGTCCTATGAGGTCTGCACCTACGAAGAAACGGTTTATGCGGTAACTTCCACCCAGCGCAAAGTTGGTTGAGGGAACAAAGGGAATCGAATTGCCGTCATAGGTATCATACTCGTCGAACACCGCATTGACGGCACCCAGATTGAAGAACCAGTCCAGTCGGTCGTCAAAGGCTCTGCCACGCAACGACAGTTCTAGGCCCATTGTGTGGCTCTTGCCAGCATTCACCATGATGCGTCCGAAGTTGTTGCCAGGCGTCATCATCGACAGTTGCTGGTTGCGTATCTTCATATAGTAGATGGCAAAGTCTGCATGCAGTTTGCCTTCCAGCAGATTCAGATGGGCTCCAGCCTCATAGTTCCACGACTCCTCAGGCTTGTAGCTGATGGTCTCATCCACGGCCTCATAGTCCTCGTCGGTATAGTTGATGGTGACGTCGCCCTGCTGCAGCGATTTACCCTTGTTCATGAACTCCGACTGATAGATTTCCGAGAACATCTGGATATTATAACCGCCAGCACGATAGCCCTTTGATACGGTAGCATAGATGTTCGACCCGCTGTCGTCCAGACGGTAGGTGACACCCACCTTGGGCAGCAGTTGGTTAAACGAACGCTTGCTGCCATTCTGCAACACGGCAGTCAGCAGACTGGTCTTCTCTAACGGGGGCATGGCATAGTGCAGCGCCACCAGTCCGTTGGTATCGTAGTCTATCTTCACCTGACTGAACTCATAGCGCAGACCCAGGGTGACATCCAGTCGGCTGGTCAGCGAGATGGTCGACTCGTGGAACGCACCCAGGCTGGCTGAGGGTGTGTGGAAGGTCTCTGTCACGTGGAAGTCTGGAATCTCCCAGATGGTAAACAGCGATTGCACGTAGGCTGGCATCATCGTCATGATGCGGGCTGCCGTCATGGCATTCATCGCCGGTCCGAAGGTTACAGGGGCATCAGTACGCAACCACTGGTACGAGCCAAAGACGCCAAACGTCCAGTGCCACTTGCGCTGTCCGTGACTGCGAATCATCAGTTCCTGGGTCAGCGCCTGCTGCTTCTGCAACTGCGTCAGGTGCATGTAGTCGGCGGGCAGATAGTCCTGGTCCATCTCCATGTGGTCACGCAGATACTGCCACGAGGTGGTGGAACTGAGCAGCCAGTTGTCAGCCTTGTAACTGATGTTCAGACCCGTATTCACCATCTGGCGCTTGTAACCGTTCATCAGCGTTGTTGACGGGTCTGCTACGGTATTGGCGTCATCGTCGTACAGTCCGTAGGGAAACGCATTCTGACGCGTCCATTGGTAGTCGGCTGTCAGGTCCAGCGTCAGCCTGTGGGTCGGCTGGTACACAAAACGCATCTTTCCGCCAGCTTCCTCTAACTTGTCGTTCCACTCGTCCAGCGCCTGGTTCTTGAAGAATCCGCGCTGGCCGTTCCAGAAACCTGCTGCAGAGAAGGCAAACTTCTCTGTCGGGCGATGGAAATGGGCAATCTCGGCATGCGACGTCAGTCCCGTGCCAATACCCATCGAGAGGTCTGTACCCTGATACGTCATGGGGTTCTTCGAGTAGATGTGCACCAGTCCACCCTCTGTGTTCATGCCATACAAGGTTCCCTGGGGGCCACGCAACACATCGACACGATCCACGTGGTAGAAATGGTGGTTAAAGGCAGCCTTCGACATCAGTGGAATGTTGTCGTAGTAGATACCCACCGCCGGATTGTTGATGCGTGAGCCGATGCCGCGCATATACATCGACGATGTCAGGCGCGAGCCGTACTGAGGCATCGAGAACGAGGGCACATACTGCGACAGCTGGGTAAGATCCTGGACACCCAGCATCTGCATCTCTCGCTGGGTCACCACTGTCGAGCTCAATGGCTGGTGGCGCAGCAATCGTCCGTCTTTGGGCTGCGACACCACGACAATCTCGTCCAGGTCATACACCTTCGACGTGTCGTTCATCTCTTCAGCCTGAACCAGCGAGGATGCGAAGAGCAGTGCTCCTGAAAACAATACTCTACCTATCATATATATATATTAGTGTGTGTTGGTTATCGCTGATAGTATTTCTTGCCGCCTTTGATGATGATTCCCTTATAGCTGCCTGTGGTGCGCTGTCCGGCAAGGTTATAGCATTTGTCAACAGTCATCTGTGAATTGTTAACTTGCTGAATGCCTGCCACCTCGCCTACGCCAGGGAATGTGCTGACAATCTGGAAAGGCATCTTGCCGGGGTGGAAGGCATTGATTACCTTGATGTTGCGACCTTCGTAAACCACCAGTATGTTGTTGTCGCCTTGAGTCATCGCGTAGTCACCGTCCATACCCACAACACCATCCTTCTCAGCCTTGAAATGCATGGTCAGTTCGTCGGCAGCATAGTCACGGTAGTAACCACCCTTCTCTGTGTCCATCTTCAGACCCTTGACGATATAGCTGCCAATGGTCAGATTGCCCAGAGGCGTGCCGCTCAACTCGTAGCTGGGCACCTGCACGTCCAGCAGGGTGTTGTCGCCCTCAGGGTACGTGCGAACGCTATAGGTCACGTTGGCTGCGGTATAGTTGTATATCTCACCAATGCTCACATCCAATTTATCCTTATAATCCTTAATATAATAAGCGGTGATGCTATACGTCAGCGGCATGGGCATGGTGCCATACATGAAGCTCACCTTCAGCGTAAAGGTATTGTAGGCGTCGTGCTTGTACGTGCCTGTAAGCGATGCGCCAACGATAGTCTTCTGTACGCCTTCAACGGTTATCTCCTCCATAAACTGCTGGTCAGGGAACGTAACCGTCATCGTCGACATATCCATCGACATCTCAACATTGTGAATGGTGAACGAGGGGATGACAAAGTTGCCATAGCGCATCTCGGGCAACGTAACGTCTGAACCTGAATACTTTACAGTGTCACTCTCAAGAGTTGATACTGTGTTACCTGAAACCTCAATCGTTGCTTTTCCTGAAAACTTCATCGCAGCGTGTCCTGCGCCTTGTGCCGTAGCAGTCAGCACGGCTGTGGTTAAGAATAATAGTGCAAAAATCTTTTTCATTTTTCTATGTGATTAAAATCGGGTGCAAAGGTACACATTTCCCTTTACACCCGCAATCCATATTTATTAGGATTTTTTTTATTTGTAATAATCAATCCTAATGAAGTGGCGAGGCTGGCCGAAGGGATTCCAAGAGATGTGGAGCCAGCCGTTGCCAGTCAGCAGTTGGTCGGTCAGTTCGTGAGACTTGAGAAAGCTCACAAGATTAAGGAACTGGGCGGGGTCCTTGGGGCGGATATCGACGGCCTGGCCAAGAAGGTGCTGGGAGTTCTTGACGCCACCGACAAGGGCGTTGACACGGGAGTTGCGGAAGCCGGAGTTGATGATGATGGGGCCCACCTCGCGACGGGCAGGCTCTAGCAGCATCAGGCAGCCGTAGGCCATGTTGGCGACGGCTTGCATCGTGGGGCTGTTGTCGGGATACTTGCTCAGTTGGCAGCACTCTGACAACGAGAAATGATTAGATAGTCTTGTGGGGTCCATTGATTTTCTTTGTTATCAGTTTCATGTAATAGTCGAGGCCGAAGATGCTGGCGACGAGCAGGAAGGCCTGTGCCACATAGACCAGCAGGCCAT
>JAEEGL012499881.1_pt1 | contig 12466 bp, 8 predicted proteins | sample 9134231 | NCBI WGS metagenome assembly JAEEGL01 (sample SAMN16246548, study PRJNA631951) | gut metagenome | biome: gut microbiome; feature: rumen; material: fiber-attached | host: Bos | place: Iran: Karaj | collected 2018-10 | reverse complement strand
AGGGTGGGGCATGGATGACAGAGTATCAGGGACAGTATTGGAAAATGAGAAATGAGAAATTAGAAATGAGAAATGTGCGTCCTCATGTGTCGGTGGTGATGAACTTCACCAAGCCGACGCCTGACAAGCCCGCATTGCTCACACTGGGTGAGGTGGAGACCTTCCTGCATGAGTTTGGCCACTCGCTGCACGGCATGTTTGCCAACACCCGCTTCGAGAGTCTTTCAGGCACTAACGTGTGGTGGGACTTCGTGGAACTACCCTCGCAGTTTATGGAGAACTATGCCGTGGAAAAGGAGTTCCTGCGCACCTTCGCCTTCCATTACCAGACGGGCGAGCCCCTGCCCGACGAACTTATCCGCCGCATTGTGCGCAGCCGCAACTTCATGGCGGCCACCGCCTGCCTGCGCCAGGTGTCGTTCGGTCTGCTCGACATGGCCTACTACACCAAGAAGGACGAGTTTACCGACGATATTATCACCTTCGAGAAAAAAGCCTGGAAGAAAGCCATCCTGGGTAAGCAACTGCCCGACACCTGCATGACCGTGCAGTTCTCGCATATCATGGCGGGCGGCTATGCAGCCGGCTACTATAGTTATAAGTGGGCCGAGGTGCTTGATGCCGACGCGTTCTCCGTATTCAAGAAGCATGGCATCTTCGACCAAGAGACGGCCCAGCGCTTCCGCGACTGCATCCTGTCGAAGGGTGGCACAGAGAATCCCATGACGCTCTACAAGCGTTTCCGTGGCGGTGAACCGACTATTGATGCCCTGCTGAAGCGGAATGGGATAAGAAGGAGTAAAGGAGGGAAGGAGTAAAGGAGGTAAAGGAGTAAAGGAGTAAAGGAGATGAGCGATAAACAAGAGAAACTGGACTCGCGCTATTTGCGCATGGCCCGTATCTGGGCCGAGAACTCCTACTGCGTTCGCCGCCAGGTGGGTGCGCTGGTTGTCAAGGACAAGATGATAATCAGCGACGGCTACAACGGCACGCCTACCGGCTTTGAGAACGTATGTGAGGATGAGAACAACGTGTCGAAGCCTTACGTGCTCCATGCCGAGGCCAACGCCATTACCAAACTGGCACGCAGCAGCAACAACAGCGACGGTGCCACCATCTATATCACCGCCTCGCCCTGCATCGAGTGTGCCAAACTCATTATCCAGGCAGGCATCAAGCGTGTGGTCTATGGCGAGAAATACCGCCTCGACGACGGCATCAAACTCCTGGAGCGCGCCGGCATTGACGTCGTATATTTAGAAATATGACAATTAAGCATAAAGAATTCTGCGAGTTTGAGAAACTTGAATTAAGCATTAAGAATAAAGCATTGTATAGATGAACAACAAGAATAGATTCTCACCCCTTTGGCTGGCACTGGCCGTGGTGATTGGCATTGCCATTGGCACGTTCTATGCTAATCACTTCTCGGGCAACCGCCTGAGTATCATCAATTCGGGCAGCAACAAACTGAACAACCTGCTCTATATCATCGACGACCAGTATGTTGACACCGTCAACATGTCCGACCTCGTGGAGCAGGCCATGCCCCAGATCCTCGGCGAACTAGACCCGCACTCCACCTATATCTCGGCCAAGGATGTGCAGACCGCCAACGACGACCTGCGCGGCTCGTTCTCGGGCGTGGGCATCGAGTTTATCATCCGTCAGGACACCCTGCGCGTGCAGAACGTGATTGCCAACGGCCCTGCCGAGCGTGCTGGCGTGCTGGCAGGCGACAAGATCGTGACCGTAGACGACTCGGTGTTTACCGGCAAGAGCCTCACCAACGAGGAAGCCATGCACCGGCTGAAAGGGCCTCAGGGTACCAAGGTGAAACTGGGCATTGTGCGCTATGGCGAGAAAGACCTGCACTACGTCACCGTTACCCGTGGCGAGATACCGATGAAGAGCGTTACCGTGGCCTATATGCTCGACGATGAGACGGGCTATGTTAAGATCAAGAACTTCGGCGAGAATACCTACTACGAACTGCTGGTGGCCCTGGCCCAACTGTCACAGGAAGGTTTCCAGCAACTCACCATCGACCTGCGCAGCAACACCGGCGGCTACCTGCAGTCGGCCGTGCAGATAGCCAACGAGTTTTTGCCCAAGAACAAACTCATCGTCTACACCGAAGGGCGCCGCTCGCCCCGCGAGGAATACCGCAGCGACGGGCGCGGCAGTTACCAGCGCATACCCCTCGTGGTGCTTATCGACGAAGGGTCAGCCTCGGCCAGCGAGATCCTGGCCGGTGCCATCCAGGACAACGACCGCGGCACCATCATCGGCCGCCGCTCGTTTGGCAAGGGCCTGGTGCAGAAGCCTGTTGAGTTTGGCGACGGCTCGATGATGCGCCTCACCATAGCCCGATACTACACACCCTCGGGCCGCTGCATACAAAAGCCCTATACCAACGGCATGGACAAGGACTACGAGGAAGACCTGCTGACACGCTACCAGCACGGTGAGTTCTTCTCGCAGGACAGCATCAAGCACGAGGGACCCGAGTATCACACCAGCAACGGCCGCGTGGTATACGGCGGCGGCGGCATCACGCCCGACATCTTCGTGCCCGAGGACACCACCGACTTCACCTCTTATTATAAAGAGGCATCTATGTCGGGACTCATCCTCCAGTTTGCCTACGACTATACCGACCAGAACCGCAGCACGCTGAAGGAATATAGCGACGAGACCTCGCTGCTGAAATATATCAAGAAGCAGAACTTGGTGGAGCAGTTTGCACAGTATGCCGATAAGCGAGGCCTGAAGCGCCGCAACCTGATGATTCAGAAGTCGCACCGGCTTCTGGAGCAGTATATCTACAGCCGCGTCATCTACAACATGCTCAACGAAGGCGCCTGGTTGCAATACCTTAACGACAGCGACCCTGCCATTAGTGAAACCCTCCGCCTGTTCAAGGCCGGCGAGGCTTTCCCGCAGAAGAATCAAGAATAAAGAATCAAGAATAAACAACCTATAACTTAACACTATTAGATTATGAAACCAATGAGACAACACTTTCTTTCCCTCCTGGCCCTGCTACTCATGGGCGTTGGGGGAGCGAATGCAGCGACAGAGTATGGCATCTACGTGGCCAGTACACCTGTCACCAGCGCCAATGCCAGCGACGTGCTGGGCAACGGACAGTTTAGTTACGACAACTCCACGAAGACGCTCACCGTGAAGAATGCCAACCTGACCGTCGGCAGTTCCGGACTGGGCAGCGGCATCGACAACCGCGAAGTTGACGGACTGAGGATCTGGCTTTCGGGCACCAGCACCATTAACACGTATAATGCTATTTTCACCTCAAAGCAATCGTTCTCCATCGAGGGGCCTGGCACCCTTAACGGCACCTCGTCGGCCTTGTGCGGTATCTACCTTTGGGGAGAAAATATCATCTGCACCGTCGACGGCCCCACGGTGAACCTTACCTGCAAGACCCAAGGCGTGAATGACTATAAAGGCACGGCCAAACTGAAGGTGATGGCTACGAGATACACACCCGGCAGCAGTTCATACGCCACGAGCCTCACCCTGCAGCCCGGTAGTGGCTTCGAAGCGGTGAATAATCTCGGTAGCCTGTTGCGTGGCAGCAACATTGAAATCAGCGAGCCGGCATGGGGCGTGTTCAACACATCGCTGAAGACCATCACCGAAGACAGTTACAAGAGCGAAGCCTACATGGGCAAGGTGGTCATCGGCGTGGCATGGCCGCTCTACGTCAATGGCACCAAGGTGACGCAAAAGAATTCCAGCCGCATCAGCGGCAGCGGCATCAGCGGCACCGTGAGTTATGATGCTTCGAGCAAGACGCTGACGCTGAACGGCGCCACCATCAATGGCATTGGCCACAACTGCATACAGAACAATGGCGTCATTGACCTGAACATCAAGGTGGTGGGCACCAACAATCTCGACATACCCAATGAGCATGGTATGCAACTGCTCTGCCTGAATGCTTCAACTTCTATCACCGGCACCGGCACCCTGAACCTCAGGACCCAGAACCGCAACTACTGCATCCGCGCATTCAACGGCAGCACGCTCACCATCAACGGCCCTACCGTCAGCGGCTGCTCACAGGTAGAAGCCCTGGCCTTCTATGGCAACAACGGGAAACTGGCGGTGAAAGGCACCAGCACAAAGGTTGCGCTCACGCCTGGCGACGGCTATGCAACAGTGTCGAATATGCAGAGTTTTGAACTGGGTAGCGGACTATACATCACCCAGCCTAAGAACGTTGAATACTCGTCGTCATTGAAGAGTTTCTGTTTGACATCAAACAGATCACAAGCACTTATGAATCCCATCATCATCAGCAGCACGAGTCCCGGTAGCGTGACAGAATATGGCATGTATATTGCCGAGACCATGGTGTCATCGGTCAATGCCAGCGACGTGCTGAACAATGGGCAGTTCAGTTACAACAACTCGACAAAGACGCTCACCGTGAAGAATGCCAACCTGAAGAATAGCCGCTCGCTGGGCAGTGGCATCAGCAATCGTGAAATTGACGGCCTTCGCATCGCGCTCGAAGGTACGAACATTATCAGCGCACGAATGGCGGCCATCAGCGTCAAGAAGAATACCACCATCAGCGGTACGGGCTCGCTTGATGCCACCTCTACCGATGCATACGCCTTCTACTTGACTGGCGAAGATATGGCATGCACCATCAATGGGCCAAAGATAAAGTTCACTGGCAAGAACTTCGGACTGTGCGCCTACAAAACCACTTCAACGCTCAAAGTGTATGGTACTACTACCGACGTGACCCTGACACCAGGCTCTGGCTACCCTGCTATTTCCAACCTGGGTCATCTGGAGATGAGCGGGACGGGTATACTCCAGCCCACCGGCGGCTATTTCAGCGAGACGCTGAAGAGCGTCACCACCGATGGTAGCACGGCTTATAAGGGAACCGTGAATATCGGCAAAATAATCGACTATGGATGCACGGTAGGCGAGACCCCAGTGACGAACGTCAACGCCAGTGACGTGCTTGGCGACGGCCACTTCAGTTATGACGCCTCGACAAACATGCTCACCATGAGAAACGCCAACTTGACCAACGACGGCGCGCATGGCAGCGCTATCATCAACTGGAGCAACGACGGCCTCACCATCAAGATTGAAGGCACGAACACCTTCTTCACCCGCAACCAGGCGTTTGCTTTGCAGGCCTCGACAAACATCATCGGTAGTGGCACGCTCACCGGCACGGCACAATATTCCGAAGCATTCTCACTGGGTGCCGAAAATATAACATGCACCATCAACGGCCCGCAGATAGACCTCACCAGCAACTTGTGTGAAGGCCTGAAGGACCACTACAAGAATTGCACGCTGATAATGAAGGGCAGCACTACCAGCCTGACCCTCACGCCCGGCGGTGATTATCCGGCCGTTAGGGGGCTGGGTGCACTCACACTGGAAGGACAGTACATTACCAGTCCTATGTTCGCAGAATACTCACCGTCACTGAAGTCGATCACCGTCGACGGCTCCACTGCCTATTGTGGAAAGGTGGTCATCAGCAGCGAGTCGCAGAGAACCCCGTTGTATATTGGCGAGACGGCACTTACGAGAGACAACGCCTGGGACATCCTCGGCAACGGGCAGTTCAGTTACGACATCGACTCGCAGACACTCACCATGCGTAATGCCAACTTTAACAACGACAGTTATATGGCGGGCATCACAAACGTAAGTATCGACAACCTGAACATCCATGTGATAGGCGAGAACAGCATCACTACGAGATTATGGGCTATCTCTACAAAGAAATCGCTCAAATTCACGGGCAGCGGCTCACTGACACTTACCTCCACCGCCAATGGTGGAATAACCTTCGACTCAGGCAGTGATTCCACCACCTGTGTCATCGACGGGCCGCAGATTACCATCATCACCCCGGCCGACGGCTCCCCATTCTGTGGCGGTTATTACGACAAAAACACCGTGACCGTAAAGGGTGCCACAACCAGCCTTGACATGCAGACAGAGTGCGCCAACGGCATGTTCTACCTTATGAACGGATTCACTCTGGACAGCGAACTGTCGATAACAGAGCCTGAAGGATGCTACTACGACACCACGATGAACAACTTCACCACCGACGGCCGTAACCCATGTTTAGGCCGCGTGGTCATTGGCCAGCCGATTGACTTAGGCATCTATGTGGCCGAGACCCGCGTCAATACAGCCAATGCAGCCGACATTCTGGGCAATGGTACCTTCAGTTACGACCGCGCAACACGGACGCTCACCGTGCGCGATGCCAACCTGACCAATACCGGCGTGCTGGGTAGCGGTATCAGCAACCGCGAGGTGGAGGGTCTGACCATCAGGTTCGAAGGTACCAGTTACTTCTATACACGTACAGATGTCATTGACTCGGAAAAGACGATATATATCACAGGCGACGGTACACTCAACGGCTATTCCATCGGCGAGGGCTATTTGGGAGCCAGTTGCATCTATCTGGTCGGAGACAGTCTGGACTGCGTCATCAACGGACCCACGCTCAACCTCAGCAGCAACAGTTACTATGGCATCTACGACTATTACAACACGGCAAACGTGGCTATCTACGGCGAAAACACAAAAGTCACACTCAATCCGGCACCTGGTCAGAGGACTATCTTCAACCTCAAAAACCTGGAACTGGACACCTGCCTGTATATCACCGAGCCGGCAGGAGCATGGTTCGACAACCGCTTGATGAGCATCACCACCGACGGCGAATCGGCCTATAGCGGCCAAATGGTCATCAGCAGCAGCAAGCCGGGAAAGCCAGAGCCTGCCTCGCTCATGTTCGTCATGGATAATGAAAGCAGTGAGCACATGATCCTTAAACATAACACAAGCGAGTATTTCAACTCGCCCACATTCGTTGCGCAGCCGGAAGGACGCAAACTGATCTGGCGCACCAATATCAGCGAGATGCCCGACGAGGGAGGCGAACCCATCCAGGTGGAGGTGCAGACAGAGCCCTACTTCGAGGTGCGCCTGCTCAATACCGATGTCGTTGGACGGGCCAGCGGAACCGGACAGACCGACGTGAGCGTCGTTGTCTATGATGAGTATGTCACCGCAATGGCTACACTCGACATCTCGTTCTATGCCGACGTCTATCAGGAACCCGACACTACCACGATGGCTGCCATTGCCGACACTGCCAATGAGACCATTAGCGTTGACTTCGGCCAGGATAACGAGGACATCACCGAGGAAACCGACCTGACCAATACCGAGGTTGGCGGCGTGCTCTTCACCCTGAACGAGCAAGAGAACGACGGCTATGATGCCACCGACGAGAGCATCGTGCTCAATTCTACGATGTCTACCGAAGAGGTAGAGGCCGTGCTCGAACAACTGAAGCCCGGTAGCGGCGCCTTTGCTGCCATGTTCAGTGGTATGACCTTCCTGTTGCCCGCCGGCAACGGCTATTTCGACGTTGACTTCCTGACCATGGGCGACCATGCCCTCACGGTGAAGATTGGCCACAATGCTGCCGCCACCTTCACCCAGAACGAGAAAGGCACCGTGCGCCTCTATTATGACTGCGAGGAGGATACCTACGTCTATATCTATGGTTCTGAGATAGGCACCAGCCTGGCCCGCATGGCTCCCACAACCCTGTTTGCCAAGCATGCACCGAGACACGCCGAGGCCAATGACGATGCCGTGAAGGTGTATGGCTTTAGCGTTACAGCCGAGACCGTTGACAGCAATGACTACGTCAATGGCGACATCAACGGCGACGGTGTGGTAGACGTGAGCGACTATATCGGCGTGGCCAACCATATCCTGGGTGTCCAGCAGGAGAACTTCAACGAGCAGGCTGCCGACGTGGATGGCAATGGCAGCATCGATGTGAGCGACTATATCGGCATAGCCAACATTATCCTCACTGGTTCACCGTATGGGAAATAGTAAATAATGGTAACTTTATACATGAATTTTTGACTTTGTGAATATTTTTTTTAAAAAACTCTTGGTCGTTTCAAAAATTATTCGTAATTTTGCGCCAAATATAAACTAAATATCAACATTATGAAAAAGATTTTTATACCTATTCTTATGTTGTGCTTGGGCTTCGCTACTCAGGTACAAGCTGAGGACACTGACCTCACAACACTTAACAACGTGATTTATGTTGAGCCGATGACAGTGGATGTCGAGAAAGATGGCACTGAGATTTATCTTTCTTTCCAGATGAAGAATTCGGCTGAGATTCGCGGTTTCCAGTTTGACATGTATCTTCCCGCTGGTATGGAACCTGTGCTTCTGGAAGAGGACGGTGAAGAGTATTATGATTATGGACTCACTGCAGCCCGCTTAAAGAGGAATGATAATCACACTCTATCTTATAGTGTACAGGATGATGGCGCTTACCGTTTCCTTTGTGGATCTATGGGCGATTTTACTTTTAAAGGCAATAGTGGTGAGGTGGCCTTTTTCTTAATGAGCGTCAAAGGGATGGAAGATGGCAATTATCCCATCATTTTGAAGAACATGAAATTAACTGAGACTGACATCAGCGTTTCCTATGAGGTCTCAGAAGTGGAAACCACGTTGACACTTGTTGGAACATCTGTAGGGGTTAAATCATTGAACACCGAGAATCTTGACAACAGTCCAGTTTATGACCTGCAGGGCCGCAAGGTAGCAAATACTTCTAAGAAGGGCCTGTACATCAAGAACGGCAAGAAGGAAATCGTTCGCTAATCAAGAATAATATTATTCACTATAGAAAAAGCATGTCAGGACTCTGACATGCTTTTTTTGATTCGTTTGCCATGATATTTATGTGAACATTGTAGGGACATATTCTCGTATTTGTCCGCGATTGCCTTTGTTACTAAGGGTTTTGCGGACAAATACAAGACGTAGGTGAGCACCATACGTCATTTGTCCCTACAAGCAAGGGGTGTTTAAAAGTCAAGCGTAGGGGGCTTGACTTTCATCGCGACTCTCGTTAAATTAAATTTTGGCCAGAATTTTCAGAATTTTGGCCATAATTTTAAAAATTCTGGCCAAAATTTATTCTAGCAGAAGCGTATGTCGGCAATCACTTGGCTGCCGACATATTCATTCAGGCGCTGTACGAACTCCTGGCGGCGCATGTTCAGGTCGGCACGCAGGGCGGGCACACGCAGACGGACGAAGAGCGTCTGGTTGCGGATGCTGGTATCGATGGTGTAGCGGGCAACGGCCTCGCCTGCCACCATGGGCCAAGCCTCCACCAACCGCTTCTGTAGCAGCGGCGTCTCCAGTCCCTGTGTGCGCAGGTTGCGCAGTATCAGGTCGCGTATCAGTTGTTCTCGGCGTTTAAACATGGGTGGGTGTTGGATATCTCGCCGTCATGGACTTCGTAGAGGTGGTAGTCGAAATGGCCGTGCGAGAGTATCTGGTCGATATGCTCGCGGTTGGTGTCGGTAATGAAAATCTGGCCGAACTGATTGCTGGCCACCAGTCTGACAATCTGTTCCACACGATGTGCATCCAGTTTGTCGAAGATGTCATCAAGCAATAGTATAGGCTGCTGACACCCATCACCTTTATTTAATAATAGGTATATAGCCAACTTCAGGGCGATGACAAACGTCTTCTGCTGGCCCTGGCTGCCCTCGCGCCTCATGGCGTGGTCGTCTATCATAATCTCCAGGTCATCACGGTGGATGCCGTGGAGCGAGTAGCCCACGGCGCGGTCTTTCATCCTGTCGCGCTGGATGACCTCCAACAGCGGGCCGCGCTGACAGTGCGACGTATATTGGAGCGACACCTGCTCGTGACCCTCGGATATGGTCTCGTAGAACTGCTGGAACAGCGGGATGAGGCGCTCCACCAGGTCGCGGCGCTTCTCGTATATCTTCTCACCCTCGCGGGCCATCTGCTCCTCCCAGAGCGACAGCATCTCGGGGTCAGGCTCCCGGTCTTCCATCTTCAACAGGGCGTTACGCTGCTGCAAGGCCTTGTTATAGCGGTTGAGCGTCTCGATATACAGGCGGTCGGTCTGGGCGATGGTCATATCCATCAGCCGCCGCCGCTCCTCGCTATTGCCTTCTATCAGGTAGGCATCGGCGGGCGAGATCATCACGATGGGTATCAGTCCGATATGGTCCGACAGCCGCTGGTAGGCCTTCTTGTCGCGCCTAAACACCTTCTTCGCTCCCCGCTTCATGCCACAGTGAATTATTAGTTTAGAGTTTAGAGTGTATTCTCCCTCCAACATAAAAAAATCCTGGTCGTGGCGCATCACCAGCGAGTCCTGGGTGGTCTGTGCCGAATGACAGAAGGAGAGGAAATAGACCGCGTCGAGCACGTTGGTCTTGCCTGCACCGTTGTGGCCGATGAAACAGTTGATCTTGGGTGACAACTGCAGTGTTGCCTCCCTGATGTTTTTGTAATTAATGATAGAAAGACGCTCTAATATCATCCTTTATCCTTGATTTTGGGTGCAAAATTACTATTTTCGGCCTAAAAAAGAAAAAAAATCATAATTAATAATTCATAATTCATAAATTCTTTGTAATTTTGCGCCCGCAAATTGTATGCGACAATAAAAAACAATAAAAAATAATGGCAGAAACAAAAAACACCAAAGGTGCTCCCGTTGCAAGTGAGCACAATCAGCAGGAGGCTCTGATCCTCAAGTACAAGAATCTTATCATCGGCGTTGTCTGCGCCCTGATAGTATGTGTAGGCGTAGGCTTCTTCGTGAAGAACTGCACCACCGAACAGTTTAACACCGCCAGCACCGACATGGCCAAGGCTCAGGAGTATTTCAGCCGCGCCATCATCAACGGCGACTCCGCTTTGTTCCAGAAGGCTCTCAATGGCGACAGCATCAATGCTGGTTTCGTGGCTGCTGCCGAGCAGGGTGGCAAGCCGGGTAACCTGGCCAAACTCTATGCCGGCCTGTGCTATGCTCAGTTGGGCCAGATGCAGGAGGCTGCCAACTATTTGGAGCAGTTCGACGGTGTAGGCGATGAGATGATTTCGCCCGCCGCTCTCGGTGCTCTGGGCAACGTGAAGGCCGCTCTGGGTCAACTCGACGAGGCTGTGGCCACACTGGTGAAGGCCGCTGAGAAGGCTGACAACAACACGCTTTCGGCCCAGTTCCTCATCCAGGCTGGTGAAATTCTGGAGAGCCAGGGCAAAAAAGAAGATGCTCTGAAACTCTACGAGCAGATCAAGGCTAAGTATGTGAACTCTTCGCAGTATCGCAACATTGATGCCTATATTGAGCGCTGCAAGTAGGTTGAAGATTGAAAATTGAAGATTGATAATTGAAGGTTGAAAGTTATGGCTACAGCCCTTCACAATCTGAGTGACTATGACTTTGCGGCCGTGCCCGATGCGTCGAACATGATTTTCGGCATCGTGGTGGCAGAGTGGAACCCGGAGATTACGGGTGCTCTGCTCGACGGCTGTGTCAACACACTGGAGAAGCACGGCGCACTGCCAGAGAATATCCACGTAAAAACTGTACCGGGCTCCTTTGAATTGATCTACGGTGCCCATCAGATGACCCTCAACGACGGCTATGATGCCGTGATTATCCTGGGTTGTGTGATACGTGGTGAGACTCCTCACTTCGACTATATCTGCGAGGGCGTGACGGCAGGCATTGCCCGCCTGAACGCCACAAGCAATATCCCCGTGGTCTACGGATTGCTGACTACCAACGACTTGCAGCAGGCCAAGGACCGCGCCGGTGGAAGGCTGGGCAACAAGGGCGACGAATGTGCAGTCGTGGCTATCAAGATGGCAAAGTTCTAAGATTGAAGGTTGAATATTGATGGTTGAAAGTTGATAGTTGAAAGTGAAAGGAGGAATAATGAAACTGATTTCATGGAACGTTAATGGACTCCGTGCATGTGAGTCTAAGGGATTCAGCGACATCTTCAAGGAGATGGACGCTGATTTCTTTTGTCTGCAAGAGACGAAGATGCAGGTCGGACAACTGGACTTGCAGTTCGAGGGCTATGAGTCGTACTGGAACTCGGCTGAAAAGAAAGGCTACAGCGGTACGGCCATTTTCACAAAGCACAAGCCCTTGAGTGTGACCTACGGCATAGGTATCGACCTGCACGACCACGAGGGGCGTGTCATCACCTTGGAGATGCCCGATTTCTATCTGGTGTGCTGCTATACGCCCAATTCGCAGGACGGCCTGAAGCGGCTGGAGTACCGTATGTCGTGGGAGGATGCCTTCCGCAACTACCTGAAGCGACTGGACCAGCAGAAGCCCGTCATCCTCTGCGGCGACCTCAACGTGGCCCACGAGGAGATAGACCTGAAGAACCCCAAGACCAACCGCATGAACGCCGGTTTTACTGACGAGGAGCGCGAGAAGTTCAGCGAACTGCTGGCCAGCGGCTTCACCGATACCTTCCGTTGGAAGTATCCCGAGCAGGTGACCTATTCGTGGTGGTCGTACCGTTTT
>JAEEGL011960879.1_pt1 | contig 12466 bp, 15 predicted proteins | sample 9134231 | NCBI WGS metagenome assembly JAEEGL01 (sample SAMN16246548, study PRJNA631951) | gut metagenome | biome: gut microbiome; feature: rumen; material: fiber-attached | host: Bos | place: Iran: Karaj | collected 2018-10 | reverse complement strand
ATTTACAATCAAAGTACAATTTTCAAAACGGCACTTACAATTTCAAAAAGTGGATTTACAATTACTTTACAATTCGGGTATTTATGGGGCTGAAAATAAAAGTTAAATCATATGGCTGTCCGTGGGAAAGGTTTTGAACATTATCAACAAATAACTGTTGACAAATCATCCGGAATGTGCTATATTAAAGTTGGGCATGGTATGACCTCCGTGACCTATAATGTTTCCTCATTATGCAGCCGTGCCGGCTCTCAATATCTGCCGTGGATCATAGCCGGCACGGCCACTTGCTACAGAATAGGAGTGATATCTATGATCATGATCAACGGCCAGGATGTGATCCGGGAGGCCGCCGCCCAGACGACCGGCGTGACCTGGATCCTCAGTGATGGATCGACCGTCACCGGCACCGACATTGATGCTCTCGATAGCTTTACGGTGACCGATGTCGGTAGATCCGTCGTCGATGCTAACGGCAATATCGTCCGGGCATCCGTCGAGAGCTTTTACGACAGCCTCATTACTGTCATTGCCCGTATTGAGACAGATACCCGTGTCAAGGCCGGCGTGCTGCCGAGCCTGATGGTATCAGATGACGAGTGGGGCGGCTTTGTCGAGCGTATCACCTACCAGCTAGGCGACATCATTACAGATCCCAAGTGGAATCTGATGGCCAACTACAAAAACGGAAAACGCAATTATGCACATGAAGAGCACGGATTTTATCCCCTCAAGCCGAATGCTAAAGTTTTTGCTGAGGCGGTTCCGATCCTCACACCGGTCAGCTTCCCGGTTGACCAGCTGTATGAAGCTGTCCGAAATGAGGCCGAGCTGCAGGCGATTGTGAACGGCATCCGGGCAGCAGTACGAAACACAATCACGCTCGGCATCGATGCCGTCAAGCGGATGCTCGTTCAGGCAGCTATCGCCGTGACCGTAGCCAGCACTCAGCATAGCTACAATCTGCTGGCCCTCTATCAGACTGAGACGGGCGATAATACCGTGACGGTCAACAACTGGCAAGCATCGGATACATTTATCAAGTACTGCCTCAAGACGATCTCCGAAACTATGGATAACATGGAGGATCTCAGCGTCAACTTTAACGACGGCAGCACTCCGATCTTTAGCCAGGGCGGAGACAGAAAGCTGATTCTGCTCAACAAATTCTCAAAGATCGCGAAGTTTGGGGCCCGTGCTAATACTTTCCATGAAGAGCTTCTTGGGCTCGGCGACTATGATAAGGTAACGAGCTGGCAAGGCTTTAACGACGGCACAGGATCCGATTATGACTTTGCCAGCGTCTCAAAGGTTATGATCTCCGCCGATCCGGACAACAAACTTGGCATCGGTACATCCGCGTTTACTCAGGACGGCGTTGTCGCTCTGATCTTTGACCGGTACGCTCTGGGCATCAACCCCTACAAGAGAAAAGTCACAAGTCAGTATACTGCGATCGGTGACTATCTCAATGAGTTCCATCACACCTTGCTCGGCACGATCCTTGACAAGGCTTATCCGATGGTCAGCTTTTACATCGATACCCCGCCCTCTCCGTAAACCAGGGCATCAAAAGAGGGCAGCCTTAGCCGGCTGCCCTCAATCTTTAGGAGTGATAAAATGGATATCAAATATAGGTTTCTGCTGCCCTATTCCCAGCTTAAGCCAAAGCTGCAGAATTATCTCCGGGAGGATTCTTACTTTAATTATCTGCTGACAGCCGATATCTCGATGTTTACTTATACCGGCCTGCCGGAGAGCATCGATCCGAGATATCTGGAGATCTATCTGAGAATGAGCCGGTCTGCCGGTATTAAACGATACGGAGATGTATATCGTGTTTGTGCCGATCCCGTCCGGGACGGGCAGTTCGATCAGTACGGCGACGGTGAGCATCTCGAGGGTATCACCGCTAACGGCCTGCCGGTCTCCGGCACGATCGGAGAGGACTGTGTCATCATCTATAATAATCCGACCAGAACGCCGGAGATTGATCTGTATATTGATACCGATGGTTTTTGCATGATAGATAAGTCTGTAGGGATCAATGTCAAGCTGAGCCGGATCGCTCCGGTATATCATGCCGGCTCGACAGTCAAGACGGAGCAGCTCACCGAGATGCTCAAAAGTATCATCGACGGCAACCTTTACACGATCAGCAGCACCGGCCAGAAGTTTGACGGCCTCAGCGTCAAGGGTGAGGATCCCGTCGAGATGATCGATGTCAACAAACCTGAGAGAGCTCAGTATTTGCAATACTTACTTGAGGCATGGGATGTGCTGCAGCGTCGGCACTTTGCCCGGCGTGGGCTCGCTGCTAAAACGAGCAGCAAACATGCTCAGGTCTCACAAGACGAGGTACACGGTCTCGATTGCATATCATGGTACTATCCGCTTGCAATGTTAGCAGAGAGACAAAAAGGCGTTGAGATGCTAAATCGTGTTTACGGCTTATCTGCATCCGTAGACTTTAGCGATCTTTGGAAACAGGAATATGAGAGTTACCAGCTGAGGACGCTGCAGCAGGATCAAGACGCAGAGACGGCAGCCGATGAGATGATAGGAGGGGAAGACGATGGAGATCAGGAAAGTGCAGATCGGGGCAGCTCTGGATCATCTGATTCCGGATCAGAGTCAGCAGCCGGCGCATGATATGGGCATCCCGGACGATAACGGCGGTTATCTTTGGAGCGGTTTGCAGGTATGCGAGGCTTTTGTGAGGTTTTCCAGTCTGCTCTGTTGGTGCCGGGTGATCACCGGGCTCGACGACTGGCAGCTGCTGCATCATACATGGAGGCAGTATATCCTTACCAGACAGGAAGACATCCAGCGCCTCTATGATGCATGGTACTCTGACTATAATCCCATCAGCAACTACGATATGAGTGAAGAAGAGCACAAAGGCAATAAGCTCGACAAATCCACGACAACGGCGACACCGACCGGAACAACCTCAACGACGGACACGATCAAGCGTGCCGGCTTTAATGCGGCCCTGCCTCAGGTAACCGATGAAACGACAAGCGAAATCGCATACCATAACTATAGCCAAACTACCGAGAGCACCTTTGATAGGACCTTATCGTCTGATGATCTCGGACAAGGTTATCACGCCCTCGATGATCGGCTGCTTACACGGTCCGGCAATATCGGCGTGACGACTACACAACAGATGATGGAGCAGGAATGGGCAGTGAGGTCTCGTGTGCTGCTATACAGCATTATAGAGGACTTTGTCGGCGAGTGGTGCTATAGCGTTAAAGGGGTGTGGTGATGGTGGAAATCAAACTCTATACGATCACTGACAGCATCGACACGATAAGCAAAACGCTCCCGACACCGACGACCTTTAACGGCTCGATCAAGGATGACGGCAGCGTCTCGATCGATGCACCGACCGTGCTGCTCGCAACGGCAGCGCTTCCGGCTGCAAACTACATGTACATATCAGCCTTTGACAGGTACTATTATATCACATCCCGGCGCGTCGTCCGGACCGGCCTGCTCGAGGTTACCGGCGTGAGTGATCCGCTGATGAGCTTTGCCGCTCAGATCCGGAGCTCTCCGGCGATCGCCGACCGGTCGTCAGATATCAACCGCACAAACGCATATATCTACGATGCCCAGCAGCCCCGTCAGGTCAACCGCGTCACGACAAGCTATCAGCTCGGCGTGTTTGACTATGCTGCCGGCTGCATCGTGCTTGCAACGATCGGAGGCCGATGATGTCAAACATACTCTTTTACAATGACCAGGAGCTCACTCAGCTGCATTCTGCCGGTACCGTCGGCGAGCTGGCCGGGCTCTACTATCCGAGCTACGGCCCTCAAGGGTACTGGACATACGGCAGCGGAGACGATCAGGTCCGGATTTATTGCATCGGCAAATCCGGCGGGCAGACTGTTCAGCCCGGATCTATGTCGGCCACATCGATCATCTCGTTAGCCGAGGCCGCTGCTGTCAGCAGTGATATAAAAGTGCTGTATGCATCAAACGGCACTAAGGTATCATATAAGCATACACAGGGTGATTTTAGGCTCTATGCTCTGGATATCCTGATTGGTGGCACATATCACACCTGTTTTATTTCGTCCCTTGGTACATCTGTAGCGATATCGTATGACCATACACAGGAGACGATCGAGGGCCTCTATCTGTATACAGTAGAGCATCCGACGATCGAAGAAGATCCAAACGCTCCGCCTCTCATCTGCTTAGGCATCAAAAAGATAAGCCGTCAGGGCAGCGTCTCAGACTTTGTGCGCCTGATGGGCTGGAGCCTTAACGCTTTTGAGATCACCGATGAGCAGCGTTATACACCGGTAAAGACAACGCGCAAAGGCGGCGGCGGGCGTGGTGTCTATCCGTCAACGGCAGCGGAGCAGCCAAACACGGCGGCGCGTAACAGCTGGTTTAGCTGGGCATCCGGAAACGGATATGGGATATGCTATTATGTGGTGGATCCGTCAACGCTCTCTAACTACTTAGCATACATTTATTCACAAGGCCTGCTCCGCGATCATCAGCTGTACAGAGATGCGACGATAGGAGCGTATAAGCTGCCGGTCACGCCGCCGACGCTGGCAAGTCTCTGCCTCATCTATGTAGCTAATCTCACAATGTGCAATGGTGTCTCCCAGGCGGATCCGATCTCCACGCGCTTTGTAGAGGGTGGCACCGGCGTGATCAATATCGCCGGATACGGCTATGACACATTCGCCGACTACACAGATACAACCATGTGTTTGTATTTGCCGTTTTATGGGCAGATCAATCTCGATGTCAATGTGTTTTCGCAGGGCTCGATCGAAATAAAGTGGCTAGTTGATTGCTATAATGGTAACATCTGCTACTGGGTATATGCGCAGGGTGCCGAGGATCCCCGCATGATCCTCTACGGTACATACTCCGGCAACTGTGCTATAGAGATCCCAATCGTCGGCAGCGGTTCATCCGGTACCGTGCTTGGCAAGATCACCAACTTGGCCGGCACTCTGGCCGTCGGTGCTGCTTCCGGTGTTTCTGCCGGTCTGATAGCCGGAGCAGGATCCGCGTCCGCGATCGCAAACGCTCAGACCGTTGACCGTGCGGGCACGATCGACGCAAACGCAAACGCCTCTTGCCCTTATGCGATCACGCTGCAGGTATCTCATACTGTGATGCTTACGCCCACCGGATACAGAGAGCAGCAGGGGATCCCGTCCGCCTCTCCCGGCAAGGATGATCCGGCGACGGTTTCCGGCTTTACGGGATATACGCGTTTCGTTAATTTCCACGCTGACCACATCAGCGGAGCGACTGACAGAGAGAAAGCTGAGATCGAGAGGCTGATGAATGGAGGCGTTTTTGTATGAGCGCTATTATCCGAGAAATATACTGGCAAGAGTATGACACGGCGACGCAGATCCGGACCGTCCGGGCTGACATCATATGTGATACGCTTGCAGATCTTCCGTCCGGCGGCGTTATGACTGATTACAAGCTCGACATCGGAAGCCGTGCAAAGGTCATCGCCGACGGCTCAGAGTGGCAAATACAGTCATCCGGCAGCTGGGTCAGACAGCCGAGCAGGATGCAGCTTGACCTGACCGGGTATGCAACAGAGAGTTATGTCGATACCGCACTATCCTCAAAGGTCGATGTTACCACATACACGACGGAGCAGGCAGCGCAGGATGCAGCGATCGGCACAAAGGCAACCGTGAGCGATATATACGGCCTGCCTGCAACATCCATTGCACCGGGTGAGGGTGAGACAGCTACACTCTCATCGTTTATTGTCCCCGGATCATATGTCATCCCGACGGCAGCGGCGGCCGGGCGTATAACCGACGGACCTGTAACTGATAAAGGATATCGCATGGAGGTAAAGCAGTACCGATCCGGCTCATACTACCGGCAGACGGTCTATCCCTGGAATGAGGCAAACGCTTTTTACACGCGCTCACGGCAGGGCGGCGCAAACTGGACAGCGTGGTATAAATTTACGGCGCAATAAAAACCGCCTCCGGAGTGGCAGCGCTCCGGAGGCGATTTTTATATGTCAGTCAATAAGCTGCAGCGTGAAGGTGTGGAAACCGCCCTCAAGGGGGACATTTACGATCTTGACGGTGTGAGGGCCTGACCATGTTCCCGGGTCGCCAAACATCGCGATCATCTGCTTGACGGCGTTATAGATGCCGACGCTCACGGCCTGATAGCCTTTGCCGGTCTTATCGATCAGGACGACACGCGGAGCCTTGTCGATTGCCCCGGTGATTTTGTTGACGACCGGGATGATCTCAATATAAACATGCAGCACCTGAATCTGCTCGCCGATATGTGCCGCGAGCTTCTCCGGCTGGTTACAGGCGTTGTAGAGCGTGACGCGGGACTTGTTATCCTCAGCGACCATGGAGCAGTATCCGGCACGGCCGGCGCTCAGATCGGCGGACAGGTCAAAGTTGTCGAAGCGGCCGGATGCCAGCATCATCTCAGCCTCAGCATTGTCGTCATCGGTGCCGACTGCTGCCGGCAAATTCTTTTCATCATAATTAGACATGGTATTATCCTCCATAATTAAAGTTTTGTGGTATAATCTTGACGGCTGCCATCGTCAGGGCCCGGTCACCACACCGGGCCGACGGGATCACTCCGGATCCCGTTTCGGCGGATCGATATACCACCACCATTCGAGAGCGGCCTTGTGTATCGCTCTCCAGTCCATCATATCATCGTAGCTGCCAAACTCAAGGATGATGTGATCTGTCTTATAGTACTTCTTGCCGTTCTTATGCCGACGGAGCACGCCGTCGGTCGTCATAAAGCTCGCTCTTATCCGTCTCATATCATCCTCTCCCTTTGCAGCGTTTTGAGATACTTTATATACGAGCTCACGACGCTGCCCTCTGAATTGGTAGCATAAAACCATCGGTTAGCCTTATACAGTCTCCAATATGTGTCCAGGATAGTATCCTTTGGCCCTGCTCCGAAAAGCTGCCGGGGATCCGTGATAAAACCCGATGTCAGGATCCAGCTGTCGTCATAGGTCCGCCGAGCCGGAACCACATGAACGGCAAGCCCCAGCTCACGCCTCACAAGCTGCAGCTGCAGCAGACGCCCGGCGTGCTGCATATAAAGGCGGTTATAGATGATATTCGGCTCATCCTCTTTATAGGGCGGTATGTGCGGATAGTCTTCCGAGCTCCACATCGCTTGACCTGTGATAGATGCAAGCTTGGGATTACCATGCCCAAAGTAGATCTCGTTTACTAGCTTCCGGCGCTCGCTCTGGTCTGGAGGCAGGATATCTATATAATACCGCACACCGTCACCGGCCTCTATATAGCGTGCCTTCCCCTGCTCGATGCCCGTGATATAGTCCCGGATCATCATATCATCAAACCAGGGCGTTTCTTTGTTAGTTGTGTTTGCCATCATGTAGCATACTGCGCTCTGCCTGTCTCTGACTATGGTTTTAATTGTATCCTTAAAGTTAAAGAAGCTGTTATATCTGTAAGTCGTCTCAATGAATTCGTCGAAAAGGATAAAGTCACCACGCGGAGCGTTGTATACTGACTTTATATCCTGATGTTCGTCGATGCCGAAGCACACCAGAACGGGACGGTCGGCGGCTCTGAGGATCTTGCCGCTCTCATCCCGATACACAAGACACCAGCGTTTTGCATAGTAGTCAAGGTCATTCCATTCCTCTCCGAAGATCCGGGAAACATAGTTATACTCACGGATCGTCTCAAAGAGATCCTGCATCATCATCGGCCTGCATTGGTCTTTGGTGTTTCGGAGATAGTGAGGTGTGGTCAGATAGTCACGGTACATGATCATTGCCACAAGCAGTGGGTTTGTCGTCTTGCCTCTTGACCGATCCGATAGGGCCACATTAAAACGGCTCAGGCTCCAATCACATTTCAAAGGATCATACACATCCTTTGGACATTTGAGCTTTTTATACTCCTTTTTGATCTTTTTCCAGTCGTAAAGGATCCCGTTCTGCGGATCCCCTCCAATATACTTAATATTCAATTCTTGACCGCCTCCCTTTGAGCTCAGCGTATATCAGGCTGAGGTATATCCAATCCATCTTGATCCGGAACGGGATCGGAACGATCGCCACACCGGAGAGCTCTGTCATCTCTTCCGTGTTTCCGTCGGGATCAGTCACGATGTCACTGTATGGGTCCGGAGAGTATGCTGTCGTGTTTTTGAGGCTCTCGGTCTGAGATAGCAGCAGATACGGGTCAAAAGTGTCAAATAGCTCGCTCTCAGATATCCAGATCCGGCGCTCTGAGTGTTTGTCCGGCTTATATGCAAAGCAGTCATCGGCCGTAGCAAACGCGGTGCCGAGCTTACGCTGCAAAGATCCCTTACGCATCCCGGCGACGGTGATCTCACACTTTGTTTCGCCGCCGATCTCGTAAACCTTAAGATATCTCTTAGCGCCGAGCGTTTTCATTCTGTAATGTACCGGCTCGCCGCCCTGCTCATCGATCCAGTCAAAAGTCCCGATCTTTGCCATGTAAGCCGGCAGGCCGAGCTGCTGGTTTAGCTTCCGGATATCTTCATTCCATGTCTCGATGACCGCCCTGGTTTCCTGCGTATCTATAAAGTATACGCTGTCAGTATCCGAGTATATCACATAGTTTGTCTGCATATCCGGATCGATTCGATGTATGACCGTTAGGATCCGATGCCTGGCGTGAGCCGTGATCCAGATGCCCCAGCTCGGGTTAAGGACTTGATTGCAGATCATTTGCTTGTAAGTCTTCTTTGTTTTGTGTGATTTCCAGGTGTGTTGTGGGGTGTATTCCCACTCTTCGAAATTGAGCCTTTGCACCATAAGGCCATAAAAGCTGTTAAGCGCTGCCTTTGCATTTTGATACTCCGGCGTATCGTCAAGCCCGGCCTTTTTCAGATCTTCCTTTATCTTGTAAAAGGTCTCCATCGGATCCAGCACATACCTCGGAAGCCGTCCCCGTACAGCCGACCATGCAGCAATGACGCTGATGTCATCCCAGTCGTAAAACATAAGGTAATTGAGATAGTCAAGCTCTGTGAGAGCAACGCGGATCCGATCGGCAGACGAGAGCCGTCCATTGTCAAACTTTGCGCCCTCATAAGAGATCATTTTGTGCTCGCTCTCCAAAGTGTGCATCGTGCTTTTACGGATGCCGTGAATCTCGACGATAAACCAGCAACAAAGATGCTGCAGCTTATCATCTGTGATGTACTTGCCGTCTGTCTCCAGCGTGGTCTTGACAAACCTGGAGCACGGATAATAACAATGCTCCATGACGGCAGGATAACTAGATTTGAAGTCAGCGCCGATCACATTCTCATTGATGAGGTAGAGATTATAGATATTACCGTGCGTATAACCGCCCCGGAAGAGATACCGCATCATGTGGTTATACTCTCCCCGGCTCGGATAGATCATTTTGGTGATCTCTTTGATCTCTTTGATGTGCCCTGTCGCTTTTGCAGCTGCCTTGACGGCAGCCCTCGGAATGCCGGTCGCCGTGAGCGGGATCTTTTGCCCACGATCGACAAACTGAGAAAGTATGTAGTCATTCCATTCACAAAGGATCTTGACATCATTCACGATGTAGGGCAGCTCTTTGATTGGGTCGATCCGTGTCTGACTGTTACGAATTATAGTATAGTCAAGGTCACCGACCATCTTTTGCGTTTTGGTGTAGTTTTTGGCAAGGTTTGCAAGGCCTCCCTGGCCGGAGATCGTCAGGCACTCCCGATACTCGATCCGCCCGGACCGTGCAAAAAGAGGCTGATGGGCATCGACCGCAAAGATCTTATCCCACGAAAAGCGTGAGCCGATGAAACTGTGTTCGTGGCCGAGATTTGCAACCCACACTATAACATACTGGTCATACAGCGACAGCCAGCGGCTCAGCAGATCGATGAGCCGGGTGTAATCATCCCAGCGCCTGCCGATGATCACGGCACCGTTGCAGCCGAATTGCCAACACCACATATACGCCTTATCTTTGATCCGCGTCGTCTCGATGTCAAATCCGCAGCTCATCCTGTTGTATCTGAGTTTTCCCTGGGTGTATGTCCGGCGCGGGACCTTAGCGATCTCGAGCCGGACAAAATCCCTCACACTGTAGTATACTCTTTCAATAACCGGCATAAAGATCACCTTGAATCTCTCTGTCTTCTGCCTTGACTGCCTGCTCTGCGATATCCAGCATCTTTATAAGATCCTCTTGCTTTGTCCAGTGTCCCCGGCTCAGCTTCCGGATATCTGCGATTGCTGTAAACTCAACGCCCTCTTCCTCTTGCAGCCGATACAGCTTTGCAAGCGCCTGCTCGAGCCGGTCGCTGATCCGCACATCCTCGGCAACTGTTTCTTTAGCCAGGGCAGCAGCATCAGCCCTGCTGAGCTTTACCTGCTTTTCCATCTTACGCCTCTCCCGGTCTGACGGCTCGGCCCCACCGTGCGCCTCTTTGTATGCCTGCTCCATCTTCCGGAGCTGCTCCGCTTCATGTGCCTTTGCGATCTTTTTCACAGTGGCCACTGCCGTCGGCAGCTTTGCAACCCTTTTCAGAGCTTTGTTATAGCTGGAGATCTCCAGCTCGGCGAGAGCCTTGCGGCTCCGGCTGAGCTGGATCACGCCGTCTTTCTCACGGATGCCGCCGACGGAGAGGATGCTGAAGCGGTTCCGTTGCTTTCCGCTGCTGTCATATCCCGTGAGGATCTCCTCAATCTGCCGGTATTGCCGGGATGATGTGCCAAAGGTCTTAGCGATATTCTGAATCTTTGAGTTAAGAGCCTTAACGACCTTGTCCATCTCTTGCATCTCCGGCGGCATGTTCTTCAGTGCCACATACCCCACTCCTCTCCGCTGTCACGCTTCCAGCCCCAGACAAGTCGGTATTCGCCCGGAATCAGCACGCGATATAAGGTGATCATGCGGATCTCCGGAGCTGCTCCGGTGTAATTGACATCGATGCTCAAGGTGTAATCAGGACAAAATTTCAGCACGCCCTTGACTGCAAAGAGCCTTTGCAGCTCGTCATCTTCATGCAGCGGGGCTATTGTGAGATCACGGACAAGGCATCGCAGATAGTCGATGAAACACTTGATCTCTACCATGATGATCACATCCAGTCGGGTTCCGGGTCGTCCTGTTCCCAGCAGAACATTACAGTCCCGTCGATGTCAGTGAGGCGGACACGCTGCAGGATCTCAATCGGGCCGTCGATGCCCGGGATCCGAGGAATCCGCATCTTGCGGATGCTCAGCGTATACAGTGTATACCGCTCGATGAGGCTCTGCAGGTATGCAGCCCGCTCCTGCATCGTTACGCAGCCGTCACGCTCCTGCCGGCGGATGATGTACTGCAGCTCTTTTATGAGCTGGTAAATGGTGATGCCCTCAAAGTTAGTCATACTGTCTTGCCCTCCTTTTCAAGATCAAGGTATGCGTTGACCATTGCAATCAGCATCTGCTTGATGCTCATGCCACGGCAAATTGCCTCATGCCTCCAGAGATCCCGGATCTCGATGGGGATCGTCATGTTCATCTGCACAAGGCCGTTACGCTCGAGATACTTGGCTTGCCGGCTCATCTGATTCTCAGCCATTGCTTTCACCTCCTCTCTGCCTATCAAGTGCACGCTGGTCATCGGCATCGATCACAAAAAGCCAGACAACGGCGATTCTGTCAGTGCCGTCTTCGATATCGTATCCGATATCCAGGGCAAGCCGGTTTTGTCCTCTCATGATCTCATCGGCCTGCTCTGCATAGTCGGATGCAGCATCCTCGATGCAGCCATCATACCAGCTAGTAAGTGTACCTCCATAGCACTCCATAGCCCATTTATAGCATTCATGCAAATCAAGATCCTCGGGATCAATCACCTCACTGCTGCATACTGCGTAAACCAGCTCATCCTCAGTCATGTTGAGGATATCAGCAAGATGAGGAATCCCGTCGATACTGTCCTCGATGCTCTCATAGTGCTGCCGGCAACGATACAGCAGGATGTGATCATCATCAATCCAGCTGTTACCGCCGACATTGTCGAACCACTCGAGCCGAGCGTGACCGTCATCGTCGATATACATGTAGATGTCACGCTGGTATCTACACATATCGCTTGCATCGTCCATCAGCATCCGGATAAGACGCTGCCGGACCTCTTCCGTGTTTTCGATGTACTTTCTAATCATGGTGTGACCTCCTATATTCGTGCCGAGGACAGCCGGCTCTGGCATGGGCATAGATGCCCCTGCATCATCATTATAGCATGGTATATAGTGATTGTCAATAGTGATTAAGATATTTTATTCTTTTACTCTGACCATGTTCAAAACCTTTCCCACGGACAGCCATATGATTTAACTTTTATTTTCAGCCCCATAAATACCCGAATTGTAAAGTAATTGTAAATCCACTTTTTGAAATTGTAAGTGCCGTTTTGAAAATTGTACTTTGATTGTAAAT
>JAEEGL011458509.1_pt1 | contig 12466 bp, 10 predicted proteins | sample 9134231 | NCBI WGS metagenome assembly JAEEGL01 (sample SAMN16246548, study PRJNA631951) | gut metagenome | biome: gut microbiome; feature: rumen; material: fiber-attached | host: Bos | place: Iran: Karaj | collected 2018-10 | reverse complement strand
TGCTTAAACATGTCCATAATCACCTTAGACACGGCGGTAGAAGACATTTCCACCTTCTGCCCCTGTGAGTCCAGCACAGCCGCCAGTCCCATGATTTCAGGGATGGTCATATTCGCCTGTGCGCCGACGCCAGCCATACGCTGCGCGAAGTTTGCGAGGTACGGAGCCGATGCCGTACAGTTCTGCGAAAGCTCATTGATGACAGAACCCACGGCAAGCAGAGCCTTCTCCGTACCCAGCCGCTCCTCGTCGCCGAAGATGTTTGTCAGTTTCGATAGCGTCAGCGTAGCCCCTTCTCCCAATTCATCAAGCGCCACGTTAATCTGATTGGCAGCACGCACGAAGCCCAGCACATCCTCTTGTGATGTCTTTCCCAGCTTACCCGCTTCCTCCGCCAGCTTGTTCAAGTCCTCCCGGGCAGTGCGTGTATCAATCTTCTTGAACTCCTCATTCAGCAGTTCCACCTGTTCCGCTGTCATGCCCGTGAACTTGCGCACATTCGCCATTTCAGCGTCCATGTCCGCATACGCTTTCACGGCCGAGCGTCCTGCCATAACAAGCCCAGTGACGGCAGCAGCACCAGCCATTAGTGTCGTCTGCCAGTCATTCATCTTACGGTTAAAGCGGTCCCAGAACCCCTCACTGTCCCGCAGTTGGTCGTTCACCGCTTTAAGTTCCGCTTTTACTCGTTTTATCTTTTCCGTGTGTTGCTTCCATGCCTCACTGCCACGCTCGACGTATTCGAGTTGGCGGTTAAGCGTTTGGAGCGCCTTGTTAAGTTCACGCGGTGTCGCCCTGTCAAGATTGCGCATCACGTGTTCCACCTGTTGCGTAGCCGATTCTATTTCACGGATTTGTCGCTTCGTGTCCGTGAGTTCCTTGCGTAGGCGCTTCAAGTCCGCTTTGTTGCCCGTAGCGGCAGCCTTGGCGATAGCCGTTTCCAGCTGCAAGGCATTTTGCCGCAGTTGTGAAAGCGTCTGTTGTGCCTGTTGTCCATTGATAAGCAGCTCAACGGTTGCTTTCGATGTCATATCACTCATTTTTCGCAGAATTTATGAATTACTGCGCAAAAATACCGCTTCAAGAACAGCCAGGAAAAGACGTTAAAACGCCTTTGTAAAGCCTGAAATCCGCCTTAGAATTAAAGGCTTTTAGAGATTTGTGGCATTTTCAAGGACTCAAAAATCGAACTGGCTGTATATCAATACAATGGGGTCAAGGGGAAAAGGATTTTCCCCTTGTTTCCGCGAGAGCAGCCCCCGACCGCCCTGCGTTGTGTGTCGCACTCTGCCCCCTCGTCTCGTGCGGAATATGTAGTTTCCGTGTGTTACAAAAGTCTCACGGAAAGGCAAAAAAGTCTCTTCCTTTGCTGACTTCCTTTGCGTGTTCCCACTATTGCCCGAAAGGGCAAAGGGTCACACCATTTCCGCAAGGCTTCAAGGTCTATGTGAACGCTGACCGCCTTTGTGGTTGCCACTATTGCCGAAAAGGGCAAAGGGTTACACCAAATTACAAGGGTTTAGGGTCTCGGCTTTATTGCTTCGGCTTCCCCATGATGCCACCACCCCCGAAAGGGCAAAGGGTTACGGCACTTTGCGCCTACTCATTGCCCCAATGCGCGGTAAGATGCTTTCGGGCGTGTGTGAAAGTGTTGATAGGAACCCTTTCCTACCTGCACTTTCATACTTGCCCGTACCTATATTTTAATGCGTGTGCGCATGAAAGCCCCGATGTGCGGTAATGCCTTCCCCTGCGTATAGATGTAATCCATAGCACGGGAAGGTGTTACGGCATATCGAGGGAGTCCGTAAAGATAGGATGATGTCCATAGCATCAGGAGCGCGGTGATACGAAGGCAGAATAAACACGAAGCAGAGTGCAATGGTGCCGATAGTGTGTGTGCCAGTGAGCCACAGCGGACAGGATATGAAAAGGGCTGCATCTTGTTCAGTGACGTGTCACCGAATGTGATACAGCCCCATATCCTCTTCGCCGTGAAGCGAGCCAACACTTACTATAGGCACTGCTTCATGTTTGTTGCCGTAGGAGAACAAGTGGATGACAGCTATGAAGACACCATCCATTTACGGATAATCCAAGCCAGTGCCGCTATAGCTATGGCGGCTATGGCTATTACAGAGAGTGGCCACCTTGCAGCTGGCACTTTCTTCTCTTTCGCTTTCACATTCGAGGTGTGCCTGGAATGTTGCGATGTACTGTCGGTGCTAACCGTGAGAACGCTACTGCTGTCGGCAGTGTTCGATTGAAGGCGCAAGCCGCTAATCTTTACTTTAGTACCTTTTGAGCGCGGCAGCGAAGCATTTGTGAGGGTTGCGCCCGAACAAGGTGCATTGTCGCTGATGCCCCAAGTCCGTCCGATATGCCCTGTGCTATCGTCGGCTTGTGGCACCTGCGGCACGGACAAAGAAGTGATAACGATGCTGTCTATAGAAAGGACAAGGCTCTGCAGGAACTTGTCAGTAGCGAGAGAAGTGGTAGATGAAGAAGCTGTTTGAAGCCTCGTACTATCTACCTTTTCTTCGAGCGTCCGCTGCGTGGACTTACACGCAGAGAGGAAAAGGCACGCGAATATAAGAACAATGGCCTTAGCCAGTTTCTTGTATTCCAGCGTGGCATCAAACGAGGGGCAAGCCTTCGCCGCGAAATCCCTGTGCCCGTGTATCGTGGCATGAGGGAAGCGAACGTGAAGATCCTTCAGGAGTTTCACGAGAGCATCCTTCTGTTCGGGAGTTCGCGTATCCTTTGGTGTACGCCCATCAGTGGCAACGCCACCGATGTAGCATACACCAATGGAATGAGCATTATGCTTCAGACAGTGCGCTCCAGCCTGTTCCAGCGGACGGCCAGTATGGACGCTTCCGTCGCGATAAATCACGTAGTGATATCCAATCGTCCGGAAGCCGCGAGCCTTATGCCAGCGAGTGATGTCCGCAACAGTGAAATCCCTGCCTTCCGGCGTAGCCGAGCAGTGAACAATGATTTCATTGATGGAGCGCATTACACCTCTTCCTCCTTTCCTTCATTCTTCATCAGCTTCTTCTGAATCGACATTTTCTGCGATGCGAACATGGCACCTACACCCAGTATAGATGCAGTGAGCAGCAGGAACTGAGCTATGAGGTACAAGACAGAGTCATGTACCTCACCAGGAGGAGGGGTGCAAAACCCTGCGACGCCGAAGCCGATAGCCGCTATGAAAGCAGCTACGGCGATGAAATACTGAATTTTGACTGTTGTTTTCATAATACGGAGTATTAAGTTAGATAATGCCCAACTCTTTGAGTTCGGTGGAAAGAGCATCCGATGGAGCGGTAAGCTGTCCGTACAGGTCAGCGATAGAGGCTTTCAGTTTCTCTGAAGCCTGTTTCTTATAGCGACCTTTAGCCAGGTTAATCTGGCGAAGGATGTTCTTCTGTTGCTGCCGGGTTTCCTCGGCAAGCAATACTTCCGCCTTAGCACTGGGCAGCGAGGTGGTTCCGCCACCTCCCTGTCCAAGGGGAGCAGTTGCGCTGCTTCCCGTGTTCTCAGGCGTGAAGTTATCGTAAGCCTGCCAATTCTGGTGATACCGCTTATCCAGTTCGATAAGTTCTTTGAGGAACGGATAGCGGTCGGAATCCGGGCAGGTAGAACTCTGTGTGGACAGATTGCGCAGCTGAAGATGCAGTTCCCGCATCTTGTGCATGATGTCCGCATTCTCCACGAAGAGAGCCTGAATCTCTGAGGGTAGCGTATCGTGGTCCGCACGCTTTCCAGCTCTGAACTGCGCTGCTTCAGATAAAGCTTCTTTATCCTCTTCAGATGATGAAGGTGCTTTATCAAGCGCATGTTCCGCTGCTATGCTATCGACCTTCCGCTGCATGTCCTGTACCTCCTCGTGAGTAAGGTCTTGCAGTCGGTACTGGAGATAGCGTTTGATTTTGAACTCCAGGAACTCAGCGTGCCGCTTTGGGTCGCGGCTGATGTTCCTGTAGAGAATCTTGTTGTTCGTCAGTTGCAGCAAGAACAACGCCCCCTGTTCGTAATCCCTTTCTTCAGCAGGAGTATTCATCCACTCCTGCAATTTGAGTGTAAACTGTTTGTCCATGACTAATTGTTTTGATTTATGATTTTGTGGATTTCTTCATCTCTTCATAATCGACTGCCTTGGCATCAAGCTCTGTGAGCGCACGCCAGCAGTCCATTTCCAGCACCTCTTTCTCTTTGGTGATATCGCCACCCGTCAGTGCGCGGATCTGCGTATTCATGTTTTGCTGAAGTTCTTTGAACGAAAGCACGGTGGAACTGTTCTCGTCAGCTTGTTCCATTTTGAAGAAGTGCGAGAACATATTTGCGAACCATCGTTTCAACGATGTGAACCAATAGAAGATATTGATTTGTTCCACCTTAGAAAGATGAATATGCTTTGTCTGATACATGACAAGTGCCATGTCATGCAGCAGTTCGCTTTGTTTTGTCTGAAGGAAGCCCTGATAGAGATTGTCAAGCGCGAGGAAATCCCCGAAGCTGACATTCTGGAAGTCCGCTCTCACGGGGCGGTGAATGCCGATACGTGACAGTCGGATTGGGTAAACGGGGAAATCACCGAGCCATGTCAATGCCTCCGTGCTTTCCGCGATTTGCAATGCAGTAAGGGGATAATTTTTCTTTTTATAGCGCACGATAAAGACCGCGCCTTCCCTGCGGACAACCTTCAGCTGTCCCCAGCGAAGTAAGCATAAGGTCTTTATCTGAGCCAGTGAATACTCGCCTTGCAATAATCTGAAAACAAAGCGAAGCTCCTTGTCGGGCAGTTCCTGCCACGACTTCGGGATGTTTACATTTAGTATTTGACGCATAATAAAGCCGTTTATCTGCTGCGAAGGTAGATAAACGGCCTGTGTGTGGAAAAGACAGAAGAAAGCTCAGAACCAATAGCCCAGGCTATCCTTTTTGTTCTCGAAGACAGCGGGATCATACAGCTGGGCGGTAGCCGAAGCGTGCCATTCAGGAAACTCCTCTGGATGATTTCGGATGGAGTTCACGATGTCGAAGAGCGCATCATGCTCAAAGTGCATCGACGCGGTAGGGTCGCCGCTTAGCAAGCAGCGTATCTCTACCGCTTGGAGAATGCGGCACACCGTCTTGTGTGCTGTTGAGCGATATCTTCTTGTCAGCACCTCTGAGCGCAGCACCTCCAAAAGTTCCTTTGAGAGGTACTGTGTAGCGAAGAACTCCTCTACGGGAATCACCGCGTCGCGTAGCGCAAGGTATTTCTCCCAGCGACTTCCCGAAAGTTTCGGGAAACGGAGCGTGACTTCCATGTTCGGGAACATCGTGGCAGAAAAGAAACGCCCCTGTTCCGATTCTGTCCACCCGACAAAGGCTGTCAGCAAAGGCATGAGATGCATCAGCAAGCGGTCGCGATGCTCCAGCAGCGAAGCCATCAGCCTTTCAATGCGCTCCTTGCTTGCCGGAGCGATATTGCTGTTACTGACGATGCCAAAGCCGTTAGGCGTAAGAATGACATCCAGTTGCGGGATGGCACGGTAGAAGGCATCGTATGCAATGATTTGGCAGGTGAGTATACGAGTCGGATGCGAAACCTCCAAATCCCCTATGGCCGTCAATACCGCCTCCGAGGTGATATTGTCCGCCAGCCATTCCTCAGTTGCGCTGAGGAATGGAACCATTTTGTCATACAAAGGCACTTCCCCCTTCGCTGTTGTCAGCGTGTTAGGGATCAGCGTCAAGAGTTGTTCGTTAGAAGAGATGAGCATCATAGGCAATACATTTTTGGTTGTGCAAAAATACCTCTATCCAACCATCCTCAAAAAGACACGAAAAAAGCCTGAAGCCGAAGCCCCAGGCTTTGCAGCGGTGAGGAACCGAATCAAGCAGCTTCCGCTGCCTGTTCGGTGCAATCCTCAATCGCTTTCGTAATCATTGCCGATGCACGCTTGACATCGAGCAAGATTGTCTTTATGAACTGCGCATCCTCTTTCAGAGAAGAGAGCCACGATTTGAGATACGCTGCGCTGTCCTCCTTGATATACTTGTCCATACCGAAGTACTGAGCCACCATAGCCGCTGTCAATTCAGCCACCAGCTCTTCCTTGGCATATTCATTACTTCCGAAAGAAGCCGGCTTCAGGCGATTCAGATGCTCCTCCGCTCCCGTGGAGTGTGCCATTTCGTGGAATGCCGTGCCGTAGAACGACTCCCCATTCTTGAACTGCGAGAACTCGGGCAGTACGATTTCCTTCTTAGAAATGCTGTAGAAAGCATTATCCCCATGCTTCTGTGTGATAGGACAAATCCAGCGATTTTCAGCCATCATCTTGTCCATCGGTGCGAAATGATTCATTTCCCCCTCGTGCTCAGGCTTGATGCCGCCATTCTCCCGTGCAATCTTCTCGTAGATTTCAGGCCTTGCCTCCTGCATGTTTGTCTGATCGATGTTGAAGACATTGTACACCTGCAACTTCGGATAGACATCATACTGAGCCCTCTCACTCTCGGTGAGCTGCTTGTACTCCTCGTACTTAATCTTCTCCTTCGTGTCCTTATTGACGACCGTGAAGCAAGTAAGGAAAACAGGGAAGCTCTTCTCGCCCTTTTTCACGGACACCATCGGACGCTTATTGCCCTCTGCATCCACGGCTGGCACATTGCCCACCGACGAGCGATTATAATTCAGCCCCATCACTCTGTCGAAGGTGCAGAATACGGGATATTTGTAACCTTCCTTCTCGCAGTGCATGAGAAGCATCATGCTATTCATGCCATTGTAATGTCTGCCGGAAAGATTCTTCGGCCATGAGAGGCATCCTTCCGTGAACCACGGCTTTTTCCAATCATTCATGATAGACTCAATCTTCTCAATCATCATGTCTGCGAAAAGATTCAGTGCCCTTTCCTGTGCGCTTTCGCCTTGGGAACCTGCGCTTGCTTTCTTAGCATACGCCTTACGTGTCTTTGTTGAAGTACTCATAATTTTGAAATTAGAATGTTAATACTGTAGGCTAAGGAGCCTCTAATTTTTACGTGCAAAACAGAGTAAGCAAGGAGAAGCAATGTAACGGCAAGGAATTAGCGCACCTTTTTCACCTTCAGGACGGAAGTAAATGTTTTAGGCTTGTCCAAAAGATTTTGAAAAAAGTACGATAATAAGGACTCTGGACTGGTACTTGCCAAATTGCGCTTGCACTACCTTTGCAAAGGAAAAATGAGGCGGGGCTACGGTATGACATCTTCAAAATGTACGAGACAGACACGAGTATGCCGCAAGCATTTTTGCAGGTGACAGACAGCACAGAGAAGAAAGGAGCACTGACGCAGACATGTACCATGATGTCAAAGATTGAGGAGTAAAAGCCGACGTGAGGATGTCAGGACGGAGAACGGCAGCAAATGGCATGGGCAGAAGCTTCGCACCGTGAGAAGAAGAAATATCCCTGCACCACAGCGATGGGATGAATGCGAGGAGGTGGGTCGGGATGTGCCAGACGGCAGAGGGCAAAGCGTGTGTCCGTAGAGCGAGGAATGCTCCCCCTTACCTTGCCGGGCGTGGACACAAAGGAGATTAAAGATTAGGGATGAGAGAATAGAGCACAAGCAAGAAGGCACAGAAGCCTACTGAAGCTGCAGAGCCTCTGGCGTGTACCCAGACAAACCAGGCGGCAAGGCTACAGAGAAGATGGGAGAATGAGCGGTGAGAGCCAGACACCATGAGGGGACGCACTGATGGCAGATGCCAATGGCGTGTCCTTTCACACTGTAGCATAGGGATAGCACAGCATTGAAGGAAATTGACCGAGTGCTGTTTAAGAGGGGACTCGTGGCACCGCATGACGCGGCCACTGCACATGAGCGGAGAAATAGAAGCATCAATAAAGGAAGTGAATGCCAAGCAAGAGCGGCAGAATAGCGGCGGTGGTACAATACTCGGACAAGTATGGGGACGGCTCAGCGCAAATTGTAGCGTACAGAAGGAAGATGCCCAGTAAAGACAAAGCCTTTCCCCGTCAAGAGCAGACAACGAGGAAAGACTTTGAGGATGCCCGACTGCGGAAGGGTCACTTCCCTTCAGCAATCACCAATTTATTTTGCTCATCATTCAGAACAACTCTGTGAGCGAAAGAAGTAGATTTTCCGTCGTGAATAGCAGATATGTCTATTCCACGCCGGACAAATTCATCAATAAGAGCAGCATGGTATGTTGCTCGCATCGACGACCATCCGTAGTTGCCTACGGATTTATTGAATGTTTCAACTAAACTCAGGGAAGAAGCAGCTTGGAACTCCGCTGCGAACTTTGCATAAAAATCAATTGTTTCCATACTTAGGATCATTTTGAAGTGAATAACTAATTTTACTTCCGCATCGTACCTTGACCACCGTGGCATCCTAATGCTCGGTTGGTGCGTGAGCCTATGGCTCCTGCTCTTGATGCTTTTGCAAAGGTACGACAAAATCCCCGATTAGAAATGACTTTTACCAATTTTAATACAAAAAAGCCCACAGGCGATAACCTGTGAGCCATCAAAGATGAAAACATCGGGGCTATTTAGCCTCCGATGTTTTGTCGAACAACTCCGACTGATTGGCTTTCTTAGAACGCTTCTTTGAAGCAGGCTCCACGACCTCAGAAACCTCAGCGTGGCCTTTCGGCTCTTCCAGCTGATCACAGATGGCAACTCTCTGACCTGCGCGGATGAGCTTCGGAAGATACGTATCGAGAGCGTGGTAAGGGAAGCCAGCCATCTTACGACCAGTGCTGTTGCGTACTGTGAGTGTGATGCCGAGAACTTCAGCGGCTTTCACGGCGTGCTCATCATAGCATTCATAGAAATCACCGCAACGGAAGAGGAGCAGCGCATCCGGATGTTTCCGCTTCAATTCCTCGTATTGAGAGATAAGCGTATTGTTGGGCGTGCGCACCAACTCCTTTTCTTCGAGAGCCGTAGCCTCTTTAGGCTCTGCGCCTGCTGTAACGGCTACCTCTTCAGCACCCTGTGCTGCATCCTCGACGACCTGTGCAAGGGCAGCTTTTGCGCGCTGGTAAGACAAGGACAGGGCTGCGAGCTGAACATCATTGATTTGCAACTCCAGACGCTTCGAGAGAAGGAAGCAATAGCGTATTGCCTTCAGTGCATCCTTGAAATTCATTTCGCAACGGAGCCTGCCCTCCATGCCATCTACGAATACCTGCCAGCCCTGCTGACCATTCTTGAACTCTTTTTTCACTGCTGAAATCTGAACATTTGCTTTCATTGTCTTGTAATTTTGAAGGTGAAACATAAATCTTATTTATTTTTTACGAACAATGAAGAGCGACAGGGAGACAGGCCCTGTTGTCAAGGGAGGATGTCCGGGTATTATTCAAAGAAAGTGGCAGCTCCGACGCCGAAGGGAATCACTTTATTTAGAAAAATATTTGGAAACCCTTGACTGGAGCCGCCCAGCTACCTTTGTGAAGGAAAAAGTAAATAGGAAGATTGTCGTGGAACTGGAGGAATGAGGGGCAATAAGAAAGCCTAAATGCAGATTGCAGTGAAGGAAGAGGCAGAATGCGTAGCGGTCAGTGACGAGGACACGGATGCAAAACGCCCCCTAATCATTAGGAGGCGTGTCTGCAGATACCTGTTTTGCATCCCTGTTCTCGTCCAGGGTAGTCAGTTGTATGAATGGGCATTCCGGGTAGGCTTTCCTCCACCCATTGAATTTCAAGATTATCCGATGCACGGTAAAGAGCAAATCGTGATATGGCTTCTGAAGCGCCTGTGCAATCGTGTAAAGTTCGCGTTTGTCGCTACCGCTGTTATTCGACTGCGACTTGCCCGGCACAGAGCCGACGAGGTTAGAGTGTACGCGCATCGTGAAGCAGACCATGTTCACGGCCTCCTGAATGTCGGTGCTCCAATCGCCGCCCTCTTTAGCATCGTCAATACGAGATATGCGCACATCGTGCTGTTCCTCCCCGTTAGGTGAAATGTAGAATGTGGAGAAGAGAGCCTTTCCGCTGTTCTCAGCCCCAGTGAGGAAATCGATAATCTGCTGCTTCTCCTTCACCACACGTTCCTGCTGCTTCTTCGGGTCAGTGATGCGTTCACGCTTGAAGATACCCTCCCAGTACCGCTGAGACACCTCGATATGGTATTTCAGTGGAGCCGAGTTCTTCAGCTTTGCTTCCTTGGCCATGCCAATCAGTTGCTTTATGTTGTACCACTTCCCCTTAAACAGCGCAGCATAGTATGGTATCGGGTAATACGTGCTGTCAGGCGTAGGCACTCGGCACACCACCGCATACTTTCGCGGCGCATTCTTCTTTTTCATGCGCTCCTGCAAGTCCAGCCACGGGCTATCGAGTGAGAGCAGATGAATCTTCTCCACCTCCTTTATACTGCCAATGGACTTGTTCCAGTTGGCATACAAAACATATTCGATACGCCCTTTCTCGTCCGCAGGTGAGAAGCGGCAGTAGCACACCTCTTTCCGGTGCAGCGACACGATGCGCTTCCCCTCGTTGTCGAGGATGATGACAGAGACACACCATCCGAAGTGCTTAAAGTCCTGGCACACCCCCAGGAAGTATGACGGGAGGGAGTTTGCCAGCAGGAAGTCCTCCACTTCCTCCTTTACCTGTGCGGTGCAGTCCTTCGTGTTATACACGAGGCCAGATCCGTAGCACACTTCGGCATTGAACATCTGGCAGGTAGATAAGGTCTCGTCCTTCTCTACCATCTCCAGTATGTGATACGGCATCAGGTTATCGCCGCCCCACGGCATGTACTGCGTGCCGCCGGTCAGCGTAACAGGTGCGATGTCGATGTCATCCTTGAACACCTTGCTACTGTCCGTGATGAACAGTGCCGCGCCTTTAGCGTTCGGCATCTGTTCCACTGAGGAGAATGAAACTACCTCTAAATTCTGTTGTCTTTTGCTATTTGAGCCCATAGTTGTAATTTTGCATCAGATTGTAGAGCGACCTCCCTCGCGGACTGCTCACATCGTGGAAATGTTGGGCGCCCCTCGGCTCACTTCTCCCTTCTGTGTATGGCGGCTTCGGCTGCCTACACTTTTTTTATATGGAGTAAGAGATTCCGTAATATTCGCCGTCGTATTCAGGTCTTTCTGTGACATGCATGTTCACGTAGAACTCCGCGATGTTCGACACACATTTGGAAAAGTTCAGAGAGCGGTCGCCTCGTGTCGGCAGTGGTGGTCCGAATACAATACCGAAGCGAAAGCGGTGGTTCGTCCTTACCAAGAGCGTCCTGCATCCGAAACCCACTTTGTAACCTCTCAATATCCCATTTTTATATACAGGTCGTATATTACCGAACAGCCACCTATTATCCAAGGTATATTCCCAAACCGGGTTCTTGTCCGTGCCGATGTTGTGTCCTATCTGCACCTGCCCAGACTGTGCCACCTTTATTTTCTTCTCGTCGTAGAACAGATGCCATCCCCTCATTGTGGGGCCATACCACCGTTTAGATTTGTCATTGATGTCTCGATAGCGCGGTTTCTTCCTGGTGTACCGCAGCAGGTACGGGACATATCCCGCACTGATAAGCCCAGAAGGATATTTCACCATCAGCTTATCTTTCTGCGTATCACATTCGATATGGAAGAAAGGCTTCGAACCATTCCCCAGATTCTTATAATCCTCAGCCGAGAGGATTCCAGCTTGTGAAGCAGAAGCCAGAGGCAAGTCCACGGTAAGAGCCGATTCATCGTTGAAAACATCCCCGTGCGAATCAGCCAGAGTAAGCTCCACTGAAGAAGGCGAAGCAGCCACCTCCATGCGAAGCGTAGCGAGGTGCTGCATCTTATTCCGGACATTGTTCAAGTCCGTCACCTGCTGCGCCTTCATCACCCCGGCTCTCTCCGTGGTAGCAGAACGTAGCGTGAATATCAGTGCATGGCCACTTCCAGTCGTTGTGTTCACGCTCCCTATATTCAGGATGATGTTATTGCGGTCATCAGGACCGAGAGCAATCCTTGTCAGCACTTCACCCAGTCCCGTTAGAGACCCTTCCCAGTCCTCCAGCTGTTGTACTGCGGTATATTCCGCTGCGTTCTCCAGAACATTAGCGATTCGCTGCAGCAGTTGTCCCAGCGTATCAGGTGTAATGCTGTTCGTCCGTGTCTCGGCACGGAAGGCATTGATAAGATTTGTGAGAGTAGAAATATCCATGACTTAGAATTTTTTGCAAAGGTAAAATCAAGAAATGAGGTCAGAAAAGACATTTCGTGAAGGGAAACGACTGAAATGTGGCAGAAAATTCGTACCTTTGCGCAGTAAATGCGCAAATAGCTTAAAGTACTTCCTAATATCACCAATATGGCAGTAATTGTATATGAAAAGTGGCACGCGGTAATTGCAAGTGTTGAAACTATCAACAAGAAAGTGCCAGGTGGAATTAATCAATTCCTTAAGTTTTCTATTTCGAATAGAGGA
>JAEEGL016746047.1_pt1 | contig 12467 bp, 5 predicted proteins | sample 9134231 | NCBI WGS metagenome assembly JAEEGL01 (sample SAMN16246548, study PRJNA631951) | gut metagenome | biome: gut microbiome; feature: rumen; material: fiber-attached | host: Bos | place: Iran: Karaj | collected 2018-10 | reverse complement strand
CACACAGTGTGTGGAAAAATCTTGCCAAGTTCATTTTATACTTTTCAGCATCTTCCTATTTTTATTCTTCCAGAATGTGAGGCCATTTCGAGCTCCTCCAGCAACAAGGGCCGCGGCCATTGACGGGGAATTACATTCAAAAGCCCCGCCTTCACAATCTCGTACAAAGCGTTGTTCTTGTCCGTCGTCTTCAAGGATTCATTTTCCTGCGTCAATTCCAAATCTGGGAAGTCATAAAGCACCTCGCCCTTGCCATTCATATATTTTTCGATATGCTGAATCTGCACATCGATCTTCTGCATCGAAATCCATTACTCAAGATCGCTCGGAGAATGTAAGCTACCCATTTTTAATTATATCCAAAATTATATTTTCGTTAGACATGGTACATGCACTCGCTTCATTCATTTGCGGATTCACCCTTCTTGACAAAGTTATACGGAATAGTATACGCAACATCAGATGCATTAAATCTTCTTAAAAAAGACTTTTCATCAGAATCGTTATTAAATGGAGCTTGAATAATCTCAACATTGTCGTCTTTAACGAGAGCCAAGTCATAAGACGCTTTATGGTCCATTTCAAAAGCAAACGATAATTCCCTAGATGTTATCGTAAAAGAATCATTGGAGACATGCTTGACTTCAAGATATCTCCATTCGTTTTCAAACTTATACCTTAAATCACAGTGAGCGGCATCATTACTATCAATGCCTCCGGATAAAGAAGATTTAATGTCTTTTTCGTAACCATGATCTTCAAGCCATTGTATTACACGTTGTTCAGCCTCTTCTCCCAATTCTCTTTTTCTTTTATCTGTGTTAGGATTGTGATTTCTAGGTTTTGGCGGCCTAGGAGTAATGGTACTATTCTCTTCGTTAGTATTTTCTTTTGGAACAATTAATCCAAAATTTACCACAGTAGGTACACCGGGTTCCGGTGTTGCAGCATCAATAGATTGGGCTCCTTCTGACGATTGTTCAATTTGTTTAAAAGCAGTGGCCGCATTTTGAAAGACAATCTCGTATCCTTCAAAAATCGACAGTTTACGTAATCGGTCATCATACTTATCTTCTGAAAGAATCTCTGAATATAAACATCTCTCTATATATACCTCATCAATAGGGGTAGCCAAATCTATTTCAAACGATTCCCTCACAAATTTAAAAAGAGCGTCTCTTAGATTAGCATTTAAATCAAATTTACACGAATCTAAGTTAATGTCAGTAAAGCAATTTTCAAACCGGAAAATGACATTTGCAAAGTTTAGACGATCGTCCTCTTTTTCAATAGGCTGAGCATTAATTTTTTTCCACAAAAGCGCTTTAAATTTATTCTTGTTGTCTAATATGATATATTCAAGCTGCTTCCGGTGAACCTTTTTTAGCCCTTCTTCAGAAAGACAAATTTGGGGATTAATTTTTAGTGTTTGACAAAGATTTTTCAAAAAATCAAAAGATTCTTTGTCGTAAAAATCAACAAAATCAATTTTTTGACAATTTTTCGGCAATTCAATTCCAAGTTTTTCTTGAACATAATCGACAATACTTATTCTAGACGAATACGAAAATTCTTCAATTCCTTTATTTTTGAAAATCTTATTCCAAAAACGGCTTTCATCCGTTTCGGTTAATCCTAGCAAAGCATTACATTCTTGCAAGTAATCTTCGCCCATTTCATTTATGATGTCGTATTTAGAATCGCACAGTTCGTCTTTCAAAACAGACTTAAAAATCTTTTTCAAATCCGTTGAATCTAACGCAAACGTGATTCCAATAATTTCACAACAAATATCTAAGAAAGAGTTATCCTTTATTAGTTCACTAACACTTACAACAGGAACTTTAATGTACGCTGTAGATTCTTTGACTATAAAATCGTAATTGTCAAATGTTTTCGTTTTGTTATTAAAATGATAGGATCCACTATGAACTAATTCTATAGAAAGCTTTAAAATTTTTGATGCTTCAGATTCCTTATCTTTTTGCCCTTTTATAGATCGCAATCTGTACGCCAAAATATATGGTATTCGTTTGTTTAAATATTTTGCAAAATCCTGTGTTAATTTTTCATTCACTTCTAGCGAACCATCTAAAAGATTTAGAAGATTCGAATTCAATTTGTGAACGCCAAATAGACGACATACAGCATCAACACCCGCTCTCTGGCGAAATAGAAGTATCGGCATTGTTTTTAAAATGGATTGGGGTAGTGTTGCGTCATCATAATAATAAATTTGATTAGACAATCTGTATTCAATCACATTTCCAATCCTACACGCAAGCATTAAATCATTAGGCACACTTGTGACATCTCTCTTTTTAAGTATGTCATAAATCAACCCGTAAATTTTTTGAACTTTTTTCCCATCAGGAAATTTTGAAGGAATTTTCTGAATCAAAGAATAGAGAATGGATGTCGGGTAATCATCTAATTTCTTACACGCTCCAAGTAAATTCAGAGCAAAATTAGCAGTATCACGGTGAATTTCATTTTGTTCCAATAGGGTATAGTCAATTTTATACTTATCTTCTATTAGTGTATTAATATCGGGTTCATCATTGTCTATAATCACATTCGAGAAAAACTTTGCTAACTGATAAGCGATGAAGGATTTCTTTACACAGATTCCCTCATATTGTCCCTTTGCACCATATGATTTATACGATAGTTTTTCAGGTGTAATTAGCTCAGAAAGTATTTCAGAACTTTGGCAGAGAAGAACCAAAATTTTTGTCGGAGACAAGTTTTCAAGTCTAGAAAGATTTTCAATTTGTTTGATAAGATTATTAGGGCGTTGACGATACGAATTATATTTCTCATTTTTTGCAGCACTTAATTCTACATCATAATAATCACGATCATTGCATGAAAGTTCTTTTTTGTATATACGTAAACTACGCTCAACTCCGAGTAAACTAAAAAAATCTTCGAATTTTTCAGTTTCTTCAAAATCCCAAAAAGTTTTTTCAACAATGTATTCTCTTTCGGAAAGATTTTCTCCATAGATAACTTCAGTGATTTTTCCTGAATCATAAGAAGAAGAAAAATACAATGTATTGGGCGATTCAAAAGTTCCAGCTCTAGAAACTAAGCGAACGCCTTCGTACTTTGTTTCTGTGTTATTTCTATTGTTTGTAGAATTCTTATAATTAAAATAGAGAGACTTAATCATCTCCTTTATATAGGAAGCATCTTTCTTTTCATCAGCAAGTTTGTTGCCTCTTGATATAATCTTGGGAGTCAGATTACTGATGTCATATTCCTGAATGTTGATAAATGTACGAATTTTTTGACACAGATTTCTTGCTTTATTGCTATCGACACCCCCCTCCGGAACCAAATTCTCAACAAGAGCGTTGAAAAGCTTTTGACTCATGAACTTCACATTCATATATGAAGGAATATACAATTTCTGTGCTGCTGGCGTATAAGCATCTGTTTCTTCATCAATTATAAGCCCATTTGCATCCAAAAGTAATGGTAATTTTTTTTCACAACCAGAAACTTCTAGCTGACTTAAAAGACAAATTAATTCTACTCTACTTTCAAAAGTTAATTCTTGAGAACTTGCAATTTTGGCCCACTGAGGCCAAAAGAATTCAGGTTTGTATTTCAAAGCCTTTTCCATAATATTTTTTAGTGGATCTTTATAAGATTTAACCATCAACGGAAAATATTCGGAATATTTAAGTTCTATTTTTTTACTAAAATCATCAGAGTAAAAAACGGTTTCATTTATTTTTCTGTATTTATTGTCTACACAAGGACAAATTTTTGCGTTTCCACGAAACTGCGAAAGTAATTCAAATAATTCATAAAATCTGAATACTGCATTACCCTTCGGATATACAAGTTCAAAGCTATTCCAATTAGCAATTTCAGAATCATTCTTTATAAACAAGGAAATTTTACAAATTTCTCGAGCGATTTTTCGAACAATAAAATTATTAACATCCGATTGCGTTAGCTGTGTTCGAGACGAGTTCAAGTCAAAAGAACCATGAATTATGCAAGGCAGAGAAATTTCTATATCTGTTTTAAAGAAACTGTAAACAAAATTCTTTTTTACAGAAAAGTCATCTCCTATAGCAATCGCAATTTCATAAGAAAGTTTTTCATTTTTATCATTTTTTTCTTGATATTTTGAGGGCAAAAGTCCTTTTCGATTGAAAACGCGATAGATAACATCTGATTTCTCGACATCAGGATTTTCCTCATGCAAGTAGATTGCTGTATAAGATTCCTTCACTTCTTTATCCGAAGAATATTTTTTCTTGACAGAGTCTTGGATAATTTCAATATTTTCAATGCTACGAACAAAAAGCAGCACTTCAACGGATACTTGATTTAGCTGTTTTATAATGTCTTCTTGGAATTCATCCTTATAGTGGATTCGAATTTCCGTTACCCATGACGAAATTTCTGATTTCTCTGAAAATTCAGGGAAAGCTAAAATTGGGTATGCAAATGCAGTTTCCGAGAAACCACTTTCTATTTTAAAAGAATTGATATCGTCAATTTTAGATGACAGTTCACTCTCTACCACTTTTTTTGAAATTTTTTCAGAAAATTCAACAAGACATCTATTAGATAAAATTTCAATTGAATTAGCCCAATTAAGAATCGACCTAAAGCCTAGTCCCTTATTGCCGATAAAGACTTCTTTATTTGTCTTTGAACTATTATTTGCCAAAAGGAGTGATTCAAATCCCTTGTCGCTAAATGGATCCCCATTATTTGATACGGTCAAAATTTTTGATACCGTATCTAATTCAATCTTAACATCTTTCGAATGAGCATCGTCAACATTTTGAAGCAACTCTAAAATTTGACGGCCGTTATAATCGTCAGTTGTTTTCTTTTCTTCTTTAAAGTCGGTAATAACACGACGGGGATCGGCTAAGCAAACATTTATATTTTTTCGTCTTGCTTCTTTTATGGAATCCAAAATAGACATATTTATCCTTTGAGCCGGCAATTTTTTCAGGCATTTCCAATTATTTTTACGATTTGTTTATCTCTAGTATGTGTTCTAATATTTTTGTCACCAATTTGAAATTCTTATCATTTCATTGCATCGCCAGAGTTGCTTCCAAAAGACGCTTCCCCCAAAAAATAAGGAGTCCAGATATAAAGGATATACGCACGAATAGCAACATAAACATCGCTGGCGAGAACGAACTGCTTGCATACGCTTGTAAGTGTTTTAGGAAGTTCTTGAATATCGGTCATAGCAGATAAAGCTCCTTATTAATCATCCCCAAAGTCTTCGTCTTTTTCGCAAAAAAGAACATATTCATTTAAATACTTCATCGGGAATGGTGTAACGGTGTACTGTCCGTTTCTCACGAATTCTACAGATAGCATATGTTCAAGTTCATTAAAGAATATTGGACCACCTTTATTTACACCGTTCTTGTTCCATGGAATCACATCACGAATAATGCAAGACGTGGAAAGATCGCTCTGCAATGCCTCCTTTTTCTTTCCAACAAAATACTTAAATTGACCATCAAGTGTTATTGACTTTATTCCAAGGAAAGAATTGAAATTTTTATAGAGATTATCCCCACTTTTCATTTGGCCGTGCAAAAGAATAGGGTTTCCATCTTCAGAAGAAACATCATAAAGCCAGTAAACAAAATCGCTTATAATTTTCTTCTTAATTAGCGAATGTTTTTTGCCCTCGGAATCGTACATATTCAAGATGTCTTTGTATGAGAGTTCCTTATCGAACGAGTTATGAATATTTTTCCTTAGGTCATTCAGTTCATTCTGCTGTTTATCAGTCAAATTCTCGTGTATTTCAATAAAATCATCTAGATAATTTTCAAGACGGTTCTTTTCAATTTTATTTTCACTATCAGACAGCGAAAGCGTCCTTGAAAGTTCTTCAACATCAGGCAAAGTGAATTGCTTAGTTTTATAGATAATATTTATGTTATTTATGTCATTATATACGATACACTCAATGCTCGAAGATTGGTTCTTAAAGCCTTTGTTGTAATATTCAAAGATTCGATCCAATACATTCCACTCATCATTTTCTGGATATTTCCGGTTGTCAAATACATCAAAATCTAATTTCCCATCCGTACAAATTTTCATTTTGTAATAGCGGAAACTATAGCACCGCTTTGCGTCATTCCATTTCCCTTTTCCACATTTTACAAACGTCCATTCCTTTAGCTCTTTCCAATTCACAAGTGTAATCTGACGATTAACAACATCGCCTTTAATAATAAGTTCTTGCACTATATTGTGCATTACATCTTTTAGTGTATCGGAATTGACCTTTTCAGCAGAGTTTTCTACCGTGATATGCTGAATAATTTCGTTTTCTGAAAAAAGATTGTGCTGATCATGGGGCTTATTGAACTCGTCAAAAAGATTTGGTGAAGTAACCTCTTCTGCAGTCGCATACTCACCAGATTTTTTATCGTGAATAATTTCAATGATGTATTTTCCTTTTTCACGATTATCCGAAACAGATTCCACGCCATATTCAGACTTCAAAAAATTCACCATCCGCGATTGCATTTCCTTCGCATCGGTTCTATTCGGAATTGTATTTACGACACAAATTCCATTCTTATTTACAAAAGTTCCATAATCATAGTTTTCGTAATTAATTCGTTTCTGTTCACAATTTTCATAATTCATAAATGGAATCTGTTCAATAGTGATGAAATCAGAAAGATTCTCTTTCACATCTTTAAGAAATATCGCAATAATTCCTGCCTTTGACTTTCTATAGTTATCTCTGGACAAGAAATCCAAAAACTTTTTTCTTGGTCCCTTTTTACTTAGAGCGCCTTGATCGAAGAAATATTGACCTTTCTTTAAATCAGCATGAAGTTTTCGACGAAATTCTCCAGTTTCTTCATCAAAAAGGAACTTCGGTTCAACATTTCGTTTGCCGTATTTTTTTAACGCATTGACTTCGGAAAAGGTTTCTGTGTTGGCTTCCAAAAAAATTGAATTTAAAGCAGTAAAAAAACGGATTCTCAGAAACTCAATTATTTTTGCATTTGGTTTAATGACAGGTGAATAATACAATTTACCAGTAATGTTGTTATATGCAAATATATCGCTTGAGCGATTTTTAAGCGAGTTCACCAGCAACTGTGCAAGTTCAACATCCTTAATTCCTTCTTTGGAGGTTTCATCTTGACAAAAAAGGTTCACCTCATTTGCGATCGCAGAATCGTCCTTTGCCTGAATTTCTTGTTTAAACTTGTCAATGTTGACATTACCCTTATTAAACATGGCAAACCATCGTGTTTTTTGATAATATGCGACGGATTGTGCCTTAAATTGTTCAGCAGGCAAGTCTAAAACATTCTCTTTCAAAAAGAGATCCTTTGTTGCAATCTGGTACACGACAAATTTTTCATCTACCTTCTTGCGGTCAATTTCAACCTTAATATTATTCGTGTAAATCGGAAACTTATTTCCGTCAAAATTATTTGCCATTGTGGACCTCTTCTATAAGCATCTTGATTGCAGATTCATTCGGCATCCCCTTCTCATCAATAAGCCAGGGAATCTCTATGATTTTGCCATCTTTATCAGACGATATTACCGATTCGCCTGCTTTTATAATGTTAATCACATAAGCTTTTTTAGCTCCAATCGTATTCAACTTCTTTTCGATTTCAGAATGGAGTCGTTCCGTACTCTTTGCAACCGTTCTTTTCCAATGTTTGAAATCTACATACACCCCATCAATGAGCATAAAATCAAAAAATTCAAAATTTGCAGGATCTTCAATTTCCTTCAATGTCAAATTCAATTCTTGTTCAAGAATGAATCTTCCTGCGATTTCTCCAAGAGCACCCTTATAAATGTTATTGAATAGAACAGGAGAAAGAATTAAATCACCTTTTCCGAATTCCGTGGCATAGTGCATTTTTTCAAAATGTTTCTTCATTCCGCTATATAAGAAGAATTGCTGCAATCTTGCAGATTTTTCGCTCACATGGCCAATATTTCGAGCGTATTCTTCATCAAGTCCCTTCTCAAAATCGGAACGATCCTTAAACAGATTGACAATTATTCCTGAAAAATCGCCTTTCTGCGCATAATAGTAATTGGATCTATTTTCAAAATTTTGAATATAGTAGTCGCCCAAGATATGATCTTTTTCAGCCAAGTTACTTGGTGCCGTAGGATGTCTAAGTGTGCATTCTCGTAATTCTGTCCAAAGACGCATGCTTTTAAGAGTCCAATCGTGGCGCAGCATGCCCTGAATGTAGGAATTAGCACTTTCAGACTTACGGTTCGCTTCATTTTCTACTAAAGATTTTTCTTCCGGAAGCGATTGTGCAAAATTTGCCGCAATTTCAAAAAGTTTTTTTAATTCCGGATTCATCAAATCTACTCGTACACTCGCAACATCCAATGCTGCAAGCAGAGCATTATTTGTGTAAATGAAGATATCCTTTTTTTTATTGTTGGTGCGACAAAGTCTTCCAACAGCCTGGATAACATCGCGAGTCATTTTGCGTCTTACACTTGTAGAACGCCTCACGACTTCCATTGGTGCATTGTAATTATTCTTATTCGCATAAGCTTTAAAGCCTGCCTGAACTAGCTGATTCAAATCACGGGGACTAATTTCGTTATTTTCGTAAAGATACTTGATTTCAAATAGGAATTCAAGAAGTTCCTTCATCCCGATTTTTTTAACATCGTTAATATTTGTAACGACATTCGTGACATCACCTAAGTAAATCGCGTCAAAATCCTTTACGTCTTGTTTGCGACCAATTTGAACAATAGATTCGCTATCTATATCTCTTTGTGGAATTTTATACTGTAGATTCTGGCCGGCGCCAATAGTTTTATAAGCTGAAAAAACAAAGACCTTTTCACCATTGGCAAGTTCCTTTAAAAGCGAATCCTTTTCGTCTTCAAAATCGCTACCACTTTTTAAGACCTTGATTTTAGGGCTACTTTTCCCATAAACTTTGCAATATTGCTCTACAAATCTTTCAAACACCCCTAAATCAAATGTTGCAAGGTTTCGTTTGGGAAGCGCCATATTCAAGCAAAGAAGTGACTCTACATTCTCATTGTCTATGAAATTCTTCAATACAGCGAAGATGTTGCAGTAACGTTTTTGATAATACTCTTTATTACTTTGCTTTATATCCAGATTTTCCAACATTCTAGAGAAGTTTCGCTCAAGATCTTTGTTTTGCGTTATTTGCTTTAAACGCTCTTGAATGGATTTATTTTCTTCGCCTCGATCAACAGATTCAATATTGACTTTGATTGTGCCATCTTGATAGGGAGACCATTTTTCCTCTTGTGATTTTTTTAAGGATTCGTAAGTATCTTCCGTCAGCGTCAGCAAAGAGTCCTTAAGTTCATTCCTTAAATATTTCTGGGAATAATTAGAAAGAACCGAATTGATACGTCCAGTTGCTGAAAGACCGATTACTTTCGTGTTTTTCGCCAAGAAAAGAAGAATTTTTTCAGGAGTTTCATCAATCTGAATAAAATTGATTTTCGTTTCTTCATTATGTTTGTCACCATCTACAAATTCAAAGAACTTGAACCCTCGATTAAAGAAAGAAAAATCATCGATAACGGTTTCTTCTTCGCGGATATTTCGAATGGACGACGATGTGATCAAATCATGAAAAATATTGTTCAAATGTTTGCTGCGGAAGTAAGCATCGCAAATAGTATCTACTGCATCCTCTACCGTGTAAGACTCTAAGACAGCATTCTGTTTTTTTCTTTTAATATTTTCTGCAACCGTGTAGCGTTCCGCCCAGTTGGCAATAAATCTTGCAAACTCATTCAGGAAATGAGTCACATCACGCAACAAAGAATAGATGTTGATATCGTTGTCAAGGTCGCGATTTTTTTCGTAAACATCTTTATTTTCGTAATAAATCTTAACCTGCTGATTATCGCCATCCTTGACGCATCGGATGTAATGATTATTGTTACTTAAATAACTGCGGAATGCGCCATCAAAAAACAAGAAACTACGACTACGATCAAATCCATCATTCGTCTTGTAATTGAAATACAGAGCGTACTTTTCATACAAGCCCTCTACTTCTTTTTGCAAAGTCTTGAGAGTGCGAAGATAAGGCTTATTTTCGACGTATTTCTCATAGGGGCCGTAAAAGGAACTGGCAGGGCGGTAATCTCGCATTCTCCCATGCAGTTCCTTAACCATGTCCAGGTAGTCATTTTGAGACTCAACTGCCTTTTCTATGATAAATTCTTGAATGGTATCTTTAGATGCGTCAAACTCATCAATAAAAACAATTGAGTTCTTTAAAACATCCGCTGAAATAAACGGATATGAGGGTTTGACTAGCGTATCGTTTCGACGCAAGAACTTACTAATTGACAAAAGATAAATCTTGAAATCATCAGTGAAAACTGTTGGATAGATTTCCCCAATCCACCGATATTTTGAATTATGTCGAATGTTATCCTTTTTTTCTTGCTCCGAGCCCTTCATTTGTGTGGTAATAATTTTCCTCAAATATTTTCTAAAAACAACTTCCGCTTCAGAGAGTCGCTTATCCATTTCCTCTCTGTAAATCCCAGGCGTTTTACCATAATTCGGCTCGGTACACGCTTCAACTAAATGGTATAGAGCCTGATATTCGTCTCCTTGGAATTCTTCGGGAACTTTCACCCTGGTGATATTTTCCTTGACGAAATCAACATTGGACTTTATAACCAAAACTTCCTTTTTGTAAAGAACTTCATTATTGTACGCTTTTTTAAGTTCATCTTCTGGAAGATTTTTTAAGAGAGTCGTCGTGAAAAAGATTTTCTTTTTGTTATTGGGATTCCGAGCATAATCGTGAATTACCTGGCAAGACCAGAACGTTTTGCCACTTCCGGTATTCGGATCAACGAGAAGCAAACCGTTTTCGCGTCCAGAATCAATAAAATCTAAGATATTTTTTTTCATACGTCCTTTTTATCTAGAGGAATCCATTCTAGCTAAATATACTCACATCAAAATGTCAAAATATGACAAAATACATTTTTTTTTCGCAAAAACTAAGAAGCCCTAATCTAGGGCTCTGTTCAATTCTGCTGCTGATTGTATCAAGCCAACAATTAAATTCTTTTTTTCCTTTGCGGTTTCTGCATCGAGATAAATACGACAGAAATTACCTTTCCAATCATAATCAATTCCCTGCATATTTTTTTCTATTTCTTCAGATCGAGTAATCTTTGCATGCAAAATAACACGCTGTTTTCGGGGTTTAAAATAGACAAAATTCTTCGATATACCATCTTTAGTCAACCCAACATAATACTTATTGTAATTGAGCTGATATCCTGGAGCAATTTCCTGCACATAAGTAAGTAATTCATCTACCAATTTAAGCATATTTTTAGTAGAATGGGACTCCCAATAAGTTCTATCCGTAACCTCCTTGCTATCTTCATTTTCATCTTCAATCGGTTGCCAATCAAGAACTTTCGTGAAGGTGAGCGAAATACCGTCAGATTGCTTAAAAGCCGTCATTTTCAACGCAATAAGCGGAATAGACCGATTGAACAGACGAATCACATTCAAAAAACGACTTGTAATATCCTCCGCAACAATTACAGCAACATGATCCTTATTTGGATAACGATTGTTTTCAATATCCCAATACTCAATCGTTCGAATAATATGACTTTCATCAGTTTTGCCAAGTTGAATTTCAACTTCATAGCGAGTTTCATCGTCTTCATCCGTCAGCAATAAATCCAACCTTCCCGCATTGGGTTGAATTTTTTCTTTATACTTTAATTGAAGATTACCTAATCCCAAAATATCGGGATTATCCGCAATAATTTGCTGAACCCATTTTTCATTACATTCTGTAGAATTTTTTAACGAAATTTCTTCAAGTTTAATGTATTTTGGCATATAACTGTCCTTTCTAATAATTTTTTAATCAATCTCAATCCTAACCATTTCGTTAATATTCACAGCAATATGCTTCACGACGGATTCATCGTAAATTTCCTTCTCTTCCATGAATACCTTTTCAAATAGTTTTTCATTTGTTATCCAATACTTACCAAAATAGCGTTTAATGCATTTGTCTGCATCATTTTCAGCAGGAGTGTGGATAAAACAGCCTATAAGAATAGCAACCTTAACAACCGGAATGTCCAAATCTGTTCTCCGCTTGATTTCATCATGGATAAAACGTGCTTCACCTTCCATTTGCGGCAATAATTTCGGGCATAAGAATCGTTTGCCATTTTTCATTACACGCTCTATCATATTTCCATCAAAGAAAAATTCATGTCCATTGGTTCTATCAAAGTGTTTCGTTTCAATGGCAAAGATACCCCTAGTGCTTACGATGATATGATCCACATTAAAACGTTCTCCAGGAATATCGTGAAAGACTCGCACAGTATCCGAGCTGATTTTATTCAACATTTCCCCAACAAAACGCTCTCCTTCAAGT